>Ga0255353_1000467_pt1 | contig 26054 bp, 24 predicted proteins | sample HBST25metaG_FD_189941 | JGI IMG/M metagenome (GOLD analysis project Ga0255353, IMG submission 189941) | Peat soil microbial communities from Stordalen Mire, Sweden - H.B.S.T25 | ecosystem: Environmental > Terrestrial > Soil > Wetlands > Peat | place: Sweden: Norrbotten County, Stordalen Mire...
CTGACGAACGGCTCTGTGGACCTGATTAACCTGGGCGATGCACAGCGCTTCAAAGTGAGTGTGCGCGTTGTAAGTCTGGAGGGCAAAACACTTGACGAGCAGACCAAGAATGTTGCGGCTACTGCAAATGCGCGAACCGCAGCCACCAGTCTCGATCTAGATAAACTGGCAGGCGGCCACACCGTGCTGATCAAGTTGCAGGTCGGCGACGCAGTTGGCACGGTTATCAGCGATAACTTCTATTGGTGGGCCAAAGAAGAAGCTAGCTTTCGCGAGCTGAACACGTTGCCGCAAGCTGGCTTGACTGCGTCGGCCACGGTGACCGCAAGCCGAAGCCAGCGCAAGGCATTGGTGCGGATCAGAAACTCAGGTTCCGCACCGGCGCTGATGGTCAAGCTCATCCTCAAGGATGCCGTCACCGGGGAGCGCATCTTGCCTGCTTATTACAGCGAGAATTACGTTTCGTTGCTACCGGGCGAAGAACGTGTCGTCACCGTGGAATTCCCGGCTGGCGCGGGCAAGGCAGCCATTGGGCTACGCGGATGGAACCTGGGCGCGGCGACCATCGCAGCAGACTAAGCAGGCGGCGCAACGCGCTGAAGAACTGAGTGGCAAGAAGGGATCCTGAAGCTATCGCTGAATCGATTCAGTTAATGAGTCTCCTGGCGCTTTGCCATCTCAGCACGGCCGCAACAACCGCAAAAGAGCGTAAGGGGACACACCGAATCTGCTATACTTCACCCCGGCATCCCTACAGCGTTTTGCCAAGCATCAACTCCACGCAGAGCCTGTAAACGCACGTGGAGTGAATATCCGCTTTGGCCGAGAGGATGTTAAGGTTCCGGACGATTACTTCGATCTCCTCTGACTTAGGAATGCGTGATCGAAATGTAGGGAGATTGCAAGTTCGAGTAACGGCGAGAGGAACAGATAGTCCTTTCATTTTGCTCATGCGCTTGCCACATATCCGTCGTCCGTGATTGCGGTCAAACAGGCTCATGATTAGACGCGCGCAGTAAATATTCTTTTGTCTCTCAGGAACTCACATGGGCCTTAGTAAAAGTCGAGCACGGAGCGCTACGATCGCGGATGTCGCGCGGGAAGCAGGCGTGGCGCCGATGACGGTCTCGCGTGCGATCAACGGGCACCCGCATATCAAGCCTGAGACGCTGATCAAGGTGCGGGCAGCAATTGCCAGGCTGTCCTATTCGCCCAATCAAGCCGCACGCATGCTTATGGGCCAGCGGTCAAATTCGATCGCGCTGGTGATACCGGAGCTGAGAAATCCATTCTTTGCGGTCGTCGCCGACGGAGTGCAGACGGCTGCGCGGAGCAACGGGTCCCTGGTCTGGATGGTTGCATCCAACAACGATGTTCGAATTGAACGGCATGAGATCGAAAAGCTGCTTAGCTATAACGTGGACGGAATTCTGTTGATTCCCTCAGCTCCCGGACATCGCTATTTAAAGGACCTTCTGAAAAGCAATGTGCCTGTGGTCTCGATTGATTTGCCGATTGAGAGCGGCCCAGCGGACTCCGTGGTAGTCGAGAATCGGCAGAGTTCGCAGGAGGCTGTTGAACATCTGATCGGCCATGGATACGAGCACATCCTTTGTGTGGGAGGATGGCCTGGCCTTTTTACGATACGAGAGCGGATCGCCGGTTATGAATCGGCCATGCGAACGGCGGGATTGCAATCCACGGTGCTGACCGATCCATATGACCTTGCCAACACGAGACGAGCCCTTCAACAGCTCTTGCGGGGGAAAAACCCGCGTGCGGCAATCTTCTCCCTGAACCAGCTCACCACGGAGATTGTTTTGACGCTCCTTGAAGACATGCGAGTCGCGATTCCGGAACAGGTTGGAATCATTGGATTCGATGACTTCTCTCTTGCTTCGCTTTTCAAGCCAAGATTGACCGTCGTGCGACAGCCGACCGAGGAACTTGGCGCCATCGCGGCAGGCATTCTCTTTGAGAGGCTTGGGTCAAAGGAATCGCTTCCAATGAGAAGGACGGTGCTGCCGACTGAACTGGTGGTTCGGGAGTCTTGTGGATGCATTCGAAGCTCCTCGTTGGCGGGCCCGGACGAAGGCAACGCTCAAAAGTCCGGATCGATGGGAAACCGCAGACGGACTTCCCCGAACTGATACGTAGTTCATCCGAATGAAGCGAATCGCTCGAGAGTACCGGCGCTTGGCATCCTCACCGATTGAGTTCCGGACGCTTCTCGCTGCAAATGCGATCTATACGTTGGTATTGCAGGTCATCGAGATCTTCGTGGCCGCTTATGTCTTGCATGAATCACATCAGGCCGTGAAGGTCATCCTGTACCAACTAGCTATTTATGCAGCAACGCCGGTAACCTTCCTTGTGAAGGGGTACCTGCTTCGATGGATTGCCGCAAACAAGCTGTACGGCGCGGGAACGCTCTGCAGTGGCGGCGCGCTCTTCATCTTGATGTCTTACTCAGTGACTACTTCGGCGGACATTGTTCTATCCGGCGCGATGATCATGGCCAAGCCGCTGATCGATCTGGGCTATTATCCGATGCAATTTCATGTTGTGGACGTGGTGGCAGGGCTTGAGAAACGAGCCGCATACGCGTATCTCTTCAACCATGAATTGGGCACATTTCTCGCGCGAGCGTCAGCCTGCTTGCGGTTCACGCTGTCTGGCTGAGGATTGTCTATTTCTCGTCAACGAAGAGGATGCGCTTCACTGACGGACCAAGCTTCCAGGTAGTGCCTTGCCAAGATGCGGCAGACAGATGATGAATGTCGTTCCTTTCCCCACGACCGTCTCATAGTTAATCGTTCCGTTGTGCTTGCCCACAATGACAGAACGCGCGATCGCCAGTCCTTGACCGGTGCCCTTTCCGATTTCCTTTGTTGTGAAGAAAGGGTCGAAGATTCGGGCCCTGACGTCGACAGGAATTCCCGCACCTGTATCCGCGATGCGGATTTCGACGCCCGCCGGTAACTTTCTGGTCTCGATCCGGATCTTGCCCTTTTCACCGTTTCTGTTCTTGCTCACCTCTTCGATTGCGTGCGCCGCATTCACAATCAAATTCAGGATTACTTGGTTGAACTCCCCGGGCAGGCAATGCACCAGCGGCAAGGTCGGCTCGAAGTGGGTCTCCATTTCCGCGACATACTTCCATTCGTTTTGGGCCACCGTGATTGTGCTCTGGATGGCGCGATTCAGATCCAGCGGTGTCTTTTCCTTTGTGCCTGGATGTGAGAATTCCTTCATTGCACTCACCAGCGTTGAGACGCGTTTCACGCCTTCGAGGCTGTCATCGATTGCTTTTGGAATTTCATCGAGCAGTATTTCCAGGTTGACTCGATCGAGCAGAGACGAGATCTCCTCCTTGAGAGGCACTGTGACAGAGCCGGTGCGCGTACCGTTCCATAGTCTGCCGTAGGCATCGAGGACCGCGGCCAGATCACAAAAAATATTCTTGAGAAAGCGGATATTGTCTCCGATGTATTGGGTGGGAGTGTTGATCTCATGCGCGATGCCAGCTGCGAGTTGACCCACGGATTCCAGCTTCTGCGCTTGTGAGAGCTGCTCCCTGAGCAGTCGGCGTTCAGTGATGTCTTCAAACATTCCTTCGAATCCGCGAATGGCGCCGTCCTTGACGATTGCACGCACGCTGGCAGAAATCCAGATCTTGCTTTTGTCCTTCCGAAATACTTCCAGCTCGAAACCCCGAACATGCCCAACTTCCTGCATTAACACCATGAATTCACCCTGTCGCTCTGCCGACACCGCCGTGGTCCACAGCGGCTCAGTAAGAGTGCCAAGCATCTCATCCGGCGATGAATACATGAGGAACTGGGCCATGGCAGGATTCAGTTTGAGAAGATGCCCCGCCGAATCGAGTTGAAAAATCCCCACTAGAGCCTCGTCAAACATCCCCCGATACTTATGCTCCGCTGCTTTGAGGGCCTCTTCAGCATTTTTGAGATCGGTAATGTTGCGTCCGACACCGGCCAGTCCGCAGATCCGATCCTGGCGATCGCGAAGTGGAACCTTGGTTGTGAGAATGGGGATTTCGTTTCCGTTGATGTCAGTTACCAGCTCTTTGCGGTTGAAGAGAGGTTCTCCGAAATGCATGACACGCATCTCGTCGTCACGGAACTGTCTCGCAAGTTCGGATGGAAAATAGTCGAAGTCCGTCTTCCCTATCATCTCCTCCGGAGTCGCCGCACCAACACAACGTGCGACCTGCGGGTTAGAGATGACGAAGCGACTCTCAAGATCCTTGATGTACATGAAATCGGGGATGTTGTCGATAAGGGAGCGCAGCATCGTTCGTTCGTTTTCAAGGAGAAGCTGCTGCGCAGTGAGGCGCCGGTCCACGAGCGATGTGAGCAGGGCAAACCCCAAAATAACAAGAGTAGCGCAAAGTATGCTCAAGTTAGCGACGGTAGATATGTCCAACGAATTGGAAAGGTCGGGCGCCATTGTCATCGGTACAAAATGGACCGCCGCCATTCCCGTATAGTGCATCATCGGAATTGCAACTCCGAGCAAGAGAGCACTCCCGACCTTGTGCTTCCAAGTGCGAATCGCGCCTCGGCAGGAATAGATGATTAACAGACCCGCGAACGAGATGACAACCGCCAGTGCGATGGACAATATCCAAAGTGTGCGGACATAATGGTGCATTGCATTGAGGCGCATTGCCGCCATCCCCGTATAGTGCATCGTTGCAATGGCGGCTCCCATCAGCACGCTGCCCGAGATGACCTGGACGACCGTCAAGCGCTCGCGGCTAACGACATACAGGGCGATGTATGAGGCGACAATCGCCGCAATCAAGGAATAGATGACAGTGGGAATGTGATAGTAAACAGGAATTGGCAGGCGAAATGCGAGCATCCCCGTGTAGTGCGTACACCATATTCCGGTTCCCATCGCAAAAGCTCCGCCGAGGAGCCACATCGCCCGCGCAAAACCCCGGTTAGCGGTCACTCGTCCGGCGAGGTCAAGCGCCGTATAAGACGTGAGAACGGCAATCACAAGGGAGAGCGCCACGAGGCGATGATCATACGAGCTGCCGATGTCAGGCGACGGGTTCATTTGCATTCATCTCGCAACCTCGAGGATGTTGTCATTTCTTGTTTATCGGCAGCAGAGCCTCAAACGTTCCAACGCAGTTCCGTGATGGCTCGGCCTGAAATGATCCCATGAGAAGTTCCAGGAGGCCCATACCTCCTGCTTTCGAACGGTATACGCTGACCCTAACTGGCGTGGATGGCACGATATAAGGGGGGTATGGCTGACCGAATTCTATTCGTAGACGATGAGCAGGCCGTGCCGGACAGCTATCGGCGAATTCTGTATGGAAAGTTTCAGATAGATATCGCCAATGGAGCGCCGATGGGGCTGACGGCCGTCAAAGAGAAGGGCCCGTATTCCGTCGTCATTTCGGACATGCGAATGCCTGGCATGAACGGAGCCGAGTTTCTTGGCCTGGTTCGTCAAAGCGCGCCGGATACCGTTCGGATGCTACTCACCGGCTACACCGACCTGGAGGTCGCTATCGAAGCTGTCAATCGTGGGAACATCTTTCGATTTCTCACGAAGCCATGCGAACCGGAGGGGCTGGTCGTCGCGATTGCGGCGGGACTGGAACAGTACAGGCTCATCACCAGTGAGCGAGAGTTATTGGAAAAGAGCTTCATGGGCAGCATCAAGGTGCTGACAGAAGTTCTGAGCGCGGCTAGCCCCGAGGCATTCGGACGCTCTGTCCGGATCGCCAACTACGTCCGCCGAATGATGGCAAAGCTACCTCTGCATTCGGCACGGTGTTTCGATGCCGCCGCAACACTGTCGCAACTCGGCTGCATAACTCTGGAGTTTGCGCTGATTCACAAAGCCTATGCCGGTGAAAAACTTACCGCGGAAGATCAGGAGCGCTTCGACGCGCATCTCCGAGCCGCGGTCGAGCTTCTGAAGAACATTCCTCGACTCGAACCCATCTCGTGGCTCATCGGCCAACAACTTCAGCACCATGTCGCCGAACTCCGATCGGAGTACCCTGGCATATCTTCGGCGGAACTGAAGCGGGGCGCAAGCATGCTTCAACTTGCCGCCGCGTTTGAACAGCTTTCGGTTAGGAAAATTCCGAAGAGTGAAGTCATATCTGAGCTTTAGGCGGCGCGCAATGAGTTGAACCCACACTTATCCTCACCCTGCAAGAGTGTGAGGCTGAGGGTGCTGCAACCTATCCAATTGCAGTACTTACTTCCAGACTGAGAGCGGGCATGATCCTGGATCAGGAAATCAAAAACGCCCAAGGCATGCTGCTGGTTGCCCAAGGACAGGAACCTACCGATGCATTAGTGATGCGCCTCGAGAACTATTCCAAAGCCGGGTCCATCGACAAGGATGTGATGGCCTTCGTTCCTTTGTAAGTTTGCAAGAGTGCCATGGAAAGAAACGTGCCGCGCAACCTATGCATTGGCAACGGCCGACTTATAGAAGGAACAACCCCAACAATTGGCCCCAGGAGGGGAAGCGCCATGTCCTTCGCTACCTTGGCCATGTTCACCAGATTCCAGAGTAATTGGCGATAATTACGGCATCGATCGTAATCCTGAGATCGTCCGGCGCCGCACTGTCCGCCGGGAGCTCACTGCTCTTGGTGCACCGGATGCGTTCGCGCTAACGATAGAGCGCCGTTCAAGGACGCTTCAGTGCAAGGGGAGAGCCAAAAAGTTCTCCACGGTCGAGACAACCTCGATGGTGCGGCTGGCATCTTCACCACTGATATCTTCCCGGCAATCGCAAATCAAGGTCTTGGAGTTTCTGGTGGACATCGATGGGGCGGTCGGTAACCTGTCATTGATCGAAAAGTCCAATTTATCAACGAATGCGGCACATCTCTTTTCCGGGGGCGGAGAGTTGGGCGCTCGCATGCGGCAGATCGATTGGGAAGCGACGCCACTCGGGCCGGTCGAGCAGTGGCCGCAGAGCCTCAGGACGTGCGTACGTATCGTGCTGACGTCGCGTCAGCCGATGTTCGTTTGGTGGGGCGACGACCTCATCAATCTCTATAACGACGCCTACAAAAGCATTCTCGGTGGCAAGCATCCGGCCGCCCTGGGGCAGCCTGCCCGGGTGGTGTGGCGTGAAATATGGGACCAGGTCGGTCCCCGCGCCGAATCGGCGATGAGGACAAACGAAGGAACTTACGACGAGTCCCTCCTCCTGATGATGGAAAGAAATGGGTACCGTGAGGAAACCTATTACACTTTCTCCTACAGTCCCGTCCCCAACGACCAGAGTGGCACGGGCGGAATCATCTGCGCCAATACGGATGACACTGAGCGCATTATCAGCCAGCGGCAAATTGCGGCCTTGAGGGATGTTGCCTTCCGGACGGCCGATGCGCGGAACTGGCGGGAGGTTTGCAAGCTGACCGCGGAAAGCCTCGGGAGCAGCCGGGATATACGGTTCGGGCTGATCTACATCTCTGCCGAAAACCAAACGGATCTCGAGCTGGCCGGAACTGTGCGGATAGCCGAAGGAGACCTAACGGTGCCGGGGTCGATCCGGCGCGCGGACGAGAAGCATTGGCCCGTCGCCGAGGTGATCCGGAGCAACGATATCCTCGTGGTTTCCAATGCTCAGTATTTCTTTCCCCAAACGACGAAGGGCAATGAGGGGGAGACCATCGCTCGCGCAGCGATAGTCCCAATTTCTCAAGTCGGAAATACGGCACACAATGGCGTACTGATCGTCGGTCTGAATCCGTTCCGCCTTCCTGATGACAACTACAAGGGATTTCTGAAGATGCTGGCGGGCCAGATTGGAGCGAGCATCGCCAATGCGGAAGCTTACGAACAGGAACGGCGGCGCGCAGAGTCACTCGCCGAGCTCGATCGAGCGAAGACCATCTTCTTCAGCAATGTAAGTCATGAATTTCGGACCCCCTTGACATTGATGCTTGCGCCGCTTGAGGACCTGCTTGCCCGCCGGTCAGCCCTGGCGCCGGACGATGTCGCGAATATCGAGACGATTCATCGCAACGGGACGCGGCTGCTGAAGCTGGTCAATACATTGCTGGATTTCTCGCGTATCGAGGCAGGGCGGATCACTGCGCGCTATCGCCGGGTGAATCTGGGAGAGTATACCGCCGAGTTGGCAAGCATTTTTCGCTCGGCCATGGAGAAGGCCGGACTGCGTTATACGATCGACTGCAAGCTGTTCGATGAGCCAGCCTATGTCGATCAGTCGATGTGAGAGAAGATTGTACTCAACCTGATCTCGAACGCGTTCAAATTCACTCTCTCCGGGGAGGTCCAGGTCGCGCTGGAATGCCGCGATGGGCGAGCGGAGCTTAGCGTTGCGGATACGGGCGCAGGAATTCCCGAGTCGGAATTGCCACGAATCTTTGATCGCTTTCATCGCGTTGAAGGTGCCGTCGGGCGGACCCACGAAGGCACGGGCATTGGCCTGGCCCTGGTAAACGAGCTGGCGCGACTGCATGGCGGCGAGGTGCGGGTCGAGAGCAAGTTGGAATCCGGATCGACGTTCACCGTTTCAATTCCTCTCGGTCGCCAGCATCTGCCCGCGGACAAGATCGCGGAAGACGGAGATGAGCTGGCCGCCAGGGAAGGATCCGCTGCATTTGTACAGGAGACGCTGCGCTGGTTGCCGGCCGGAGCACCCCCGGCGGAGACAGCCGAGGACGCGCTGGGAGCGCAAGAGTTTCCCCTATCACCCTCTGCCGAGGAGGGAAGCGTGGCAAGGCCGCGAATTCTGTTGGCGGACGATAACCGCGACATGCAGGAGTATCTGCAGCGGCTCCTTTCGCGTCGTTTCGACGTGATCGCTGCTTCCGATGGCGAACAGGCGCTCGAGGCGGCGCGAAAGCAGCCGCCGGATCTGGTCTTGACCGACGTCATGATGCCGCGCATGGACGGCTTCGGGCTTTTGACTGCATTACGCTCTCACGCCGAGACAGCGGCAATCCCGATCGTGATGTTGTCGGCGCGGGCTGGCGAGGAGGCAGAAGCCGAAGGGTTGGAGGCCGGCGCGGACGACTATTTGGTGAAGCCGTTCACCGCGCGAGAATTGTTGGCGCGGGTGCACACACATGTCGGTATGCACCGGCTTCGCAAGGAGTTGACCGCGCGCGAGCAGGAGCTTCGCCGCAAGGCAGAGGACGCGGAATATCGATACCGCAGCATGTTGGAGAGCATCTCAGAGGCATTCCTTTTCGTTGATCGTGATTGGCGCATTTGCTATGCCAACTCCCAATATGCCGCCATCATCGGTGCTGACATTGCACCTCTGCTAGGCAAGAATCTCTGGGAGGTATTTCCAAACATAGCGGATACAGCCTTCGCGCAGTCCTATCGTCTTGCCATGAACCAGGGCACGATCATGCGGCTGGAAGACTACTACGCCCCGCTGGGAAAATGGCTTCAGGTCAACGCCTATCCATTGGCAGATGGGCTCTCGATATTTTTGATGGATGTGACCAGCCGCAAAGAGAAAGAACAGAAGTTGCTGCTGTCAGAGAAGCTCGCAGCGACCGGTCGTCTGGCCGCGACCATTGCGCATGAGATCAATAACCCGCTGGAATCAGTGCTGAATCTGATCTATCTCGCCAGAACTTCGCGCGCGAGCATGGAAAAAATCCGCGGTTATCTTGCTACCGCAGAGAAGGAGATCGCGCGTGTGTCGCACATCGCGCGTCATACCCTTGGGTTCTATCGAGATACGTCGCGGCCGGTCCTGATCAGCTTGCCTTCCGTAGTCGACGAAGTCCTGCTCGTTTATGAGACCAGACTACGGGCTTCTGCAATCGAGGTGGTAAGATCGCTTGCTGCAGTTCGGCCGATTGAGGGCCTCAAGGGAGAATTCCACCAGGTGTTCTCGAACCTCATTTCGAATTCCATAGATGCCATGCCGTTGGGCGGTACGATCCATATCTCTATTGAAGAAGTCCAGGGTGAGATACGTATCGCTGTGGGCGATACCGGTCAAGGAATCCCAAACGAACTTCAGAGCAGGGCAGGCGAGCCGTTCTTCACAACCAAACAGGGCTCCGGAACCGGATTGGGTCTTTGGATCGTGAATCAATTTGTCAAAGGTTGGGGTGGTGACCTCCAGGTTGAGAGCAACACCGACGAAGCCAGCCATGGGACCTGTATTACGATTACACTTCCCGCTGCGTTCATTTCTCCCCTTCAAAAATCAGATCGCTCATCGCCACGCGTGATGTGACGACGAAAGGAACCCAATGTTCGACCGACTTGCCCAGCGTTTCGGAGACCAGCCACCGGCCCCCCCGCTCCTCCGGGATATCCGCATGGAATCTGATGACGATTACAGCCGAATTTCAGTGCTGGTCGTGGACGATGAGCCTCTCATTGCCGACACGCTCGCGGATATACTCCAGGAGCATGGATTCGAGGCGAGGAAGGCGAATAGCGCGGAGGAAGCGATGGAGATCGCTCTCCGGGCGCGGCCCGACATCGTACTGACCGATGTCCTTATGCCCAGAATGTCGGGAGTTGAACTTGGGATACGCATTCGCGCGCAATTGCCAGGAACGCAGATCATTCTGATCTCCGGCCAGGCATCCACGGCGGGCATCCTGCAGAAAGCTCAAGACGAAGGAAATTGGTTTGAACTCCTTCCGAAGCCCATTCATCCCGACGAGTTGATCGCGCGGCTAAAGGGCCTAGCCAACTGATGCGCACTTGCCCTTCCCAACTGAACCGGTTAGCTGACATCACAATTGCGAACAGCGATGCGCAGCGAGGAAGGACGCGCCGTCTCCCATGACTCGGTCTTTTGATCTTCGGCTGGCCAGAATTCCGCTCAGCAATGGAAGCGGCCAGATGCTGGCGCTCGGGCTTGGCACCCTTCAAGGCAGAGACTCAATGAGGTTGTGAAGACCGGCGCTCCAGATTTTATTCCCGGCTCTGGAGCAGCGTAAAATCCGAACCGTACCCTGGAGCGATCTATGGAAGAGGAACAAGTACGTGAAGCCCTCCAGACGCACTGGCATGCTTCGGCAGCCGGCGATATAAACGCGGAGCACGATATTTACGAGGACGATGTCGTTTGCGACTATCCCCAGTCAGGCGAGCGAATTCTAGGGCGAAGTAATCTGCAGGCCTTGCGGAGTCATCATCCTGGCAAGCCATCCGGTTTCAGTGTCAAACGAATCCTCGGAAAAGGTGACCTCTGGATCACCGAATACATAATCACCTACCATGAGCGACCCGCACACACCGTGAGCATCATGGAATTCAGCAACGGTAAGGTCGTACACGAAACGCAGTATTTCGCTGACCCATTCGAGGCGCCTGCCTGGCGAAGCCAATGGGTTCAGCGAATGCCGTGACGCTACATTGAGGCGATGATGGTCGAGGGTCTGCGACAACCGTGGGCTGAGGCCAGGTTCATCGGATAGGTACGCCGAGCCCACCAGGCTCATATCGTGTTGGAATCAACCCCTCCGCTCAGGCTCATCTTGCACTGGACAAGAGTGCACCTTGGCTTGGAGGCCGATTCCGCGTATACTGGAGATTCGGTAAGCCGTCGGGGTGGTGCGTCTTCCTATGCCCCGCTGGCCGCCCCGTTGGACAGGCTCGGATTAAGCGCATTTCACCTGGCGCTTGAAGGCGTCTTATCCGCGGCGGCGCGAAACACCAAAGTCTGGAGCAACGTCATGGCACAGGTATGCGACATCTGCGGGAAAGGTCCGCAATTCGGCAATAACATCTCTCATGCGCACAACATCACCCGGCGCCGCTGGAGCGTGAATTTGCAGGCGGTCAAAGCGCTGATCAACGGGAATGCGAAGCGGATCAGGGTCTGCACCAGCTGCATCAAGAGCGGCAAGGTCGCCAAGGCCTAAAGGCCGACGGCGCCCGGGTTTGACCCCGGCTTGAGTCAGATTCAAGAATCGACACGAACCCCGTCCAGGCAGGACGGGGTTTTGTTGTGTCTTGTGGACGATCGCCGCGTCCCGCGGATTCTCCTCGAGTTGCGCAGCTCTGCTTCACTTTGCCCGCTCGAAGGTGAGCGAGGCGGAGTTGATGCAATAGCGCAGGCCGGTGGGCCGGGGGCCGTCAGGGAAAACGTGGCCCAAGTGGCCTCCGCAGCGGGCGCACGTGACCTCGACGCGGCTCATGCCGAAGCTCCGATCCTCGTGTTCGGCGACGACTTTGGTGTCGGAGGGCAGCGTGAAACTGGGCCAGCCGCAGCCGGAGTCGAACTTGGCTCCACTCTGAAACAGGAGCGCCCCGCAGCCGGCGCAGTGATAGTCGCCGGTTTCGTGGTTCTGCGTGAGAACGCCAGTGAAGGCGCGCTCCGTGGCCTTTTCGCGCAGAATCTGGTACTGCTCCGGGGTAAGCTGAGCGCGCCACTCAGCCTCCGTGCGAACAACCTTTTTGGGCGTCTCGGGCTTGCCGATCGCATCGCTCATGGGTAGACCCTCCTGAATTTGCCGTGCGAGCCTTGTTTTGGTTGGATGCCCTTGGCTGCGGGAATGGTCCATGGTATCTCAGTCTCAGACTTCAGAAACCAGCTCGATCTCAACGAGCACGTTCTTGGGCAGGCGGGAAACCTCGACGGTCGTCCGCGCCGGGGGTGCGACGCCTTCCGGGCCGAGATAGGCGCCATACACTGCGTTCATGGCGGCAAAGTCGTTGAAATCCTTCAAAAATACCGTCGCTTTGGCAACTTTGGCGAGGCTGGAACCGGACGCTTCCAGAATGGCCTTGAGGTTCTCGAGGACGCGGGTGGTCTGCTCGGCAATGCCGCCCGCCGTTACCTGCCCGGTGGCCGGGTCGAGCGCAATCTGGCCGGCTGTGAAGACGAGATTTCCCACGCGCACACCCTGCGAGTAGGGGCCAATGGCGGCGGGGGCTTTGTCAGTTGCAATGACGTGTTTGCTCATGAATCGATTGTAAAACGCGAGCCGTTTTCTCCTGTAGAAGCGTCTTTAGTGTTCCTGTGCGGTGGGCCTCATGCTGTCCCACCCTTGCGCTAGGAAGAAGCCGCAAGGACGGGGCACGGAGCTACATAGCATCATCCTCGAAAATTCTCTAGTGCCAGACTGCCAGCACGGCTCCGTTCGCCAATAGTGTGACCAGCCAGTAGCCGCTGTTGATAGCCAGGAGCTTGTAGGGACGCCGCTCATAAATTGTCTCGGCGAAGAGCGGCACGGCGATGAAGCCCAGCCAGCAGATGAAGCCGACGATGAGCCCCCAGCCCACGGTGTTTGCGCCGGACCAGAGCACCACGTGCGCCAACACAAAGGGCAGGATCAGGCTGCTGACGAGGGACGAGATCATGGCCACGACGGCGCCTTCGGGCCTCTGACCCGGCGTGTGGCCTGTCAACGCCATCCACGGCTTGGCGAAGAACAGCGAGTACCAGACCGCGCCCAGCACGAACTGAATCGAGGCGGCAACCAGGATGGCGAGGTGGTTGAAATGCAGATGGTGCATGGCAGGACCTCTCACAAAGTGCGGGAATTCGCCTTCAACGGACTGGACGTTCAGGAAGAGCAGGGAGGTTGTCGGCCGGAAAGGCGTCACGCAGTTGACTGTGCTTCAGGCTGATGAGGGGTGTCAACAGGAAATGCGAGCAAGTCGCGGCGCGGGATTCAGCGGCGCTTGAGAGCTTCGAGTTCGTCCAGCGTGCGCGGCCAGTCCGAGCCCAACAACCGCGAAAGGCTGCGGTCAGCCAGCACCTTGCCGCCGGTTTGGCAGCGGGCGCAGTAATTCGTTTCGTTGTCGGCGTAGCGGATGCGCTGTACCTTCTGGCCGCAGCGCGGGCAGGGCAGATCGTAGCGGCCGTGAACCGCCATCTCTGGGCGAAAGGCGGTCACTTTCTCAGGGAAGCTTCTTTCGGCCTCCGCGCTCAAGCGGTCCATCCACAGAGAGAGAGTGGAACGTGTGGCGGCGAAGAGCCGATCCCACTCATCCTGCTTGAGCTTGTGGGTAAGCGCGATGGGTGAGAGCTGGGCAGCGTGCAGGATTTCGTCGGAGTAGGCGTTGCCGACGCCGCTGATCACGCGGGGATCTGTGAGGGCGCGCTTGAGGGTGCGATTTTCGGCGGTCAGTGCGGCTCGGAAACCATTGAGGTCTGTCGAAAAGACTTCAACGCCGCCGGGATCGATGGCGTGCAGAGCCTCTTCGCCACGAAGCACATAGAGAGATGCACGGCGCTTGGAACCGGCTTCGGTGAGTGTGAGCGAGCCAGAAGGGAAGTCGAAGGCGGCCAGCGCGTTTCGGCCGGCCAGTTTGGCCTGCTGCGGTTTCCAGTGCAACCGCCCGGCTATCATCAGGTGCAGTACCAGCCACAGGTCGCCTTCCACGCCGATGGCGATGCGCTTGCCGATGCGTCGAAGATCGCGGACGGTGCGGCCCTCAACGCTCGCCAGTGGAGGATCGGCGGTACGCAGCAGAAAGACGGAACCCAGTCGGACTCGCTCCAGGGGCTGCGCAAGAATGCGCGCTTCGAGCGCGATGATGTAGGCTGCGATGTCGGGGAGTTCCGGCATTGATCACAAATTGTAGCCGGAATAAGAGAGTTTTTCCTCTCCTGTGACGGATTGTCCCTCGAATGGTGGAAGCAATGGCGCGTTTCATCTGGTGGGCGATATCCGCCTCAGGAGTTCCGCCATCGCATTGACACGCCTGCCCTCCGCGGCGGGAACATCCAGCGGCAATAGGCGGGCGGAAAAGCGGCCGCGTTACCCGAAACTGCAGAGAAAGCTCGCTCTAATCTACCGGCCGGATTTCTGCCTGAGAGTTACAGATCCAACACCCCGCCCTGCGAACCGATGAAATCGGCCATGGCAAATGCTATGCCCGACAGACACATAGCAAAATGCTCTCCCCAGCGGGAGAGCATTTTGATGTTAGCGATACGGGATGGTGACTACGCTTTGCCGATGACCCTGGCCAGCGTGGCGCCAATCTCTGCGGGTGAAACAACAACGTGGATTCCGGCTGCGGTCATTGCCTTCATCTTGTCGGCGGCGGTGCCCTGGCCTCCGCTGATGATGGCGCCGGCATGGCCCATGCGGCGGCCTGGAGGCGCGGTCTGGCCGGCGATGAAGCCGACGACGGGCTTCTTCACATGGTCCCGGACAAACTCGGCAGCGGTCTCTTCGGCGGTGCCGCCAATTTCGCCGATCATGATGATCGCTTCGGTCTCGGGGTCGTCGTTCAGCAGGCGCAGCGCATCGATATGCGTGGTGCCGATGATCGGGTCGCCGCCGATTCCGATCGCTGTTGACTGGCCGATTCCGCGCTGGGTTAACTGATGAACGGCTTCATAAGTCAATGTCCCGGAGCGGGAGACGATGCCCACCGAGCCCTCTTTATGGATGTTGCCGGGCATGATGCCGATCTTTGCTTTTCCCGGAGAAATCACACCGGGGCAGTTTGGGCCGATGAGCCGCGACTTCGAGTTCTTGAGCTTGGCCCACACCTTGATCATGTCGAGCGTCGGAATGCCCTCAGTGATGCAGACAATGAGGGGAATCCCCGCGTCTTCCGCCTCGAGAATGGCATCGGCGGCAAACGGCGGCGGGACGAAAATCATGGTCGCGTTGGCGCCGGACTTTTCCACTGCGTCGGAAACCGTGTTGAACACCGGCCAGCCCTCGTGCATGGTGCCGCCTTTGCCCGGAGTGACGCCGCCGACTACGCGTGTGCCATATTCCGCGCAACCCATGGCGTGGAAGGTGCCTTCTTTGCCGGTAATTCCCTGCACAATAAGTCGTGTTTCTTTTGTTACAAGCACCGCCATTGCACTAGCTCCTAGCCTCTAGCTTCGAGCCTCTGGCTTTTAAAGACTGGATGAGTGCGCCGAGCATCTTGGAAGTCTCAATGCAGAGCGCTTCCGCTTTGCGCAGCAATCCTTCATCACACATCTTCAACTGCCTGGCTACTAGAAGTTGCGTTTGCACTTCGTATGTTGAACCTTGCGCGACGCTCAGAAATTTCCGGAACTCGCCCTCGGTGACTCTTCCTCGCCCCTCGGCAATATTGCTGGCCACCGAAACGCTGGCGCGGCGCAATTGCGAGGTCAACCCGTACAACTCATCCTTTGGAAACCCTTTTGTAAGGCCGTAGACACAGCACGTCATCTCCATGGCCCGCTGCCAAACGGTAAGATCTTGGAATGCTTGCGCCAAGTTGCATCTCCGTTCCGGTGCTTTTCAAGCTAGGAGCTAGAGGCTAGCAGCTAGAAGCTGCCTTTACCACTAACTCCGCAGCTTCCTTCATTGTTGCGCCCACCTGGAAGTTGAGGCCGGATTCCCGGAGGATTCTGCGGCCTTCCTCGACGTTGGTGCCTTCGAGGCGCAAGACGATGGGCACAGTGACGTGCAGATTGCGCGCCGCTGCGACCACGCCGGTGGCCAATCGGTCCACGCGCAAAATGCCGCCGAAGATATTAATGAAGATGGCCTTCACATTGGCGTCGGAGAGCAGGATTTCAAAGGCGTGTTCAATCTGCTCCTGGGTTGCGCCGCCGCCCACATCGAGGAAATTCGCAGGGCTGCCGCCGGCGTACTGAATGATGTCCATGGTCGCCATGGCCAGGCCGGCGCCGTTGACCATGCAGGCGATGGAGCCGTCGAGCTTGATGTAGTTCAGCGAGTACTTCGAGGCCTCGACTTCGAGCGGATCTTCTTCGGCCGTGTCGCGCAGAGCCTTGATGTCGGCGTGGCGGAACAGGGCGTTGTCGTCGAAGGTAATCTTGGCGTCCAGGGCGAAGAGCTTGTCGTCCGTGGTGGTGATGAAGGGATTGATCTCTACCAGTGAAGCATCAGTATCGATGAATGCCCTGTAAAGACTTTGCAGGAAGGCGACGGCTGCTGTGAGCTGCGTCGGTTTGAGGCCCAGGGCAAAAGCCAGCTTGCGCGCCTGCCATGCGCCAAAGCCGATTGCCGGGTCGATGGCTTCCTTGAAGATGGCCTCGGGTGTCTTGGCGGCCACTTCCTCAATCTCCATGCCGCCGGCCTGCGAAGCCATGAAGACCAGCTTGCCCGTCGCCCGGTCGAGCACGATGCCCAGATACAGCTCGCGGTCGATGTTGGCGGTTTCCTCAATGAGAAGCCGCTGGACCTTTTGCCCCTGGGGGCCGGTCTGGTGAGTCACCAGGGTCATGCCGAGGATGTTTTTGGCGTGGAACTCAGCATCCTCGCGTGTGCGGGCGACTTTGACGCCGCCTCCCTTACCGCGGCCTCCAGCGTGAATCTGCGCCTTGACTACCACCCCCGAGGCGCCCTCGGCTAACAGTTTGCGGGCCACCGCCGATGCTTCTTCGAGCGTGTTGGCCACTTCGCCCCTGGGCACGGCAACGCCGTATCTTGCCAGGATTTCCTTTGCCTGATACTCGTGAATTTTCATGTCGTAGGGGACCGCCCAACCGCTGCTTCTGGGGGAATTCGTGGCCAGCCCGGTTGCGGCTGTGCCGGCGAGACCTTGCCAGCGGTAGGAAAATACTATCCTGCCCCCCGAAGGACCGGCAAACGGGGGCTGGCAGCCGACAAAAATGCGGCAGTGCCGGGCGCGCTATTACCATCAAGATATGGCTTCTTTGAAGGAGTACCTCAAACCGCTGGCGGAAGACGGCACGGCATTGACCCGCGAACAGGCGGCCCACGTCCTGGAAGAAATACTGACCGGCGAAGTGCCGGAGGTGGAGACGGCGGCGCTGCTGACCGTGCTGGCCACGCGCGGCGAACAGGCCCCGGAATTGGCCGGCTTTGTGCAGGCGATGCGGGAGCGGGCGACGCCCCTGCATCTGACGGCCGAGGAGCGCGAGCAATTGGTGGACGTGGTGGGCACCGGCGGCGGTGGACCGTTGACCTTCAACATCTCTTCCGGCGCCGCGCTGGTGGCTGCCGCCGCCGGCGCCAAGGTCGCCAAGCACGGCAATCGAGCCGTCACCTCGCTGTGCGGCGCGGCAGACGTGCTGGAGGCGCTGGGCGTGCCCATCACGCTTGGCCCTGAACTAGCGGCCGAGTGCCTGCGCGAGACCGGATTCATGTTCCTCTATGCGCCGCTCTACCACCCGGCAATGAAGGTGGTCGGACCGCTTCGCCGCGCGTTGGGCTTCCGGACGATCTTCAACCTGTGCGGACCGCTCACCAACCCGGCTGGGGCGCGAGCGCAGGTGATCGGCGTGCTGGCGCCCAGCAAGGTCCTGCTGGTGGGCCGCACCCTGGCGGCTTTGGGGGCGAAGAGGGCCTTCGTGGTGCACGGAACCGATGGAATCGACGAACTGACGACCACCGGCGAATCCATCGTGGCGCGCATTGAAGAGAAGATTGGCGAGTCGGGAGCGGTCGAGTACGCGCTGAAGGGCGCCCGCGTGACGCCGGAGATGGCGGGACTGACGCGCACCACGCTCGACCAGTTCACCGGCGGCGATGTCGAGACCAACAAGGCCTTGCTCTATGACGTGCTGACAGGCATTCCCGGCGCCCGCCGCGACATTGTGCTGCTGAACGCCGCCGCGGCGCTGGTGGCGGCAGGGCTGGCCGGCGATCTGAAGGAGGGTGTTCAACTCGGCGCTGAAGCCATCGACTCCGGCCAGGCCGCGGCGACGTTGGCCAAACTGCGGCAGTTTGGCGAGAAGCACGCACGCCCTTAGTAACACTGTGGCAGATTGCCATTTCGGAGGGAGCAGGGGGATTTTATCCCCCCGGACAAACCGCACAGATCTCAGGCCTTCCGGCTCGCATTGATGCGATCCGACGCGCCATCCACGTGATTTTTTCGCCGGCGGCAGCCCGGTTCAGCGGCCTACCGCTGGCTGGCCTCGCCTGCTTGCACGCGCCGGTTGAACTCTTCCGACTTTCCGCGCGGGACGGTCAGCGGCTTCCATGCGCCGTGATTCAAGTGCTTGGCCAGGAACACAATCTGCCCGCAATGGTAGGAGTAATGCGCCACTTGGCGATTGATGGCCTGCATCACGGAGTGGGCTTCTCCGCGAATGAAGATCGTCCGCGCCAAGTCTTCCTCCGACAACGGTTCGAGGGCGCTGAACACCGCGTCCCACCCCGCTTCCCACGCCGCCAGCAGCGCCGCGCGGGTGGCCGGCGGGTCCACAAACTCAAGGTCCCGCTGCCGGTCCGGCTTCTCTCCATCACTGACAAGAAAGTCCACCCAGCGCGAGCGCATGTTGCCCGTCATGTGTTTCACCAGCACGGCGATGGAATTGGCTTCCTCGTCCAGCACAGCGACCAGTTGTTCTTCAGTCAGTTGCGCCATCGCTCGTTCCGCCAGCTTTTTGTAGTGGTGGAAGATGGCCAGCGAATCCTTGAGATAGGAATGGGTGAATTCCAGCGCCATATGGCAACCTCCTGCTGCGGCTCAAAGGACGGCGCTCCTCGACCACGCAGTCTCAAGCCTCTTTCGAGTGCGTCTAAGTCTTCGCCACTTCCACCAGCACGGAATAGAACGTGGCCGCCGCGCCCAGGTCCGTGAGTCGCTCGCTGGTGAGGGCGTTTACGTTGGCGCCGTCAGGGTTCATCTTGGCCCAGTCCATGCGCGCCGCCACCACGCCGGCCGGAACGCTGCCATTGACCAAGGCCGTCAAATTGAGCGAGCCGCGGTCGTTCCAGACGCGCACCGGATCGCCATCGGCAATGCCGCGGGCCTTCGCGTCGGCCGTATGCATCTCCAGTCGCTGGCTGGTCCGTGCTTCCATCTTGCGGTGGCCGTCCAGGTTGGCGAAGGTCGAGTTCATGTAGTTATCGGCCTTGCGGCTCAAAAACTCGAGCGGAAAGCGGTCCGCGCCCTTGCCCCAACGGGATTCAACCGGCGGAACAAAGGCGGGCAGAGGATCGAGTCCCGCGGCAGCCAGAGTCTCAGAATAAAACTCGATCTTGCCGGACGGCGTCGGCAACGTCCCCGTGGTGTAAGGCTGAAACGGCTCCTTCTCCGGGGTCCGATGAAAGCTGACCGGAATGTGTCCCTGCTCTTTCAAATCGTCAAAGGTGATGTGCTCCATGCCCGCGTTGGTTGAGTGCCCATCCTCGCCCACCCCGAGTGCCTGCCGGATGATCTGCTCCGGCGTATCGCGGAAGCAGTCTTCCTCAAAGCCCATGCGCTGCGCCAGTTGGCTGAACAGCCAAACGTTGGACCGCGCCTCGCCCGGCGGCTCAATGGCCTGGTTCGAAAGCTGCACAAAATAGTGCCCGTACGCGCCCTGAATGTCGGTGTGCTCCAGAAATGTGGTCGCCGGCAGAATATAGTCCGCGTAATCGGTCGTGTCCGTGAAGAACAGCTCGTGAACCACGGTGAACAGGTCCGTCCGTTCCATCCCTCGCCGCACGGCGTTCTGGTTCGGCGCCACGGCAGCGGGGTTCGAGTTATAAACAAACAGCGCATGAACGCCGGACCCGCTTTCCGGCCGAGTCTCCGCGTTTTCTGATCCCTGTTCCCTGGTCCCTGTTCCCTGCTTCAATGCCATTCCCAGTTGCGACATATTCACCGTGCGCGCCAGCCGTCCCAGGGGCGAAGCCAGCGCCAGGTCGGGCCGCTCCACAGACTTTTTGTTCCATGGGAAAGCGCCCGAGGTCGAAAGCTGCCCGCCTCCGCCGCGATGCTTCCACGCGCCGGTCAGTGCTGGCAGCATGGCGATGGCCCGCGCCGCCGTTCCGCCATTTTCGCTGCGCTGTACGCCATAGTTCATGCGGATCGCTGCCGGCCGCGTGGTTGCGTACTCGCGCGCCAACTGCTCAATCTCCGCCGCCGTCAGCCCCGTCCAGGCGGCCACGCGTTCCGGCGTGTACTCTTGTGCCCGCGCCGCTAATTCATCGATGCCGTGGGTCATTTCCGCAATAAAGGCGCGGTCCTCGAGGCCCTCGTCGAGAATCACGTGCATCAACCCCAGCGCCAGCGCCGCGTCCGTGCCCGGACGGATGGCAATGTGCCAGTCGGCCAACGCGGCCGTCCTTGTCCGGTAGGGGTCGATTACGATCAGCCGCGCTCCGTTGCGTCGCGCCTGCTCGATCATGGGCCACAGGTGGATGTTATTGCCGTGGATGTTCGCGCCCCAGGCCAGCACCAGCTTTGCCAGCCGGAAGTCCTCGGTCGGCGTGCTGAGCTTTTTGCCATAGACCAGGTTCCACGCCACCCCGCCGGCTTCTGCGCAGATCGTCCGGTCCAGTTGACTCGCGCCCAGCCGATGAAAGAATCGCCGATCCATGGACCCGTAACCCAGCACGCCGATGGTTCCGGCGTAGCTGTAGGGCAGAATCGACTCCGGTCCGAAACGCTCGGCTGTCTCCTTGAGCCGCGCGGCAATCGAGTCCAGCGCCTCGTCCCAGCTCACGCGCTCGAAAGCTTCGTGTTCGCGCCCACGCACCAGCGGTCCCTTGGCGATGCCCGCCTTGCGCTTGAGCGGATAAAGAATTCTGTCCGGCGCGTACACGCGATCCAGATATTTCGCCACCTTGCCGCACAGAAATCCCTGCGTCACTGGCTGCGACGGGTCGCCCTGCACCTTGACTGCGCGGCCTTCGTCATTCACCGTCACCAGCACGGCGCAGGAGTCCGGGCAGTCGTGCGAACAGACCGTGTGGACAACGCGAAAAGGTGCGGTTGGGGAGCCCGCGGACATGGTGTCATTGTAAGCTGAACCCGGAGGAGAGTGAATGAGAAGCTACTTGCTGGTTTTGGCCCTGATTTTTGCGGGGTTGGTCGCCGTTCCGCCCGCATCCGCGCAGGCTCCTGCGGGCGACGAGGCAGCCATCCGCGCGGCTCTCGGCGCGCAGGCCGCCGCCTGGAACCGCGCCGACGTCCCTGGCTTCATGAAGTTCTATGAAGACTCGCCCGATACCACCTTCATCGGCGCCACCCTGCGCAAGGGCTACGGCACCATTCTGGAGCGCTACACCAAGTCCTACTCGACGCCGGAGCAGATGGGCGCGCTCACCTTCAGCGATCTCGATATCCGCCTGCTCCCCAGTTCCTGCGGCACGGTCGAGTTTGCGGCAGTGACCGGCACGTTTCACCTGGAACGCACCGCCAAAGGCGAAGCCAAAAAGGACGACGGCATCTTTTCTCTCGTCTGGCGCAAGGGCCCGCAAGGCTGGAAAATCCTGCTCGACCATACAAGCTAATAAGAACAAATGCAGAAAGTCGCTTCCACCTGGGCGCATGAAGCGCAGCACAAAATCCTTTCAACTTTTTTTGGGCACCGTGAGTGAATAGGGAACCTTTCGTCGCTTTAGAGAGTGGCGGCCTTTCTGAAAGAAGCCGCTTCAGACCACTCCGAGAGGAAATTCCCCATGCTTTTCGCCACTCCCCAAGCGACCGCCGCCCGTGTTTCCGTGCGGCGTGCCTCGTTCATTGCCCCAGCCCTGACCTTGCTCACCCTTGCCCTGCCACTGACGAGCCGCGCCGCCGACAAGCCTTTTCTTCCTCCTCCGCCGCCCACGGTGTCTACCGCGCCCCTCAACGGCGATGTGAATCCCTACGGCACGGCCTTTGTTCCCTACCTGCTATCCGACCGCGATGGCCGCGCAGAAGGCGACGACTCCCTGCCCAACTCCATCCTGCGCCGGGGCGATTTGCTGGTGTCCAACTTCAACAATGCCCAGAATCTGCAAGGCACCGGCACGACCATCGTCCGCATCGACAAGAGCGGCCAGTCGTCCCTCTTCTTTCAGGGCTCTACCAACTACGCCGGCCTTTCCGGCGCCCTTGGCGTTCTCAACAATGGCATTGTCATGGTTGGCAATCTGCGCACTGCTGACGGCACGCCGGCCACCGCTCAAGCGGGCGCGCTGCAGATCATCAGCCCCTCGGGAAAGCTGCTGAATGTCATTGCCGACCCCGCCATCATCAACGGGCCGTGGGGCTTGGCCGTGAGTGAGCACGAGCGTCACGTCGATGTCTTCGTCTCCAACGTGCTCAATGGCACCATTACGCGTCTCACCTTCCGCCGCCTCGGCGAGTGGGGCATTCAACTCGAAAAGTCCACCGTGATTGCCACCGGCCTCAACCATCGCGGGGATCCGGCCGCCCTTGAACTCGGTCCTTCAGGACTGCTGTACGACGCCGCGCACGATGTTCTGCTTTTCGCGTCCTCACTAGACGACGCGATCTACGCGATTCAGAATGCCTCGACCGTGGACGCCGACCAGGCCACGCCGATCCTTTTCGTTCAGGACAACGTTCATCTGCATGGCCCGCTCGACCTGGCGCTTGCCCACAACGGTCATCTGCTGGTAGCCAACAGCGACGGAAACAATGTGGATCCCAATCAGCCCAGCGAGATCGTCGAATACGCGCCCGACGGCGCCTTCGTTTCCCAGTTCTCCGTCGACCCCAACAATGGCGGGGCCTTCGGCATCGCCACGCAACAGATCGGGTCCTTTACCCGCCTTTCCGCGGTCGACGACAACACGGTAACCGTGACGACTTACACCAAGCTCGATCGGTAGAAGTCGGAGCAGCAAAACTTGCGAACGAGTTTCCCTCTCTTTATTCGCGTGTTGCCAAACCAAACCAGTTGCTGGACCCCACCCTTGCGGCGTCTCTGTTTTTGTCGCCAGGGTGGGATGCCGGGGTCCCCACAGACAGGTCTTCGTCTGTGGGGTGAAGTGCCGAGCATCACTCCTGTACACTGATTCCGTTATGAGCTGTCTCTTTTGCAAGATCGTTGAAGGAAGCATTCCCTCCGCCCCCGTCTACCAGGACGAGCTCTGTTACGCCTTTGCAGACATTCATCCGCAGGCTCCGGTGCATGTGCTGGTGGTGCCGCGGGAGCACATCGTTTCACTTGTCGACGCCACCGAAGACGACCGTGCCCTGCTCGGTCACCTCGTCTGGGCCGCGGGAGAAATCGCCCGCGCCAAGGGGCTGCCCAAGGGCTATCGACTGGTGATCAATACCGGCGAAGACGGCGGTCAGACCGTCGACCACCTGCACGTTCACCTGCTCGGCGGCCGTTCGCTCACCTGGCCTCCGGGATAGGCCGTAAAACCTGCCAGGTTCTCTCTCAAAAAAAGGGCGCTTCCCTCTGCGGGAAGCGCCCTTTCGTCATGAAATCCAAACAGCCCTACGCCGGCTGCTGGCTGTAATCTTCTTCCTCTTCCACGCCATAGCGACGCAGCAGGTTGGGCAGGCTCTGCGAAAAAGCCGAACGCGGCATGACCGTGTCGCACCCCGCATCGATGGCCTTGGCTTTCAACTCACCCTGCAGGTGGTTGAGGAACCCGATGATCGATGTAGCCTTTTTGAGCTTGGTCTTGAGCTTGGGAATCAGCGACATGGGCTTGGCGCCCACGTTGTTCAGATCGAAGACCACCAGCTTGGGACGCTCGGCTTCCGGCAGATCGGTCAGTTTGGCCACCGACTCCTTGTCGCCCTTCACAAACTCCACCTTCACGCCCAGCTTGCGCGCCGTCTCCTGGATCTTGGCCAGGAAGAACAGATCTTCGATGAAGCAGAAGATGCGGGTCGGTGCGTCCTCACGGACGGCAACCGTGGGCTGCGGCGCAAAATCGTCCTGATAATAGCCGCTGTGTCCGCTGTTACTGCCGAGTTGAATGGTCGAGGGAGGCCCGTCGGCTATGTTCCCATTGACGATACGGTAGCTGTGGTCCATGGGACCCACAAACTCGCGCGGACCCTTCTGCCGTCCCTTGCTGCGCTTGTTCTGCGGAGGGCCGGCAATGCTGTTGCCCGGCTGCGGCGCAGTGGACGAGCCCTTTTGGAAGAACTTCTTCTTGCGGGGCTGGTTCTGATTCTGACGCCCACCGCCTTGATGCCCATTGGCGTGCGCGGGCGCTGACCTTGGCGGCGCCGGCTGCTGGAGCTGCGGCGGCGGGGCCTGAGGCGGCGCTTGAGGTTGGACCTGCGCCAGTGGCTGTTGCGCGGGGGGTGCGCCTGCGCCTGTGGTCTTGTTCTTGCGGCGGCGCCGGCGGCGCCGATGCCCCTGCGACTGCCCCTGGCCGTTGGCCGGGACCGACCCCACTTCAGACTGGGGTTGCGTTAGTTCTGTCGTCATGCGTGAGCTTCCTGATGCATTGCATTTTGTTGCATTGGGTTTCTTGGTTCAGCCTTTTTCTGCTGGGTGCTGAATTTTCCTTGCCCGCCGCCCAAGCCGGGACAGCAAGCACGACGAACAGCGAAAATCGTCGCGGGATTTCCTGCAAACTGCACCGGAGACGCACTCCGCAAGCAACATGCCATGATTCCCAGGGGTCTGGAGCGTTTTCACAGTTTCCTGCTGGATCCGGGTTCTTCAAAAGCCGTCGCGCCCTGTTGGGTTGCGCACCGGCTCAGCCTCTGTGTCCCTGCAAAATGACCTCTGTGAAAATGCTATTGCCGCCCCGCGCGCAGGAGTCCAAGAGAACAACTCCATCCGGTTGTCAGGATCGTGACGGTGCGGCCGGTGCCTTTCTCAGGTAATACGCTTCCTATGGGGAGCTTTCGCCGTCTGCAGACCGCTATGAAATGAACTGCTCGGCGAAGATTCCTTGCTTTGCGGCGAGCCAGCTCTCCCCATTTCGGGTGTCTCGCGTCAGCCGCTTGATAGGCAAGTCCGATAGTACAGCGAAGTCTCGTGTCTGGCAAGTGAACTTTGCGGTCCCCGAAGGGCAATCGCATTTGGGACTCTCAGAGCGCTCCCATCGATTTGTCATCCTGAGGAGCGCAGCGACGAATGGATCTGCGCTTGCCTTTCGGCTTATTTCCGGCAAAATGAACGTCTTGGCTTCTCCAACCTTTACCGCAAAGCAGGAAAAACACCCGCAGATCCTTCACTACGTTCAGGATGACAAACGTTGCAAGCAAAGAGGTTTGAAATGTGACTGCACTTGCGGCCTCCGCATTCCGCCTCCGAAAAGAGAGCGTATCCCCGCGGAGAGTCCCTTGTCAGCCAAACGCACGAAACGCCACCCCGTAGAGTGGCGTTTCCATGTCTCGCACAGGCCACTGGCCTCCAGAAGTATTGTGTGGACGGTGGATTACCACCGTACCTACTGCAGGCTTTCCCGGCCGGATTGTCCCTTTTGAGGGCGGCTC
>Ga0255353_1000474_pt1 | contig 25840 bp, 29 predicted proteins | sample HBST25metaG_FD_189941 | JGI IMG/M metagenome (GOLD analysis project Ga0255353, IMG submission 189941) | Peat soil microbial communities from Stordalen Mire, Sweden - H.B.S.T25 | ecosystem: Environmental > Terrestrial > Soil > Wetlands > Peat | place: Sweden: Norrbotten County, Stordalen Mire...
TCCGCGATCCAATGCCCACAATACGCGATCCCGTAAATCTTGCGAATAGGATTGCATCCGTGCCGCCCCTCTCCGGCAGGTTAATTGTAGCACAAACTGTATTCACTTAAATTAGAAACGCTCTAAGCAGGCCTCAACGCCCAGCGCGTGCTTGCGCAAGCTCTCGCTTTGGGTCCATTCGGTGAGCAGTTGCCAGGCCTGTTCGCGCCCATATTGGGAAGGGTTTCCGCCGGTCATTCTTTTCTCCTTTTATTGTTCACGTTGATCAATATGGTTCGTGTTTCTTCAGGTTTTTCAGGGTATGATCGGTAAATCTTAGGTCTGATCCTAAGTTTGTACTTGACAATTATGGTTCATTCGCCTGAAAGTAGCACATATCGCGGTGCAAAAAAGCACCCCGGAGACCATGCTCTGGCACTCCGCACACAGCTTATGGCTACCACTCTTGTGAACGTGGAAACACGTGAAGTAGTGCGCTGTGAATACTGCCGACTGATGCAGTTCAGAACCAGCAACTCCCTTTGCAGGAAGTGCCACAAACCCCTCGACGTGGAGGAGCCTGTGACGCTTTCCCCGCAATTGGTGCCCAACCCGTCCGCTCCGGCTTCGGCCGAGGCCGGGTTGCAGGTTGCCGGGCAGGTGCGCGAGATTCGCAAGGCGCGCCATCTGAGCCAGCGGCAACTGGCCGGGCGGATGCAGGTGCCCCGCACCTACATCTCAAAGATTGAAAACGGCAAGGCAATCCCCACCCTGGGTTCGCTCGAGCGGCTCGCTGCGGCCCTCGATGTGGACGTGTGCCAGCTGGTCCGGGATGCCCGCAGCCGCCGCGACGAAGAGGTGGCTGCCATTCTGGCAGACCCCTTCCTCAAGGAGATTGCGGATTTGCTGCCCCAATTGGACTCCCTTCACCGGACGCTGATCTATGGCTCGGTGCGCGATGCGGCCATTGGCCACCGCCGTACCGCATAGCGCAAAAGGGAACCTTCCCCGGATTGAGCCGCATTGCCGGCAGTCTCTTGGCAGTGCGGTTCTGCCTTCGTTGCGTCTCCGGGCCGCCAGCCTGGCCTGATTGCGGCGAATCGGTGCTTGTGCTACGGTCGATGGTGCCGCACCCTTGCTCCGTCTGAGAAAATATCCTTAATCGGCCGGAGAGTCTGCGGCGGGCCGATGGCTCCTTGATCCGGTGCAGCCGTTCGATCCTCCGGCATCGCTCTTTGGATGCAGCCAAGCCGCCGGCCTGAAAGCCGCAAAAAGCTACGTAGAGGCGAGTTCCTTGTATCCATCCGGCACGTTGCGCATCCAGGAGTTGACATCGGAGGAGCGCGCTGTTTATTCAACGCTCAAGCCCGAGCGCCTGCCTGAGCACGTGGCCATCATCATGGATGGCAATGGCCGCTGGGCCGGTCACCGCTCGCTCAAGCGGTTCCTCGGCCACCAGCAGGGCGCCAAGAGCGTCCAACTGGTCACTGAAACCGCTTCCCGCATCGGCCTTCCCTGGCTTACGCTCTATGCTTTTTCCCTCGAAAACAACCTGCGCCGCCCCCGTGCCGAGGTCAACTTCCTCATGCGCCTGCTCAAGACCTATCTTGAGACCAATCTCCAGCGCATGATGGACAATAACGTGCGCATGCGCTACATCGGCCGCACCCACGAACTGCCTCCCGAGGTCCAGGACAAGATGCGCTGGGCCGAGGAAACCACGGCCGGCAATACCGGCACTACCCTTACCCTGGCTTTGAATTACGGCGGCCGCTCGGAGCTGGTGGACGCCTTCCGCGCGCTGGCTGACGAGGTGAAGCGCAAGCACCTGAACCCCGGCGCCATTACCGAGGAGGACATTCACCGCCATCTCTACACGGCGCACATGCCCGACCCCGATCTTCTGATCCGCACCTCGGGCGAGATGCGGCTTTCCAATTATCTTTTGTGGCAGATCGCCTACACGGAAATCTTTGTTACCGGGCGGCTCTGGCCAGACTTTCGCGGCGTCCATCTGCTCGAGGCCATTGCCGACTTCCAGCGCCGCGAACGCCGCTACGGCGGGCTTGGCGAGGCCTCCGGCGATGTGGACGAGGAAGCCGAACGGATCAAAATCGCGGCCAGTTGAGTTGCTCCGCGGCCTTTGACAGCGCCCTTCCAAAGCGCGGCGGCGACCGGCAATCGTCAAATTGAATAATCTTCAAATCGAGCAACCGGTCCCCACCCCACCCCGGCGGTGTATTCTCACCCTTGGCATGAAACGCATCCTCACAGGCGTCATACTGATTCCGTTGGTCCTGGCTCTGGTCTTCCTGGGGCCGAGGTGGCAGTGGCTGTTCACGCTGGCTGTTGCCGGTGTGGCATTGCTGGCTAGCTGGGAATTTCTCGATCTTGCGGAGCGGGGCGGGGCCAGGCCGTCGCGCGTTGCGGTGCTGGTGGCGATTCTGGGGTTGTTTATCGGCACCTTTGAATGGCCCGACCAGACCACGGCAGTTCTCGGCGTCCTGAGCCTTGGTTTGCTGGTCTATTGCACCTTCCGTTCGCCCGTCGAGCGGATGATGCCCGAAGCGGCGATCTCCATCTTCTGCTTGTTCTATGTCGGATTTACCCTGGTTGCACTGCCTGCCTTGCGTGAGCAGGCCAATGGTCCTTCCCTGGTGGCCTTTTTGCTGTGCGTGGTCTGGGCGGGAGACATTGCGGCTCTCTATGTGGGCCGGGCCTGGGGCCGTCACAAGCTGGCGCCCTCGCTCAGTCCCAACAAAACCTGGGAGGGCACGCTCGGCTCGGTGGCCGGCAGCCTGCTGGTGACTGGCGGTCTGCTGGGCCTGGCTGCCGGGCTGGCGCAGTGGGACTCGACCAAGCTCTCTTACCCCGAGGACGTCTGGTATTGGCTGGTGTTGGCCGTGGTGGTCAACGTGGCGGCGCAGGTGGGCGATCTGGCTGAGTCGGCGCTCAAGCGCTCAGCCGGCGTCAAGGATTCCGGCTCTCTGTTGCCCGGCCATGGCGGGGTTCTGGATCGCATCGACGCCCTGCTGCTGGCGGCTCCGGTGCTGTGGTACGCTCAGCTTATTCACCAGCGGTTTTGAGGGGCTCTTGTCTCTCCATGCGAAACGGTTGGTTTGAAAGACGCATTTTAATTGGATTTTGAAGCTGAACCAGGACTTTGAAAAATACATTGAAACGACTTGCCATTCTCGGTTCTACCGGCTCCATCGGCCAAAGCACTCTCTCCATCGTCGAGCAGTTTCCCGAGCGTTACCAAGTGGCCGCGCTGGCTGCCGGGCGCAACATCGACCAAGCCTTCGCGCAGACTGTTCGCTGGCGGCCTCAGATCGTTTCGCTGGCCACCGAGGAGCTGGCCGCGCAGCTTTCCGCGCGTCTCAAAAAGGCTGGCGTCACCGGTATCGAGGTGGTTTACGGCACCGCCGGCACGGTTGCCTGTTCCACGCTGCCCAATGCGGACTTTGTGGTTTCGGCCATTGTGGGCGTAGCCGGCCTTGAGGCCACGCACGCGGCTATATTGGCCGGCAAGCCGGTGGGCCTGGCGAACAAGGAGTGCATGGTAGCCGCCGGTGAAATCCTCACCGTCGCGGCGCGCAAGCGCAACGTGCCCATTCTGCCCATCGACAGCGAACACAATGCGGTCCACCAGTGTTTGCGGGTGGGTGCGCATTCTGAAGTCAAGACCATCTGGCTGACTGCTTCCGGCGGACCCTTCCGCCAGCTTCCGCTCGACCAGTTCGCCGCCATCACCCCGGAGCAGGCTCTCAAGCATCCCACCTGGGTCATGGGCCGCCGCATCACCATCGACTCAGCCACCATGCTCAACAAGGGGTTGGAGATCATCGAGGCTTGCCGCCTCTTTGACGTGCCGGCATCCCAGGTGCGCGTGACGGTGCATCCGCAATCCACGGTCCATTCGCTGGTGGAGTACGTGGACGGCTCGATCCTGGCGCAGATTTCGGTTACTGACATGCGGCTGCCCATCCTCTATGCGCTGGCTTACCCTGAGCGGCCGGCTTCCACGCTGACCTTCGACCTGGCCGCCCTGCGCCACCTGGACTTTGAGCCGCCCGATTTCGAGCGTTTCCCCTGCCTGCGGCTGGCCTATGAGGCGGCGGAAAAGGGCGGGGCGCATTGCATCGCCCTCAACGCGGCGGACGAAGTTGCGGTCGAGGCCTTCCTTGACCGGAAAATTCCATTTAATGGAATCCCGCGTACAATTGAACAGGTGCTCGCATCCACGACGGAGGCGCATCCCGCCACCATTGCGGAGGTGCTCGCCGCCGACCGGGAGGCGCGTCAAACGGCTCGTGCGCTGTTGACGTAAGGTTTGCTGGCCGGGCGCCGCGCAGTGCCGAGGAAATAACCGCATATTTATGCAAAATCTTCATGAAGTTGTTGTAGCCGCCGTCGCCTTTATCGTCCTTATTGGCGTAATGGTTGTGGTCCATGAGTTTGGCCACTTTGCCGTCGCCAAGCTCTGCCGTGTGCGCGTCGAGGCATTTTCATTCGGCTTTGGGCCGCGCCTCTTCGGCATCAAGTACGGCGACACCGACTACAAGGTTTGCCTGCTGCCCCTCGGCGGCTTCGTCAAGATGACCGGCGAGGCTCCGGAGCAAAATCTCGAGGCGTCCGGCACGCAAGCTGAGGTTCTCCCCGACGATCCCGGCTCCTTCCTCAACCATCCCCGCTGGCAGCGCGTGCTTATCGGCCTGGCCGGTCCGGCTGCCAACTTTGTGCTGGCCTTTGTGCTGATGGTCTTCTACTTCGGCTGGATCAACGAAGTTCCTTCATTCGAGGTCAAGACGACGAGCGTCGAGTGGGTGGTTCCCGGCTCCGCTGCCGCCCAGGCCGGTCTTGAGCCCGGCGACATCATCCGCCACTTCGACAGCGTGGACAATCCTACCTGGGACCAGGTGAACCAGCGCGCGGCCCTCAACCAGAACCAGACCGTGCCGGTTACCGTGGATCGCGGCGGTAAGACGGTCGAACTCCAGTTTCACGTACCCGCACCGACAAAGGGCGAGGATTTCGATGTGAGCGACGCGGGCGCCATTCCGCAGTTTGTTCCCGGTCCCATCGGCGTTCTGCAAGTGCAGCCGGGTATGCCCGCCGCCCAGGCCGGCCTGCGCGACGGCGACTCGATCCAGTCCGTCGATGGCCACGCCTTCCACACAGTGCAAGCGCTGCTCTCCTATCTTCAGTCCGGGCAGGGCAAGCCGGTTTCCTTGCAGGTGGTGCGCAACGGCGCCACATTGCCCCCCTTGGTGGTGCATCCGGCCCGGATCGATACCGGCTGGAAGCTGGGTTTTGCGCCGGTTCCAATCCCGTTCCGCCACGATCCGCGCTCATTCGTTGAGGCTGTGACCAAGTCAAAAGTCTTCTGTGCCGACAACTCTACCCTGATTGTGGAGGTGCTGGGGCGGCTTTTCACTCGCAAGGTTTCTGTCTCTCAACTCCAAGGTCCGGTGGGAATTGCCCGCATGGCCGGCGAAGCGGCAGAGATGAAGGGCTGGCTCCCCAAATTTGGGTTGGCCGCGGCCATCAGTCTCAACCTGGGCATTCTCAACCTGCTGCCATTTCCCATCCTCGATGGCGGCGGAGTTCTGTTGCTGCTCATCGAGAGCGGAATCCGCCGCGACATCGGCGTCAACGTGAAGGAGCGCATCTACCAGGCGGCGTTTGTGGTGCTGATGGCGTTTTTTGCCTTCATCATCTTCAACGACGTGACCAGGCTGCCGATCTTCGCGCATTTCAAGCCGTAAATAAGCTGACAGTGAACAGCTAACAGTTGACAGTTTGACCGCGAACAAGCTTACTGGCCACTGAAAGCTGTTAGCTGTTAACTAAATAGAGAGTCTTCCCGATGCCAGTAACTACCGAAGTGCGGGTGCGCTATGCCGAAACCGACCAGATGGGCATTGTCTACTATGCCAACTATCTGGTCTGGTTTGAGATAGGCCGCGTCGAGTTGCTGCGCTCGCTGGGTCTTGCCTATAGCCAGTTGGAACTTGAACACCAGTGCATCCTGCCGGTGGTCGAGGCCAGTTGCCGCTATCGCTCCCCGGCCCGCTACGACGACGAAATTCTCATCGAAACCCGCCCCGCGCTGCTGCGCAACTCGGTGCTCAAGTTCGCCTATCGCATCCTCCGCAAAGCCCCCGAGGGCGCGGAGCCAACGCTGCTGGCCGAGGGCGAGACAGTCCACGTGGTCTGCGACGACCAGTTGAACAAGAAGGCCCTGCCTGTGCGGTATGAGGCGGCGCTGCGCGCATTGATGGCCGGCGAGTAGAGCTACGGTTACTTGTCCCGCGCCACCACAAAGTCCGGCAGCCACAGCAGGGCGCGCTTGAACTCCGATTCGGGCATCGAGACGAGAGCCTGGCGGCTCTGCTTGGCGTAGCGATCGGCTGCGGCCATGGCGTACTCGACCGAGCCGTTGCGCACCAGAATCTCCTGAATCTGTTCGCGGGTCACATCTTCAAAGTTGCGGTCGTCAAGAACCCGCTGGATGGTCTGGCGATCCGCGGCGGTACCGTGGTCGATGGAGTGGATCACCGCCAAGGTCGCCTTGCCCTCGCGCAAATCGCTGGCCACGGGCTTGCCCAGAACCTCTTCGGTGGCAGTCAGGTCGAGCACGTCGTCCACAATCTGAAAAGCCAGGCCGACGGCCCGTCCATAGGCGGCCAGGCTTGTCTCCACGGCTTCGTCGGCCCCGGCCAGCACCGCGCCCAGCCTCATCGACACGGCAAACAGGCAGGCGGTTTTGCGATAGATCAGGTCGTAGTATTCGGCCTCTGAGACGGCTTTTCCCAGCTTTTGAATCTGGAGCAGCTCGCCCTCGACCATCTGCTGGGTCAGGCCGATCAGCAGATCCAGCACGCGCAGATTGTTCTCTTCAAGAGCCACCTTGAAGGCCTGCATATAGAGCCAGTCGCCCGCCAGAACGCATTTTTCGTTGCCCCAGGTGGTGTTGGCCGAGGGCCGTCCGCGGCGCAGGTCCGCGCCGTCGATTATGTCGTCATGCACCAGCGTCGCTGTGTGCACCATCTCCACCACCGTACCCAGGCGAATGGCACCGGGACCGGAGTAGCCCAGCATGTGCGCGGCCAACAACAGCAGCGAAGGACGTATGCGCTTGCCGCCGCCTTCGCGCAGATATTCGGCAATCTCCGTGATGGTGCTTACACCGGAGGCGGAGTCCCGGCCCAGTTCCTGCTCGATTGCCACAAGGTCGTCCCGCAGCAGATCGAAAACCTCTCTCGCCGTCGCTATCGCCAATGTGCTCAATGTTCTCCGGTTTCAAATATACAGATTAAGAGAAGTCTGAAGAAGAGCATACCTCAGGGGCTAAGGCTCCTGTCGAATGAATCAGGCCGCGCCTTCTCATCCAGTGCCGTTCCCCAACTGCCGGTGCGCAGCTTGCTTGGGTGAGGCGCTTGCTCCGCAACCAAGCCACTCAATTCGTGCGGTAGTTGGTAAACTGCAAATCCACGCCCAAATCCTTGCCTCGCAGCAGCGCAATGATCGTCTGCAACTCGTCGCGGTCCTTGCTCGATATTCTGACTGTATCGCCTTGGATGCTGGCTTGTGCTTTCTTTTTCGAGTCCTTGACCAGGCGAACAATCTCCTTGGCCTTTTCCACGGGGATGCCTTGTTGCAGCTTGATCTTCTGCCGCACACTCTGGCCGGCCGCCTGCTCCAGCTTCTCGTAGGTTAAATTCTTCAGCGAGACGCCGCGCTTCACCAGTTTCTGCCCCAGAATCTCCTTCACCGCCTCCAGCTTGTACTCCCCGGCAGAGGCCATCTGGATGGCGTCGTCGCCCTCCAGCGTGATCTCAGAGTGGGAATCTTTCAGATCGAAGCGCTGGCGAATCTCCTTCAGCGCCTGGTCGATGGCGTTGCGGACCTCCTGAATATCCACCTTGCTGACAATGTCGAACGAATTCTCCTGGGCCATTTTCTCTTATCCTCAGTGTGCAAAGGCTGCCGTACGCAGCATCTCTATCAGTTTCCCACGTCTACCCGTAAGCGAAACAGCCGCGAGAAGTTTTTCGTGGTCGCGGCGGCGATTTCTTCCTCTTCAATACCCAGCAGCCGGGCAAGAAGCAGGGCCGTCTCCAAGACCCAGGCTGGCTCGTTGCGCTTGCCGCGATGGGGTGCCGGAGCAAGCCAGGGGGCATCGGTCTCCACCAATATCCCGTCCAAAGGCAGCTTGGCGGCCACGTCGCGCAGCGGCTGCGCCTTGGGGAAGGTCAAATTTCCCGCAAACGAGAGCAGGAAACCCAGGTCCAGCGACCGCCGGGCCTGCTCCCAGCCGCTGCCAAAGCAGTGCATCACGCCGCCCAGCCCGGTCTGGCGCCAGTGCGCCTTCAGAATCTCGAACAGATCGTCCCAGGCATTCGTATCGCCGTCTTTTGGCCGGCAATGGATCAGGATGGGCCGCTTCCGCGCGGCGGCAATCTCCAGTTGGCGAATCAGTCCCTCGCGCTGCACCTCGTACGGCGTGCCTTCGTGGTAGTAGTCCAGCCCGATCTCGCCGCAGGCAATCACCTCCGGCTCGGCCAGCAGGCTGCCTAGCTTGGCCAGCACCGCGTCATCAATCTCGTGCGTGTTGTGCGGATAGATGCCGGCGCTGGCGTAAAGCCGCGGCATATTCGGCTGCCCATTGAACTCGCGGCAAATATCCAGCGCCCGGTGCATCCCGTTCGCCTCTTCGCCGATGCCGATAGCCAGCACCGTGCCCACGCCGGCCTCCCACGCGCGCCGCAGCATCGCGGCGCGGTCTTCCGCATAGCGTTCGCTGTCAAGGTGGGCGTGAGAATCAATCAGCAAGGGCGTTCTCTATCTTGTTTCCGGGTGGATGACTCTAAGTCCCAGATGTTCTTCGAAACCATCGAAGTCGCTGTCCTGGTGCAAGAGTTCATGACCTTCCTCGATGCAGAATGTGGCAATCAGGCAGTCCACCGTCTTGCGAACGGTAATGCCACGGCGCTGCAGCGTACGGAAGTTCTGGGCAGCGGCAACCGCCAATGCGGCGGAGGTGCGCTCAAAGACGACAAGCGAAAGAAGCTTTTGCTCGGTTTCTCTGAACTGCCAGTCAAAACGGACACCGCGCAGAACTTCACACAGAATCAAGCTGGTCAAGCCAATCTGCTTTTCGCTCATGGCTGCAATCAGCCACGATGTTTGAGGTGTGATGCTGGAACGAAACGCATTGATCCAGACGCTGCTGTCAACAATCACCATCGGATGTTCCGTTCCTTCGTCGATCAAAAGCTGACATCAGGCGGCAGTTTCCTTCAGCTTCTGCTGCACGCGCTCTTCGTCCCAGTTCACAAAGCGTCCTTCGCGCATGGCGTCCAGATCGCCCACCCACTCCACTTTTCCAAACAGCTCGCGGATGGCCTCCTGGCGCTTCAATTGCACAACCAGGCGCAGGGCCTCTTCCACCACGGCCTTCTTCGTAGGCTTTCCGCTGGCAGCCGCTGCTTGCCGCATCAACTCGTCGTCAATCTCAATGTTGGTCCGCATGGAGGGGCTCCTTGGGCACATTCCGAGCGCCATTCAACTCCGCATACCATTCTGTCAGCCTGCCTTCGCCGAGGGCAATCTGGCGGCTCACTTCCTGGCGGCGGAATGCTGCTTCGCGAGCGGCTTCATCGGCCTTGACCTGAACGAGCCGGCCAAGCGCTGCCTCAATGGTCGCCCGCTTGGTGGTGGCCCCGGTCGCCGCCATTGCCTGCTTCATCAATTCGTCGTCAATGTCGATGTTCGTCCGCATAAACCGCGCCTCCCGATGTGTAAGTATGGCACGATTTATGTGTAAGGGCAATAAGGCCACTTTTCTTTCGCTTTGGTAAAAGAACTGTCTTAGCGGTGCGCCGGCTGGGTCGGGGTTCCTCTACTTGAGTCTGATCGCGGTATAGGCCAGACTTCGAGCCTTGTGACTTCATCGAACTCCCCGCTAAACAGCCCCATGTGACCATGTCGGCCTGCGATAAACCGTGCTGTGCAAATGACATATTGGTTGTTCACAATCTTGATTTGCTTAGGCGTCATATCTTTAGGCAGATCGATCCAGATTGCATTGTTTGCCATGCCTATTTCAAAGTCTTCGCGGTGGAAATAAATTGCATTGCCCTCAAACTCGAGTCGGATATACCCGATGACTCGGACTCGTTTTTGGTCGTACGTCTGTGGATTTGCTATGAGTTGAATCAGACTCACATCTTCCACGCCATCATCTGCGCCGCCCTTCGGATAGTAGCCAGCCATTTGCGGGAAGGCTGTCTGACCTGGAAGGAAGAATAGAATCCCCAACGAGAATAGGAAAATGCGCTTCATACCTACGCCCTTCTGCTGTTACTTCAGCCGTGCCCCCAGCGGAACCTCTTCCAGGAATCCGGCCAGCACAGGCGCGCCACCTTCAAGCGAGGCTGCCAGCAACATGCCGTTCGACTCCAGGCCGCGCATCTTCCGCGGAGCCAGGTTGGCCACGATGATGATCTTGCGGCCAATGAGCTTTTCCGGCTCGTAGTATTGCGCGATACCGGCCAGAATCTGCCGCTTCTCATAGCCCAGATCGACCTCCAGCCGCAGCAGCTTGTCGGCCTTGGGAATGCGCTCGGCTACCAGAATCTGCGCTACGCGCAGCTCCACCTTGGCAAAGTCGTCGATGGCGATGTGCTGTGGCTCCGCGGGCGCCTGGGGTGCGGCCGGCGCTTGCAGGCCGGCGGCAACGGGAGACGAAGCCAACGCGGCCGCTGGCGCATTGGCAGCGGCAGCGGCCGCGTTGGCATAGGCTTCATCCGCGGGATCAACGCCAACAGAGTCTACTGGGGCACTATCCCAGAACGCTTGCTTTTCAGATTCCTCACTCACGATTGCCTCTTTCTTCTCAGTCCTTGCGGTCGTAGCCGGTGATTCCGTTTCGGATTTTGCAGTCAAGCCGCTGTTGGCCGCACCGTTGCTGGCGGCTTCCACGGCGCTCTTGCTGTTTTGTTCTTCGATCTTCTGCATGCGTTCCACGGTGTCCTTTTCCGCGCGGGGAAAGAGCGGCGCGGGCTCGCCAAACTTGGTCCCAGCCTTCAATCCGCCCCAGGCGATCTCTGTCAAAAATGATTTCTTTGCAGCGTCCGCAATCTCGCCTTGCCCAAGCTGGAGCCAGACCTTGGCGGCCGAGTCCGGCAGAATGGGATAAACCAGCGCGGTGATAATGCGGATGGCCTCGGCAGCCGTGGCCAGCACACGCGCCTGGTGCGCAACGTGGTCGGCTTCTGAGCGGTCCACTGGCCGTTTCCACGGCGCGTTGGCGGTCAGGTAGCCGTCGGTCTCCGCCACCAGAACCCACAGGCTCTTCAAAGCCTCAGAGAAGTTCAGCTCGTCGAAGGCGGGGCCGAAGGCCGCAATTGCTCCCACGGCGCTTTCGCGCAGGACGGCTTCGGCTGCGGTTTCAGCGCCGGCCTCCGGCAGCACGCCGCCAAAGTATTTGTGAACCATGTTGACCACGCGGCTCACCAGGTTGCCGTAGCCGTTGGCCAGATCGCCGTTGTAGCGCTGCACCAATGCATCAAAAGAAAAGCTGCCGTCCTGGCCGAAGGGAATCTCCCGCAGCAGGAAATACCTGAGCGCATCCGCACCCAGAATTGCCTGCACCGTCTCGGCGCGCACAATGTTGCCCCTCGACTTCGACATCTTTCCCTGATCGAAGAGCAGCCAGCCGTTGGCCTTCACCGCGCGCGGCAAGGGCAGCCCCGCAGCCATCAGAAAAGCCGGCCAATAGACGCAGTGGAAGCGGCTGATCTCCTTGCCGATCAGGTGCATATCCGCCGGCCAGAACTTCTCAAAGCGCGCCTTGTCCGCCGGATCGTCTGACCCGTAGCCCAGCGCCGTGATGTAGTTGGCCAGCGCGTCCAGCCACACATAGACCACGTGCTTCTCATCGCCGGGCACCGGAATGCCCCACGAAAAACTCGTCCGGCTCACCGACAGATCCTTCAAGCCGCCGCGCACAAACGAGATCACCTCGCGCCGCGTCGACTCCGGCGCCATGAACCCTGGGTTGGCCTCGTAGAACTCCAGCAGCTTGCGCTCAAAGGCCGAGAGCTTGAAGAAGTAGTTCTCCTCGCTCACCGTCTCGGTCACGCGTCCGCAGTCGGGGCACACGGTTCCCGGAGGCCCGTCCACATAGGTCTCGTCGGAGACGCAGTATTGGCCGGTGTACGAACCCTTGTAGATGAAGCCCTTGTCGCGCAGCGTGGCAAACAGCTTCTGCACGCCGCGCTTGTGCCGCTCCTCGGTGGTCCGAACAAAGTCGTCGTAGCTCAGGCCAAGCTGGTCCCACAGTCCGCGGAACTCGCCCGAGATGGCGGTGGCGAACTCGGCGGGCGTGCGCCCGGCCAGCTCGGCCGAGCGCTCGATCTTCTGTCCGTGCTCGTCGGTGCCGGTCAGCAGCCAGGTGTCAATGCCCAGCGCCCGCTTCCGGCGCGCAATCGCGTCGCACACAATGGTGGAGTAGGCGTGGCCCAGATGCGGCCGCGCATTCACGTAATAGATCGGCGTGGTCAGATAAAAGCGGGAAGAACTTGAAGTTTGAGTAGGCATAGGCTGGGAATTGCCCGGAATTCAACCTGTCATCAGGTTGGAACCGCGAGGCAATCTACTCTCCATCTTACGGCATTTCGATTGGCTGGGTGGTGGCTTGGCCGTTGCGCCAGGGTGCCCGACAAATCCGGGCGCCCCACCTATACCTACAGTTCTTTATTGTTTTTACAGTCTCGGACGATCCACAATAGCCGGGTGCCCTGGGTTTCGCCCTTGAGACCCGGGTTGCGATGAAAGCCCGTCGCCTCCCGCATCGTGAATCCACCCAACTCGCTATAATGGAGACACATTCCGCCCCATGAAAAACAATCGGTTTTTCCAGCCGGCTCTCGTCGCCGCAACATTGTCTCCCTTCATCGCGGAGATGATCAGCGGATCGACACCGTTGAGGCTTTGGTTGAACCCGATGGTTCTGATGCTGAGCCTCGTTCTATACGGCTGCGGCATCATCCTTATTCACGACCTGACGGTCAAATGGAAAAAGGGCTGGCCGACGATTTTCGCGCTCGCCGGCGCCTACATGCTGATCGAAGAAGGCTTCGCTTTAAAGACCCTCTTCGACCCTGACAAGAACACACTGGGCAGGCTCTGGGGCGTGAACTGGCATTGGCTATTCGGCATGTACATGGTGCACCTTGTGTTCAGCATCGCCACGCCCATTCTTCTCACGCAGGCCATCTTCTCTAAACAGAAGGGCGCGCCATGGATTCGGCCAAGGGTGCTTCCAGTTCTTGCAACCCTCTACGTTGGCACAGCCCTGACCTTCACATTCTTATGGAGGTTCCAAATGGTATCACCGGGACAGTATGCCGGCCTGGCGGCCGTAGTCGTCCTAGTGCTGGTGCTTGCCCGCAATCTGCCGGCTTCCTTTTCCCTTCGACACGGAAGCGTACCGGCGTCGTTCCTGAAGTTCTGGTTCACCGGCCTCATCGGGGCCGCGTTGATCGTGGCCCTCGATATATTGCTTCCCTTGAAGCTCAACTGGCTCCTTAGCTCCGGCATTGTCCTGTCAATTCTCGGTCTTCTCGTGCTGTATGTCATGCAGCAGTCCGGCAACGGAGCGTGGCAGCCCGCCGCGCAGTTTGCTCTCGCAACCGGCATCACCAGCATCTGGTTCTTGGCGTATCCATTACAGGTAGCAAGAGGCAATAGCCTGGTGATCTTCTTCCAGTTGGCCCTCATCGCGTTTTTCATGCGTGTATGGCCTTCAGTGAAGGCAAACGAAACCACGGCATCAATCTGAAGCCGCGTACTCTATCTTCGCGCGGCAACCGTGCGAAACCAAGAACCCCAATCTTTTTTCTATCCCCACAAGCAATCCGGTCCAAGGCGTGATTCTGTTAGAATCTTGCTTGAAAATCAAGGATATTTGAGGCAAAGCCCAAGTGTATCTAGAACTACAGAAAAGGCTCGGAGATCGTCTTCGCGAGGTCTTGCAGGCAAAGTACAACCTTCAGCCTGAGGCTATTCCGCTGGAGATTCCCCCCGACTTGCAGTTCGGCGAACTCGCCACTCCCATTGCGTTCGAGTTGGCCCGCAAGCTGCGCAAGGCGCCCAGAATCATCGCGCAGGAGATTGTCGCCGCGTTGGGTGTGGTCGAGGGCTTTGCCGGCTTCGAAGTTGCCGCGGCCGGCTACATCAACGCCCGGCTTGACCGCGCCGCGGGAGCACGACAGATTGCCGGCGGAGAGAGCCTGGAGCGCGCCGTCAGCGGCATTCATTCCCTGGTGGAACACACCAGCATCAATCCCAACAAGGCCGCCCACATCGGCCATTTGCGCAACGCCATTCTCGGCGATACGTTTGTTCGTCTGCTCCGCGCCGCCGGGCAAAAGGTGGACGTGCAGAACTACATCGACAACACCGGCGTCCAGGTGGCCGATGTGGTGGTCGGCTTTCAGCATCTTGAAGGCAAGTCGCTGGCCGATGCGCACCATTTGCTCCAGAACCTGAAGAGCAAGGGTGAGCGCATTGACTACTACTGCTGGGATCTCTACGCCCGCACTTCGCAGTGGTACGAGCAAGGCAGCGAAGAAGAGAATGCCGCGCGCAAAAAGCTCCGTTACGCGACCTTGCACGAGTTGGAAAACGGCGGCAATGAGACCTCCGAAATCGCCGAGCTGATCTCGACCGCAGTCCTGCGCCGTCACTTGGAAACCATGTTGCGCCTGGACATCGAATACGATTTCTTGCCCCGCGAGAGCGAAATTCTGCACCTCAAATTCTGGGAAGCGGCCTTCGAGCAGCTCAAGCAGACCGGCGTGCTTTACTTTGAGACCGAAGGCAAGAACAAGGGCTGCTGGGTGATGACCCGTCCCGGCGCCGAGGTTACCGACGGCGAGACCAATGAAGATGCCAAGGTCATCGTCCGCTCCAACGGCACTGTAACTTACGTCGGCAAGGATATTGCCTATCACCTGTGGAAGTTCGGCCTGTTGGGCAAGGACTTTGGCTACAAGCCTTTCTTTACTTATCCCGGTCATAAGTGCTGGATCTCGGCGGAGAAAGGCGATGAGCCCCACCCGCACTTTGGCGGAGCGCAGGCTATCTACAACGTGATCGACTCGCGCCAGAGCGACCCCCAGGCCAATGTGATTCAGGCCCTGCGCGGCATGGGCCACATCGATCAGGCCGACCGCTACACGCACTTCAGTTATGAGATGGTGGCGCTCACGCCGCGCTGCGCCGTCGAGCTTGGTTACACCGTCTCCGAAGAGGATTTGGCCCGTCCCTATATCGAAGTCAGCGGGCGCAAGGGCTTCGGCGTCAAGGCCGACGACCTGATCGACAAGCTCATCGCGGCCACGCGCGCCGAAGTGGACTCGCGCCAGACCGGCCGCGACCAAGCTGAACGGCAGCGGATCGCCGGGCAGATCGCCATTGGCGCGCTGCGCTACTTCATGCTCAAGTTCACGCGCAACTCGGTCATCGCCTTCGACTTCAAGGATGCGCTGAGCTTCGAGGGTGAAACCGGCCCCTACATCCAATACGCCGTGGTGCGCGCGCGCAACATCTTCCGCAAGGCCGGAACCACGCCGGAAGCGGTGTTGGCAGAGTTTGCCAGTCTCAACGCTGCCGCTTATCTCGAGGGCGAGGCTGGCGAAGATATCTGGGCGTTGTGGCTGCGCGCCGCCCGCCGCACCCTGGTGCTGGAGCAGTGCATCACCACCTCCGAGCCGGCGAATCTGGCCAAGCACGCCTTTCAGTTAGCCCAAGAGTTCAATAACTTCTATCATCGTCACCACATCCTCACCGAAGAAGACCCGGCGCGGAAGACATTCCTGCTGGCCACTGCCGCCGTTGCGCTTCGTGAGTTGATCGAGGTTCTCAGTTGGCTGGGCATCGAAAGCCCTGAGGCGATGTAAAAGGCAGCTTCTAGCTGTTAGCTTCTAGCCGCTAGCTTAACTGCGCTTCGCGCAGGGTAACTGCATTTGTGGGGGAATTACAGAACGGCGGTTGAGGTTTGTGGTTTCCCACCCTTGCGACAAATACAAAGACGTCGCAAGGATGGGGGCTTCCGGCTGAATCGTGGGGTGGATTGGGGCATCCATATGATAGATGTTTGAACGACTATCATTTCGGCTTGCCCTTTCAGGCCGGGAAATGCCCGGAGGACGCATCCATGAACCCAAACACGCAATGCCAGCCAGCGATTTTTTTGCCCCACGGCGGGGGCCCTGCTTCTTTATGGATTGGAGCTGGGGGCCTGCCGATACCTGGAATGCGACCCAGAGGTTTCTGGAAGGGCTGGCGGCAACGCTGCCTGCTGTGCCCAGAGCATTGCTGGTGATCAGCGGCCACTGGGAGGAGCGGGCCTTTACGGCCAGCGCCGCAGCCCAGCCGGAGTTGGTCTTCGATTATTCCGGCTTCCCCGAGCACACCTACCGGCTGACTTGGCCTGCGCCGGGGGATCCGGAACTGGCGGAGCGCGTGGCTGGATTGCTGGGCCGGGCGGGGTTGCCGGCGGCGCTTAGTCCGAATCGCGGACTGGATCATGGCGTTTTTGTGCCGCTGAAGGTGGCGTTTCCCGAGGCGCGGATTCCGGTGGTTTCGTTGTCGCTGGCGGCTTCGCTTGATCCAGCGCTGCATTTGGCTGCCGGACGGGCGCTGGCTCCGCTGCGCGACGAGGGCGTACTGATCGTGGGCAGCGGAATGAGCTTCCACAACCTGCGCGGCTACCTGAGGCCAGAAACCAGGGAGCGAGCCCGCGCCTTCGACACATGGCTGACACGCGCCGTGGAGTCGCCTGCCACGGAACGCGATTCGCTGCTGACTGGCTGGCGCGAAGCTCCGTTTGCGGCCTACGCCCATCCGCGGGAAGAGCACCTGATTCCGCTGATGGTGGCGGCCGGAGCCGGGGGAGATGCGCCGGGAAGACGCATCTTTGGCGACGAACCGATGGGAGCGGCGATCAGCGCCTACCGGTTCGGCTGAGGCGGTTCTCCAGTCGCATGGTTCCCACCCTTGGCGCAAAGAGCGGGCCAAACCTCGCTCCTGATGAACGGGGCTGATTGAGTGCTGTGCTTTTCCAGGTCTCAAAATCGAGACCTGGGGCACCCGGCACCGCATGATCTTGGCCGTTGTGATGAAGTATCCCATCCTAGGCGCAAAAACAAAGGCGCGCCGAAGGTGGGGCACACAGCGTCGGTACGCCCTAAGCTACTTGTTCTCGTTGCCGGTGAGGCGGAAGGTGATGGTGCCCCAGAAGAGGCGCGCGCGCATCTGCACCGGCAGGTGGCGCTCGTCGTCGGTATACCAGATCCAGATGTTGCCGCGGTTTTTGACCACGCCCGCGTCCGCGGTGGGCTGAACGCGCAGGGTCTTGAAGGTTCCCAAAGTGGTTTTGATCTCTTCGCGGCCTTCGATTTTCATGGTCACCGGGACGGTATGCATGGCGTCCACCACCGGGATGACGAAGGACTTGCCGACTTCCATGGGCTGCGAGGAGGCGTAGAAGACTCCCGTCAGCAGATCGGTGAGGCAACCGGAGATGGGCGCTTCAAGATGCTTGCTTTGCCCGGTGACCTGGTTTTTTTCATCGAGGATGGATTTGCCCTGTGCGTAGTCAAGCCTGAATGTGGAGTTGATCTGGCGGCGGCCCTCGACGGTCTGCTTGTCGAACTCGTAGGTGCAGCCTTTGTCGCGGTCGAAGGTGGACTGGAAGCGGTCGCCCACGTGGAAGAGCAGGTTGATGGCTCCGAGGGTGTCGGCATTGGCGGTGAGGCGCTCGCGATCGCCAGTTGCCTCAAAATGCATCACGGCGGTTCCGGCAGGAAAGACCCGCCAATCGACGGAATAGGTGAGGGTCTGTTTTTGCGGAAAGCTGAAACCGGCGCGTGGAGGCGAGAGGGGGCGGGCCTGCTGCCCGTTGGCCACGGCAGAAAGTGCGATAACGCAAGAAATGATAGCTGCGGTCGTGCGCGTCATCAACGTCAGGTAGAGCTCCTTGTGGATCGATTGTTCTGGTGTGGGACGCTTAACAGTCTGTGGTGAAAGTCCAAATCGCTGAAAAACATCCCTCAGGGGCTAAAGCCCGTCGTTTATTATCCGCTATTTGCGGCACGGCTGAACAGGCTGCGAAAAAAGCCCTATTGTCCGGCGAAACCCGCGAAAACCCTTCCGCAGGGGCTAAAGCCCATTGTTTATTATCAGAAACTTACGGCACGACTAAAGTCGTGCCCTGACGCTTCTTGCCCGCCGGAATGAGTTTTTCCGCAGCCTGTGAAGCCGTGCACTTTCAAAACCCGACTTTCGCCCCAGACTGTTAATGCAACCCGTGCATGAGCGCGCCGAAAGCCGGGTGCAGAAAGAGCAGGCTGAGGTAAAGCAGCGTGGCCCCTATACCTGCATTGTACTCGCGGTGCCTGAGGTAAAGCGAAAGGGAAAAGCTGCCGGAGAGCGCCTGGGACCGGGCCGGAGTGAAGCGCGGAATCAGGCGGGGCACCTGGCGGCAATATTGTTCAAATTCTGGAAAGGCGGCGCGGAGAAAGCGCTCCTCCGAGGCGATGACTGGAATGTAAATCACGGCAAAACCCGCGGCGAGCACCAGCGCCACCGGCCAACTGAGCAGCGCCAGCGCAAAGCCGGCGGCGATGAGCATTGAGCCGAGGTAAAGCGGGTTGCGGGTGTGGGCATAGGGGCCGGTGACCGTCAATTCGCGGTTCTTTTTGACGTAACCGGCGGCATAGGCGCGGAGCCACAGGCCGGGCACGACCAGCGCCAGGCTCCAGGCAACGGCGGCCGGCTGCGGGGCGCGCCGCCAAAGCTCGAAGAGATAGAGGGCAGCGGTGAGAAATCCCAGGGGCACGCGGATGCGGCGGGCTACTTTTTGCCAGCGGGCGATCCAGTCGCGCTGCGGGTCGGGTTGCGAGTTGCCGGATTGGGTCATGATGCGGTCTCCTGTGCGAGCAGTTCATCGGCGGCGCGGAGCACGTCGAGTGGGGCGATGGTCAGCAGACCGGCCTCCGGCTCTGCGTGGCGGGTGTGGTCACGGCGGCTCTGAGGGCTGCGCAGCACTTTGAATCGGGTTGCGAAGGGGCCGTTGCGGCTGGGGTCGGTGGGTCCGTAGACGCCGACCACCGGACGGCCGAGCGCACAGGCCAGATGGAGCGGGCCGGTATCTCCGGCCACAACGAGGGTAATGCGGCGGGTGAGGGCGATCAACCGATCAAGGGAGCAGGTGAGCGGAACGGCCGCGCCGCCAGTTTGGCTGGCAATGACTTCAGCGAGCGGCTGCTCGCCGGGACCGGCATTGACCAGCACGCGGAAGCCGCGGGCGATGAGGCCCTGGGCAACGGCAGCATAGCGCTCGACGGGCCAGCGCTTGGCTCCCCAGCCGGCGCCGGGATTGATGAGAGCGGTGGGCTGAATCGACGAGAGAGGCAGAAACTCTTGAGCCCAGGCCTCGGCGGCGGGGTCAATGGGCAGCCAGGGTTGGACAGGGGCGAGATCGTCGCCGGCCACGGCAGAGGCCAGTTCCACATCCTGCTGGATCACGTGGGCGCCGCGGGTTGCAACGCGCTCAGTGAAGAGCCAGCGCGCGGCTCGCTCGCGCGGCTCGGCCTCGCCGATCAGCCGTTGGCAGCCAGCCAGCCGCCCCACGACCGCCGACCGCACAGCCCCTTGCAGATCGATCACAGTGTCGTAATCGCCGGCCTTGAGCGCACCATGCAAAGCCATGATTCCATGGAGGGTTTTGCGGCTGAGCGGGGCTTTTTTCCACTCCCTGGTGGGGGCAAAGTGAAGGTGGTCAACCAGCGGCTGGGCGGGGCCGCGGCCGGTACTGCCCTCAGCCGCCAGCAGCGCTCGCCAGCGGGGTTCCACCACCCAGTCGATGACCCAGCAGGGATGGGCCAGGCGCAGCGCCGTCACCGCGGGCAGGGCGTGCAGGATGTCGCCCATGGCACCGAGCCGGACCACAAGCAAGCGAAACTTGGACTGCGTATGCAAGCTCCGATTTTCTCACACAGGCGGGTGAGTTGGAGCCGAGTTCAGCCGGTCCGCCAGCCAGTCGATGGCCTCGTCCTCGTGCTCGATCTCGATGCGGAGGCCAGCGGTGAGGAGCGGCAGGGATTCCGGGAAGGCCGCGGAGAGGTTGCCCAGCCGGACCATATCTTTTTCAGTGGTGATGAGGGCTGCGGCTCCTGCCTTGCGGGAGGCAGTTACCAGGCGGTCGATGTCGGCGGCGGTGTAGCGGTGGTGGTCGGGGAAGGCGATGTGAGTGACGATGGGCAGGCCGGCGGCTTCAAGGCCGGCAAAAAACTGCTGCGGGCGGGCGATGCCGCAGAAAGCAGCCACCGGCCCGGCGACGGTGGGAACTTCCATTTTGCGGTGCAGCCGCCAGACGGGGCCTTGCCATCCCCAGGCGTGCAGAGCGTGCTCCAACTCCAGGGCCCCATCGGGGGCGGGAATTGCGATTACGGTGGCCCGGCGGGCGGCTTGGAGCGGCTCGCGCAGATTGCCCGCTGGGAGCAGGCCCTCCCCCAGCCAGTCGTGATCGTCAAGCAGCAGAATGTCCACGTCGCGGTAGAGTTGGCGGTGCTGGAAACCATCGTCTAAAAGATGAACAGGGGGCAGGTTGATGCAGTAAACGCCCGCAGGCGCTTCCGCCTCTGCCAGCCGGCCAGCTCCGAAACGCTGCCCGGCCACGTAGACCGGCACGCCCGTCTCTCGCGCGATCAGGAGCGGCTCGTCTCCGAATTCCTCGGCGGTCCCATCCGGGTCAACGCGGGCGGGGCGCTGGCCGCGGCGTCCATAGCCGCGGGAGAGCACGTCCACGCGGATGCCGCGCCGTTCCAGAGCCTTGGCCAGGGCGATGGTCAGCGGGGTTTTGCCCGCGCCTCCGGTGGAGAGGTTGCCGATGCTGACGACGGGGAAACGCAGGCGGCGGATGGGCTCCAGTTTCGTCCCCAGGCGCAATTCGCGCAGCAAGAGCGCCAGCCGGTAGGCCGGAACCAGCGGCAGCAGCAGCTTGCGCGCGGAAAAAGGCTGCTTCATGACGGGCGCTCCCCTAGGGCCGCGTCGGGAAGCAGCTCTCGCAGCGCCTCGACGCAGCGTACGGTGGCTCCGGCCTGCTGGTCGAAGACCTGCTTGGCACGTTCACCCATGGCTTGGGCTGAGGCGGAGTTTTGTAGCAACTTGATCAGGGTTGCGGCCAGATTTTCTTTGTTGGCGATGCGGAGGGCCTGATGAGCCAGCAGATCGCTAGCGATGGCGCGGAAGTTGGCGTAGTGCGAACCCATGACGATGGGAACGCCGAACTGGGCGGGCTCCAGGGGGTTGTGGCCGCCGGCAGGAATGAGGCTTCCACCGACGAAGGCAATAGCCGCAAGCGAGTAAATCGAGGCCAACTCGCCGATGGTATCGAGCAGAAAGACTTGGCCGGGGATGAGAGGCTGGAGCGTGGCAGCGGGTTGAGAGCGCCAATCGGAGCGCTTGACCCAGGAGACGCCGGAGCTGGCGAGCAGCGCCGCGACCGCGCCAAAGCGCTCGGGATGCCGGGGCGCGAGTACGAGAGCCAGTTGCGGATCGGCGGCAAGCAGTTGCGGCCAGGCCTCAAGCAGAGCGGATTCTTCGCCTTCCAGCGTGCTGCCGGCCACGATCAAGCGCAGATTGGGGGCCAGAGCTTTCAGTTGGCGGGTGGCATCGGCTTCCTCAGCGGCGCGCACGTCGAATTTCAGGTTGCCGGAGACCGAGAGCCGTTCGGGCAGGCAGCCGATGGCTTTGAGCCGGGCGGCATCAGTCTCGCTCTGGGCCAGAATGCGGCCCAGAGGACTAAGAAACGGCTTCCACAACCAGCGCAGCCGCCGGTAGCGTGGCCAGGAGCGGTCGGAGATGCGGGCATTGACCACGGCCACCGGGATTTGCCGGCGGAAGCAGCCGCTGAGCAGATTGGGCCAAAACTCCGTTTCGGCAAGGATGAGCAGCCGAGGGTTTAGCGCATTGAGATACGCCCGCACAGCCCAGGGCAGATCGAGCGGGCAATAGAAGACGCGGTTCGCTCCGAAGCGCTCGCGGGCCAGCGCCTGGCCGGTGCGGGTGGTGGTGGAGACGGCGATAAGGTAGCCGGGGAGCGCGGCGTCGAGGGCGTTGACCAGGCGGCTCACGGCCAGTACTTCGCCAACAGAGACGGCGTGGACCCAGATCAGCGGCGGGCCGGCCTCAAAGCCATTTGGGCGCTGGCCTTTGAAGTTGCCGGACCGGGCAAGACGAACCCAGCCGAGGCGTTCCAATAGCCCCTCGCGGTACTTGTGGGTGGTGGCCATCTTCCACAGCCACCAGGGCGCGCCCGCCACCAAGGCCGCCAGCAACGCCAGGTTGTAGAAAAACAGGATCATGTGTGACGGAACGCGCCTTTCCGCAGTCCAAGCTCAAATGATACAGTCATGCACGATGAGAACCTTGCGGGTACTTCCGCCGTTCTTGCTTTGGCTGGCGCTGCCGGCCGTGGCCAGCGACCACACTCCGCCTCCCGTACAGCCGGCCACGAGCTTTGCCGCGGTCGAGGTGCACGAGGACGAGAAGGTGGCCATCGCCGTGGAACCCTATGACACGCGCGAGAGGGAAGCCATTTTCCGCGTTGACTACCTGAGCCATGGCGTGATGCCGGTGCGACTGATCGTGACCAATAATGGTGACCGGCCCATCAGCCTGCGCGAGGCGCGGATTCTCTTCGTCACCGCCGCGGGCGAGACGATTCAAGCCGCGGAGCCGGAGGACGTGGAGCGGCTGATGACGCGCAATGAGCGCGAGGGCAAGAAAATTCCCATGCCCGGTCCCATCCCCTCCATCAAGCTGAAGCCCAAGGCCAGTAACAAGGAGATAGAAGAGGATTTTGACACCTTCGAGTATGGAGCCGTGGTGGTGGGACCGCACACCACACGCGCCGGATTCCTGTTCTACGATGTTTCGCAACTCGACAAGCCGCTCATGGGCGCCAAGCTGCACCTGCACAAGCTGCGCGACGCCGACGGCAAGGAACTGTTCTATTTCGAGATTCCCTTCGACAAGTATCTGAAGTCGAAGTCCAGCCAGATGAACTGACGCTCCACGGCCCCCTACTCGTAGTAAGTGGCCGTGGTGGTGTCTGTCTCCCAGATGGTGCAGTCTTTTATGCGCACGCGGCCCTGGGTCATTTCGTCAAGCTGCCGGTTGGTCTGGTCGTAGAAAAATTTGGCAATGTTCTCGGCCGAGGGATTGAGCACCGTGAAGGGCTCCATTTCGTTGAGCATCTGGTGGTCAATGCGGTCGATGACCGGGCGCAGCACGTGCTTGAGCAGCTTGAAGTCGAGCAACAGACCGGCCTCGTCGAGGACGGCCCCGGCCAGGGTAACGCGAACCTTGTAGTTGTGCCCGTGCGGGTTTTCGCACTTGCCCCGGTAGTTGCGGAGATAGTGGCCGGAAGAGAATCCGGCTTCCACTGTGACTTCATACATCGGCTTTTGCTCTTTTCCTGTGCGGGAAAGCGTCCCTGATTCCATTCTATGGGCTGGGGCAGGTTAGCGGCCTGGGCCGCCGCGCCGCTTGCGCCGGGCCGCCTGGCGGGCCTCTTCACCGCGCCGGTCCACCTGCTCGAAGAGGCGGCTCATCACGCCGAAGAGCGCCGCCGCCAACCCGCCCAGCAGCAGAAACAGCGCCGCCGTGCGCCATAGAGAACCGTTGGACGGCAGACCCGGCTGGAAGCTGGAAGGCGCCAGTGCGATGCACGCCGAAGCCAGTGCGAAAAACACCAGCGCGGCGGCCAGGATGTAGAAATTGCGCGACATAATCTGGTAGCGCGGAGAGAAACCGCCGAGCCTGTTGCGATTCTACCGGTCAGGGTTGGATCGACCATTTTCTATTCTAGATCTGGGTGGCTGGCCTCAAATTCATCAAAGAACTCCCACGCAGGTCTAGTCAGCCCTTTTCTTGCATCCTCCAGGCCCTGACGAATGCCTTCCTCGACATCGGCGCGCGCCGCAATATCGAGCGACCGTTGATTGCCTTTGGCGTCCTGCGCACCGACCTCCGCACTCTCGATCAGCGTGACCCCGGCTTGGGAGAATTGAGCCTCGATGCGCGCGACCGAGCTGTTCAGGTCGATTGCCCGGCACGCGTCGCGCAGAATGACGGCAGGCAGGCCCAAGCGCCGCGCATCCAGCGCCGAGTAGCCCACGCAGAAGTCATAGGCAAGCCCGGCCAGAAAGACGCGGGTCAGCTTCCGCTCGCGCAGATAACCGGCTAGCCCGGTTGGCGTAACGCGATCATTCTCAAAGAATGCCGAATAGGAGTCGATCTGAGGCCGGAAGCCTTTGCGCAGGATCAGCTCCGCCCGCGGCAAGTGGAGCGATGGGTGGAACTCCGCTCCCTTGCTGCCCTGAACGCAATGATCGGGCCACAGAGTCTGGGTTCCACAACTCAGCTCGATTTGCTGGAAGGGCTGCTTGCCGGGGTGCGCCGAGGCAAATGACGAGTGGTCCGCAGGGTGCCAGTCCTGAGTGAGAACAATGTGCTCGAAGCTGGGCGCGACTCGACGAATGACTTCGATGACAGCGTCCCCATCGGCAACGGCCAGCGCGCCGCCAGGGCAGAAATCGTTCTGCACGTCGATGACTACGAGTACGTCCTGTGGGGTGATTTTCATCGGCTCGCTCCGCTACCACTTTCTCAGATGAATCCCGCTATGGCGAATCTGGATTGCTGTGCAAGGACGTTTTTTCTGCTCAAATCGACCCAAAAGGCCGTTTTTTTGCCCTGAAACCGGGGTTTTGAGGGGATCATGTTTACCGATAAGTAAACAGGGTGGATTGCTTAAACTTTTGATTCTGTTTAGGTTATATGAAAAACTCCCGGTCAAAAACGGGGATTTTGAGAGGGGGGTGGGTAAAAGCTCACCCGAGATGGGGTCCGGGCCGACGGAGACCGACGGGACGGAGGTTGGTCATGCAGTGATTATGCTCTGTCTGGGAGTATTTTTCTGCAAGAAGCGGGTGCGGGGTTGCGTGCGTGGTCTCCTCGTAGAGGCTGACAGGGGCGCGCTGTGCTGGCGGCGGAGGCAATTGAATTGGGTTGCGGGAAGATACAAATCTCATCCATGCTGGGAGCTTGCGGGGATGTTTATTACAAACGCCCCCCGGTTCGTGTTTTTACCTTCAATTTGCAAAAGAGTCAAAAAATGTGTGCGGTGAGAATGCGCTGTCCCTCCGGGACTCCGGCACAGTCATGGGGGAGACGCTCACCCCACGCTGAAGCGCGGGGCTAACCAACATTGCGCCTACGGCGTGGGATTTCAGGTTGGCGTGAGCAATACGCTTTTCCGGCGGGTGGCCGGTCATTCGCCCAGAACGCCGCCAGAGATGGCAACTCCGGCTCTCACTGTCCCTATAATGTAGGACAGAATCTTCACGCAACTCTGTTTCGGATCGAAGACGATGAACGAGTCGAAAACGAGCATCGGGCGCGTTCACAACCTGCGCAAAGTCGCGCTGGCGACCACCATTGCCATCACCTTGGGGATTTTCGCGACCGTGGGCGTCGTTGCTTTTCGATTGCTCAGGCATGACGTCAGATGCGACGAAAGCAGCGAGATTCCAGTCTGGTCCCCCGATGGCAAGTGGGCTGTAACATCCAGCACGAAGGCGTGTTTTGCCGGACCTCTGTCTGTGACTAGAGCGTTTTCAAATTAAGTGCATACATATCCGCACGAAGCGATGTAGTTTTCGCATTCGCTTTGCGTAACCTCGTTGAGCTGTCTTCCGATCTCTGTCCATAGCTC
>Ga0255353_1000475_pt1 | contig 25791 bp, 20 predicted proteins | sample HBST25metaG_FD_189941 | JGI IMG/M metagenome (GOLD analysis project Ga0255353, IMG submission 189941) | Peat soil microbial communities from Stordalen Mire, Sweden - H.B.S.T25 | ecosystem: Environmental > Terrestrial > Soil > Wetlands > Peat | place: Sweden: Norrbotten County, Stordalen Mire...
TGTAACCGGACGATTGGCTCGGGGATAGGGGATGCGATTTTCTTGTTCAAGACCAGCCAACCTCGGCGGCTGATTGAACTTATCAAGGTCAGATAAATAGCGTCACGCAGGCTTGCCGAAAGCTCACGGTCGATCGACACAGCAGCGCGGACGGCCTTAACGGTCAAGACGCTGAAGAAGTCCGGTTCGAAAGGCCGCCGCAACCGCACCAGTTCGATCCGCGGCCTGTAGCTTTTCCATGATGTTGTTTACGTAGTGTCGAATCGTATAGTCGCTCAGTTTGAGAGCAACCGCGATTTGCTTGTTGGTGTAACCCTCCGCCAGGAGTTCTAGGGTTTGCAACTCGCGAGGGGTCAAATCCGACCTCGTCATCCTCTCCGCTAGCCTCGAGGAGATGCCAACAGGAATGTACCGTCTTCCGGCATGGACAGCGGTAATTGCGGCAATCAATTCGTCTTCCGATGTATCCTTCAGTAAATATCCCCACGCGCCGGCTTTGATGGCCTGATAGATCAATTCGTCTTGCGCGTAGCTAGTCAACACAACTACTCTCGGGGATTCAGGGATCTTCTGCAGTTTCTGCAGAACTGTTATTCCGTCGATTCCGGGCATGCGGAGATCCAGGAGCATCAAATCAGGTTTCTCACGCTCGACGATCTTCAAGGCCTCTGCGCCGCTTCCAGCGCTTCCGACCACTGCGATGTCCTCGTGCATTCCTAACATATTCGACAACCCAGAGCACATGACCGGGTGATCGTCAACAATCAAAATGCGAACTGGACTGGTGCTGCCTGGTTCCATAAGATCAGCTCTCTCCAATTGATTTCCAAAACGTGTTTGCGGGATTGAACCTGGCAAGAAGGCTCTTTCGCTTCCGGACTGGAACACTGACTACGATGGTGGTTCCGACGCCGGGCACGCTCACGAGATCAAAATCTGCGTTGATCTCAGAGGCTCTCTTTCGCATTCCGCGAATACCAAAACCTAACAGATCCCCCCTTATCAGAAAGCCACGCCCATCATCGACAACCTTAAGTCTCACCAGCCTATCTTGATATTCGACACTGATAGCGAGCCGCGTAGGATCTGCGTGTCGAATTGCGTTGGCAATTGCTTCCTGGCCGATGCGAAACAGTTGCATCTTAACGTCGCTGGGGAGAGCGCGCATCGAACCCGTCGAGTGTGCTTCGATCTGAATCGGTCCATTCTTCACCAGCGCCTGCGCTTTTTCATTCAGAGAGGATAATAAGTCAGTGCCAACCGTTTCTTCGGAGATAGAGGGTACCAGGCTCCTGCGCGCCTCTCTATGGCTAAACTGCACCAGGTCTCTTGCCGTGTCAACGTGATGCAACAGATTCTCATCGCCGGTTGTTATGGCCCGGCGAATGACTTGGAGTTGAAATCCGACTCCAGCAAAACTTTGCGCCAAAGTGTCGTGAACGTCGCGGGCAAGCCGTTCTCGTTCGCGCAACGTCGATTCTACCTTCCAGCGTTTTAGCTGAACATACATGAGGAGAACAAGGAAGGAGGTCAAGAGGATCCCAAGGACGACGATAAGAGAAAGAAGGCGCGTCTGGTTCCACCATGTTGCAGGAGAAATGAGAGAGATATCGTTGAGCGATTGAAGCAGCAAGACCGAATGGACCGTGGTGTCACGATAATTGAGATACCCGATCCCTCCTTCAACCGTGAGCATGTTAATGCCATTCAGTCGCAGATCGCTTCCGGGCCGCAGCCAAGTTGGTATTGCAATGTTGGCGTCCAACTCAGCGGTGGTTAAATCGTGGCCAGATTCGAGCAAGAGAAGTGTTCGCGTGGGCTCGCTAATAATACGCACCAGTCGGAGATGAAGCGAGACGAGACATGACCGGTATCTGCTTGCAAGAGCCTCCTGCAAGGTAATGGACACCGGTTCGAGCGGGGGGCCCTGCGCGAGACGTCGCGTTACCGCATCGCGTAAGACGGGACCGGCCGCCTCGGGCGTGGGGAAACCTACCGTTTCAATGCTATCGCCAATTCGCAGAGATTGAGAATCTGCAGGAATCACTTCGATTGCCCGGGAACCATCCTGCAGGATCAAGCGTCGACCTTGCTCGTAATAGGTCAACGTTCCACGAAGCCGAATACGATGGAAATAGTCCGTGTTGGATCGATACCGCAGTAGAGCCCCAATGGGCACCATCCGCGCGCTGAACAGGTCGTCTGGCCCTGGGCGCAGGACTTTGAGGTAACTGAAATCAGGTGCGACCAATAAAACGCCGGTTGCTTGCGTATCATCGTTCTTGCGGGCGAGCGCTGTGGCGGTGATCCGCACTTTCGCTCCGATTAAGCCACTGGCTGCCTTGTAGTCTTGGGTTGGCAACGCGACGTCGATGCGGCCTTCTGGCATGTCGACCGTAAGCAATGCGCCCTCAGTAGGTGCGGCATTTAGAGCATCGTTTCTCAAAGTAACAGTGCGAATGATACCTTCAATCGCGACATATTGTGCATCCTCCTGACCGCTGCTCAATTGCGCAAAAGACACATTCCTTGGACGGGGAAGCGGACCACGGCCATCTAGAGTAACGGTCGGGCTTTCGATTTCAGGTGAATACGCGCCCGGACCTACTGTGCCGACCACTGTGACCACGTCGCCGACGACAGGGGGATTCTTGGACTTGTTGCAGCATTCCACCCATATCCCCCCAGTGTAATCTTGCAGAACGATGCCCACCGGAGTCGACAGTGTGATTGTGCCTTTAAGTTTGGCGAAACCGCCCTTGGCTGCCACGTCGTACGGAAGGGAGAGAACCGAAGCTGCTGTCCTATAGATAATTGTGGGCGCACCTTGCCCTTCGGTCCTTGCTGTGAGGAAGATAAAGAGGATGAGGAGCAAGACTTTGCATATCACGGCAACGCGCACGCGAGCGCCGCATTTGTCCGCGATCTCAGGACTATCGTGCGCGGATGACTGTGTTCTTTCCACGTCGGTTCATCTCCATCCGTGACTTTACGGCTGCGTGTAATGCTAGACCTGCCCAGCCGAACTGTAAATATCCGGCGGCCAGGCAAAATCACGTGCGAGCGCCGTACCTCCACATGGCACATTTGTACCATGTGGAACTAGCCAACAAGGCTCATGCGGCGCCGGGTAATTCGGCCCTGTGCTTTTCGCTCAAATGTAGGATTCACTATCTGCTCATCAAGACAATAGGGTTGATGAGGTGTTCATCGGAATGATCACTGCGGAGAAGGAAGGATCTCGAAGGCTTGAAAAGGCGGGCGTCGAGTCAGTGTCCAAAAAGTAAGTGGTAACAACCGGATGGAAATGTCGATGAATCGTAGAAAGTTTGTTATTTCGGTCACGGGTGCGATGGTAGCCGCTGCGTGGAAAAGTCCGCAGCGGCTTGCAGCAGCCGAACGCAAGTTCATAGGTCGAGCTTCAGCAATACCGACGAAAGATCAAATTGCCTGGCAAGACCTGGAGATTGGCATGTTTGTGCATATCGCGCCCAACACATGGCAGGACAAGGAGGGCGACGATCTTTCGACTCCGCTTTCCAGGATTAATCCTGAGAAGCTCGATACTGACCAATGGGCTCGGACTGCGGTCGATATGAACGCGAAATACATTGTTTTTGTCGCCAAGCATGCTGGCGGTTTCTGTATGTGGCAGACCGAAACAACGGACTACGGCATTCGCAACACGCCCTGGCGCGGAGGCCGCGGAGACGTCTTCGCCGATGTCGCTGCTTCCTGCCGCAAATACGGCCTCCAACTGGGAGTCTACGTCAGTCCCCGCGACGATCACTTCGGAGCCAAGACCGGCGGCATCTGTTCGACTCCCGAACTGCAAGCTCGCTACAATGCGATGTATCGCCAGCAACTGACGGAGATTGTCACCCGCTACGGCCAGTTAGTTGAGGTGTGGTTCGACGGATCGACGGCTGCCCCCGTGAACGACATCCTTGCCAAGTATCAGCCCAAAGCCCAGGTCTTCCAGGGGCCGGCAGCGACCATTCGCTGGGTGGGCAATGAGGACGGCGTTGCTCCCTACCCCTGCTGGAACACTATTGACAAAGCGGACGCGAAGACAGGCACGGCTACCTCGCTGAACAGCGATATCGATGGGGACACATGGATGCCCAACGAGGTCGACGTCTCCATCCGGCGCCCCGATTGGTTCTGGAGCACGACCAACGAAAAGAAGGGGATGACTCCTGAGCAATTGCTTTCCGTCTACTACAGTTCGGTGGGACGAGACGCTCAACTCCTGCTCAATATACCGGCCAATCGGGACGGCCTGCTTGCAGATGCCGACTGCGCGTCGGCCAGGGCTTTCGGTCTTGAGATTCGACGTCGCTTCGCAAAGCCGCTGGCCGAGACCGCGGGACAAGGTACGCAAGTCACATTAAAGCTCGGCGCTCCCACACGGATCGACACCGTCATCCTTCGGGAAGACATTGCCCAAGGCGAGCGCGTGCGTGAGTTCCATGTCGAAGGGCTTGCCGGGGGTGCGTGGCGGAAAATCGGCGAGGGCACCGCCATTGGCAACAAGCGCATTCAACCGGTAGAGCCGGCTCTCGTGGGCGCAGTGCGAATCGTGACCACCCAGAGTGTGGGAAAACCGGTCTTTCGCAGTGTGGCCGTCTACAATGCGGGCTATCCTCCCCCGAGCGACTGGAATGCCGCGCCGCAAATCTGGGCGGCTAACCTGGTCGGTCATTGGAGTGACCATGCCTTCTCCATTGACTTGACCTCTAAAATCGACGCCGCAAAGCAGTATCGTCTCCGCTTTGTACCACGCGCAGGAACCGTTACCGGCTTTTCGGGCGTTGTGCTCAAACTGGACGATGCCGCTGAGCCGAACTTTGTCAAACCTGCCAACGGAAAAGTAGATGAGCTGATCCTCGATATCACCGCCGTAGCAGAAAAAATTCGAGTGTCAGGACTGGTTGAGGGAGCCTCCAACGGGGACGTATTGCTGCAAAAGCTTTAGCGTCTGCATCCATTCACGCCTTTCCATCCATTGGAGTCTTATGAACAAGTGCTGGCTAATTGTCCTTGGTTTTCTCTTTGCAGTTCCCTCACTACAGAGCGCAACACCGCAGCATACCTTTGAGTTGCAGAATGGAACTTTTCGACTCGATCAACATCCATTTCAAATCCTCGCGGGCGAGATACACTACGCGCGCATCCCGCGTGCACGTTGGCGGTACGCTATGCGCCTGGCCCGCGCCATGGGGCTCAACACCGTTACTACCTATGTCTTCTGGAATCTCCATGAGCCGGAACCAGGCCATTTCAACTTCACAGGACAGAGTGACCTTGCCGCCTTCCTCAAGATTGCCCAGGAAGAGGGCCTTTACGTCGTCCTGCGTCCTGGCCCCTACGTATGCGCTGAGTGGGAGTTCGGCGGGTTTCCCGCGTGGCTCATCAAGGATCGCACCACTGCCGTTCGCTCTCTCGACCCCAAATTTATGAATCCCGCAGCGAACTGGTTCCAGCATCTGGGCACTGTCGTCAAGCCCTTCCTGCTCGCCAACGGTGGCCCGGTTATCGCGGTCCAGGTGGAGAACGAATACGGCTCCTTCGGCAAGGACACCAGGTACATGCAGGCTATTCGCCAGATCGTGATGGACAGCGGGATGGGTGGAACCAAGGAACATCCCACCTTGCTTTGCACCGTCGACGGTGGTGTCCAGCAGTCCAACGGCTCGCTTCCGGATCTTCCTGCCGCCGTCAGCTTCGGCCCTGGAGAGGCTAGCCAGGAGACTTCGCGCCTTCACACCTTCCGCCCCAATGGGCCACTCTGGGTCGGCGAATACTGGGCCGGATGGTTCGACCATTGGGGCCGCAATCACGAGAAGACCAACACGGATAAAGAGGTAGCCGAGTATGAGTTGCTGCTACGAAAGGGTTTCTCCATCAACCTGTACATGCTCTGGGGAGGCACCACCTTCGGCTGGATGAACGGCGCGAACAGTGATGGCAAGGACTACCAGCCCGACGTCACCAGCTACGACTATGACGCCCCAATCAGCGAACGCGGTGAGCCCCGCGAGAAGTTCTTTAGGCTCCGCGACGCCATCACTCGTGTCACCGGTGTCGAGCCTCCGCCCGTGCCAACCATTCCTTCCACCACTACGTACCCTATTCAATCTGCAGAAGAGTCGGCATCGCTGTGGGATAACCTGCCACAGCCAATTTCCTCGCCGCGACTCATGACGATGGAGGAGATCGGCCAAGGATACGGGTACATTCTATACACCACGCATCTTGACGCTTCGCAAACAGGACAACTTGTGCTGGATGGCCTGCACGACTACGCTTGCGTCTATCTTGACCGCAAGCTCGTCGGCGTCCTTGACCGCAGGCTGAATCAGGCGTCTCTTCACATTCCAGCCTCTACCAAGGGCCAGGAGCTTGCCATCCTGGTTGAAAATACGGGTCGAATCAACTACAACGTCGTGCTTCGCAACGAGAGCAAAGGTATCCTCAACCACGCTATGCTCGCGAACGAGGAACTGACCGGATGGTCCATCTTCTCGCTTCCCATGGACCACCCCGAGAAGCTTCACTACCTCAGATCCTCATGCACCGGACCCTGCTTCTTCCGTACCTCGCTGGTTTCTCCTTCTGTGGCGGAGGATACGTTTCTCGATACCACTCCGATTCAGAAAGGATTCGTCTGGGTCAACGGTGTGTCCCTCGGTCGTGCGTGGAACGCCGGTCCACAGGCCAGCCTATTGCTACCCGGAAGCTGGCTGAAGAAAGGGCAGAATTCGCTCGTGATCTTTGATCTGCAGGCAGACAAACTGCCTGCACTGCAGACGATCAACCATGCGCTTTGGATTCCTGGAAAAGACGAGCCAAGTGAGGAATAACCGCACCGGATGCATCACCAATTTCGCACGATAAGGAGAGTTGCGTAGGTCTGTTAGTCACAACTCCAAAGCGCCGCTGAGCCCGAATCGCAAAGCGTGCATATGCCCAGTTTAAAGCGCGAGTTCTGGTCGACATTAGTGGGCCAAATGGCCTGACCCAATTCTTCGTCCAGTTCGGTGTATGAAATCATAACTCACATTTCTCTGCGTTTCTTTCCAGGTAAGAGATCTCTTGGGCGTGGAGCAGCCGTGTCAAGGCCGAAGCGAAGCGGAGCCCGTCAGGGTCGCCTTGACACGGCTGATCCGCGGCCATACTCTTTGCTTCTGAAAGAGAAGCAGCCTGCCACTGCAGCGCAAATTCGTCCCGCGTTCTGTGGGCAAGCGAGCTGTGGGGGCGACGCGAGTTATATTCCGTCTTCCAAGCCGATATCTTTCTTCTGGCGTCGAACAGGTTCCAGAACCAGCTTGTGTTCAGGCATTCGTCGCGCAGCTTTCCGTTGAAGCTCTCCATGCCGCCGTTCTGCGTCGGCTTGCCGGGCTGTATGTGCAACACATCTATCTTCCATTCGATGGCCACGCCAGGTAATGACGAGAGGTGAGTTCGGGCCCGGTATCACTGCGAATCGATTGCGGCTTTCCGTGTGTTGCGATCGCCGGTTCGAGCACGCGGGTAACGCGCCGGCTGGGGAAGCTGGTGGCGACCTCCAATGCCAGACACTGCCGGGTGAAACTGTCGATCACACCCAGGACGTGGAATCGCTGTCCGGCGGCCGTAACATCGCTGGCAAAGTCCAGAGCCCACTCCTGGTTGGGCGCCGTCAACACCGACCGTGGCTGAAGCATCCGCCGCAGATGGTTGCGCCGTGTGCGCTTCACGCTCTAACCCAGTTCGCGATACACGCGCTGCACCTTCCTATGGTTCACTCCCATTCGATCTTGGCACCGCCATCAGCTCGCAGGCGTGGCGCTCACTGGCCTGGAACTCCTCCAGCAAGCGCCGCACTTCCGATCGCCGCTCTACGAGCCCAGGGAGTTTTTTCGGATTACCGATTGCATCATGTCCTTGTCGAGGCTGAGATCCGCCACAAGCTTCTTCAGGCGGGCGTTCTCATCGCGCAGGTGCTTGACCTCTTCGGCCTCGCTCACTTTCATGCCTCCGTACTTCGCCTTCCAGGCATAGATCGTGTGTTTGCTCACGCCCTGTTCCCGTGCAACATCTTCCACAGTGCGCCCAGCCTCAACTTGCTTAAGCGCAGTGATGATCTGCGCCTCCGTGTGCCTGCTTCGGCTCATCGTCCTTCCCCTTTCCTGCGTCCAAATCGTATTCCGAAATGGACGGATTGAGGGGGTCAGGTCAGTTTCCCGACAGCCGTACCCGGTATGCGTCCATCGGCGGAAAGCCCAATCCTCAGCAACCGGAACTCATCCGGGCTGCTGCCGCGCGGATGCCGGTGGACAGCGAAGTCGTCTCGGCGATGGATGCGGATGAAGACGGCGCGACGCGGGCGGATGTCGTGCGAAACGCCGTGGCGCTTACTGGCCGTTGCGATCTGCGCTTCACATTGCAGGAGCCGTTCGGCTTCAAGGACTGGAACGATCAGCTACGCAAACGACCTCAATCGCTTTCTTCCTGCCGCCCGGAGGTGCCGTTCGTCGCCTGATGCCTGAATAATGGGGCGACGTTCACGATGAATGACCATCCGCCAATCCGCGCCGAAGAAACCGCTTTCGAGCGGCACTTCACGCCGAAGCAACTGGCGGAATTGTGGCTCCTGCATGAAAGCACCATCCGGCGTCTGTTTCTCGATGAGTCCGGCGTCCTGAAATACGGCAATTCCTGGTCCCGCAGCGGTCGGCGGGAATATGTCACACTGCGCATACCGGAATCCGTGGCGAGGCGCGTTTATGCTCGAAAATCGCGCTAGAATCGACTCCATTTTGACGATCTGGCGGCGGCACACAAAGTCTTGTCCTCATCGCACAAGAGGGCGCGACGTTCTCAAATGCAACTGCCCGCTCTGGGCTGACGGCTATGTCAACGGTAAGCGGGTGATGCGCCAATCGCTCGGTACGCGGGATATGGCCCGCGCCCGCAAGAAAGCAGTGTCGCTCGAATCCCCTGACAATCTGGTGTTCAAGGATGTGGGCGAAGCGGTGATGGCGTTCCTCGAACATTGCGAGAGCGAAGCTCTCAAATACTCGACTGTGCGGAAGTATCGAAACACGCTGAACCATCTCAACGCATTCTGCGAAACCCGGAAGATCGATTCCGTTGGTGAATTGACGACGGATCACCTGGATGCTTTCCGCGCCGGTCGTGGGCTGAAGCCCATCACAAGCGGGAAGGAACTGGAACTGCTGCGACTTCTGCCGTAACCGGAAATGGTGCGCGGAGAACGTCGCCAAACGCATAAAGTCGCCACGCAATATCAAGCCGAACGATGTGGAGCCCTTCTCCACGGCTGAAGTCAATGCAATCGTCAAGGCTTGCGATGGCATTGGACGCGGACCTATGGGCGGCTCCGCGCCCGCGCCATGATCCTGACGCTGCGCTATACGGCGCTGCGCATCGGCGACGTTGCCCAGTTGGGCCGTGACCGTATCAGCCGCGATGCCGGACGCTGGCGGATATTCCTGCGCACGGAAAAGAGCGGCAAGCCGGTGTTCCTCCCCATCCCCGCTGAATTGAAGGCGGCGCTGGATGTGGTCCCCTGCCCCGTGGCTGTGGTGAGAATTCCCGCTGGTTCTTCTGGAACGGCGTTTCATCCGAGCGAGCAATGAAGGGTATCACGGAACGAAGCCTCGCGGCGGTGTTCGAGGCTTCGCTGGTGCCTCGCGCGCACGCGCATCGCTTCCGACACACCCTGGCGACGGAACTGCTCGGCAGCGGCGCCAGCTTTGAAGAGGTCGCCGATATTCTCGTCAACTCGCCGGAAATCGTGCGCAAGCATTATGCGAAGTGGTCCCCTGCCCGGCAAGCGCGGATCGACGACCTGATGGCGCGTGTTCATTCAGGGAATGACCGGACCTCCGGAGAAGTCACGAAGCGGGTTCAGTGAAGCTCTTCTACTGAACCCCGCCGCCATGCTGACCGGCCCCGGTCCATTTCCAACTCAGAACGAATTCCTTATCGTAGGCGTCATCAAGCTCTTTATCGATCCTCGCCTTTTCTCGATGAATCAATGCGATTTGATCGTCGCTCGGAGACGATGGCATTTCAAACTTCAGCCGTCCAAGAAGGGTATCTATCTCTCGCTTTTTACGGTAGTGCCATCTCGCCCGCCCATCAAAGTTGATTGTCGTGGCAAGCAAGGCGAGAAAACCGGGCAGCAGCGCGATCATCCCGATCATTTGCTTCGATATTTTTTCCGACGCCGACAATCCCGCCAACCCAGCTCCGGCGCTCGCGCAAATCGCAAGGAACATGAGGATCATTGCCGTTCGTTGATTCAACTGAGCCAACCATCTTTCGTGATTGACCACACGCTGCAACACTGCAACCAGCTCCTTCTTCTTTTCGAGAACCTCGTCGCTCATTGTCTACGCCCCAAAAGGGATTCAAGAATTCGTAAGTTGTTGAAAAAACAGGACGCGGATGGCTACCAAAGTGCCTCAAAGGACGCCATGGGAGCCCTTATTGGACGCCAATCGGATGCCAGAATTTGCTATTCGGGTGCTGGCGTCCGGGCGCTACTCAGACTTGATTTGAGCGCGGAGCCAATGCGGATACCATCTTTCGTTTATTGCGCTTCCGTTCATTTGATTCGATTGCGCATGGTGGCAGTTGAGGTCTACTGCCATGTTTGCCGCCTCCCATCTCTTCTCCTCAATCCCCTCGTAAGATGACGTCAATCTGGCCAAGAAGACCCAGCAGATTCTGACTCCGCGCCTGAGTTCTACCTCGCCGTTCGATCTGGGGCAATCAATCCCTCAAAGAGCCGTCGATCAAGATCCCGGTGCAGACCGCGCATCGGGATACCCGGCTCCTTCGGTCTGCTCGGAGACGTATACAACGCGAAAGCCGATGAGCACCGGCGCGGGCTTGTCGCTCGGCTCGGATGGCGCCTCGTCGCGCTGATGTTTGCTGTCAATCATCTGAGTCAGAATCGGCATGCCCTTCTCTATGGCAGAGGATCACACTGGGCTGCGGACGGAGGAGCAGGCAACGTTAGCACGATTCCGTTCATTTTTATAAATTGTTGATAAACATACAGTTACAATGGCATCTTTCGGCTAACGGTAGATACCCTCGGAGGAAAACTGCGAACTCAGGGAATGCAGTGGTTGGCTCGTGTGTTGTTTCAAAGGAAAGACGGTGTGAGATGACTTGGATCACCGAACCAGCGATCTGAGCCGTTTGAAATCGGTCTTCTGCCCTCTCTGAATCCGACCGGCAGCCAAGTGAGTGTAGACATCTGGGGGATGGAATGCGAGAATCGACTTTTAAGACTCCCCTATGCAACTACCTTCTACAACCGACTCCCGGATCGCAGAGTTTGCGAAACTGATAGAAAATCAAGGTGATATCGCATCTCTTCAAGAGCACCTGAAGGAAGTGATTCAAGGAGATGTGTTCAAAGGCAGCCACCGCAGCGGCCAGTTTCTCCAATACATCATCGATCAAGCCATAGCCGGGCACTTCGAATCGCTGAAGGAGCGTGTAATCGGCATGGAGTTGTTTGGTCGGTCAGCTTCGTATGACACGGGAGACGATGCCATCGTTCGTGTCACCGCCAGTGATGTGCGCAAACGATTGTTACAACACTACGGTCGCTATGGAGCCACCTCCGAATACCGCATCAGCCTCCCGTCAGGGTCCTACATTCCCGAGATTACGCGAGTCCCGCGTGGCGAGGTCGGCCCAGCGAATGGGACTCCGACACACGAGGAAAGTGGCCAGGTGCGCCATGATTCCCCCGAAGCAAATCTGGAATCCGCTTCCGCGCCCGCTGGATTGGTGATCGAGGCTTCTGCGCTTCCTCAGGTCCAAGCAGCACAATCCAAACGCCTCAGGGGGAATCGATGGGTATTTCTGGGCATCTTGATTGCCGTCATCAATCTGACAATGTGGGGCATCTTCTGGTGGAGCCGCACTTCGCCGATTGAAGCTTCACGTGCTTCCTCGCTTCCTTGGTCGGCGCTTTTCGGTTCCTCCCGTGTCACAGAACTGATCACCAGCGATCCAAACATATCTGATATTCAGGGAATTACGAAGAGCGTTGTCTCTGTCTCCGACTACGCCAACCACAAGTACATCCCGGTCCCCAACAATCTCACGCCCGAACAAGAAAGTTTCTGCAGAGAGATTTTGCGGGGCGATAACTCGGCCGGGGTCGACACACCAATTGTCGCAAGAGTTGCAGCGCTCGCGCAGACCAATTCAAAAAGCATAGATGTCCGTGCGGCCCGACGCGTTCAATTGACAGACTTGAAGTCCGATAATAACTTCATTTTTCTCGGAAGCCCCCGTTCCGATCCGTGGGTTACCCTCTTCAGCGACCAGTTGGATTTCCGGTTTGAATTCGACAAAAACTCTCGATCGGAATTCATCCGCAACGTCCATCCGCGCCCCAATGAGAAGCCACAATACATACCAACTGCTCCCGGTTGGGCCACGGGCGATTCGTATGCCATCCTGGCTCTGGTGAAGAATCCCGACCAAAACGGGCAGGTGTTGCTGCTGGCAGGAGCGGACGAAGAAGGGACGGGGGCTGCGGGCAAGTTTGCTACGGATTTGCCCCGGCTATCGACTGAACTGCGCAAATGCGGCATCACCCCCTCTGGTCCGCTCCGGCATTTTGAGATGTTGCTGCATTTGAATACCATGGCCGGGACTCCGAATAACATCGATCTGGTCGCGTGTCACATCCTGCCGGACGCTTCCGCCCACTAACCATCTCTTAAACTGACTGGTACGAAAGTCCGCTCGGCGCTGATTGCTGCTTTGGTGAGGCCGCACCGACACTTAGGTGGTAAACGTCTATCATCACGTTTACCACCTCCCGCAATTTCGGCTGCAAGTTCATTTTCTAATATCAGTCAAGCAGGTTTTTGGGACAGGTCGCATCATGGCAACAGCGCTTCAGGCTCCCGATGAGTCGATGATCTGTTTACGGCATCAACAGACCGACCGAGTGGATCACCTATTACTATATCTTCCCAGCCCACGAAACGGGATGCAGCATAAAAGCTCTCAGCGAGGTTAAACCCCGACACAAAGTATCGATCCACAACGATGGAAGGTGACGCGTTTGCCTGTAACAGCGGCTCATTTACATACCCCTTTACGCCTGTTATCCCATGAGCAATCAAGTCTGCAATGAGCGACTGTCCCCCTGATGTCGGCAGAAAGGTCCGCGCACTGGTCGATACGGCAGTATCACCAATAGAACCTGGCGAAAAAGAGAGAGACTGATAAGCTTGGTCTGAAAAGTGAGAATCGTTACTCCCCCAGGAAAAGTATCCCAATAGGCTGGAGCGGTTTCCAACGAACGTCTTGCTCGAATCCAGTTCAAAGGGTACGGTAGAATTACGCAGTAAATCGGCGGCGTTTGCTAAATCTGCGTTCCAGGTTTTCCACTCTGACTCCGCAGAAATATCACCGGTGACTGGAAATGGCTCAACCGTCTTATCGCCCATTCCGAAATCTGGCTGAATATCCAGCAGCACCTCTTCGCCGTCCGGGCGATGAGTTTCCCAGCTCAAAGACCTCGCAACTAGAGATGTGGCGTCTCCTTGGGTATACCCGTCCAATCGGGTGACCAAATAGCCGCCGAACTCCGAGTGCGTGAAAGGTACAGTCGCCTTCCAATATCGGTTCAGCCAAACGAAACCCGTCGCGCCCGACCCAGTTATGCTGATCTGCACCGCTCCTGGAATGGAAGGATAATCGATTGCGGCTAGATAGCTATCTACTGATGGACTCAGATTCTTGTTGCTGCCGATATCTTTCGATCCCGTGGCTCCTCCGTCAACTCGAATAGGGATCCCCTTTGTCAACACGATAAAGTTGACTCCTTGATTGCGAGCCAGATACCTTCCGATAGGCAATGCAATCTCCCTCGTATAGTCGTTTATGGAGATGGTCTCGTTCTTACTGCTGATTGCGGAGTCGATGCAGCGGACAGCAATAATATTGGTTACATTCCTATGCTTCGCATAGTCCATGGCGATCGCAGTGGAAACTGCGCTATTTGCGTTGTAAACGAGCAGAACTTCCTTGGCGCTGTGCTGATACACAGCTGATGCCGCATACTTAGGTGCGATCATGGCTATGAAGAAAGCCACAATAAGAGTGCTCCTGGATGCCGTCTTCCATATAAGGCACATTGCAAACGTCTCCCTGTGTGTTGTGGCTCGCACCAACTGTCTGCCGCTGGTCCTGAATGATCTCGGCAAGCCGCTACTGCCCATCTGCAGCGACGATTACGACGTCTTTGGCTCTGGATTGCGGCGTCACGCTCAAACGCGAGATTTTCCCGTTCTCCACGTGCCCTTCCAGGGTGGTTCGATAAGGCGCGTGAACCTTGAAGTCTGCGGTCCAATCGTTGGGCCACGCAGGTAAAAGCTGAATGCGTTTCCCGTCGAATTGAGTCAGCATAAGTTCCAGAGTCATCATTCCCGTCCCACCGTCGTCCAGGTCCGGAATCCAATCGCCTCCCGCTTTCCAGAACCAGGAGAAACGCTCATCGCCATAGAGGGTAAATTCGTGGATGGCAGCCTTTTTCGCCACGCCGGTCAATCCAAGGACAGCGGATTGCGGGCCGTCCTGCCCCCAACAGAAGTCAAACGGAAAGCGGCGAGCGGCAAATGTATTTCGAGCGAGACTTAGATCTGCCTTGCCTACGCCATAGATCCGATATGGAAAGGCAATGTAAAGCTCGGGATTTTCCGCGTTGCTCGTCTTGCCATAGCTTTCGGCCGGAAGAATGGTCAGCGTACCGTCTGGATCGCCTTTGCCAAAAGGGGGGAGCTTTCCATTTGCTGTCTTGCCAATTGGAATGGCTGGCAGGTCCGCGAGCACTTTGCTCCAGGCAGTTCGTTGCTCGGCCGATATCATGCCCGTGGGAAGGTCCAGGAGCCGCGGCAGTACGGATTTGAGTCCAGCAATATCGGGCGTTGGGTTCACCGCCATGATTTGATAGGTTTCCAAAGACTGAGCCGGAGCGAGCCTTATTTTTCCATCTTCGCCGCGCGGCCAATGCAGGTTGTAGTACGTTACGATGGCGTCGGCAAAGGGGACAATTTCCTTGCGCGCGAAATCAGCGTCTTGCGTGACGTCGTATTCGTCGAGCATCTGCGCAATGACTTCGAGCGTGCCTTGAATGTGGTAGCGCATCCACTCGCTCTTGACTTCGGTGGTCGGATTGTCCCAGCCAAAGTCATTGAGGTTAGGCAAGCCCCAGAAATCGATGGTTTCGATGAACGATGCACCGGCATGGTGAAAATACGTCTGGGTACGGCCCTTCGCAAGCGGCAACGCATTCAGATACAGGTCGAACCAGGGTTTGAGCAAATCTGAATCGCCCGTCTCGATCAGCGGCCAGTAAAGCAGCCGATTGTTCTGGTTCCAATAAGAGCTGCCCCATGCGCGGTAATCCGGGTTGTGATCTTTGTTGGTGGATTCCCCGCTTCCTGTCATATCGTGCCCAACGGTAAACAGGCCGCCATTGAATTTGGTCGGGAACACGCCGCGCGAAGAAGCGGCCATCATGTAACGCTGCATGATGAAACCTTGCGAAACCTTCTTCGCGTCCTCTGTTCCTGAGACGTGAATCCAACTCCGGTTCCAAAAATCACGCCACCATAGTTGATGCGCTGCCCAAGCTGTAGCAAGCGGAACTGCGTTTACTTTCTCAACCAGCGAATCAATATCGGACTTCCAGAGCTTTGGCGAAGAGACTCCTGTCTTGGTGAGACCAATTACATCAAGCCGCAAACTCCGCCCCGGAACTTTCGATCGCAGAGTATTGTCGTCGCTACTCACCATTCCCGTCCCGGTAAGCGTTGCTCCGAAGCAACGATGCAGCAAAGGGTCTGGATACTTGTTCAAGACCGATTCCAAGTGTTCTTGCTTCAGCACAATCGGATAAACGCTCGACGAGTTGAAGTGATACCACGCAACCTGGTTTGCGCTGGCAGGCATTACCGTATCCGCTTCGAAGTTCAGCGGTATCGCGTGGTCGCCCATTCCAAACAGCCCGCCCTTATCTGGGGAAGGTGCATCGTAGGGATGGGTTTGGGTGCGCCACAGTTCGAGGCTTGCCTGCATTGTGGCTGGACGCTCCAATTGCGTCTCGACATGAATCACCGGACGATTCGCGTCAATCCACACCCGCACAGCATTGGCCCCACTCCTGATTTCAATACTGGAGTCTTCCAAGTGCAGAACCTGTTTGAACTCTAACGTGCCAAGAAACGGGTTTGGAGTGAGATGAACTCGTACCCGGCCGAGTTTGTCCAACTTACCAAGTTCCGACCACGCATCTGACTTGGCCACGAGCAATACGACGTCGCCGTTCTGCTCCGTCCATACATTGCCCGCAAGATCACCATTGCCGATCGGCATGGAGTCGTTCTCGTTGTGCCCCAATTCCGTCCACGTAACATCGTTGACCGAGACGTAAGGATTCTCGGCAGCCAAAGCTGCCAACGGTACAAGGCAGGCCAAGGACAGCCCAAGCCTGAAAACCAGAAGAAAGCGTTTCATAAAATGTGCGGTTTCCCTTCTCTGGGTAGGAACAGCGCCAATCACTGAATGGGTGGTATGCGTGTGTGGAAGGATCTGTTCTCTCATGACAATGCGAGCGCGAGCCAATCAAGCCTCGCACTCGCATTGCATTGTGGTTTAGATTAACTCAGAAACGCAAGCGACCCTGAATCGAGAGCCAGCGTCCGGACGAATTCGGCCAACCATCGCCGAAGACACGACCAAAGTTGGGGTCTGTTGGATTGGTGTTCGGACCACCCATGACCTGATGGTTAAACACGTTGTATGCATTGAAAGTGGTTTCCAGAGTCATCTTGTCCTTGAGAGGGAATGTACGCTGCAAGTTGGCATCTGCGCCATTCATTCCCATCTGACGTACTCCATTCACGTGCGTCGGGAAAACACGGAGGTTGTATCCAGTTGGCTGACAAGCTGGATTGATGACAAAACCACTCCCACTGTACGTGCACGTCGTTGTGACTGTGCCGTCGCTGTCCGTCGTGGTGGTGGCAATGGCGCTCGCGGTTCCGGGGGTCATCCACTGAACGTAATTGGAACCGCCCGTGGCCTGATCATTCACGTAAGTTGGGTGCTTAATTTTGATTGCGCTCGCCTTGATGTCACCAACAAAGAAGGCATTGCCAAAACCCACAAGTGGGCCCGGTTGCGCCTCGTAGCTCGCACTCAGCTGATAACCGCCGAGCACTGCGGATTTCCATCCCGACGTAGCCCATCTGCTGCCACGTCCAAAGGGAAGGCTATAGACACCTTCCAGGGTGAAGCGAAGCGGTTCGCTGTTGTTCGAAGGCTCCCAGCTCGGATTCGCATCGAATCCGTTCGCATAGTAGTCACGATCGTGTTGATCGTTGAGTTGCAGCGTGCCCATGAACGTGAGGCCACGGTTGAAGCGGCGGGTCAGGTTGATGAGCACTTCCTGGAAGTGCGATTCGCCCACCGACTGATTCAGCGACAAGCCACCCATCTGCGGATAGGCGCGAATCAGATTCGAGACAGACGTGGTGGCAGAGGTGAAGTAATTGCTGAGCGACATTCTGCCGTAAGCCGCCGCATTGCTGCCGGCCACACCTGCAAAATTGGCAAGCGCAAAAGGATTGGCGATCTGGCTGCCCAGATTATTATTAGGCGCGGTGTTCGGCTGCTGGCCACCGGCGTAGAAGCTCGACGGAGTGTAGGAATACCCCTTGCTCAGCTCCAGGTCTGTGCTGTAGCCGATGTTGTAGGAAACGTCCAACAGAGTAGAGGCGCTTAACTGAACCTGCACACCTAAAGAGCCGCGCTGCTGGCGTGCCGGGACCAAGTTATGATCGTTGATGGTCGGACTGGCACCCAGGTAATACAAAGCACCCGCGGCACTACCAATCGGAGAGTTGAAGTGCGCGCCGCTCGCATTCACCGGAAAAGGATCGGCAATCGGCAAGGTTCCGGCAACAAAGTTCGTGCCAAAGGTATTCGACGAGTTCGCACCGGTGTTGGCGCTGAATCCGTCCTGATTAATGGAGGCGCTCAAAGCGTCCAAGGTGTCGAAGAAGAGACCATAGCCACCACGAATCACGATGCGCGGCGTCACCTGGTACGCCACAGCAATCCTCGGCAGGAAGCGGTAATTATTGTTCCACTCATTTCTGGGCGCACCGTTTACACCCGCGTAAACCGGTCCACCTTGAATGGTGAGCGAAGCAGGCAACACCGCCTTCTGCGCCGCGCTGGCGCTGGCCAGGGCAGCCTGATAGGCCGCATTGGCTGGGCCCGAAATCATGGAGAGATCCGCCTTCGCATCCCATCCAACGATCAGCTGATTGTGTTTTTCGACGACACCGTCTTCATGTTCGAAGCGCAGACCGGGGATCACCGTGAGCTTGGGAGTAATGCGCCAGGTGTCTCCTGCGTAGAGCGCGTAGTAAGGCGTTTGCAATGATGCGGAACTGTTGCGCCCCACCGAAGCAGAGGTATTGACGCCCATCAAGAACGCAGCATACGCCAAGCCCGTGTTGGACTGCTGGAACGCATTGTCGCGTCCGTTGTTTTCCTGCGTGTAGGAGTTGTCGAAGTTGTAGGTGCCGGAAACATTTCCGTTGACCCCGGAAGAGGCATTTTGCAAACGATACTCAGCTCCTGCCGAGATCGTGTGCCGCCCCTGCACCCGTGTCAAATTGCCACGCAGTGCGAAGTCGCGGTAGGTGGAAGGAACGCTGTCCGCTTCGCCGAGCGAGGTGTTCGGCGCTCCTGGTACGCTGTTTTCATAGTTGGATATTGCCAAAACCGGCATTTCCAACAGAGCGGCATTCGCCGACTGCGCATACTGATCCGTATAGCTGGGCAGGCCCAGGTCGCTCGGCTTGTATTTGTCGTAGCCCGGATAGTAACAGCAGTAAGTTTTGAAGTTGGTGCCGCCAGCCGTGACATCCAGGCTGGTGTGCGCGTTGAAGATGTGATCCCAGCCAACGGACGGGACATCGATCCAGCGCGGTCCCTGCTGCTGACCGGCATCTCCGACCGTCCAGTCGTTCTGGCCCTTGGTGTAGTTGCCGCGCGTATAGCGGACAAACAGGTTATTGCTGGGGGTGAATTTGTAGTCGACACGCCCGGTGTAATCACGATAGGTTTGCGGCGTAATCTGCGTATAAGCGAAGTTGCTTCCCGTCGGATTGTTCTGAGTCGGGGTAGGCATCAGTTTGTTGAAGGTCTGGGCCATGGCGTTGCCCGCCATGCGATTGGCTGGCAACACATTGCCGCAGAACGGAGTGCGGCGCGGAATGCCGTTCTCGTCCAGCGTCGTAGTGAACGGATCATAGATCTGGTACTGACCGTAGTAGGGTGTTGTTGTGCCGCAAGCCGCGGTGAAGGCATCGGGCACAGTACCGGTGGTTTGAAGAGGAAGATCGGTGAAGTCTCCGCCTCTCTCCTGTAGTGTGGGCACGGTCGCGGTTTGCGATCCCGCACCGGCAAATACATCGTCCAATACGGATGCGAAGAAGAAGAGCTTGTCGTGGCCATTGATGAGATGTGGGATGAACACCGGCCCGCCAATCGCGGCAGAACCGTTGTTCATGTGCGTTCCCGGCCATCCGTCTTGATCCTGAATCGCAGCGCACTGCGGACTGGTGCTCGGGCCGTTCACGCACCCGGCAGCGTGTTCCAGATAGCTGTAATTCAGTCCCTGGAAGTGGTTCATTGCCGCCCAGCGCTTCGCTGTATAGGTTTCGCGAATCGTGCCGTGTAACGAATTGGTTCCGGCCTTGGTGGTCTGCGTGGCCATCACGCCCATGGTGTGTCCGACCGAAGCATCGTATCCCGTCACGTCGAATTTTGTTTCGCCCAGTTCATCGATGGTAGGGTTCAATGCAGAGGCGCGTCCGTTGCTTTCGTTGGGTGCACCGTCCAAGCTGAACTCGTTCAAGCCAATCGTACCGAAGTTGCCAAAGTCCGTGGTGAGGCCGGTCCAGGCCAACGTGTCGTCGGTGGAAGCCGCTTGTCCCGTCTTTCCCTGCACACCGGGAGCGATCAGAGCCAGCCATGTCGGGTTGTTGCCAGAGACCGGAATCGACTCCAACTGGCGGGTAGTCAGCACCTGACCGCTGGAACCGCTCTCTGTATTGAGCAGCGTAGCGTCCGCCGTAACGGTGACCGTTTCGGTGCTGGCGCCGGGCTTGAGTTGCAAGGGAACGCTGACGTGCGCCCCGGTTTCCAAAGTAATTCCAGCGCGCAACAAGCTTTCGAATCCATTCGCGGAGGCCAGCACTTTGTAAACGCCGACTCCTGGATTGAGGTTATCCACCTCGAAGTAGCCTGTTGAGTTTGTGTCGGTGCTTTGCGAGACATTGGTTGCCGTGTCGGTAACGGTAACGTGAGCACCCACGATTGCTGCACCCGTCGAATCATTGACCGTGCCAAATATTGTTCCCTGACCGGTGTCTTGCGCCCTCGCTGGGGCTGCCATCCAACCGATGCTGACACAGAGCGCGATGATTGCACACACCAGGATATCGAGAGCTCCTCGACCCCGACTGGCGCGATAACGCTTCAATGTACTTCTTGACGTCATCTGAATCCTCCTCAAAATTGTGCGGTCCATTTCAAAAACTTCATCCATAGACTGAAGGTCCATGGCGGTTTTCTCAACCATCGGAACGCTATACCGGCATTCACAGCACTGTAAACGTTAGAGAGGAGCCCTAACCGAGAGGATATGGAGCTGATAATAGGAGCGTTATAGGTTTAGGTGGGGCCTTAACAGTAGGTACGCCCATGCCATCTCTCATGAGTTCTGGAGAGGCCGCTTTTGTGTGATCCCGTCTACTGCAACAAATCAAGTTCTCCATAACCTGTAAACTCTTCGCGGATTGCAGGCGCAGAAAAGGGGCCGGAAAGGCCCCTTTTCTCTCTGCTGTTTTTTTTGAAGCCCAGATTCCTACTTCTTCAGCTGAAACTTCTCTGACAACGAAGCCTGCGACGAGCCGCCGGTCCAAGCCGTGTAACTACCTGGCTCAACCGACCACTTACCTTCCACATTCCACACCGCAAGTTTTTGCTGCGGCACCAGGAAGACCACTGTGCGCGTCTCCTGCGGCTTGAGATGAATGCGCGAGAATCCCTTCAGCGAGCGATCCGGAGTCTCCACGCTGCTGACGTCTTCGCGCAAATAAAGCTGCGCCACTTCGTCACCTTCCACGCTTCCGGTGTTGGTCACGTCGACTGAGATTCGAATATCGTTCTTGCTTCCCGTCGCAGGCGCCTTGACGACAAGATGATCATAGCGAAAAGTGGTATAGCTCAGACCAAAGCCAAAAGGAAAGAGCGGCTTGCCGTCGTCGTCAACATATTTGTGCATGCGTGACGGATCGAAGTTGTAGAAGTCCGGCAACTGTCCCGTACTACGCGGGAAGGTAACGGTTAAGCGGCCGGCCGGATTGTTCAGACCAAAGAGCGTTTCCGCAATCGCCTGTCCGCCAAACTCGCCCGGATACCAGGCTTCCAGAATTGCAGGCACGTGCTCTTTTGCCCAGCTGATGGTCAGAGGTCGACCATTTTCCAGGACCAGCACGGTCGGCTTTCCAATTGCGGTTACCACTTCCATCAGTTCCTGTTGGTTGCCCGGCAGATCGAGCTTCGAGCGATCGAAGCCTTCGCCGGAGATGCCCTGCCACTCGCCAAGCGCCAGAATCACCACATCCGCGTTTTTGGCCGAGGCCACGGCGGATGCAAGCTCCTTGCCCTCATCGAAGCTGACCGTTGCCTGTGGGAGCAGCTTGCGCAGCCCATCGACAATGCTGATGTGCAGGCCATTCTCTTCCTTTTCGTAGTCGCCATAGCGAGCCACATTGCCGTTCGGTCCGATCACCGCGATTCGCTGCGTGGAGCGGGAAAGCGGCAGCAAGCTGCCCTCATTGCGCAACAACGTCATCGATTCCCTCGCCGACTCCAGCGAAAGGTCAAGATGCGCCTGCGAGCGAATCGTCTGAGCGCTCAGTTGGGTGTCCACGAAAGGATGATCGAACAGGCCCAAGGAAAACTTGATGCGCAGTACGGATCGCGCCGCGCGATCCAGATCGGCCTGCGTCAGCGTTCCTTCCTTCACGCAATCCGCCAGAGCCTTCTGGAAGACGTCGTGCTCAAAGTCGTAGAACTGCATATCGACGCCGGAACGAATCGCCATGCAGGCAGCGTCCTTGGGCGTTGCGGCCACGTGGTGCACATCGTATAAGCGGCGGATTGCGCCCAGATCGGAGAGCACAAAGCCCTGGAAACCCCACTCCTGACGAAGGATTTTCTTCAGCAGGAAGGGATCGGCGGTAACAGGAATTCCGTCAATCTCGTGATAGGCAGCCATTACACCCATTGCCTTGCCCTCGCGGAGCGAAGGCTCGAAACCCTCCAGCATGACGGTGCGCAGTTCGCGCTCGCCCATGTGCACAGGCGAAGTGTTCGTGCCACCCTCTGGCGAGCCATGTCCGGCAAAGTGCTTCGGCTCGGCAACCACCGTATGGTCAGAGTTGAGGCTCTCACCCTGCGCGCCCTGCACATAGGCCAGGCCGAATTGCCCGGTCAGATACGTGTCCTCGCCAAAGTCCTCTTCCACGCGTCCCCAGCGCGGCTCGCGGGCCAGATCCAGCACCGGGCCAAGGATCATGCCCACGCCGGTCGACCGTGCCTCGGCGGCAATCGCCGATCCGGTCCGCTGCGCCAGCGCCGGATTCCAGGTGGAAGCCAGGTTCAACGGAGCGGGAAACGCGGTGCCGGTGTCGAAGCCGTGCAGAGCCTCCTCGATGAAGAGCACGGGAATGCCCAACCGATTGTGCCCAATCACCCACTTCTGAATTGCGTTCGACTGTTCTGAGGTCGGATAGACATCATGAATGCCGCCCACGCCTACATTGCCCCACATTGCCTGTGCCTTGTCCGGCAGGAAGGCAGCATCCGGGGCCACATGGTCCTTCCCGGTGTGCTTGTCTTCCAGCGTTCCAGCAGCGGCGTACAAGTCGAGTTGGCGAGCCTTCTCCTCGACGGTCATGCGACGCAGCAGATCGTCGATGCGTCGCTCGATGGGTGCGCCGGCCTGCTTGTACAGGGCATTCGTCTCGGGACTCTGCGCGGTTTGCTGTCCCCAGGCTGGCGCAAGACAGACGGCCAGCAGCAGCGCCACTCCCCAGCTTCCCTTGTGCGCAAATCTCCGCAACTCTGCTCTGCTTCTCATTCCTGAGCCCTGCTCCTGCATAGGAATCGAGATCTCCCAAGGCGATAATCCACTTGAACGGACAAATTGATTCATTCTTTTCATGATGCTCCCGGATGGATGTGATGAGTCTGAATGACCTTAATCGCGAGATACAGGACTGACAAGGTTAGCGAGGGTTTTAACATTTTCATATGCGCATGAAATCACAGGTGTTACGCGGAAACATTTCAGCTAACGGTAGGTACATTCAAAATGGGACGACTTCCCGGCGAAGGGGATGCAGGGATATTCATTCTATCTATAGGTCAGCACTCGATAGAGCACTTTGTCGTCGTCGGAGAAAGCTGTATCGAACAGGCTCACGCGTCCCGTGTTTCGGATAGTCAAATCTGCCTGATTCTGTTCGTCAGCCGCCACGCATCCACCGTGACAAGGATTCACTCTCCAGCAGCCGTTTCTTCCCATCAGCCTACAGGCACGTTAGATCCGCGTCTTAACGTTGTTCCCAAGCTCAGCTTCCAATAGAGTGATGCTTGGAATTCATGATAAGCACCGCCGGCATAATATCCGAGCTATCTGCTTACGGATCCGGCGGTGTGAAGTTTCTATTTAGGAGATCACATGGAAAGACGGCGATTCCTGCAATCGTCTTTTGTCTTGTCAGCCTTCGCGTTGACGCGCAAGGCCTTCAGCGATGTTTTCCCGTCGCACCCTCGAAGCTATGACTTTCAGGGGACCATGTCGCGCGAAGTGCTGGGTAACTACCTTTCCCGGTCGATATCGATGGAAGGCCTGCTCAATGGCAGAGGCGATTTCAGCGACGACCTGCGCATGCTTGGCGCAACTGGCGCAAAATACATTGGTCGAAGTATCTGTCTGTGGGGTGGGGAGGCAAATCTGCTTCAGAATTTTGCACGAGCGAAGCGGCTGGTTTCCAAGGTCCACGCAGTCGATTCAGGCATGATTCTCGAAGCCTGCATTTTCGAGATTGTTACCAGCGAAGTGGAGCAGATTCTCGTGCCTGCGTGGGCGTTTACCGCTCTGGGATTGCCCGCGGAGAAGCGGAACTTTCATTATGAAGCCATTCTTTACCCCAAGGCGCAGCGCACACGAGCTTGGGGAAGTGACGCCGGCATTCCCGATGTGAGCCAGATTGAGACCCAACTATGGTTCTATTTTCTGGCGGTGTCCTACATCGATCTAGGGTTCGAGGGCATTCACTGGGGCCAGATGGAGATCATGAATCGCAACGATCATGACCTTGCGCACTATGCTCATGTCTTTACGCTGGTTCGAGCGTATGCTGAGAAACACGCGCGCCGTGGCATGGTTCTCAACAATGCGCACGTTCCGAGCGGCGGCCTGGTGCGCGACGGGAAGCTACTGCTCGACTTTCATGCATTCCCGCTGCGCATCAAAGAGCTTCCCGGTCATCCGCAACAGGCAACTCTGGAAGTCGGCTTTGCCGACAGTATCTTCCTCCGCAGTAAGGGGGGATTGACCTACAGCGGCTGGCAGTGCGAGCACCTTCCCTATCTGGTGGAGCTCGATAATTGGGGCGCAAGCGCAAACCCAGGACAGGCCGGACAAGGTGGCGACTGGGTGTGGGGCTACGACGAGATTACCTGGTTTGCGCACCAGAGCAAGCAGTACCGCAGCGAGTGGCTTGAATACGCCTGGAACTGGGTCAGAAAGACTGACTCCAGCGGGTATCTTGAAATGCCCGGCAGCAGAACAATGCAATCGCCACTCGATCACCGCACGTGGTATTACGCGAATATGCCCAGTTCTGCTGTTCCCGAGGGGCTGGGCGACGAAGAAGCGATTCTCGCGATCTGGAAGCGGGACCGATAATTCATTTTCGATTCTGCACTTTACAGAACCCGGAACACCGAGGGGCTTTTCCTTGAGAAAAGCCCCTCGCATGCTGCCGTGATGTCGATACATGAATCGAAAATGCTCTCCTGCCTGAAGTCCATTGAAGCTATTGAGCCGGAGTCGGATACTCGACCCTGACCGTCACGATTTCATACGGATGAGTCGGAACGGAAATGGAACTTCCGCCTTCCACGGAGAGCGAAGAGCCTTCCGGGACCTCCTGGAGATTCGCCAGTCTGGCTGACTTTGCGCCTTCCGGGACCTTCATCCGCACTTCACCGTCCTTGCCAGCCCACTCATAGAATCGAAAGATCAGTGCATCCCCATCTTCGGCCTTTTTCACCGCGGTCAGAACCACATTCTGCGCCCCAAGCGTGACAAATGAATGCCGGCTGGGCAAGGACCCTGCGTGACTTCCAACTTGCACAGCTTGCAGTTTGTAGTTGTACTCGTAGCCTCGACGCACCGTCAGTGCCTGCTTCCAGTCACCGGCATGGGGATAGAGCGCGTAACTGAAGTGTATGCGTATGGCCAAACACACGGTTGACGAGGCGCGGTTAGTAGCTTTATAGGCTGTCGGAAATGTGTCTGGCGATCCATGCAGCCGGTGTGAGGTCGGCGAGCTGCTGGATGGACCTGTTGGC
>Ga0255353_1000480_pt1 | contig 25662 bp, 21 predicted proteins | sample HBST25metaG_FD_189941 | JGI IMG/M metagenome (GOLD analysis project Ga0255353, IMG submission 189941) | Peat soil microbial communities from Stordalen Mire, Sweden - H.B.S.T25 | ecosystem: Environmental > Terrestrial > Soil > Wetlands > Peat | place: Sweden: Norrbotten County, Stordalen Mire...
GTGAGGGAAGGGGAAAGCGCGGCGAGCGGGGGAATCGGATCGAGGATTCCCGAAGTTGGACTGGCGTTTCTGATGTGCGGGGAGGAGAAGCTCATTCGCAAGATTGATTGATCCGTCCCGATTGCCGGTACGGAGCAAGGCAAAAAGAACTGCAGATCCTTCCGCTTCGCGTCAGGATGACAACTCCAGGTCATGCTGATTCTGCTGGCTTTAGGAGAAGCCCCCGCATCCCTCCGAATCGAGGTTCTTCGCAGCCGCTCACGCCCTGATTCCCGCGCCTTTTTTCTGGCGCGGACCGGCCGAAGGCGGTTGGCCGCACCGCAGGTGCTTGGCTGCACCGCAGGTGCCTAGCGCCAGTCGTCGCCGGCGCTGGCCAGGCCCTGGTTCATGACGGACTCGAAGCCGATGTGCTTCTTGATGAAGATTTCGCTGAAGGCGCGGTCCTGGCGGAGGAGGATGGCCTGGACGCGCACCAGTTCCAGAAGGGCCAGGAACATGGCGATGAGGGCGCGCTCGGAGCGGGTGTGGCTGAGCAGGCGGCGCAGGGCGATGGGCTTGTCTTCCATGGTGAGGCGGCGGGCGAGGAACTGGACCATCTGCCCGACGGTGACGGAATCCTCTTCGAGGTTGAAGGAGGGACGCTTGCGGGCGCGCTCCAGGATGTCACGGAAGATGCGGACCAGGTCCACGGTGTCGGCGGCAATCTCCGGCTCGGCGGAGGCGTCGTCCTTGAATTCGCGGACGCCGGGGTTGGTCCAACTGGCCGCCTCCAGCATCTGCTTCTGCTGCAGCATCTGGGCGGCGTTCTTGAAGCGCTCATGCTCCAAGAGGCGCTCGACCAGTTCGCGGCGGGGATCCTCGGCGGCATCGTCGGGGCCGGAGGGCGAGCGCGGCAGCAGCATCTTGCTCTTGATGTGGATGAGCAGCGAGGCGGTGTAGATGAACTCGCCGGCCACGTCCACGTCACCGGCCTTGAGCTGGTTCACATAGGCGAGGAACTGCGCCGTGATGGTCGCGATGGGAATGTCGTAGATGTCGATGTCCTGCTTGCGGATCAGGTCCAGCAGCAGGTCGAGGGGGCCGTCGTAAACCTGGCCGACGATGATGGAAAAGGGAGACTGCTCGGCGCTTTCGGTCAGCTTCTTTTGGCGGGCGGCGAGCTTGGCGGCAGACTTCTCTTCGGCGGCCGCGGACTCCGCTTCGGCGGCGCTCATCTCGGGGGAATCGGGGCTCGACGGCTCCTGCGGAGCGGCTGCGGTTTCCGGCTCTGGCGCCACAGGTGGATCAGAAGGCGAAGGAGCCTCGGCAAGCGAGACGGAGGGCGCGGGTTCGGCTTCCGGCAACGGTTCTGCGGCTGGTGCGGGTTCTGTCGCCTCTGGGGCGGGTACGCCAGCGGGCTCAGGCGCGGCTGCAGGCACTGGCTCGGCGGGGGTTACCGCAGAGGCGGTGAGATCGTCGGGATTGGGGGATAAATCAGTCAATGCGGTTTCTTCTTCCGGAGTTGGTTCAGGTCTTGCTGGGGTTTCGGTTTCCGTTGCAGGTGCAGCCTTTTGGACGCTTGGGAAAAGGCCAAATCCGGAGCGAATTCCGCTCAGCGCGAACTTCAGCACTCTTCGCCACCACGGGACTGACGTTTCGGCCATTTGTGATGCTTCGGCTGCTCAAGCTGCGCCCGGTTTCTTCGGCCTATTGAAAGGCGGATCGAGTTCGGAACGGCAAGAGCGGGAAGCGAATCCCCCGAAAAGCATACCGCAGGGGCTAAACAGGCTGCGGGAAAAGGCTGCTTTTCGGGCAAGAACATTGAAACATCCCTCCGGGGCTGAAGCCCCTCTGATTATGCTGGCTTTATGCGGGGGTTGAAACCCCCGCCTCCCTCCGGAGCGAGTTTTCCGCTGCCTGGAAAGACCCCGGTGATTTTGCCACGCGAAGCGCGTGCTTACCGGCTGATTCCACCTGTCAGGCCCATCTGCATGGCGGAGCGGACTTCTTCCATGGTCTGCTCGGCGCGGGCACGGGCGCGGTTCGAGCCATCTTCCAGAATCTCCACGGCCTGAGGCACGGTAAAACTGGCGCGGCGGTCCTGGATGGGTTGGAGCACCTGAACCAGGGCGTCGGCGGCCCAGCCCTTGCACTCGATGCAGCCGATTCCGGCCGAGCGGCAGCCTTCATAGACCTTGGTCAGGGTTTCAGGCGTGGAGAAGACCTTGTGCAGATCGCCCACCGGACACTTGTCGGGGTCGCCGGGGTCGCTGCGCCGGATGCGGGCCGGGTCGGTGACCATGGTCTTGAGCTTCTTGCGGATGACCGGCTCGGGATCGGTGAGCTGGATGGTGTTGCCGTAGCTCTTCGACATTTTGCGGCCGTCGGTGCCGGGGAGCTTGGGCGAGGGCGTGAGGAGCACCTGCGGCTCGGGCAGGACCTCGCGGTCCTCGAGCTTGTAGAACTGGTTGAAGCGGCGGGCCACTTCGCGCGTCAGCTCGACGTGCGCGGTCTGATCGTTGCCCACGGGGACGAACTTGGGCTGGTAGAGCAGGATGTCGGAGGCCATTAAAAGGGGGTAGCCTAAAAAACCGAAATTCGACAGGTCCTTGCCGGTGATGTTCTCCTGCTGCTCTTTATAGGTCGGCACGCGCTCCAGCCAGCCGAGGGGAGTGATCATGCCCAACAGGAGGTTCAGTTCGGCGTGCTGGAGGACCTTGCTTTGCAGAAAGAGAACGCTCTTGGCCGGGTCAAGGCCGGCGGCCAGGTAGTCCAGCAGCACGTCGAGCGTGTTCTGCCTGACCATCGAGGTATCGGCGAAGTCCGTCGTCAAGGCGTGCCAGTCGGCGATAAAGAAGTAGCACTCGTACTGGTCTTGCAGCTTGACCCAGTTGGCGAGGGCGCCCATGTAGTTGCCCAGATGGAGCTTGCCGGTGGGACGCATTCCGCTCAAAACGCGCGGACGAGGGGACAGAATTGCGGATTCTTCCATTTTTCTTATCGATTCCGGAGTGGCGCTAAAAGAATGCGGCCGTCTACGAGGGCCTGATTCCATTGTAGCGGGAGGCGCTTGGCAGCGCTTCAGCCGACCGGAATGTGATTGAGAGCCAAGTAAACCAGGCCCAGGGTCGGGGCCATGAAGAAGCGCACAATCGGGCCGCCCAGGAAGATCATGAGCACGTAGCTCAGAATGCCCATGCGGTCAAAGGCGTTCAGAGCGTTGTAGGGCAGGAAGTGACGCAGGATGCGGCTGCCGTCGAGCGGCGGAATGGGCAGCAAATTGAAGAAGAAGAGCGCCAGGTTCACCTGGATGGCCAACTGGCAGAGCATGCCGAGGGCCTGAACGTTGGTCATCACGTTCTCCTGCTCGGGCAGGTGGCCCTGGGCCATGATGATGACTGCCAGTCCAAGAAAGCCTACGAAGGCGAGGAGCAGGTTGGAGACCGGGCCGGCCAGGGTCACCATGGTGTCGTCGCGGACGAGCTTGCGGAAGTTACGCGTAATGACCGGGGTGGGTTTGGCCCAGCCGAAGAGGAAGCCGCCCATGCCGCCGCCGCTGAACAGGGGGCCGAAGATCATCAGCGCCGGAAACAGCAGGGTGCCGATGGGATCGATGTGGTACATCGGGTTGAGCGTAATGCGGCCCTGCAGGCGGGCGGTCTGGTCACCCAGACGCGAGGCCATCCAGGCATGGGCGCACTCATGCACGCTGAGCGAGAAGATGAGCAGAACAAACTCGAAAATCGCAATAATCAGGCTGCTGGGTTGCAAACGGAATCTCCAGGGGGCAGAAATCTCAGGTTAGCATGGTGGCCGCCCCCGGCGTGACTGACTCCGCTCTTGCAACCGTGCTGTCAAAGGCGACCCGAGGGGAAGCTGCCCACAACCTGGCCGGCGGGAACGGTTTGGCCGGCGAGGACAATGGCGTGGCTACCGATGTGTGCGCCGGGGCCGATCACGGTGGGTACCAGCGTGACGCGGTCAAAGTTCTCTGGCGAATGGGTGTGGGAATAGACGCGCGCGAAGGAGCCGATGACGGCGCCCTTGCCGATGGTGATGCCGCCGCGATCGTTCAAGAGAGCGCGCTGGCGGATGGTGGCGCCTTCCTCGATGGAGAGGTTGTAGCCATACGTAAGATCCACGCCGTGATAGATCTTGACCCCGGCGCCCATGCGGGCAAAGATGTGGCGGCCGAGCATGGAGCGGAAACGGATGCCCAGCCAGTGGTTGGTGCCGATGGGCGAGCGGTCGAACATTTGCCAGAACCAGAGCAGCGGCTTGCGCTGGGCATACTGGGCGGGATCGACGTCGGGAAAGTGCTCGGCTTCGAGGGTCACGTTCTCCGGGTCCAGCGAGAGCGAGAGAACGTTGCCGGGCAGCTCGGAGGTCAGCTCGAGGTTGAGCTTGCCGCCATGCGGGCGGCCCAGGTAGAGCTGATAGAGCTGGTCGCGCACAATCTCCGCGCGGCGCTCGGGGGAGTGGTGACGAGTGAACTCCTCGTCGAGAAATGTGAGCCAGCGGCGATAGATCTCTTCGGCTTCGGGTGCGGGATGCGGGACATTGTTCGCGGTGTTTGCCATACGGAATGGACGATACACCACGAGGGCGGGATGCATCGAGTGGGCGCGCGGCTGGGGCTGACTAAGAACAAAAAAGTCAAAGGAAGAGTTTTATGAACAAAATCAGCAAGTTGGCTTCCGCTTCGCGGAAATCGCGAGTCAGCGAGTTGGCGGCAGTTGATTCCAGCCGTAATTCGCACCGCGAGTCAAGATGCTCCCAGCAAAAACGGGGACTGGCTGCATAGCCAGTCCCCGTTTTTGTGTGTGGAGTGATGCGTTCAAGATGATGCGGTTTACCGCTTGCCCTGAAGGACCTTCTGGTTTCCGCCGGCTTTTTTGGCGGCGCGTTTGGCGGCGATGGCGTGCATCTCCTTGCCGATACTGGATTGGTTGATGCCAATCTGAATGGCCAGGTTGATGATGTTGCCGGTGCCCCAGTAGAGGGCCAGGCCCGAGGCGAAGTGCCACATGGAGAAGCCGAAGATGACGGGCATCATGATGGCCATCATGCGGCGCTGGGCGGGATCCATGCCCGGCGAAGGGGTGATGAACTGGACCAGGAACATGCTGCCGATGATGAGGATGGGCAGAATGTGAAGCGGATCCGGCGAGGAAAGGTCGGTGAGCCAGAACCAGTGGGCCTGGCGCAGTTCGACGGCGTTGAGCAGGACGCGATAGTAGGCGAAGAAGAGCGGCATCTGCAAGAGCATGGGCAGGCAGCCGCCGTACATGTTGACGCCCTCGGTCTTGTAGAGCGTCATCATCTCGGTGTTCATCTCGGCCCGCTTGGGGTCGGTGGCCTTCAGATGGGAGTAGCGCTTTTTGAGGGCCTCGACCTTGGGCTGGATGCGCATCATCTTCAACGAGGAGCGCATCATCATGATTCGAGTGGGCAGCAGAAGGACGTTGAAGAGGACGGTGACGATGATGATGGCCCAGCCCCAGGTGTAGGAGCCGGCGCCAAGCAACCCGTGGAGGAAGCGGAGGGCCAGGTAAAGGGGCTTGGCGATGACGGTGAGCCAGCCGAACTGAATGAGGGACTCGAGCGTGGGGCCGGTGGGCTTGCCGTCGGGGCCGGAGGTGTGGATGGTCTTCAACACATCCATCTGCTTGGGACCGGCATAGAGGCGGAGGCGAGTGTAGCCGCTGGTGTCGCCCGCGGCCAGACCCAGCACCGAGGTGGGCGAGAGCTTGCTGGTGGGGTCGCTCAGATCGATGGGCAGGTCGATGGTGTTGTGGAAAGTGACCACCGAGGTTCCGGCGGGAGAATCGGGCAGGAAGGCGGCGGTGAAGTAGAGGTCGGTGATGCCGGCGAACTCGTAAGGTTGCTCAATGGTGGCGTTGTGGCTGACCTTGGCGGAGGCCACCGAATCTTCCTTGCCATTGAGCGACCAGGAGAACTGGGAGGGCTGGCGCGTCACCGAGAGACTCAGGCCGTGGGCGGAGCCGAACTCTTCCATGTCGCCGAGGCCGGCCGGCCACTCGACCAGCGCGCGAACGGGCACGCCGTTGCGGTGAACCTGGGTCTCGATGGTGAGGACGTAGGTGGGGTCGAAGCGGAAGGTCTTCACCACATCCAGGCCGTTGCCAGCGTAGTGGAAGGTGAGGGCGTTGGTGGCAGGGATTACGGCATAGCCCGTCGCCGAAAGCGGCGCGCCGGAGGCTGTGACCTGGTAGAGCGCCTGGTTGAGCTGGGTGGTAAGCGCCGGCTCATAGGTGAAGAGCGACAGGGGCAGGCCGAAACGGGCGGCAGCCTGGGCCTGCACCATGTCCAGCGGCTTGCCGGCGGTGTCAAAGTCGTGCTTCAAGAACCAATGCTTCACCTGGGCACCGCGATTGGTGAAGACGAGCTTGTAATTCGCGTTCTCGATCGTGGTCTCGGTTTCAACCGCGGCGGTAATGGCCGCAGGGCCGGAGGGCGCCTGCACGGAACCGGCGGCCAATTGCGGCTGGCCGGCAGCGGAAGGCTGGGCGGGCTGCTGGGCCTGATTCTGAGCTTGCTGTTGCGCGGCAGGCGCGGGCGGGGCCGGCTTGGGTTTCACAAAAAACTGGTAGCCGAGCAGAAGCACGAGCGCAAGAAAAGTAAAAGCCAGCAAGCCGCGCGAATCACCGCCACCGCTGCCTTGGCTAGAGCCTTGCGTTTGAAGATTGGGATTCTTGAATTCGGGCAAAGGTTACTTCCTATTCGTCAAGGGGCAATGCCGTCTGGCAGCCGCTCTTCCTATGGTAACGGTTCGTGTGGAAAATGGGATGAATTCAGGCGGGCAGAGCGGAGCGGAGGGACCTGGTCCAGGCCGCCGCGCGCAAAAGGATGGCAGCGCAACAGCCTCCAGAGAGACAGCGCCACGCCGCGAAATGGGCCGTGGATGGCAATGGCTACCTGCGCATACTCCGAACAGGTGGGCTGGAAACGGCAGCCGCCGCCAGGGCTCAGCGAATGCACCGCGGGCGAAAGCCAGCGGCGATAGAAGGCGAGCGAGGCAAGCAGGATGCGGGTCAACATACGGATTTGGGCAACGGCCCCGTCGGAGGCGCCTGCGGTGTTGCTGACAGGGAACCCCGTGGTGCGGCCGACACGCCGGAATTCTGCCCCCAGCGGGCGGCTTCGGCCTTTGCCTGCTGAAGAATACGCACAGTCTCCGTCTCAAGTTTCGCAAAATCGATGGTGAGGACGGCGCGGCGGGGATGGAAAATCAGGTCGCAGCCGGCGGGAAACAGGTCGACGTGACGGCGCAGTACTTCCCTCATGCGGCGCTTGAGGCGATTGCGCTCATGCGCCTTGCCCAGGACTTTGCCAGCGGTCAGACCCACGCGCGGCCCAGCCGCGGGTTTGATGCCGGGCGAAGGCAAGGGCTGCGGGGCCAGAAACCAACTCATAGACGCAGACTGGCGCTTGCGGCCTGCAGCGTATGCACGTTGGTAATCGGCGTGCTTCTGAAGGCGCGCACCCGTCATCGACTGGCGGTGGGCAGGCTTGGGAGGGGTATTCATGGTTATGCCGGAGAGAGCCCGATCCGAAACGGCCGCAGAGCGCGGCGCATTCCGGACCAAACCGGACGGCAGGGAGGGGTTAGTCGCGGAAACCAGCGCTGACAGCGACGCGTTTGCGCCCGACGGCGCGGCGGCGATTCAATACGGCTGCGCCGGCCTTGGTCTTCATACGCGCACGGAAACCGTGTGTCTTCACACGGTGGTGGCGATTGGGTTGAAATGTGCGCTTGGGCATAGAAATGCGCTCCTGTTTCCTTAAAGAAATCTTCGCCTTGACGGCAAGTTTCAAGTGTATCCCAGGTTGGGCCAGGAATCCAGCGAAAACGGCCAGCGGACCGGGACCGACGTCGCGCGGCCCGCCCAGGGTGCCCGAAATCCAGCCAGGAAAGAAAAACAAATGCCCCCTGGAGAGCCGTTGTCTGTGACGCTGGTAACCTGAATCTAGGGTTTCACCATCAATGGTGCAACCTGTGGAGAGTGTCCTAAAGTTATGTGAATGAATGATTGCAAAGACCGCTAAATGTGCTACTATCGGGACCGTTCAGAAAGTTTTAAAGCGTCCCACGGAACCAGGTTTATCCCGGGGCCCCGAGGTATTTTTCCAGGGGCCAGACCAGCGGCAAGCAGGCAGTCGGCAAGCAACAGTCGGACGTAAAGCAAAGGCTTTGCGCGGCGAGAGAGTCATTGCCAAAACCCGCAGATGAACAGGACCGGCAACGAACGGGCGGCGCAGTCAAGGATTCGTACGATGTCATTCGCATTCTCGCCGACTTCTCCCCTCAACCCGTGGCTGCAGATTCTTGCGGCCCTTGAGAAGAAAGTCATCCGCCAGTCTTTCGAGACCTGGCTCAAGCCAACGCGCTACAGCCACTCGGCAGGCCGCAAGCTCTACGTGCGCGTGCCGTCGCCGGAGTTCCAGCACATCGGCGACAAGTACGGCGATCTGATCCAGGAAGCCATCGATCTGCAATCGCTGGAGTTCGACGACGTGTGTTTTGTGACCGCCGAAGACGACCCTTCGATTCCGCCGCAGCGCAAGGACGGGGGATTCGGCCCTGTGCCCGCCCACGCCCCTACAGCGCCGCAATCGGCGGCACGGACGCCGGAGCAGGGCCGCTTTGACTGGTCCTCCGCGGCACAGCTCAACCCGCGTTACACCTTCGACGCGTTCGTCATCGGCAATGGCAACCAGTTTGCCCGCGCCGCGGCCCTGGCCGTGGCCGAGCGGCCTTCCCGCGCCTATAACCCTTTGTTCCTCTATGGCGGCGTGGGCATGGGCAAGACCCATCTGATGCACGCCATCGGGCATGAAGTGAAGCGCCGCCAGCCGGTAGCCAGCATCTGCTACGCCTCGGCGGAAAAGTTCACCAACGAGATGATCACCTCGTTGCGCAACGACCGCATGACCACCTTCCGCGACCGCTTCCGGTCCGTGGACGTGCTGCTGATCGACGACATCCAGTTCATCGCCCAGAAGGAACGCACCCAGGAAGAGTTCTTCCACACCTTCAACGCCCTGCACGAGAGCAACAAGCAGATCGTCATCGCCTCCGACCGTCCGCCGAAAGAACTGGCGGAGATCGAGGACCGCTTGCGCTCGCGCTTCGAGTGGGGCCTGATCGCCGACATCCAGCCGCCCGATCTTGAAACCAAGGTCGCCATCCTGCAAAAGAAGGCCGAAAACGAGCAGGTGATGCTGCCCACCGACGTGGCGCTGTTTATCGCCTCGAATGTTCGCACCAACGTGCGCGAACTCGAGGGCGCCTTGACGCGGCTGATCGCCTGGTGCGGGCTCAACAAGATGGAGATCTCGCTGGCCTCCACGCAGCAGTGCCTGAAGCAGTTCATCGACATGCAGGTTCGGAAGATCACCATCGAGGCCATTCAGCGCGCTGTGGCCGAGCAGTTCGGCATGAGGGTCAGCGACCTGAAGCAGAAGAACAACTCGCGCAACGTGGTGGTGCCGCGCCAGATCGCGATGTACCTGGCCAAGCAGATGACCGAGGCGAGTTTGCCGGAGATCGGCCGCCAGTTCGGCAACAAGCACCACACCACGGTGATGCACTCGATTGCCAAGATCGACGAGCAGCGCCGCGCCGACAAGGACCTGCACCGCACTCTGAACAAGCTGCAGGAACAGTTGAACGGATAACTCGCAAGGATGAGTTAGAGACGACAAAAGCCGCGCTGAGCGCGGCTTTTGTCGTCTATGCTAGAAAGGCTCCTAACTCGCGCAGACTGCTGGTTCCAGGCGGAATGTCCCGCCAGTTATCACACCACGCGGTCGGCCACTTACTAGGGCGCCTGCACCACCAGGCTGCTCGCCAGCCTGAAGTGGACAATCGACTCCGCCGGAATGTCTAGGTCGCGATTGCCGGTCATTCCTGCCAGCGCGGTTCCACCACCGCCGCCGACCAGGCCGCCCACCAATAGCCCCACGCCGCCAGAAGCCACGCCACCTACCAGCATGCCCAGCCCAGCTCCACCGCCGATCATGGCCGTCGAGCGCCGTCCCTTACCCTTCTTGGAACTCACCAGGTCCGCCGTCGAGAGGGGGTATCTGGTTCCATTCAGCGTGAGAGAGGTCAGGCGCAGTTCCAGAATGGATCTGCCCTTGAAGTGCCCCCGCCGGTGCGAAGCATCCACCACTCCACCCACCTGCGTGAGTTTCGGCAATAGCACGCTGTTGTCGCCGGCCAGCACCGGCTCCACGAGCTCGCCGGTAAACCTGTCTCCCACGCGGCTGGTCTTTACGCTGATGCGCTGATCGATGCGAATGGACAGGTTGGTACCCGCCGGAATGCGCACATTGGCCGGAATCACGGGAGGCGGCGGAGGCGGGATCGCGGAAACCTTGGGCTCCGCAGGCACCGGAGCGGGTGTGCCGGCAGCGGGCGGGGTGGTCGTCGTGGTGACGGCCTGCGCTTTCTGCCCGGGGGCCGGGGGCTGCACCACTGTTGTGGTCGTCGTCCCGCTCTTGTCCACCGACACCACTTGCTGCGGCTGTCCGGTGGCCGCGGCCTGCTTCTTGGCCTGGTCCAGCGCCTGGTCCTGTTGCGATTTGCATCCGGAAAGAACGGACGCTGCCAGTACCAACACCAGCACCGGCACGCGGCCGATGCGATTCAAAGAGCTTGCAGGAAACATGGTTGATCCTCTTCCACTGTGCTTTTGAAGGCGACACAGATCGACCCTCAGCGTGAACCCTGCGGAGGAAGGAATCTGTATCAACTTGCACACGGTAGGATGCGCCAATCCGGGCGATGGGCCGCCCGGATCGTCATTCCGATGAATCTCTTCAGTTACCGGCGGCCAAAGCCTCGGGGCTTGACGGGTGCGGCAACGGGCAGGTCGGTCCTGCCCTCAGGGTAAACCGCCAGAAAACGGTCCTGCCCTTCGCCGGAGCTGGCCGTCTCCACACCCGGAAGGGCGCGGAAAGCCAGGTGCAACAGGCGGCGTTCGCGGCTATTCATGGGCGGAAAGGCATAGGGGATGCCGGACTTGCGCACCTTTTCGGCCGCGGTCTCGGCTTGCAGGCGCATTTCCTGGGCGTGCAGGGCCTTGAAGTTGGCGGCGTCGAAGCTGACCAGCTCATGCTCGCGCTGCTCCAGGCGCAGCATCTGCGCGGCAATCGTCTCCAGGGCGCGCAGCAGCTCGCCATTGTGCTGGGTGACCAGCGGGACATCGGGACCGCCCAGTTCCACGTAGATCTGGCGGGCTTCAATGCCCTCGGGGTCGCGCGCTCCGTCCCCAGCCGTGATGCGGTATTTGAGGCGCATGCCGCCCAGCTTGTTCAGGGTGGCGAGGAATCCGGCGATTTTTTGTGCAGCCTGCTGCAGGTCGGCGATAGGCATAACAAAACAGTATCGCAGAGCGGAGCGCGGGATGGGCGCGGAAATCAGTGGGACGCAGTTGGATTGGAGAGGTTTCCTGTAGCGGGACGGCTTGCTTGGGGGGGCGATAATGGCCGCATGGCGACCTTGCCCAATTCGGAAGACCTCTGGACCGTGCGGGAATATCTCTCCACGAGCTGGAGTCCGGACCGTGAGTTTGTGGATGGACGGATTGAGGAGCGGAACCTGGGAGAGAAAGAGCATTCCATCATCCTGCGGTATCTCACCTTTCTATTCATGCTCAAACGCGCGCAATGGGACGTGGAAGTTTTCCCCGAACTTCGCACGCAGGTAGCGGCCACCAATTTCCGAGTCCCGGATGTGCTTGTGGTGCGGAAAGGTGAATCCTTCGATCGCTACCTTACGCATCCGCCGCTCATCGCCATTGAGATTCTCTCTCCCGAAGACAGTTTGACCAAGATGCAGGAGAAGTTCACCAACTATCTTCGCTTCGGCATCCAGAATATCTGGATCATCGACCCCGAGCCGCGGCTGGCTTACCGCTACACCGCTGCCGGTCTCGAAGAGGTGCGGAGCGGCGAACTGACGGTGGCGGAGACGCCGATTCGGCTCGTGCTGAGCGAGCTGTTTGCAGAGTTGGATCGCGCGTAAAACAGGATGGCAGTTACTCAGCGGCGCAGGAAGCAGACACGGTCGGCCCAATTCAGGGCAGCGGTTTCCTTTGCCAAAGCGGCAAGGGCACGCACCAAGCCGCCAATGTCGGAAGGGGGAATGGTCTTCTCATCCACGAAGATCACGCCACCGTGATGCTCTCCAGTTTCCGCCCAGGATTTGAGCAGAGGCGGAATGGTGCGGCGATCGTAGGTGACCATTGTCCAGCGGCGAGTTGCCGCGTGGCGCAGACAGGCGGCATCGTCTTGGCCCAGAAAGCTGCCTCCCTCCCACTCGATCAAGGCACGGACTTGCAGAGCGGGAAGGCGGCGGCGCAGGCCAGCGGCCACGCCGGGGGAGATATGCTCGTCAAGCAGGAGCTTGACCATTTCAGCGCTTCTTCTTTTTGGCGGGGAGGACGAACTCCTCAGCCTGTGGCAGCATGCGCTTCAAGGCTTGGAAATCAGCGGCGTCGTTCTCGGCCAGAGCTTCGTCGATTTCTTCCGGAAAGGCCTCTGCGTAATGAAGTGCAGCGCGAACCTTGGCCTCGGGCCAGCGCAGATGTTCGGCGGTAGCAGCAGCATCGCCTTTGTAGCTCCGGACCAGCAGCAGAATCTCCCATACCGCCAGAGTGCTGCCCTGTAGGCAGGCTTGGCGGCCAGCCTGAGAATCGCGGAAGTCGATGAAAGCGAACTCTGAGCGGCGCAGCCCCTCTTCAACCAGGCGGGCGCCGGCGTCGCTGGCGGTCCACCCATGACGACTGGCCATGCGCTTGAGGCGACGCCCGCTCTCCGCCGGCAGGCGCATACTGACGACCATAGACTGAGGTGAACTCATGGCATCCTCCACAATGTCACTCTTGTAAGCATTGTACGAGAAGCACGCCCATTTTTGATTTCCGTTTATTTATTTCGCACCTGCGGCGTCAGGTATTCCGGACTCACAGGATCGCTGACCGATTCGGTCACGATGCGGTCGATCTCGGCCATGGATTCCGCATCCAGATTCCAGCCGAAGATGCCGTCAACTGCATCGAGTTGTTCAGGCTTTTTGGCGCCCCACAGCGCGACGGAAACGCCGGGACGGTCGAGAACCCAGCGCACAGCCAGTTCCAGTACAGTCTTGCCGTAGCGCTCGCGGGCGAAGTCGCCGAGCCGCTCGACAGCGGTTATGTACCCGGAAAAACGCGGCTCCCGAAATTTCGGATCGACGCGGCGAATGTCGCCTGCGTCCAACTTCATGCCGCGATGAACCCTCCCGGCCAGAAGGCTGCGGCAGAGCGAGCTGTAACAGAGCACGGCCACGCCGCTGGCCTTGCACCAGGGCTGGATGGCTTTGCCGTGCGGCGTAGCCTGGTCGATCTGGCGCTCGAAGAGGTTGTAGGGCGGCTGGTCGGAAGCCAGCGGAGCGACGGCGCGAAACTGCTCCATCTGAGCGACGCTGAAGTTGCTCACCCCCAGCGCGCGCACCTTGCCTTCGCGCTGAAAACTTGCCAGCAGCGCGGCTGTTTCTGCAATCGGGACCAGAGGATCAGGCCAATGAACCTGGTAGAGGTCAATGTAATCCGTGCCCAAACGGCGCAGGCTGGCTTCGAGTTCGCCGCGAATCCGCGCCTCCGTCGAGTTCGTGAACACCCCAGATGCGTTCCACTCCAGGCCAGCCTTGGTGGCGATGTAAAAGTCCTCGCGGCGTCCGTGCGCGCGGATCGCCTTGCCGACCATCTCTTCGGAGCGGCCATGTCCATAGATGGGCGCGGTGTCGATAAGATTGATGCCGTGCTCGAGGGCGCTGAGGCAGGTGGCGACGGCCGCTTCGTCCGGGACCGCGCCCCACTCCTGCCCACCGATGGCCCAGGTGCCGAGGCCGATGCGGGAAACTTCTGCGTTGGCAATCCTCGTGGTTTCCATGCCTCTGTATCTTAGCGGCGCAAGGGATGCGGAGGGCTTTTTCCGGTACTCAGGTCAAATTAAGGTTCGCTCCGTATGCTTCTACGTGTGAAGATGCGGCAAGTAATCAACAAGGGCCGGTGGGCGCGGCGTTTCGCTCTTCCGGCAGGCGCAGAAATGATCTCCCTGCTTCTGTTGGCGGCGATGGGTTCTCCACTTCCGGCGCGCGGCCAAGCGGCGAGCACTCCAACGGCTACGGATAGCCCGGTGGTGGTGAGTCTGGATGAGGCGATTCGGCGGGCGGAGGGCAATGAGCCTTTGTTTGCCGCGGCGCAGGCCGAGAGCGGCTCCGCGAAGCTCGAGCGCTCCATTGCGCGGGCGGGCCTTCTGCCCAGCGCAACCTATCACAACCAGGCTCTTTACACGCAGTCCAACGGACAGCAAAACCAGGCTGGGCAGGGCGTGAGCGCGCAGGCTGCACCCAAGTTCATCGCCAATAACGCGGTCCGCGAGTATGCCAGCCAAGGAGTCTTCAACGAGACGTTTGGGCTCGCTGGTGTAGCTGGCGTGCGTCGCGCGGATGCCGGGGCGGCGCGGGCGGCTGCCGAGCTTGAAGTGGCGCGGCGCGGCCTGGTGGCTGCCGTTACCGGCCTCTACTACGGCGTTCTCGCCGAAGGCAACAAGCTGACGATTGCCGAGCGGGCCCACAGCGAGGCCGCGGAGTTTACCGCTCTGACGGGCAAGCGCGAGCAGGCCCGCGAGGCAGCGCACGCCGACGTGGTGAAGGCGCAACTACTGGAGCAGCAGCGCCAGCGCGACGTATCCGATGCGCACGTGACGGCGGAGAAGGCGCGGCTGGAACTGGGCGTGCTGCTGTTTGCCGATCCGCGCACGCCTTACAAGATTGCCGCGGAAGACACCACGGCGCCCTTGGCCGATCGCGCAGCCGTGGAAGCAGCCGCGGGCAAAAACAATCCTGAGCTGAAGAGCGCGCTGGCCGCAGTGAGCGTGAGCAATGCCGATGTGCTGGCGGCGCGGGCAGCTTATTTGCCCGACCTTGGGCTCAATGTCACCTACGGCATCGACGCGCCGCAGCTTGCGGTGAACGGCCCTGACCACGTGCGGAACCTTGGCTACTCGGCCAGCTGCACGGTGGACATTCCGGTGTGGGACTGGCTTTCAACCGCGCACAAGGTGAAGCAGAGCGAGATCCGTCGGGACGTTGCGAAAGTGGCGCTGACTGCGACACAAAGAAGGCTGATTGCGCGGCTGGATGAGGCGTACAGCGAGGCCGAGACGGCGCGCGATCAGCTTGCCTCACTGGATTTGAGCGTCACTACGGCGGCGGAGAGCCTGCACCTGACCAAGCTGCGCTACGCCGAAGGCGAGGCCTCGGTGCTGGAGGTTGTGGACGCGCAAACGGCCTTTGTGACGGCTGAGAATGCGCGTGAGGACGGACGCACACGCTACCAGACGGCGCGTGCGGATCTGCAGACGCTGACGGGGACCATGTAAGCCGATGACGAGAACAGTATCTATCACGCATACGAAAATGAATGCTTCCGCGGAAGCTCTTTTGCCGAACACACGATCGAATCACCGCTGGCTTCTGCTTGCCGCCGTAGCGCTGCCCCTGGCCTTGCTTGCGGGCTGCAAGAAGGAAGCAGCTCCTGAGACCCAAGTGACGGTGCAGGCCGAGCACCCGGAGCAGGGCGCGATTGCGGAACACATCGTGGCCGACGCGGTTCTGGCTCCGCTGGCGCAGGCGGCCATCACGCCGAAAATCACGGCGCCGGTGCGGAAGTTTCTGGTGGAGCGCGGATCGAAGGTGAAGGAAGGCCAGTTGCTGGCCGTTCTTGAGAATGCCGATCTGGCCGCGGCGGCACAGGATAACAAAGGCTCGTACATGGCGGCCGAAGCTGCTTATGCGACGGCGACCAAAGCGCAGGTGCCGGAAGATACGCTGAAGGCCGAGGCGGATGTGGCACAGGCGAAAGCCAATCTCAACCTGAACCTGAGCATTGTGAAGGGTCGCAAACAGCTTTTTGCCGAGGGCGCGATTCCGGGGCGCGACCTGGATACGGCGGAAGCCGCGCTGGTGCAGGCGCAGGCGGCCTATGACGCGGCGGCCAAGCATCTGGAGTCAGTGCGCAGCGTGAGCCGTGCAGCGGCAATGAAGTCGGCTGCGGGACAGTTGGCTTCTGCGGAGGGCAAGTACAGGGGCGCGGCGGCGCAGGTGAGTTACTCCGAGATTCGCAGCCCGATCAACGGCGTGGTGACGGACCGTCCGCAATTCGCGGGAGAAACGGCGGCCGCGGGCGCGCCGCTGGTCACGGTGATGGATGCGTCGAGCCTGCTGGCCAAAACGCACCTGGCGCAGAGCGTGGCGCAGAGGCTGAAAGTGGGCGATGCGGCATCGGTTACAGTGCCGGGGGTGGCCGATCCAGTGGAAGCGAAGATTGCGCTGATCAGTCCGGCGCTGGACCCCGGCAGCACAACGATTGAAGTGTGGCTCAAGATCGACAACAAGACGGGCGCATTGAAGGTGGGAACGCCGGTAAAGGTCTCCATCACCGGACGGAGCGACGAGCACGCGTGGAAGATTCCGCTGAAATCGGTGTTGACGGCGCAGGACGGAAGCAAGTCCGTCATGGTGGTGGGCGCGGATGGAGCGGCACACCGCAAGACCGTGACGCTGGGCCTGGAAGACGCGGAAGATGTGCAGGTGACCAGCGGCCTCGCGCCTACTGACCAGGTGATTACCGGCGGAGCTTACGGCCTGGACGACGGAGCCAAAGTGAAGGTGGGCTCGGCAACGGACGACGACGCCAAGCCAGCCGCGACTAAGGGCGGAGGGGCCGACTGATGCCGACCGCCTCTCCCGAGCACTTCTGGCTTTCGCGATCAACGCGCACGATCTTCTTCTTCGCGGCGGTCCTGACCATCGCCGGCATCTACTTTGCTTTTCAGGTGCCTATCTCGGTCTTTCCCGCGACCAACTTTCCCCGCGTTGTCATCGGTGTGGACAACGGTGTGATGCCTGTGGAACAGATGCAGGTCACCATCACCAAGCCCATTGAAGACGCGGTGAACTCGGTGCCGGGGTTGAAGACTGTGCGCTCCACCACCAGTCGCGGCTCGGCGGAGATCAGTCTCTTCTTCGACTGGAACCAGGACATGTTCCACTCGCTGCAGTTGGTCGACGCGGCGCTCAGCAAAGTCGGGCAGACGCTGCCTTCCACTGCGCGAGTTACCACCAACCGGCTGACCTTTGCCACCTTTCCGATTCTCGGCTACAGCCTTACCTCGGACACGGCGCCGCAGACGCGCTTGTGGGAGATTGCCACTTACGAGCTGAAGCCGCCGCTCAATCGCGTGGACGGCGTGAGCACCGTGACCGTGCAGGGCGGGCAGGTGCCGGAGTTTCACGTGGTGCCGAACATGGCGCTGCTGCAAGCTTCCGGCGTCACGGTTCTGGACCTGGTGAATGCGATTCAGGCATCGAACATCGTGGACTCGCCGGGCCTCTACGAAGCCAACCACCAGCTGATTCTGGGCCTGGTAGGTGCGCAGGTCCACGATGCCGAACAACTCCGCCAACTGGTGGTGAAATCTACCGCGGCCGGTGCGCCGGTACGTGTGGCCGATGTGGCCACGGTGGAGCCGGGAACCATGCCGGTTTATACCACGGTGACCGCCAACGGCAAACAGGCGGTGCTGGTGAACATCACGCGGCAGCCCTCCAGTAATACGGTCGCCGTGGCTGACGCAGTGGCGACGCAGGTAGCCGAGCTGCGCCACAAGCTCCCCGCCGGCGTGCGCCTGGAACCCTATTACGATCAGTCGCAGATTGTGCGCGACAGCATCTCCAGCGTGCGCGACGCCATCTTCATCGGGCTCATCCTGGCCTGCATTATTCTCTTTCTCTTCCTGCGCGATTGGACCTCTTCGCTGATTGCGGGCTTGGTCATTCCCGTCACCGTCGCCATCACCGTGCTGGTGCTGTGGATGATCGGCCAGAGCTTCAACCTGATGACGCTGGGAGGACTGGCGGCGGCCATCGGACTGGTGATCGACGATGCCATCGTGGTGGTGGAAAACATCGTGATGCACCGTGACGCAGGCGAGCCGCGCGCCGATGCGGTGCGCAAGGCTCTGAAGGAAATCACCGCGCCGCTGGTCTTCTCCACCATCACTCCGGTGGTGGTATTTCTGCCGCTGGTCTCGGTCAGCGGCGTCACCGGCAGCTTCTTCCGTGCGCTGGCCATCACCATGACCGCGGCGCTGCTCACCTCTCTGGTGCTGGCACTTACCTGGACTCCGGGGCTGAGCCTGATTCTGCTGGGCGAACGCGAGGGCGAGGCGGAACGGGAGGAGCACAAGGCCGGGAGGCTGATGAGCCGCGTGCTTCGGTTTCACAAGCGCGCTCTGGATACGGCGCTGGCCAAGCCGCTGTGGATTGCGGGAGCGTGCTTGTTGCTGGTGGTCGGCACATGGGCCGGCTACCAGGCGCTCGGCTCCGACCTGCTGCCGGAGATGGACGAGGGCGGTTTCATCCTCGACTACATCATGCCCGCCGGCAGCTCGCTGAGCGAGACCAACCGGGTTCTGGAGCACGTGGAGCGCATTCTGCACGACACTCCGGAGGTTGAGAGCACTTCGCGCCGCACCGGCTTGCAGATGGGACTGGCTTCCGTCACCGAAGCCAACACCGGCGACTTCACGGTGAAGCTCAAGGCCAAACGCAGCCGCGCCATCGATGACGTCATGGCCGATGTGCGCGCCCAGATCAGGTCCACAGAGCCTGAGCTCGACATTGAATTCACGCAGGTGCTGCAGGACATGATCGGCGACCTGTCCAACGCGCCCGAGCCTATCCAGATCAAGATTTTTGCCAACGATCCGGAACTCCTGGCGCAACTCGGACCCAGGGTGGGTGACGCCATCGGCAAGATTGCCGGAGTGGTCGACGTGCAGGACGGGATCGAGAACACCATCAGCGGCCCGGCCACCAACTTCAATGTGAACCCGGTCGTCGCCGCGCGCATGGGCTTTACGCCCACCGAAGTCTCCGAGGACGCCACCGCGATTCTGGACGGAGTCACGGCCGCCGATCCGCTGATCGCGAACGGCCGTCCCTATACGATTCGAGTGAGACTCGGGGAAGAACATCGCGCCTCGCTCGACGCCATCCAGAACACCGTGTTCAACTCCAGCGCGGGACACATTGCCTCGCTAGGTTCGCTGGCCGAGATCAAACAGTTGCCGCCGCAGAACGAGATTCGTCGCGAAAACCTGCAACGGCTTGTCGTTGTCACCGGACGCCTGGAGGGATCGGACCTGGGCAGCGGCATGGCCAAGGTGCGCCGGACCGTCGAAGGGCTGCATCTGCCCGCTTCGGTGCGCGTGGAGTACGGCGGCACTTACGAGGAGCAGCAGAAGTCCTTCCACGACCTGCTGCGCGTGCTGCTCTTAGCCCTGGCGCTGGTCTTCGGCGTGCTGCTGACCGAGTTTCGCAACTTCCCTGCTCCGATTGCGATCCTTACTTCGTCCGTGCTGTCGATCTCCGGCGTAATTCTGGCCCTATTGGTGACGCACACCTCGTTCAACGTGGCGTCGTTCATGGGCCTCATCATGGTCATCGGGATCGTGGCCAAGAACGGCATACTGCTTCTCGATGCGGACGAGAAATTCCGCGCGGAGGGCGCCTCGGCCAAGGAAGCCATGCTGCACGCAGCGCAACGCCGTCTACGGCCCATCGTGATGACCGCCCTGGCCGCCGTCTGCGGAATGCTGCCGCTGGCCTTTGCGCTGGGCGCTGGTTCGCAGATGCTCCAGCCGCTGGCCATCGCGGTCATCGGCGGGCTGGGTATCTCCATGGTTTTGAGCCTGGTAGTCACGCCGCTGGTCTATTACCTGCTGACCCGCTCCTGAGTGACGCTACCGGAAGAGGCCGTTTGATAGCCGCTCGACCGCCGGAAGTGTGAGAATGGACGCATGCCGCCGACCGAACCGATCGCTTTAACTACCGCCGAAGCACGCGTGCTGGGCGCCCTGATGGAAAAGGAAGCGACCACGCCGGATTACTATCCGATGTCGCTGAACGCCCTGGTGAACGCCTGCAACCAGCGCTCCAACCGCGAGCCGGTGATGGACCTGGACGAAGAGACCGTCCGGCAGGCGCTGCACGGGCTGGAGGACCTTCATCTGGCCGGCCGTGCGCGCTCCGCCGATGGGCGCGTGGCCAAGTACGAACACTGGCTGGGCGAGGTTTTCAACTTCAGCCGGGCGGAGTCGGCGCTGGTGTGCGTGCTGCTGTTGCGCGGGCCGCAGACGCCGGGCGAGTTGCGCGGACGCACGGAGCGAATGCACCGCTTTGAAGAGATTGCCGACGTGCTGGCCGGCCTGGAAAAACTGATGCAACGCGAGCCGGCGCTGGCGGCCGTGCTGCCGCGCCAGCCCGGGACCAAGGAGTCGCGCTACGCGCATCTGCTCTCAAGCAAGGTGCCGACTACGGCTGCGGCTGCCCCGCAGTTTGTCCCGGCGTATGTGCCTGCTGCGATCCCTGCTGCTACTCCCGAGGCGATCCCAGCGGAGTTCGTGCGTCGGGAAGCTGCAGCGCCGGTTGTCCGGGGAGACGGAAGCCCAGAGGAGCGCATCGCGCAGTTAGAAGCGGAGATGGGTGAGTTACGGCGCGAGATGGCTGCGCTGCGGCAGAAGATCGACGATCTGTTCGGGGATTGATTGACAGTTGCGCCTTCAGTCGAAGAGACTCTGTGCGAATCGGCCTGAAAGGACAGAATCATGTTGAAAGTTAGGTTGGCTGCCGCATATCTTGGCATTGCGATGATCTTGCCGGCATCCTCCACATTGTTGGCGCAGACGGTGGAGGCGCCAGCAACGCCGGTACCAGCGCAAATCAGCACGGCAAAGAGGGTATTCATCTCGAACGCGGGTGTGGACAAGGATGAGACTTACAACGAGTTTTACGCGGCCATCAAAAGTTGGGGCCAATATGAGCTTATGGCTGCTCCAGCCGATGCCGATCTTGTTTTAGAGATCAGTTTTTCTACCCGAATCACGAGCGTCTACGGCTCGAAAGAATCGGGCTGTGATTCCTCCAATACTTCGCAGTTGAAGCTAGTGCTGGTCGACACGAAGACACGCATCCCGCTCTGGACGGTCACGGAGACAATAAAGCCGGCTGGTCGGCAAAAAACAGTCGAAAAGAATCTCAGTGACGCCATCAACAAGCTCGTAGGAGATCTGAAGACACTGAGCACCCAGCCCGCGGCGAAATAGCCGGATCAGTCGGGCAATGGATTGAACACCTATCAACTCCCAACTGTGAAACCGGCAGTGAATCCCGAAGGTGGCCGTGCGCTCCCCTCCTTTCCGCTTCCTGTTGCGGAAAGGAGGGGGGCCACGAGTTCAAAGCATCGCTTCACTATTGATAGGGCCCTCTTGTTTTGCATCGGAGAAGGAGAGGGGACAACTACAGATCCTTCGACTCCGCTGCGCTTCGCTCAGGATGACAGTCCTGTGACGGTGCAGTTGTTCGGGGCCGGATCAGTCATCAGCTAGATCAACTCGTAGCCCGCGAACCAATAGCCGATCTCAAACGCTGCGGTATCTTCCGCATCGGAGCCGTGGACGGCGTTCTCCTGGATGGAACCGGCGAACTTCTTGCGCAGGGTTCCGTCTTCGGCGTTGGCGGGGTTGGTGGCGCCCATCAGCTTGCGCAGGTCGGCGATGGCGTTGTCCTTCTCCAGAACCATCAGGAAAAGCGGGCCCGAAGACATGAATTCGCAAAGCGCGTCAAAGAATGGTTTGCCCTGGTGGACGTGATAGAAGCCGCGCGCCTGTTCCACGGAGATGGATTGCCTTTTGATGGCTACTAACTGGAAACCGGCCTTTTCGATCTCGGCCAGAATAGCTGCGGTCAACCCCTTGCGGACCGCGTCGGGCTTGACGATGCTGAAGGTGCGTTGCGCCACTGGTTTGCTCCTTTGGGGAATTGCTTTTGTCTCCGTTATTGTAATGGGCTGCCGGTCTGGCTGACTTTTGAGGCGCAACTCTGTTAAAGTTTTGGGCATGTTTCACTTGAGTTTTGCGCCCTGCTGCCGTTCGATTGCACTTGCCTCCATTCTTATTGCCGGAATGGCCGCCGTTCCGGCCTTCTGCCAGACCTCCGCACCCGCTGCGGCAACGGCTGCGCCCGAGTTGAAGGTCTTCGATCCTGCGCTGGTCGACAAGACCGTCGATCCCTGCGAGAACTTCTATCGCTATAGCTGCAACGGCTGGTTCAAGCGCAATCCGCTGCCCGCCGATCAGACTTCCTATGGGCGCTTCACTGAGCTTTTCGAACTGAATCGCCTGCATCTGAAACAGATTCTGGAGGAGTCGGCCGCGCCTTCGGCCACTCGGACCGCAAGCCAGCAGAAGATTGGCGACGAATACGCCAGTTGCATGGACACGGCCACGGTGAACAAGCTGGGGATTGCGCCGCTGAAGCCGGAGCTGGACCGCATTGCCGCGCTGCAGACGGCTGCGGAGCTGCCCGCGCTGCTGGCCCACCTGCACTCGATCGGCGTGAACGTCTTTTTCGACATGGGAGCGAACCAGGACTTTGCCGACTCCAGCTCGGTGATCAGCTTCTATAACGCCGGGGGCCTGGGACTGCCGGAGCGCGACTATTACACGCGGACCGATGCGAAATCTGTCGAACAGCGGCAGCTATATGTGGAGCACGTGCGCAAGATGTTTGTGCTGGCCGGCGAGCCGGAAGCACAGGCCAAAAAGGACGCCGAAACCGTGCTGGCTCTGGAGACCAACCTGGCCAAGGCTTCGCTCACCATTACCGAGCAGCGCGACCCGCAGAACCTGAATCATCCGACCGATGTGGCCAGCTTTTCAAAGGAGCTGACGCACTTTTCGCTGGCCGACTATGCAGCCGCGGCTCATGCGCCCGGCGCGGGCAAGATGAACGAGACGGAGCCTAAGTTCTTTGCCGAATTCAACACGCTGGCGGCCGCGACGCCGCTGGACGAAGTGAGGACTTATTTGCGCTGGCATCTGCTGCACGCCTACTCCACCACCAGCATGCCGGAGGCTTTCGAGCAGGAGACGTGGAACTTTTATGCGCACACGCTGAATGGGGCGGAAAAGCAGCAGGAACGCTGGAAGCGCTGCACCAGCCGCGTGGACCGCGAAATGGGCGAAGCGCTGGGCCAGGTGTACGTGGCGCGCTACTTTCCGCCGGCCGAGAAACAGCAGGCGCTGGACATGACCCTCGCCATTGAGCAGACCATGGACAAGGATGTCGATTCACTGGACTGGATGAGCGCCGACACCAAGGTCAAGGCCAAGGAAAAGCTGCATACGGTGATGAACAAGATCGGCTACCCGGACAAGTGGCGCGACTACTCGACGCTCCAGATTGTGCGTGGCGATGCGCTGGGAAACCAGATGCGGGCGCATGAGTTCGAGCGGGCGCGGGACCTGGCCAAGATCGGCAAGCCGGTGGACAAGGGCGAGTGGCAGATGACGCCGCCCACGGTGAACGCCTACTACGATCCGCAGATGAACAACGTCAACTTCCCGGCCGGCTATTTTCAGCCGCCGTTCTTCAGCGATAAGGAAGACGACGCAGCCAACTACGGCGATATGGGTTCGACCGTGGGCCACGAGCTGACGCACGGCTTCGACGACGAGGGCCGGCAGTACGACAAGGACGGCAACCTGAAGAACTGGTGGACCAAGGACGACGAGCTGAAGTTTACCGACCGCGCCGATTGCATGGTGAAACAATACGACGCCATCGAAGCGGTTCCGGGCGTGCACCTGAACGGCAAGCTCACGTTGGGAGAGAACCTGGCCGACCTGGGCGGTTTGTGGCTGGCCTGGCTGGCGTGGGAAGACAAGGCGCAGGCCGCGCACGTGGACCTTACGGCGAAGACGGACGGCTACACGCCGGAGCAGCGCTTCTGGATTGCCTACGCGCAGCAGTGGTGCACACAGACGCGGCCCGAGCGGCTGAGGACGCAGGCGCAGACCGATCCGCACGCGCCGGACGAATACCGGACCAACACGGTGCTGCAGGATCTGCCGGAGTTTGGCAGAAGCTTCAGTTGCAAGAAGACGGCGGCGATGGTGAGTCCAAAGCCTTGCCGGGTCTGGTAAGAAGCGCCACCTAAATGAAAATGCGAGGCGCTGCGCCTGGACGCCTCGCATTTTCTTGCAGCACGTATCTTGTTGGCATGTACAGGTAATAGGCCGGAAGTATTCGACATTTCGCACGGAATACATGCAGAATATGTGTTGAGTATTTTAAAGTACCACTTTATATTTCTCATATGCCCATGGTCGTCCGCCAAATCGTCCCCGTCCTGCTGTCCGCCTTGCGCCGCTTCCCGGCAGTGGTGATTACAGGGCCGCGCCGGTCCGGCAAAACCACCCTCCTGCGTAGTGCCCTTCCTCAAGCGCAGTATGTGCTGCTCGAGGATCCAGACATTCAGGACCGCGTGCGCCGCGACCCGCGGGCGTTCATTGAAAGCCTGCGCCCCCCGATCATCTTCGACGAGATTCAAAACACGCCGCAGTTGCTGGACTACGTGCGCACGCTGGTCGATGCTCGTCCGCGCAAGATGGGCCAGTGGTTTTTTACCGGCTCGCAGGAAGCCCCGCTCATGCAGGGCATTACCGAGTCGATGGCCGGACGAGCGGCTATCCTGCAGTTGCTGCCTTTCAGTCTGGCGGAAACGTCCAAAGTCGATCCGCTTCTCGGCGGATTTCCCGAGGTTGTGCTCCATCCACGTGGCCGCGAATTATGGTTTGCGTCTTACTTGCAGACCTACATCGAGCGCGATATTCGCCTGATCTCGAACGTGCGCGATCTGCCCACCTTCCGCCGCTTTCTCTCGCTTCTGGCCAGCCGTCATGGGCAAATGCTGAACCGCTCCGACCTAGCCGCACCGTTGGGCGTTTCCGTGCCGACCATCTCCGAGTGGGTGCGGATTCTTGAGGTCACCGGGCAGATTATCCTCGTTCCGCCGTACTTTGAGAACTTTGGCAAGCGCCTGGTCAAGTCGCCGAAAGTGTACTGGGGAGATACGGGCCTCGCCTGCCATCTGCTGGGCATCCAGTCGCAGGCCGAGCTGGAGCGGTCGCCCTTTTGGGGGTCGATCTTCGAAGGGTTTGTCGCCTCCGAGATTCTCAAGAGCCAAATCAACCGGGGTCAGAGGAAGGAACTCTATTACTTTCGCGACCAGCAGGGGTTGGAGGTCGATTTTGTGGTGCCGCAGCCGAACGCGCGCTTCTGGCTGGTCGAGGCCAAGGCAAGCAAGACGGTGCAACCGTCGATGGCCGCGCCCATGCTGTCGCTGGCCAGCGTGACCGGGAAGCGGGCAACGCGCCGCATCGTGGTGCACCGCAAATCGCGTACCGGGCCGGCATTCACGGTCCTGGCTAAGGGAGCCGAAGCGTTAACCGTGGAACAGTTTGCCGAGGAAATCAACAAGGGCAAGACGCCGTGAGGAATCGCTGGATTTCCGGAAGCATCCTGTCAACATCGGCGAACGGGCCAGCCCTTGCCGGAGATTTTGCGCTCCGGTTCATAGAACTTATCCGTAATTAGTGACGATCTTGGTTCTCGAAGGCCAGGGGCACGTATTGAGAAGGGCAAACTAAGCGAAGATAGATTTCAAGATGCCACAGATCAAGTCATGGACCGTCTCCGATGCG
>Ga0255353_1000489_pt1 | contig 25493 bp, 18 predicted proteins | sample HBST25metaG_FD_189941 | JGI IMG/M metagenome (GOLD analysis project Ga0255353, IMG submission 189941) | Peat soil microbial communities from Stordalen Mire, Sweden - H.B.S.T25 | ecosystem: Environmental > Terrestrial > Soil > Wetlands > Peat | place: Sweden: Norrbotten County, Stordalen Mire...
GCTCTTGGCTGGGGCAAGGTACGATCGAGCCAAGAACCCTACAACGCACACCTGGAGAAGTGTGCAATCCGCCTTCAGCGGATCAGGAACACTGTACACTACTTTGCTACAATGCGCGCAATTAAAAAATATGGCTACAGTGCAGCACTGGGTGCGCTTTTGTAGTAACGTTTTAGTATGCGAACGCTGTACGAGTGGGATTCTCAAAAAGCAACCATCAACCTAAAAAAACACGGCATTCGCTTTGAAACAGCTATTCGCGTTTTTTCCGATCCCTGTGCCGTGGTAGATCAAGACAGGATCGAGAAAGGTGAACAGCGATGGCAAACGATCGGTATTGTTGACGGCATCTTGATGATTTTGGTTGCACATACGGTGAATGAGCAAGAAGATTTGGAAACCGTCCGAATTATCTCGGCCAGGCGCGTCACACGAAACGAAAGGAGACGTTATGAAAAAGAAAATGGTTATCTATGAATTTGATCCGGCGAATCCCCCGGCGTTGACGCCAGCACAGAGAACAGAACTGGAAAAGCTGGCGGCCATGCCCGATAGCAGTATCGACTTCAGCGATATTCCCCCGCTCGGCGAAAAGTTTTGGAAAAATGCGGTAAAGAATCCTTTCTATCGTCCGACAAAAACTTCTACGACAGTCCGCATTGATTCCGATGTGCTTTATTGGCTACGTGCTCAGGGCAAAGGGTACCAATCGCGTATCAATGCAATTTTGCGGCAAACCATGCTGACATCACTCAACAAACGTTCGGCTTAACTAGCATAATTCTAGCCAATTTTCGAGGAAGAACGTAATGGCCAAATTCACGATTTCAGAGGCTCAGAAGCAGATTCCCAGTTTGGTAAAGCGGGCACAGCTCGGTGAACAGATCGTTTTGACGACAGGGCGGAAGAAAACGCCGGCAGCCATGATCGTTGCCTTGAAGCCTGGGAAAGAGTCTTGATGTTGCATCTGCTCGATGCACTTCAACTACGTTAAGAGAGAGCCTTCGATCGCAATATACACCCTTTTTGGTCCATGCGCGTAATTACTTTTTCGCAATTCGAACTTCAACGATTTGTGTCATGTCTTCTGGTCGCGCCATTGCCATCGACGGCGCATTCACAACTCGCCAGGTACCCGGAGCCATAAACTCTTCGGGAACAACTTTCAGCGAGATTTGCCGCGGCTTTTTCATGCGCATCAAAAATTCTCCGTTCCTGTCGGTAAAAACAAGATCCTGCCCAAGCCTGATGGCAGCGCCTTCTACGGGCTGCCCTTTCTCATCAACAACCCGGCCGCGAATCAACCACTTTCCAAAGGAAAGTTCTTGTGATCTGTTAACGGTTGTTGACTTCTCGCCATAGATGTCGTTTGTCCCCATCAAGGCATAGCGTGCGTGCCCCATTGAATCAGTCATTGTCTGCACCTGCACTGAATTATCGTGTGGCAGACGAAAAGACACTTGCACGGAAAGCACTTTCTGAAAGGATGCTTTTGTGTTGAAGGGGAGAAACTGCTCATTCCATCCCACGCTTGCCGAAAAATGGCTTCCGACGTAGTGGCCACCAATGTTCAGAGATGTTGTGCCGTTCGAATGGGTAATGAATTCAGACAGGCCCAATTCCGGTCGCAAATTTTCCACGATGACTGTGGAATAAAGATCGTGCAGCGCAGGAGTTGTGGAAACCGATTGATTGACGTTCAGCCAATTCGAGAACAAGCGCAGCCCCGCCGAATAATTGCGACCGGTTGTGTGCAATCCCTGGCTGGTTGACCAAAACGCATCCGTTGAGAGAGACAGCCATCCTAGCGATTCACTGCCGCCAACGGTGTCTTCCTTTGCGGCAGTGCTAGTGCCATGATCCAATGGCGCCAGCAAATTAGTGTGTTCCGCCGTTAGATGGAAATTGTCAAAAGGAGAAATTTCCAAACGAGCATTCGCGTGATCGCTTTCTGAAACCACGTAGAGCGGCGACTCTATACGCCGGAACCGTGCACTTGCCGTAGCGTAGGTGCCATGGAAGATCACTCGTTTGCGATCCAGGTTCAATCCCGCAGCAGCGTAGGGGGAATTCGAGCCTACACCTCCAGACAATGCAGCTTTCAACGTTGGCGAGAATGTGTAGCTGAACGATTGAATAGCGGTCTGGCGCGACTCGAAAACTTCGTGAGATTCGAAGACCCATTTATTCGTGAGTGCCAGCTTGTAAAAGATCATCGCGGCCGGCGTTGTCGGCTTCAGTCCCATGAACCCTGGAAGAAAATACTGCGTGCTCACGGCTCCGCCAAACACTGTCAAATCCTGGCGCTTTGTTTTCTTCTGAACCTTGGCTCCGCGCGCGTAGAATCCGTAGTCGCCTTGATCAAAATCTGTCGGAAGAGGAAACATGATCTGGCTGTCACCCAGCGTGATTCCCATGCTGCGCCAGGTGAACGCCGCACTGAACCCGTAAACAACTTGGCCATTGACGGTACCGCCAGAAAGGCTATACTGCGCCCCGCTAGGCATGTAAAGCGTCATCCCGGCCCCTTCGCCATTCAAGAGCGGACCGCCGCTTGCCTGTGTCTGCAAAGTCTGCCCTGCGCTATGCCAGGGGAAAACGAACAGCACGGCGATCCATCCGCCGCATTTCACCGATCGCTAACCTTTGCTGCCCGATCATCCTGCGGTTTCGCTTCCTTGAAGACTTGTGTCAGCACGTAATCGCGGCAATGCGTCTGACTTTTGTCTTGCTTGTCGCAGAGGTATACCACGCCGGGAATGTGCAACGCGAGCTGCAAGCCCTCTGCCGTGTGCTTGCCACTCACCATGGTGGCGAACATCTGGAAGAAGCAGGGCAACTTTGCGCAGCGCGCGTTAAAAAACACTTCATGGTTTTGCTGTGGCCCAAGGCGAAAACTCGTTTCACTCAGCTGAAGCGTAATATTGCTTGTCAAAGGCATAAGCTGCAAACGGCCATCTTGATGATCAAAACTCATCGGCTCGATGGTCACGGCGAGTGGCCCATTTGCCATGTTGCGCACTTGAAAAGATCCGTGAACCGCTTTATCGGGTTTGGTCCTGAATTCTTGAATCACGGGACCCACTTGCTGGGCATTGACAAGTTGCACGCAAAACAGCAAAGCGGCTAAAAGTGTATTGCGCATTGTTTCTCCTATTCCACATAGGCCACAAAATTAAGAAACCCGGTATACCGGTCGGCATTTGGGTCGCCAGAAGTGGAAAGTGTGATTGTGCTGGTTTGCGACCCAGAAGAAGGAATTCCCTTCCCTACGAAGGTCAGTGAGCTGTTGTCGTGGTAAAAAATAGCTGGGCAATTGCCTTTGTTTGACAGAGGGTTAGAAAAGATTCCTTGAATGCCGGTCCTATTACAGGCAATTGCCGGTGCTCCATCCACGCTTGCGCGAAACACACTGGTAAGAATTGTATGTTTGTAAAGGCCAGAGAGTGCATTAGGCGTCGAGAAGTAGGGATACACCACCCAGGCGTGCTCACCAAACGTGCCATTCACTTTCCAGGCTATGATCACCGATACAGAAGAATTTGCCCCGCCACCAGCTTGAAGATCAACAAAGGCAGGGCTTACAGTAAGTGTCAATTGTTCGGCATTCCGCTGTGCAAAAGCAGCGTGCATTGCAAAAAGTAAAATGACCCCTAGCAAAAAATTTTTCACGGGAAATCCCTCAGGGGTCAAGTGAATATGATCAGCTATTCGATGGAAGCAATCAGATTGAGTGTGCCTGTATAACTGCCGGCGTTTTGCTTATCAGTGCCGGTAATCACAAGTGCCAGTGTCGAAGTCTGGGTTCCCTTGGTGGGAATAGTACCTGGCGTGTTTGCCGTTGTAAAGGTATTGGCGGAGTTGTCACCATAAAAAATTGCCGGGCACACATTGCTCGATCCGGTATTGTTGGTGAAATGGTTATAGGAGCCACTGCCGTTGCAAGATGCCGCCGTGCCACCATCAACTGAAAGAGTAAGCTGACTGGTGGAAACCGCACTGGCAGAGTTTTGGCTGCTCACTAGTGCTGTGGAATTGGAAAAATAGGGATATACAATCCAAGCTCTTTCGGTAGTAGTCCCGTAAACATTCCACGTCACGGTAGCCGATATAGAGCTGCTTCCCGCGCCATTGGTATTAAACTCAACCGAGCTAGGAGTCACGGTCAGTGTCAATGATTCAGGAACAGTATAAGTAAGAGACAGGGTAGATGTTGCGGTAGGGGTCTGTGCGTTTGCTACAGGCAATGGCACAGCCACCAACGCTGCTAGCGCCATACATGCCAGCAGGAAGGTTTCCTTCATTTTCATGCTGCGGTTTCTCCTTCAATAATCAGAAAGTCCTAATATGGACAGATTAAAAAAGGAGTGAAGCAAAAGCAAACAAATTTCGTCTTAAGAGGATTACCGTAGTCCTCTTAAGACGTTACCTACGTTTTTGAATATCCTGTAGTTGCATCTGTTCGATGCACTGTAACTGCTTTGGCGCATTGTCAGCGGCAAGAATGGGCCGTATTATGTGTTGTTGCATCTGTGCGATGCACTTCAACTGCTTTGCTACGCTGGTCTTGCCTTTAAGACGGGTCATTACCATGGTTGCATCTGTTCGATGCACTTCAACTACCCTGCTACTGTAGCCAGGTTCAAGAAGGTGGAACCGTGTTTGTTGCACTTGTCCAGTGCACTTCAACTACCTTGCGACGCCGCTCGATCTGAGCCCAGACATCTTCGAGTATGCAGTTGCATCTATGCGATGCACTGAAACTACGTTGCTACCACCAAAAACAAGCCAAGCGCGCGGCCTGTCTATTGTTGCACTTGTCCAGTGCACTTCAACTGCGTTGCTACAGGGAATGTGCTATACAAAAGCCTTATCCCCAGACTCGCCACCAAGGGCGCGGCTTAACCTGGTCTGGGCGTGGGGCGGTTTCAACCTCGCCACAAAAAAGGGACCGCTTCTCTGCTGCTCCGGGGAGATTGAATCCTTCCAACTTGGCAATCTCAAAGTGGGCAAGGGCCATTTCTCGCATATTATCCAAGAGGCCAGCATTCAATTCCTGGTAAATACCGAGTACACACTTGACCTGTTCGACGTTCTCACACAAAAGGGCAAGAACGCTATTTTCCATGTGTATTGGTCCATCATCCCACCAACTTTGTGCGATGTAGATGTTTGTCCGCCTGCGCCAGTCATTCCTGAATCTTTCTCTTGCGTCAGAGTCGATATTCAGGTGTTCTAACATGGATTCCATAAACCCTGTCAGCGCCTCCAAGTGACGTTGCGCGGCGGGGAGTTGGCCAATTTCTGCTGCTTTAACCATAAGCGGCTCGACCCGATGCTGCATCAAATCGGTGATCGTTATTCCTGGAATCGGCCCTCGCTCATACATGCTCTTGAGGTCTGCGAAGAACGCCTCGACATCGTTTGCGAGTTTCTCCAATTCAACGTCATCCTTCGCACGCGCATCAAGGATAGCTTCATCTGTGGGATTCCTTTGAGACTCTAAAAATAGCGGGTTTCCCTCCATCCTTTGAAGGTGTCTTTCAAAGCAGCCAGGGCTCTCTCGCCAGCGGTTAGTCAGCCCCTTATACGCGGTCTCAATTCTTAAGAACGCCACCGAGACGGGATCAAATTCAATTTTGGCGACAAGCTCTGGAAATATTCCCTCAGCCCATACCCGAGCATATGTAAGTGATTCTGCAAGGATGAGGCGAAAACTTCGTTTCTCTTCGTCAGACTCCCCCACAATCCTGAGGCATTGGTCTGCTACCTGGATATCCATGTTGATTCTGCTGTCGCCAAGACCATCCTCTATGGTGCCTAATTCCCGAGCACACGATATAGCCGCCATGACCTTTGAGAACAAGTTCATCCCAGAGTATTTTCCCTGTACATCCAAGACTGAAATCAAGCTGGCTTCGACAAGGCTGGATACTCCAGCCCCAAATCGCTGTTTAAGCAGATCGAGGAAAATGCGGAGTTGGTAGAACTCGCAGGCCATCGGGAATTTTGTATGCGCTTCGGATGTGATTTCTGCCTCAATCGTTCGCCATTCCTTGTCCATTTTCATCACAGTTTGAAGCATAGTGACAGCCAAGACGTGCGGCGTAACGCTTTTTAGCGTAAGGCCAACCGATGAATCGCTCGAATCCTTCATGACGTTCTGCATTGAAATTCCCTCTTGACCAGTAGGGTACTACGAGCAGCTTGAACGGTGCTCAGTATCCAGAAACGCGGCTACCCCAAGGACACTATTTCACTACCCGTTCGTTCACCGATGTAAAGTCTGAGGCACAAAGGGCAAGTTTCGACCCACGACCGCCGCGCCGTGTTTTCAAGGGCTTGTCACAAACCTAACTGGATGGAGTTGCACTTGTCCAGTGCACTAAAACTGCTTTGTTACAAGGGCTCACTGCATTCCAGAGACCTTTATCGCTTGTTGCACTTGTCCAGTGCACTCAAACTGCGCTGCTACTCAGGCATTGGATACAAGAAGGATAGAGCACCAGTTGCATCTGTTCAATGCACTTCAACTGCCTTGCACGGGTGCAGCCGTCATGCGGCGAGCATGCATCCAGCCGTTGCACTTGTCCAGTGCACTTCAACTACCTTGTGACGCCAACTCCTGACGCAACAACCGTACTTCAGCGGTTGCATCTATGCGATGCACTGATACGGATTCGGTTCCCGGATTCAAACCGCGTTTAAAATCAAGGGCCAAGAACCAGGGTACGCCAACATGCCCCCAAATGTACCCTCAAAAACGCTTCGGTTGAATCATCTCTTCCTTATGTTGCATTTTTCAATGCACTTTAACTACGTTGCTGCAAATACAAAACCTAGCTACCTTTAGCAAGTAGCTTCATCCTTATTGTTGCATCTTCTCGATGCACTTTAACTACCCAGACTGTGCGTCTTCCACACCCTCGTTGCATTACCCAATGCACTCAGACTACGCTACTACACCAGCCATATACCCGAAGGCGCCTGGTTGCATCTGTCCGATGCACTGTGACTGCTTTGCTTCCCGTGATGGGCAACATACCCGAGAGGTCGACGAGTTGCATCTGTTCAATGCACTTAAACTACGTTGGGGGAGGGCCTTCGATCAATCGGTCGAGCCGCTGCGTTTCAACACGCGGCCAGGGTCCGATCTCTTTACGGTTGCAATATACACCCTTTTTGCACCATGCGTGCAGGTTTATTTTTGGATGGAGCAAGCCCTAGCAAATAATGCGGAGGCCCAGCGCCGAGGCAATACTCCATCCGTTCTATGTGGTGCCTGTTCCCCGCGAGAGGAACTCAGACATAGTACCCTTTTTGAACCATGCGCGCAAATTCATTTTTAGATGGAACTGGGCCACAAGGCAGAGGACCTGTGACCCAGTCGGGTAGATAGGTATATTGGCGGTTGATGGAACGTTGGCGTCAAAAAGAAGGCCCCGGAAGAAAACGGCGGGATGACCGAGGCCTTTCCTCAGTGCACTGCAATTGGACCATCTCCTGTCGGCGGGGGGGGAGCGGCAGGCGATATAGAAAATATACCGTTGAAATCTTGCGAAAACAATCTTTTAATAAACGGCAAAATGCAGCATTTTCCGTCTTGGGACGTGGACAGCATTTGTACCGAAATAGAGTTGCGTAAGACGTTTCAATATGTACCCTTTTTGATCCAACCCGCTTGCTTCAAAACATCCCAATCTACCCTTTTAGAGACGAGCAACAAAGCCCCAGTCCTTTGCATCCTTTGGGCTGGGGCTTTGCTTGTTTACGGCAAATTAAAAGTTGTTATCGAGCAAAAAAATCAAGGCTCCATTGCGGTTGCCATGCGATGGTAAAGCTATCGCCCTTAATGCTGATTGGTAGCCACACGGCACGACCGTCGATCGCATTCTCGGGGTGCCAACGATCTGCAACAAAGATGAACGCTCCAGGCTTACCTGCGACGGGCAGGACGTAGGTGCTTTGTGCACCAAAAGTCAGTCCAGCATTTTCGCCACGACATGGGTTGCCCAGTTCTCTCCATGGACCGGCCAAAGATTCTGCCACGGCTGCATAGGCGGGGTTTGGAGCCCATCCTGTAGTGTGCGAGCCGATGTAAAAGTAGTGGCCATTTGCCTTAAAAATCGCAGCGCCTTCAAGCGCCTTGTGAACAAAGATTCGCGTGAAGTGCCCTGTCGTGCCAAGATAATCGTCAGTGAGCTGGGAGAGATGTTGTGTCTGATTCCCTTCTGATGTTGTTATCAGGTACGCCTTGCCATCGTCATCGGCGTAGAGCGTCATATCCCGAGACATTTCGCCGTCAGGGCGAAAGCTGCGAAGAAAAGTGTAAGGACCTGTAGCGTTTTTGCTTACAGCCACACCGACGCGCGCAGCAGCGTATCCTTGCCCTTTGAGTTCGAGGTGAAACCACATGACATAATTCTTTGTCTTTTGGTTGTAAAGCACCTTGGGGCGTTCGAGAATGGACCCGGCCACAATATCGCTGCTCGGGTCCTGTGAAACCTTGAGCGCGATCCCTTCATTCTTCCAGTGGTAAAGGTCCTTCGACGAGTAGCAAGAGACACCGACGTTTGCTGCATTGCCACCAGGACCCGCTGTCTTGAATTCTCCAAACCAATAGTATGTGTGATCCCGATAGAGGAAGCCGCCACCATGTGCATTGATTGGTGTCCCCGAGGTATCGTACCAAAGTTCTCCTGGATGAAATGCTGTGTCCTGGGCACTTATCTTTGTCTGTCCAAGGCAGAAAATAGGCATTGAGAGCAAAGCGACAAAAAAAGATGCTGCAAATACCAGCTTTTTTGCATTGTGAAACGTAATAATCATCTTTGTACCTCCAGGCATAAACGACACGTTTAGGAAGCTCCACCAATCTTCTAGCGAAGCTGGCCGTAACCCTCAGGACTGCTGAGACGCGGAAATTCTCCAAACTGACGAGCAAACAGATGGAGCATCCACCTACGGTGATTGGTTATCCAAAAGAAGAATCCTTCTGGATGCGCGGGATCGAAAACAGGCTCAAGCCAATTGATCTTTGTAGCACGAGCTTTTGGATCAGCCACGGCCGATGAATCAGCAGGCCGATCAATGTGCTTGCCAAAGTACCGGTTTCCTTCAAAATGAATGCCCTGGGCTCCTCCCCATCCTGACGCAAGCTGATAACTCCCATCAGCATTGCGTTGCACTTCATGGCCATAACGCCCTGTTCCAGCAACATTGAAAGTATTGTCCCGGAAAATTGCGTCTTTTGACCATCCATCCCACTGACTCACCAGCAGTACCTGCACATCATCCTGTGGCGCAACATAAATCGCATTGTGCTCCACCCGCGTCTGATCTGCGCCGTTCAGATTAAAGATTCTTGCGTGATCGTTTCGGCTGATGTTGTGTTCAATCACGGTTCCAGTGTTACCCACATTTTCCTTTTGGTCGCGCTTGCCAGGTGTGCAGATCAGCATAAAACCACCATCATTGTCATGGCTGTAGTTGTAAAGAAAACGGGTGTTCCTGGAATTGTAGTCGGAGTCAAAACCCTCGCCATCGCGCGTAGTGTGCGTATAGGCAACTTCATTTAACTGGAAGAGCGAGTTGTCGGTGCTCCATGGCCAGATGCCGGCGTTATAGCTACCGGCACGCCGGTTGGCATGGAACACCACGTTGTGTTCAATCAGTGCGCCGTCTGTAGCCCAAGGAACGATACCATCACCGCCGATGTCCTCTGCGTAATTGTCGCGAATCACCACATGCAGACTTGGGTACCATCTTGATCGAGCAAACGCTGTGCTCTGCCCCACAATCGCCGATCGATCAACCTTCCAAACGATGTTCCGTTCAATCGTAAGGCCATCGAATCGGCTTGGCACTTTGTCTCCGATAGTCCGAAAAAGGATGCCGCCACTTTCTTTGCGCTCATTCGTTCCATTTACGTCATGGATATATAAGTCAGAGACAACAATGTGATGTGCTGTACCAAAGTTCGTTACAGCTATCAGAACGCCTCTCAGAAGCCCAGGTTGTGTTCCCTCGTTCGTGATTTCAAGGTGATGTACTTCTACTTCTTCAACGTTTTCCAATCGAACTACGTCTTCGACTTTTCCCTCTCCGTCAATGCGCGGCAGTGCTCCCTTGCCATACTTGTCGATCACGATAGGAGCGCCTTTCTTGCCTGAACTTGACAGAACTAGTTGCCCCTTCCAGCGTGATCCGCAACGCAGCAAGATGTGGTCTCCTGGCTGGTAGTGCATCCCGTTTACTTTTTCAAGAGTTTTCCAAGCAGCAGATGGCAGGATTCCAGTATTGGAATCACTACCATGGAATGCGTCCACGTAAAAAGTGGACGCACAAGAGAACGAAGGCAAGACAAAGAAAAATTTCATCAAAAGTCGAACAAGTTGCATCTTCATATCGATCTCCTAAGAGAAAACGATCTAATGCGATTTAAGCCCGATATCAGAAAGCTGTTTGAGCACATCCGGTGCAGCAATGCTCCGGTAATCTGGACTCAGTAAGCCGTAACTTTCCACCGTATCGTAATGACGTCCTCCACCACTTGACTGTGTCCCATTCAACGGCCAATACCCCCAACTGGCTCCAGTCTCCTTTAAATATCGTACAAACCAAGGAAACCATTCCCCGTATTTCTGGCACTCATCAAGCTTCTGACAAATGCCAAATTCTCCTACCCAAAGTGGCGTAGCCGGAGTTGCATGCAACAGATAGCCCCACTGACGATCAAGATGCGCCTTTAACTCCTCGTAGCTGTTAGGCGTCTTCTGAGACATGCCGTAATCGTGCGGCGAATACACCAGACGATTGGTTACTTGCAACCGCACAGGAAGTGTTGATACGTCGCGGAAGTTCGTGGAATAGCTAGGGCCTTCAACCATAATCAACAGACTTGGATTTACGCTGAGCACAGCATTGCCACCGCGCTCGGCAGCTGCGTGCCAATCCTTATCGCTGTCAGCTCCGCCCCACGCAGCGCCACTACGCAGCTCGTTACGAAGATCTGCGCCAACGACATAAGGTATATGTCTATAACGCTGAACAATAGTTTTCCAATCAGCAACCCATTTATCGTCAGGATATTCTGCATTTGCCCATAAACCATTTCCATCTTTGTCCCCACAGCACCAATCGGCTCTGCTTACGTGATTATCAAGAATCACCATGATATGAGCCTTGGCCAAAGCTGCAATCACAGCATCCATCACTTCCATGGCATGTTTGTTTTTGAGCTGCGGGTTGGCCGCCACAGCATATGCAGGAACTGCAGGATTATGCTCAAGTGTTTCATTTGCCCACGGCAAACGTACTGAGTTGAAGCCCATGCGCTGAATCTGTGCAACAATTTCGCTCAATGGTGCATGATCCAAGCCGCCTGGCACATACTCCTTTTCATCAAAGCCGTACCAGTTAACGGATTTCAAAAGAACAGGTTTATTCTTTGCATCGACAATCCAATATCCTTGCGTGTGAAGTGGAAGTCGAATCGCTTGTGCTTGCGTAGCAATTCCTGCCGCAAGCAATAAACAGACATAGGTCACCATCGATTTTATATGCATTCCCAGTTTTCTCTCCTTTTTGAAAATTGCAGCAATCAGTAAGAAGCCTCGGCCACCTTGATGCGGAAGCCGAGGCCCGAATATTACTTGTCCGTGTTAGAAGTACAACTTCCCTTCCATTTGGAACGTACGTGGCGCATTGGTTTCGCTTACGGCCGTTGACGAACCGTTGACGTATCCAAAGTACGTGTCGCCTGGAGTTACATCAATGTTTCCAAAACTTTTGTGATTTAAAGCGTTGAATGCATCGATGCGAATTTCAAATTTTGATGCTCCAGAAATCTGAAAATTCTTTCGCGCACCAAGATCCAGGTTAGTGGTGTAGGGATTGCGGATATTGCCAAAGGTGTGCTTGTTGTAGGTATTCCAGGTCGCAAAATCCTGGTAAATACCGTTCTGTACTCCCGACGTGCTTGTAGGCGTGTAGGAAGCACCGGGCAGGTTGCTGACACCTGTCCACGAAGGCCATTGAGTTGCCAACTGTGTTCTTGTGATGCTCGATCCTGGGAACGAGGCAAATTTGCTGGTATCAAACCATTGCTTTTTTGTCTTCTTTGAACCCAAGGACGGATTTCCTCCCGCAAAGAAGCTGCTGTTGGTCGGCATGCTCAAAGGCGTACCCGAAATAAAATGGTAAACGCCAGTGATCTCCCAGCCCCCGATAATTTCGTCTTCAAGCTTTTTACTATTGCCTGCAAATCGTTTGTTCTTGCCAAAAGGCAATTCGTAAACCGGGGAGACACTGTAATTGAACCTCTGATCCGCAGTATCGAGAGAGCGGTCGATGATGGGTGCAACATATTGGCTACCGATGAAGGTGTTCTCCTCAATGCGCTTGGACCAAGAAAAAGCTTGGTGCAAGCTAAGCCCGTCTTTAAACCTTTTTTCCACTTTGGAATTCAAAGCGTAGTATCTGGTTTTTCCTTTAGAGCGATTCACCAGAAAATTTCCAACCATAGGATTAGGACGAGACAGCTGAAAGGCCGTAATCGTTTTGCTGGTTTGCATCCCATTAGTGATGTAGGGTGCGCCATAGAATGGATTGGTTACCGTCACGTTGCCAGGAAGAGTTGCAGACGGCATTCCAGTCGAATCAAAGGTTGGCGTGTTAGCTGCATACCATGCTTGTGTGCTCGGTCGGTTTGTATTAAATCCGGAATTACTACTGTTCTTTGGATCAGTGACGCTGAGTCCATGCGTAAGGTTAAACGTACCACCCACTTCAATGAGGTAATCCTTTACCTGTTTCTGAATGTAAAGGCTAGCTTCATCCTGATACGGCCGTCCAAAATTCGGATCGGTATAACCACTGTATGAACCTACGTTTGTGCGAGTGCCGAGCGAGCTTCCAGTGGGAAGAACCGTTCTTCCGTTCGGGTAAGGATTATCAAATGTTGCGTTGATGGTCATATAGTCGTCTGCGGTTGGTACCATCGTTGTAGTGGCGCTGAATCCGCTTTGGCTACCTGTGCCAAAGGAACCTTGGACAAAACGTCCGATTCCGCCACGAATCACAAGATTAGGTCGGATTTCGTAAGCAAACCCCAAACGCGGCTGAACGTATTTGTACATCGTGTTTAGATAGCTACGAGGCACTCCGTTCACGCCCGCAAAAGTGATGCCACCCGTGCTAACAAAGGAAGTCGAATCGCCGCGGTATTTCTGAAGGTAGGCTAAGCCTGTGTTATTTGTAGAACTACCACCAAGCAACGATGCATAGGCAGGTTGGGCAACAGCGTTAACTTCTGTTTGAACCGCTGTTGGGTCCCAACGGGTCCATGTCCGGTTAAATCGTTCGTATGGCGGGCGCTCAACATCCCAGCGGAGTCCAATGTTCAGGGTCAATCTTTTTGTCATTCTCCAGTCGTCCTGAAAATAGAGTCCTGTGTAATGCTGAGACCAGAATGCATTGGCGTTGTACGGAATTGACCCGCTATCTGGCAGACCGAACATCATGGAAGCAGTATCCGAGCCACAGCCAGTGCATGAGGTCGCGTCTGGATTCTGGTTGGTCCAGATATGGCTAAAATCAAATGCTCCGCCTTGCTGGCCCAATCCCCCAACGCCTTCCTGCTGGAGCAAAAACTCAAAGCCGTAGCGGAAATTATGGTTGCCAAACATCTGATTGACGTTAACTACATAATCCTCGTTGGTATCGTTCGTATAGGAATCTGCTTGGTTGGTTCCAAGGCCACCGTTCTCTGCGCCTGAAACAATTCCAGTGACATAAGGAAGAGATGGAAGTTGCTGCATTGTGATGTACGGATTACTTGCTGAGATTCCAAGCGTAGTTGGACTTACGCCCGAGCTGGGATTACTTGAAGAACCTTCCCAGTGAGTAATGTTCATTTTAAGATCGACGACAAGGGTTGGTTTAACTACCCAAGTATGATCTACATTCATGCCGTAGTTGAGACGCTTTTGCAAGATTCCCTGAAGCAAGTTATTTGGGCCGAACGGATCATAACTCATTTCGGACCAGTTATTGCGCCGAAGGGAAAGAGAAGTGCTATGGTTGTTGTTCCATGTCTGGTCGATACGAACGCTCGTCGTAACGAACTTATCGTTTTGCACTTCATTTTTGACGTAGTTGTTACTATCAATACCTGCGCCGTCACCAGCATTCTGTGGATCTGGCAAAAGAGCAAGATACGCTTTTCCAGCGGTACTGATCTGTGACGAAGGAATAACTTCACTGCCTCCATTGATGAGGGATCTACTCTTCACGCCCGTTATCGGATCTTTAACAATCGAAGTCGGGTCATAAATTTGGAAAGGATACCGCGTCGTCACTCCGCCTGTAGTCACAGTAGTAAAGGATTGACTGAAGTCTCCCTGTTTTTCGAGCGCCGTTGGAAGCGACATTGTGCCGGTGCTACCGGGAGCCTTGTTTTTAATCCCATCATAGCTAAAGAAGAAAAATGTCTTTTTGTTTCTGCCATCATACAGTTTTGGAAGCCATACAGGGCCACCTATGACACCGCCATATTCGTTGTAATGGACGGGAGAAACCACACCGTTTGAACCTTTAGCCAAGGAGTAGCGCGCATTCAGGGTGTTATTTTGGTTCATTTCATAGAGAGTCCCATGAAATTCTTTGCTTCCCGTTTTTGACGCCATGTTGATGGTCGCGCCCGACTGCCGCCCAATGGATGCGTCATATGCGTTTGTAATCACACGAATCTCCGCGACGGAGTCCATAGGGGGGACAAACGCAACTTGGCCACTTTGGTTGGTATCCGTTCCACCGTCCAACGTGTAATTGGTCGCCTGTGTTCCAGATCCAGCTGCATTCGCCATAATATTTGAATCGGATGCATTGCTCCAAAGGTGGCCTACAGAAGCACCTGTTGCGCCACCCACTACAACGCCCGGTACCAAGCCGGCTAGCATAGTCGGGACGTTTGACTGAGAGGGAAGCTCTTCAAATTCCTTGGTAGTTAATACGCCGCCCGAAACCGATGCGGTCATATCAATCAAAGGATTCGTGGCTTCGACAGAAATCGTCTCTGTCTGCAACCCGACTGTCATTTGTACGTCGACAAACTTTGACTCGCCAATCTGCAGTTCAACGGAAGAGTGCTCTTCCTTTTTAAAACCTTTGGCACTTACGTCAAAGTGATACGCACCCGGATTAAGAGATTGAATTCTCCAGTCTCCAATGTTGTTTGTAACCGTGGACAGAACTACGCCCGTCGCGTCTGACGTAACTACGACAAAAGCCTTCTGAATTACGGCCCCATTGGGGTCAGTAACCCTGCCCCCTAAGACGGCTTTTGTCTCTTGGCCCCAAGCGCATAATGCTCCGGCGACAAGGAACGTCAAGCACATCGTCCATTTGACGATCAGCTTATTCTGGATTGTACTCATCTTTCTCCTTCTTAGCCTCACCAGTATTTTGAAAACGTATCCATGAATTAGTAGCCGGTTCTTGCGTTTGGCATTTCCGTACATCTGTCTCGCCCAAGCTCAAAACCGTTTTCTTTTCTGAAAACGTTTCCCCTTTTGCGTTTCTTAAAGCGGGATTACTGTAAAGCGAGCGATAGAATGTTGTCAAGAAAAGACTGCGCGCGTCGTAAAGATGCTTGTAACGCATTTATTCTTAAAGGATTACGAGTAACGGATCTTTATTTTATTGAGCTTGGGAAGTATTGATCTATTCTGCAATACACCAATCGACCCGGGCACTCCGGCCTCAACTCTCTCTGCGCACCTGCATCCTCATGTTCTAATCTTAATTCTGTGTTCGTATCACCTTTATCGTGCCAATAAAGAGCAAGGTTTTGCGAATAAAGATGGAGGAAAGTAATGAATCTGCGCAATTATTGCATTCTCTTTGTTCTGGCCCTGAGCACAGTCCTAGCGCCAAGCCAGCACTTGACACTGACCAATCTGTTGGCTATAGACCGCCCAGCCGAAGTAGTGGAGGTGCCTTTAACACAAGCACTAAAGAATCTTCATCTTACCGTCTCACAGAATGTGGAATTGGTGGCGCGCGACAGGGACAGCGGAGAGCGAATTCCGTTGCAACTCTACGCAAATGAGCCAAGTGGGCAACCCAATCTGCTTTTGCTGCTCATACAACTTCATGCACACGAGAGTCGACAGATCGTCTTCAGCAGCGATCCGCAAGCTGCGCCTTTGTCGCCTTTGGTTTTTGGACGTGAAGTGCCGGAGCGCAAAGACGATTTTGCCTGGGAGAACGAACAAGTTACCTACCGTATCTATGGACCGGCCCTGCAAGCTGCAGGGGAGATCACTTCGGGCATTGACGCCTGGTCCAAACGTATTCCCAACTTCGTGATCGACAGATTCTATAAGCGCGACCTAGAAGGCATCCGCACGCACAACCCTGCTCTCTCCTACCACAAGGATAATGGCCAGGGATTGGATTCCTATGACGTGGGGCCAAGCCGCGGATGCGGAGGCACTGCAGTGTGGTCCGAGAACAAGCTCATTGCTTCCAAAAACTACATCGCCATACGCAGGATTGCGAATGGTCCCATTCGTTTTGCCTTTGAGGTGGACTATGCGCCCTGGGATGTGAACGGAACCAGCGTGCGTGAGACCAAACGCGTTGTTCTCGATGCTGGGACGTACCTGAACAAGATTTCTTCTACCTATACGTTTACAGGAGCGGAGAAGCTCGAACTGGCAGCAGGGCTTGCGATTCATGAGGGTGCGAGAGCAAGTTTTCCGGTACCAGACCAGATTGCGGCGGTATGGGATATGCCACAGGATGCCTCGGCGGGACACATCGCAACCGGCTTGATCGCAGCACCGGACCAACAGGCACACACTAGACAAGTCGCCGGACATGCTTTGCTGACTTTTTCACGGCATTCCGGCGAAGCATTTGTCTACTATGCGGGTTCAGCATGGTCCAAGGCCAACATGCCGACGACAGAAGCTTGGGAAGCGTATCTGCGCCAACAGCAGCTGTTGCTGGAACATCCCATCCAATCAGCTTGGGTACAGTAAACTTTTCGAACCCGCCAAAAAGGCGCTGCGGATCTCCGCAGCGCCAAAATTATTCAGGAGGCAGAACAACGTCGGCTCAAAACTTCAGATGTTCAATCGTGCTCTCAGTTGTGTCCTTGAAATCACGACTGCCGAAGTTTCGAAAATTCTTAATGTCTTGCAAAGAGAATCCGATAGCAGGCCTACTAGCCTTTACTCGAAACAGATCTGCGCCCTGGACATCCTGCATCCAGAACGCGACACGCTCATCCGCCTTGTCCGTTGCGATCTCAATATTGCTAAATTCCACATTGCGTGCGTGCCGCACGAAAAAGCCGCTCGCAGGCAACGTCCCGAACATAGTTGCTTCTGGGTATCCTGCTTCCTTTTCGGGCGGTTGAATTGCCGCCCATTCTTTCGTTCCGCCGCCTCGCTGATGAAGATACATATCTGAAATCTTGATGTCCTCGACTGGATAGCCAGGAACGCCACTGATAATCGAAGGATATTCAGCTACGGCGTTGTAGCTGACAATATTGCTCAAGAGAATACGCTTCAATACCCCTGGAGCCACGCCTGATGGTCCGCGCATACGTGAACCCAACCGTAAAAATAGCGGTGAATGTACGACGCCACGCATAGTAATATTTGTCACCGTCACATCCTCAATTTGCGCACCATCGACAGTCTCCAGCGCAAATCCTCGGCAACTTTCGAATACGCAATTCGAGACAGCGATGTTTTTGAATCCACCGTTAGATTCTGTGCCACACTTTATGCGGCCAACAGGACGACGAGAACCAAGAGGGAATTCCATGCGCTTGAAGGTCCCATCAAGGAAAGTCCCATAATCGAAAATTCCGGTAACGTAACAATTGTTGATTGTAACGTTTTCGGTTGTACGAGCATACCCCAAAGCGAAAGAACTCTTCGGACAAATGCCGTCATCCCACGGCGAATTGACACTGCAATTGCTAACATGCACATTTCTGCAACAATCGATGTCAATACCATCACGATTTGTATCGATTTTCAGATTATCTATCGTGACATTGTCGACTCCAGTTAGCAAAATTGCAAAATGGCCTCCCATCAGCATGGAAAAATCCCGTAAGAGTACATTGCGACAATTTTTTAGTGCTATCGCTTTGTTCCCTACGCCAGGACTTTCAGCATGAGGCAACTCGTCCGGTTCTCCACGACTCAGCCCTTTGCCCCAAATCAGCCCAGGACCGGTGATACTTACATCATGAAGGTCTTCTCCCCATAGAAGACTATTGTGCCAATGGCTATGGCCAAAATCTTGATAGCTCTCCCACGGTTGCGCAGGGCCGGCCGCATCATAGCCCCCAGAAGCGGTTCCCTCCAACGGAACATCCGCCGCAATAATTTTCGCGCCAGAATCCAGGTAAATTGAGATAGAACTCTTCAACCGCAATGAATAGCAAAGATAACTGCCGGCCGGAAGATAAACAGTGCCACCACCCGCTACAGATGCTTCTTCTATCGCCTTATTGATTGCAATAGAATCAAACATTTTACCATCCCCCGTTGCTCCAAATGTCCGCACGTTATATATGCCGGGGACAGGCTTTTTCTGCTGCGCCGAATTTTTTGAAATTTCTAGCGCATGCCGTGGGGATTGCGCCAACGAAGCAGTCGAAGAGATTCCTCCTACAACCATGGCAGCCAAGAATTCTTTACGGTTCATGCCTCTTGAAAACATAACCACCCCTTCAATTAGCCACAAAGGTTAAAGAATGTTTTTCTTTTGGTTAAACCCATCGCGCAAGGCAAAGAAAGCTTTCTTCGGACGATAATTGTCATCAAACGGGAGTGAACGCTGCGGGCGATTGGGCTGCTTTTTGTGATGGGTAGGACCATCATTGAGCCAAGTAAAGCGGTCACAAATATCCCAGGTAAGCACGGTTTTGACTGCCGGATTTGCTACTGCAACACGCAGAAAATCCGAATAGGTCTTAGCAATAATGGCATCACGCTCTGCGGGATCATTCGTTACGATGTCATCTTCGTTTACGTCAAGTTCAGTCAGGTAGACTTCAAAATCCATTTGTCGAAGATTTTCAATATAGTCGGAAAGCCCCTTTCCGAATGTGCTGCCGGCCTTCACGTGGCTCTGGATTCCAACAGCATGAACGGGCACAGAACGCTTTTTCAAGTCGCGCAATAAATCCAAAATGAGCTTACGCCGTTCCGTATCTTCTTCGTTGTCCAACTCAACGCCATAGTCATTGTAAGTGAGCTTGGCGTAAGGATCGGCTTCATAAGCGGTGCGAAAAGCAAGCTCGATATATTCCGGCCCCATCTGTTCATACCAAAAAGATTTGCGCAAACCTCCTGGTTGGCCATCCTTGGGTAGAATCGCTTCATTGACTACATCCCAAGATTGGAAGTGGCCTGCGTAACGCTTGCACACAGTAGTGATGTGGTCGATAAAGAACTGGCGAGTGTGGGGTTTGTTTTCTTCCGTCTTAATCCAATCCGGAACGGATTCATGCCAGCAAAGATTGTGACCACGCATAAGCATATGGTTCTGTTGAGCAAAATTCAGCAAATAATCAGGATCATTAAAATCGTATTTATCGCGCGAGGGACGTAACGCGATCCATTTTAGCTCACCTGTCGTAACAACAATGCCACACTGCTCCCGAATAATCTTTGCAAACTTCGGGTCTTCTCGTATGTTTTTTACGATAACGGCTGATCCAAAAACACGCCCCTGCGTTTTTGCGTGGGCATTGAGCGAGCGTGAACCAGAAATGTCTTCTGATGGAGAAGTTGAATCTTGCTTATTAACCACAGAGGCAATTTTATCTTCTGCAATCAATGCTGCGGGAGAAATAGCGGTTAAAGCGAGAGCAGCTCCAGCTCCTCTTGTAAAAAAATCGCGGCGTGTCAACATAAGGAAGCTCCTTTTCAAAATCATGAATAAAGACGAGTGTGCAACGCCAAGGACAACGACCTTGCACACTCGTGATGCATTAGAAATCAAACTTCAAAGAGAGTTGTCCAATACGCGGATCATTCGCCGTTGTAATCCGGCCAAAAGCACTCGATCCAACCGTGGTATTAGGAGAGCTAAAGTTCGTATGGTTCACAACGTTGAAAAATTCCGCGCGGAATTGTACATCCATTGCATCGTGAAACTTGAACTGTCGCTGCAGACTTGCATCCCATTCCGCATACTTCGGTCCGTGCAAACTACCTTTAACAATTGTTCCGTAAGATTTGGAAACATTCGTCGTATAGCTTGGATTAACCGAAAAACTGGATGGATTGAACCACGGTTTGCATGCAGACGTTACACCATTGCAAGCGTTCGATCCGTATGCGTCTCCGTTTAAAATGCCGCGTTCACGCCCCTCGCCAGTGCCACTATTGCCGTTATTGGTCGCCGCAGTTAATGCAGCGCCCGTGCGGAAAGTGACAAGTCCATTTGTTTGCCAGTCGTTAATGGCATACTGAAGAATCTTGTTACCCTGCGTGAGTTTTGGGAAGATCCAAACATACGATCCAGAAATGACGTGCCGATAATCATTGTCCGACCGTCCACGATCAAGTTTCTTGTAATCCTGCTCGTACACAGGCATCACATAAGAAGCGTCTGCAGTGATGCCACCCTCGTTTGATCCCCAATCAAGATCATCAATGGATTTTGAATAAGTCCAATTAAGCATGAATGAAAGACCAATGATCGGGCGCTCTTGCAAAGATGTCTGCAAAGAGTTATACGAAATATTTCCACCCGTATCAATCACAGAAACTTCTTGTGAATAGTTCTTCACTGAATTTGTTGAATAGTACATTCTTTCGCCAACGTTGGAACCCTGATTCCATTTCGGATTAATATCCAACGATCCGGCTTGGTGCGAACTATGTGTTCCGACATAAGCAATTCTGCCGGACAATGAACGACTGTACTGCTGTTCAACCGCCAAGTTCCACGTATAGGTAATAGGAGTCCTAAACGTATCTGGGTCCCACGACATATAGTTCTGTGGCGTAAATGTCGTCGATTTCCATGACGAGCTGGTAACAGGGAAAGGATTTCCGCCAGTAATATTGGCGTAAGGATCGGAGAAATTTCCGAGTGCAGAGTTCGAGTACGTATTGCTAATGCTGGTAACAAACGGCGCACTTGCAGCAAATACGTTGTTTTCGGACGCCGGGAGACGCGTCTCGTAAAAGATGCCGCCGCCTCCGCGCAAGCTCAATTTGCCGTTTCCGAACACATCGTAAGCAAATCCGAAGCGCGGCATTACATGGTCATAGACGGCATGCACCCCATCTACAAAACCCTTATCCCCATAAAAGAGCAAACCGGCCGGAGCATTAGGATAGGCTTCGGATACGGTGCCTGCTGCCCATGCCTTTGCACTAAACTCACCCATGCGATGCAGTTTCTCCTGCTGGGGCAGGAAGGGTTCGTACCGAACGCCGTAGTTGAGAGTCAACTTTGGACTTGCCTTCCAGCTATCTTGCGCATACGCACCAATGATCTTGTAGCGATCATTGTAATACTGCCCTGATGCTTGCTGGAACAAATGCAATTTTCCAAGCAAGAAACTAGCCATCGCGTTTCCAGTTTCATCAGAAGTGAAATAGAACAGTCCTGGCTGACGATACTGGTTATCAATGTCCATCTTGGCAAGTTCGCCATGGAATCCGAAGCTGAAGTTGTGCCGACCTTTCACCCAGTGCAAATCATCTGACAAGGTGTAATTGTTCCGACGGAATGAAGCAAATGGATTGTCGCCAACAGAAAAATCTGTTCCGCCATCAACTTCAATTTCGTTGATTTGTTTTATCGACGGTTGCCAAATATTGACGCCAAGATCAGCTGCGTCGATTGAACTTGATGATGGACCACGCTTGGCATCTTCAATCTGATAACTCACATTCAAATTGTTGATGAGCGAATTATTGAAGATGTGCGTCTCCGATATTAGAGCATTGTGATAACCGATGTTCGACATATCGGAATACGTCAAAAGATTTGTGAGATCCAGTGAGCCTTCTTTGTCAAATACGTCATAGAAATAACGGAAGGATAAATGGTCAGAGGACTTCACCGCTTGATCATAGCGAGCCAGCAGCTCGTTATAAACGTATCTGGTTGGATCGCGGTAGTTGTACATGCCCTGCGTTCCCCCGGATGGCAAATAGTTGAGGAGCGCAAGGGAAGAGGAATTGTAAGAAGTGGTCGGTAGTGTACTTGTGTAAGTGCTGCCGGAGGTCGTGTATGGATAATACGTGCCGGTACTAGGGTTGACGATAGGAGACGAGAGGCCAGCAAAAATTCCGTTGAGCTGATTTGTTGTCGGAAGAATTGCCGTTCCAGAGGTACTAGTATCGTGTAGGATCGTCCGCTGAACGCCAAAGAAGAAAAAGGCGTTGTCTACATGAAAGGGATTCCAGGATGTAAATGGCAATTTTACCGGGCCACCAACTGTGCCACCAAACTGGTTTCTTTTAAGTGGGTCGACGGTCTTTACCCCGTCAACATAGCTGAAATAGTTGGCAGCATTAAAAACGCGGTTACGCACATATTCGAACAAGTCGCCATGATACTTGCTCCCGCCGCTCTTACTGATGATGTTTACAACGCCGCCGGCATTCTGGCCGTACTCCGCGTTGTAGTTGCTCGTCTGAACGCTGAATTCCTGCAATGAATCAGGCATTGGAAACGGACCGTTGACATTCGTGTATTCATCAACGTTGTTTCCTCCATCCAGCATGTAGTTGATTTGCGTAGGACGCGTGCCGCTTACAGAAACCGCCGATACGGTAGGAAATGTCTTGGTATTTCCTTGGTCCAAGTTTGTACTCGAAGCAGCAACCACACCAGCTACGAGTGTTGTCAACGCCGCCGCATTCCTGCCATTCAACGGCATATCATTTACGCGCTGTTGATCGATAACCTGTGAGAGTGTCCCGGTAGTGACATCCACTTGAGGCGTTTCATCCGAAACAGTCACTGTTTCTGTGGCCGCACCAATTGCAAGTTTGGCATTAATTGTTAATGCTTGATCTGCTTGCAGGGTAATAGAAGGAGCAGAATAGTTTTGATATCCATCCGATACGACCTTAATGCTGTAGTGCGACGGTGCCAAGGATGGAAAAACAAACTGACCATTTGCATTTGACGTTACCGTGATAACGCCACCAGTATCAATTTGGGTCACTGTGACTTGGGCATTAGGAACTACTGCTCCCGTGGCATCTGTGACTGTACCGTTAATTGACGCTAGCCCCTGAGCCAATATTGCGCTGGCACCACACAGTAGCCACCCAACCATGACGACAAATAGAAAAAATTTTCTCCTGTTTCTAGAAACAAAATTCATACACCTGTTCATAGAGCCTCCTTTGACTTCAATGCCGTTTCGCAGTTGAAATGATTCCTAAATCAAGCCATCCTGAAAAACGAGTCGATAATATGCAGGCATGACGGCCTTGTCAACTAGAAAATTGTTTTACTAAAGGGAATACGTAACATGATCTTCTTCTTTTGTTCCTCTCAAAGAGCGAAAAACGCTTCAGTTTGTGTCTCTTATTGGAAAGAGTGAGCGGCAATTCTCAATTTATTTGACAGTCGCTTTATCTAAAGTAATCGTTTACTAGAGAGGAAATATTAAGTGCGCGCATTGTGCGAACCCATGATTCTCAAGAATATGCTGGGGTAAAACGATTTTTACAGGGCACAACAATCAATCGGGCAGAACGGCTCCCCCCCCTAGTCTGCACACTGTCAATCTGGCCAAGATTTTTTGATTGATATTTTTCATCTTCAAAGGAAGGTAGCTCCTTATCCCCCTCCCCCCGAAAAATCACAGTAGACAAAAAATTCAGATCGGTTCCACGCTACCTGTAGAGGGTAGCCATGTCCGCGACAGACGAAGGACCACAACCTGTTCGAGTCAACGTACGCAGCGACTGCATCTGTCGGAACCACGGCCAGCCCATCGGCAACTTGGTCTTCATCGATCCTTGCTGCAGGGTGCATTACGCAGAGCTTGAAATCAGCGCCATCATCGCCATTCCGAAGACCGAAGTCACGGAAGCGGAGCTGGAAGAATGGCGCAGTCGGCGCGAACCGGCAAAAAAGCGCGTCAGCTACCCCAAAATGATGGTGGCCAAAAAATGAAACGATCCTTTATCGCTTTGGGACGCCACCAGAGCAGCATGAACAAGACGGAAGCAGTAGGAAAGTACGGCAACCATCAAGCCATTGCCAGCGACGGAAAAGTGCTTTCCAGCAAGCGGGAATGCCGGAGATATGAAGAGCTTCTTCTCATGCAGAAGTTGGGCTTAATCAAGAATCTTCAAACCCAGGTGAAGTATGAGTTGATTCCCAAGCAAAAAGGTGAACGGGCCGTTACGTACACCGCAGATTTTGTTTACCAAAACGCACATTTGCATGTTGAAGACGCAAAAGGATGCAAAACGCAGCAGTACGTCATCCGTCGCAAACTCATGCTGTGGATTCATCAGATCAAGGTCGAGGAGGTGTGATGGCAGAAAAACCACCGTTTCCGCTTTTGATTCTCAGCGATGCTCCCTCCGCATCGAGCGGCTTGGGGCGCATTTGCCGCGATCTGGCCACTCGCATCCACGAGCGCATGAGCGACGTGTGCAAAGTTGCAACGCTCGGGTACGGCGGACCCGGCTCCTGCAAGCTCGGTTTCCCGCAATACACGATCGAAGGCATGTCCGACTGGGTCGTCCCCACGCTTCCAGAAGTCTGGAAAGACTTTGCCGGCGAGGAAAAAGGCGCTGTCCTTTCCATCTGGGATGCCAGCCGACTGGCATGGTACGCACAGCCCGAACGCAGCGAGCAGCTGGCCGCCGAGCCTGTGCTGCGGAACTGGCTTATCAAAGCGCCATTCAAGCGCTATGGCTATTTTCCATTCGATGCGGAAGGACCCAACGGCAAATTGAGCTTCCCGCTGCGGCAAACGCTGCTTGGGTTTGACCGTGTTCTGGCGTACGGTGCATGGGCAAAGGATCTGATCGAGCGCTCGATCGGCGAAGAAGAAGCCGATTTGCGACATCTCGATTACCTTCCCCACGGCATCGACACAAGCGTGTTCTATCAGCGCGATCGAGCACAGTGCCGCCTGAAATTTGGCTCCATTACTGGAGCGCGTCTGCTCGTCCATGCACCGCAATTGTCTTCGATTATGGACAACGAGACTCTGATCGGCATAGTGGCCACCAATCAGGCGCGTAAGGACTGGGCTCTCGCTGCGGAAACTGTGGCAATTTTATCCCACGTCCATAAAATCCGGCTCTGGATTCATACCGATACTCTGGAGCGGCATTGGTCCATCCCTGCCGAGCTGGCCGACTACGGGCTGCTCGACAAGGCGATGATCTCGCTTGGCTATTTGTCCGACGACGACATGGCACAAGCGTATTCAGCCTGCGATGTGACGTTGGGGG
>Ga0255353_1000491_pt1 | contig 25438 bp, 23 predicted proteins | sample HBST25metaG_FD_189941 | JGI IMG/M metagenome (GOLD analysis project Ga0255353, IMG submission 189941) | Peat soil microbial communities from Stordalen Mire, Sweden - H.B.S.T25 | ecosystem: Environmental > Terrestrial > Soil > Wetlands > Peat | place: Sweden: Norrbotten County, Stordalen Mire...
AATCGTTATCGCAAACTTCTGGTCAGCTTCGAGAAATCGGAGGCCAGCTACTTCGCCTTGCTTTCCTTAGCCGCAGCCCTGATTTGCTGGAGACAGACCATATCTATTTACGGATAAGTTCTTAGTCAATCCGTCCGCGCCTTCGCAGTCCTTGATTCTGATTTTGTCAGTGGTGGCGCCGTTGATCGTGGGCCACATTGTCACGCGATTCCGGCAGGACGAAATGGCGAACCTGGTGTGGTTGGTGGGCCTTATTTGGGTGCTCATCATCAGCCTGTGGATTCTCGATATGCCTACCGGGCCTAGCGCGTGTTTCCAATGCGACGCCACGGAGAAGCTGACGCGGACATTTTTCAGTTTGCCCATGCCCAGCGGCCTGATCGACAACGATGGGCCGTTTCTGGGCACCTGGCCTGCCGCGGCTCTGGTCGGCTATGCGATCGGGGCGCGACTGGCGCTTCCGCCGGCGCCCCTGATCGATTTGCTGTGGCGAGTGGTTGAACTTCGTTGGTCTAAAGCCCTCAGACGCCGGTGTCCGCGTGGAGTTGCTGCAACGCGTAGACCGTAGTGTGGTGGCGCTGCGTGGCGGCAATTCCCTCCACTGCGGCTTGCGCCGCGGCAATGGTGGTGATGGTGGGAATCCGCGCCAGCACCGCGGCACGGCGGATGGCTTTCTCGTCGAAGAACGTGTCCTGGCCGCGTGGCGTGTTGATGATGAGCTGAATGCGGTCGCCCTTGATGAGATCCACCACATTCGGCCGGCCTTCCTTGACCTTGAAGACCCGTTCGACCGTGAGCCCGGCGCCTTCCAACACATTGGCTGTGCCTTCTGTAGCTACAATCTGGAAGCCGAGATGCACGTAGCGGCGTGCCAGGTCAACCACTGCCGGCTTGTCGTGGTCATTCACGCTCAGGAAGAGCGTGCCGCCCGTGGGCAGCACCTGCCCGGCCGCAAGCTGAGCCTTGGCAAAGGCCTCGCCAAAGCTGGCTGCCACGCCCATCACTTCGCCGGTGGATTTCATCTCGGGACTCAGAACCGTATCGACTCCGGCAAACTTTGACCAGGGAAAGACGGGCGACTTCACGTAATAATGCGTTCCGGTTTCCAGATCCTTGCCAGAGGCAAGCTGCCTGGGCAGCAACTCGCGCAGCTTGCGGCCGGTCATCAGCCGCGCAGCCATCTTGGCCAGCGGAATGCCAGTAGCTTTTGAGACGTAAGGCACCGTGCGCGAGGCGCGAGGGTTCACCTCGATCACAAAGACGTGGTCCTGGCCCTTGGCGTCGCGTTGAATGGCGAACTGCAAATTGACCAGGCCAACCACTTTGAGCGCAAGGGCGAGTTTGCGCGTATAGGTGCGCAGGATCTCGAGCGTCTCTTTGCGGATGCTCACGGCGGGCAGCACGCAGGAGGAGTCGCCTGAGTGAATGCCGGCCTCCTCGATGTGCTGCATGATGGCGGCGATGATCACGTCCTCAGAGTCGCAGAGCGCGTCCACATCGACCTCGATGGCGTTCTCAAGGAAGTGATCGACCAGCACGGGCCGCTCCTGGGAATATTCAACCGCCTGCGTCATATAGAGAGCCACGGCCTCGGCGTCATATGCGATCACCATGGCCCGGCCGCCGAGCACATAGCTCGGCCTCACCAGCACGGGATAGCCGATGCGTTCTCCAATGGCAAGCGCTTCTTCCACGCTGGTGGCCGTGCCGCCGGGGGGTTGAGGAATCTCCAAGTCTTCGAGCAGTTTCCCGAACCGCTTGCGGTCCTCGGCCAGATCGATGGACTCGGGCGAAGTGCCTATGATGGGCACACCGGCCGCGCGCAGCCGCTGTGCCAGGTTCAGCGGGGTTTGCCCGCCAAACTGCACAATCATGCCGATCTCAGCGCCCGACTGCGCCTCATGGTTATAGATCGCCAGCACGTCTTCCAGCGTGAGCGGCTCAAAGTAGAGCCGGTCGCTGGTGTCGTAGTCGGTGGAGACGGTCTCAGGGTTGCAGTTGACCATGATGGTCTCGTAGCCGTCTTCTTTAAGTGCAAAGGCGGCGTGGCAACAGCAGTAGTCGAACTCGATGCCCTGGCCGATGCGGTTCGGTCCCGATCCAAGGATGATGACCTTGTGCGTAGTGGTTGGCGGCGCCTCGTCCTCTTCGTCATAGGTCGAGTAGAGGTAGGGTGTCATGGACTCGAACTCGGCGGCGCAGGTATCCACCAGCTTGAAGACGGGCCGGATGCCCTTCCCTTCGCGCAGTTCCCTCACCCGCTTCACGCCGTCGTGGCCTTCCAGCTTCCACTCCTCGGCAATGCGCTGATCGCTCAGACCGAGGCGCTTCAGGCGGCGCAAGTCGTCGGGCGAGATGGTGTCTGGAGTGGACAAGGCAATCCGGTTCTGTTCCAGCGTGATCTCGCGAATCTGGTGCAGGAACCAGGGGTCCATGCCGGTGAGCCGGGCCACTTCGCGCACGCTCATGCCGCGCTCGAAGGCAAAACGAATATAGCTGAGCCGCTCCGGCTGCGGAGTAACCAGGCGCTGCGTCAGGCGGCGCGGTTCCAGTGTTTCGCTGGCGGTATTTTTGCCGGTTTCAAGCGAGCGGACCGCCTTCATCAGCGATTCCTTGAAGGTGCGCCCGATGGCCATCACTTCCCCGACCGACTTCATCTGCGGGCCAAGCGTGTCGTCGGAGCCGGGAAACTTCTCGAACTGCCACTTGGGAATCTTGACCACCACGTAGTCGATGGTCGGCTCGAAACAGGCCGGGGTCTTGCGCGTGATGTCGTTGGGAATCTCGTCCAGCGTATAACCCACGGCCAGCTTGGCGGCGATTTTGGCGATGGGGAATCCGGTGGCCTTCGAGGCCAGCGCCGAGGAGCGCGAGACGCGCGGGTTCATCTCGATCACCGTCATGCGGCCATCGACGGGGTTGACGGCAAATTGCACATTGGAGCCGCCGGTCTCGACGCCGATTTCGCGCATCACGGCAATGGCCGCGTCGCGCATCTTCTGGTACTCGCGGTCGCTGAGCGTCTGCGCCGGGGCCACGGTGATGGAGTCGCCGGTATGCACGCCCATGGGGTCGAAGTTTTCAATGGAACAGATGATGATGACATTGTCCGCAAGGTCGCGCATCACCTCGAGTTCGTACTCCTTCCAGCCGAGCACGCTCTCTTCAATCAGGCACTCGTGAACCGGCGAAAGGTCCAATCCGCGGGCCAGAATCTCCATCAGCTCTTCGCGGTTATAGGCGATGCCGCCGCCTGTTCCGCCCAGAGTGAAACTCGGCCGGATGAGCACCGGGAAACCCAGCTTGCCGGCAAAATCCAGGCCATCGCGCAGGTTGTTCACCAGCGCCGACTTCGAGACATCCAGGCCGATGCGGAGCATCGCGTCCTTGAAGAGCAGCCGGTCCTCGGCCTTCTTGATGGCCTCGAGTTTGGCGCCGATCAACTCGACGTTGTACTTGTCGAGAATGCCCGCGTCGGCCAGATCGACGGCCAGATTGAGCGCCGTCTGTCCGCCCACGGTTGGCAACAGGGCAAACTTGCCGGGGCGATTCACGCCGTGTTCGTCAGTGCCCGCGCCACCCGATGCAAGGCCGGGTCCATTGGCCAGCATCTCCGCTTCGAGACGGATGATCTCCTCGACGTACTCGCGGGTAAGCGGCTCGATGTAGGTGCGGTCGGCCAGGTCGGGATCGGTCATGATGGTGGCCGGGTTCGAGTTCACCAGCACCACCTCATAGCCCTCCTGCTTGAGCGCTTTGCAGGCCTGCGTGCCGGAGTAATCGAACTCCGCCGACTGCCCAATCACAATCGGCCCCGAGCCGATCACCAATATCTTCTGAATGTCATTTCTGCGTGGCATGTTTTGCTCTGTGTTCCTTACTTAAACGATTCGGAAGCTGTTGAATGTGTGACTCGTCTTTGTTTTGAAAAGGGCGCAGCTTCAGCCGTGCCATATGCGTTCACTCAGTGTTTGGGGCGTGAGCCTCGGTTCGTCGTTGCTTTGAAAGGGCACGGCTTTAGCCGTGCCGCCAGCCGCCCCCAAAAACTCTCCGGGCTTTAGCCCCTGAGGGATGGGGTCGAGCTTCCATCCCGGATAGGCCGACGAATACTTGTACTCCGACGACTGTTCACACAATTGCTTCTTTACCGGATTCAGATGGATGTAATGCAGGTGCTTGTCATAGTCCTCGGCATCCCGAATCCTGTGATCCGCAAAACCGCGACGCCATATCTCCATGTTTGATGCAAGTTCCTTCTTGGCACGAAAAGAGAATCCGCCTTTAATGAGCTGAATCGCCCTCTCAAGTGCAATTAACGGTGTGATCAACAAATGAAAATGATCGGGCATCAGAACGAATTCGTGCAAGAGATACGATTCACATCTATGCGAGAGAAGCGTTTTGAAAAAGAGGCGTGCCCACGACTCCGTGAGGAAAAGCGCACGCCGTTCCCACGTGTCAGAGGTGACGAAGTACGTCTGCGCATTGTTCGTCGCGTGCTCGCGTGCAGGTATCAAAACCATCCCTCAGGGGCTAAAGCCCGGCTTCTTTTTCGTCCTCTGCGGCACGACTGAAGTCGTGCCCTTTCAAAGATGAATCTCTCAGCAGCCAGCCGCCCGTATCTGCGAATCTCATCTCGGTGTTTGAACGGCTCGATCAAATTGTTTCTTACTTGTGAAAACCGGAGAAATACAGTCCTCGCACAAAACGGGTTCGATCATGATGAACAGCGGGCCTCGACGAAAACAGGCACGCAAGCATGCCCCAACCACCACTTGGCGGTTTGCACTTGCGGAACCGGTATTCGCATATGAAGCAGATACTCTCCTTTTGCGTCAGGGAAGCCAAAATACCCATTCGTATCGGTGAGTACAGCTTCAGGAGGCTGACTTCCGCTGGCGAGTGTCACTTGGACCCCTGACAATGGCTTACCGGCATTACTCGGAACGTATCGGCTAACGTGCGAGAGGTGGAGCGGCTTCATAACCTTGATCTGCGCGTAACAAGAACGTGCCGAAAAGAGCATCAGGATGCCGGCAACCAGAGCTGCTTCCAAAAAACAGCGGAGCCTCGGCCCCGCTGGTCTTCCGGAAACAGTCCCCATTGTCGCCAGACACGTCATCCCTTCCACTCCTCCATCATGGTGCGGAAGTCGCGGAAGAGATAGTTCGAGTCGTGCGGGCCGGGAGCGGCTTCGGGGTGATACTGTACGCTGAACAGCGGCAGCGTCTTGTGGCGCAGGCCTTCCAGCGTGTTGTCGTTCAGGTCCACGTGGGTCAGCTCGACCTCGTTGACGTTGATCGAGTCCGGATCCACGGCGAAGTTATGGTTGTGGGCCGTGATCTCCACCTTGCCGGTGAGGTTGTTGCGCACCGGGTGGTTGCCGCCGTGGTGGCCGAACTTCAGCTTGTAGGTTTTGCCGCCCAGGGCCAGGCCGGTGAGCTGGTGGCCTAAACAGATACCAAAAATCGGCACGCGGCCCAGCATCTTGCGGATGGCGCGCACGGCATAGTCCACCGGCTCCGGGTCGCCGGGACCGTTGGAGAGGAAGACACCGTCCGGCTTCAGGTCGAACACGTCTTCGGCAGATGTCTCGGCTGGAACCACCGTCACTCGGCAGCCCTCGCGCGCCAGCATCCTGAGGATATTGAGCTTGATTCCGAAGTCGTATGCCACCACGTGCAAGTTCTTCCGAACCTCTTCCTTTTGCAGGAAACCCGCGGCCAGGTAGGGATCGCCCGTCTGGTTGCGGCTGTCAGAGGAGTCGAACGGGTAAACCGTCTTCGTCGAGACCACGCGCGCCAAGTCCGTGCCGTCCATCTTGCGGATGCTTCTGGCCTTTTGGACGAGTGCTTCGGGGTCAGAGACATCGTTCGAGATCACACCCCGCATCACGCCGTGGGTGCGCAAGTGCCGAACCAGCGCGCGCGTGTCGATCTCGGCCAGCACGGGGACGGAATACCGTTCCATGTACTCGTCAGTGACCTGCTCGGAGCGCCAGTTTGAGCTGATGGGCGAGAACTCGCGCACGATCAAGCCCTCGATAAAAGGCTTGGCCGACTCGTTGTCTGCCCGGTTGGTGCCGTAGTTCCCGATTTGTGGGTTGGTGAGAACGACGATTTGTCCGGCATAGGAGGGATCGGTTGCGATTTCCTGATAACCGGTAAGGGATGTATTGAAAACAACTTCGCCCTGGCATTCACCAAGTGCGCCATAGCCATGGCCACGGAATATGCGCCCGTCTTCGAGCGCTAAGATCGCCTGCATCGCCTCTCCGAGGAGTGGATTCATACGATTCTAACAGGGTTGGAGGGGGTTGTGCCGGTGGAATTCCTCAACGGCGGCATAGGGCCTATCGCACCACCCCCGCGTCGCGCGTCGGCCAATAGACAAAAACGGCTTTGCCGTAGACGAGTGAACGCTCAACCGGGCCAAATTCGCGGCTGTCGGAGGAGATGGAGCGGTGGTCGCCCATCATGAAATAGCTGTCCTCGGGAACGACAATCTCTGCCATGGAATGGCTGTCCTGGTACTCCTCGGGAACGTAAGGCTCGATCTGCCGCCGGCCGTTGAGCCAAACCTGGCCGCGGTCGATGCGCAGCCGGTCGCCGGGCAAAGCGATCACGCGCTTGATATAGCTCTTCTCCGGGTCGCGCGGATAGCGAAAGACCACCACGTCGCCGCGTTCGATGGCCGCGATGCGATAGACAAACTTGTTGATGAACAGGCGGTCCCGGTCTTCAAGCCGCGGCAACATGCTGGTGCCTTCCACGCGGACGGGTTGGTAAAGAAAGGTGATAATCAGCACCGAGGTAGCCGCTGAGAACAGCAGATCGCGCACCCATAGCCCAATACCGCTTTTCCGGGGTGTCGCGGGCGCAGGAGTGATCGCGGGCCTGCTCTGGTCCGCCTCAAGGTTCGCGGGTGAATCGGGGAGAGGGGGATCCTGGGGAACCGTGTGCATTGACAGCTTTTCCTTTTGACTCGATAACATGCAAATCTTGGACGGGACAAACTTCCAAATACAGCAAGAAAAACGAAAATGCCGTGAAAAAATCCTGCGGATTCTCTGTGATTTGGGTGGAAATGATCGAAACTACATCCACATTTTCATTATACCGGAGGCAACTTGTGAGCAAGGTCACATCCTGACATATATCCAACGCGGCATGTTTCCAGCGCCCCGCAGCCAGCAGGTAAGTTATAGATGCCCAGGCAGAAAATAACACTTTCGATGGATTGTTCACCGCAAGAAGTGGTGATCCAATTTAAGTAGACTCCCAAGAGAGGGTATCGGATAACACCGAGATAGTGCTTCCGATGTCGGCTACTTACCGGCAATATCCCAGCAGCTTGGCCACGCACGGATACAGGCAATCTGCCGCCGCCAGCCATCATGGCGCTGCGGCGGAACTCGGCGCGTTACGATAAAAGATAGCGATGGAGTCCAAAATCACCCCGCACGGCCATTCCCTTACTGGTTCTCACGACCGGTTTGCAGCCGTCTATCAAGTGTTGCGCGACGCCATCGCCCGCCGCGCCTTTCCCGGCTGCGCCTTTGGGGTGCTGGCTCTGACCAACTCCGGCAGCAAGGTCGTGCTCCAGGATGCGTTCGGTCACTTCACCTATGACGAAGGCGCGCCCGCCGTTACCCCGGAAACAATTTACGACGTGGCCAGCATCACCAAGGTGGCGGCCACCACGGTAGCGGCCATGCTGCTCAACCAGCGAGGCCTGCTCGACCTGGATACGCCTTTGGGCGAACTGCTGCCCGGCTTTGTGGTGGGCCGCGCTGCCGGCGACCTCGCTCGCCACGTAAAGCTGCGTCACCTGCTGGCGCACAACTCCGGACTGCCCGGCTACGTGGAGTTTTTCCGCACCGTCGCCACTCCGTCCGCGCTGTTTCGCGCCTGCCTTGAGCTGCCCCTTGAAGCCGGTCCGGGCGCGCGCGCCGAATACTCCGATCCAGGCTTCATTCTGCTGGGCAAGGCGCTGGAGGTATTCACGCGCGAGTACCTGGCAACCTGGCTCCAGCGCGAGGTCTACCAGCCGCTCGGGATGGCTGCCACAGGATTCTGTCCGACACCCGCTATGCAACCGGCAATTCCGCCCACCGAAGAGGATACGACCCTGCGTCACCGCCGTATCCAGGGCGAAGTGCAGGATGAAAATGCTTGGCTGCTCAAGGGCGCTGGCGGCCACGCCGGACTTTTCTCGAATCTCCCGGACCTGCTCCGCCTGGCGCAAGAGATTCTTGAAGCCGGCGCCGAAACAGGAAAGCCCCACCTTTTTGACACAGCGACCATTGATCGCTTTGCACAGCGGCAAAGCCCGGAAGGCAGTTCGCGGGCGCTGGGCTGGGATACGCCCTCGAAGAATTCGTCATCGGGCCGTCACTTTTCGCGGCGCTCAATCGGGCATCTGGGCTTCAGCGGCTGCTCGCTCTGGATTGACCTGGACGCCGGGGTCGCCGTGGCGCTGCTCAGCAACCGCACATGGCCCGACCGCCAGAGCCACCAGAGCCAACTGATTCGCGAGATCAGGCCTGCTTTTCACGACGCGGTTCGCGAGGCGCTGTAACGATAACTGGATTTGCGGCTCTCCCGGCATGCCCTGATGTTGAGAATTCTCTCGGGAGTTGACCGGTTTGCAGATACAATAAAGACTCGGGGACATATGCGATGCTTACCAGCTCGACGATGCAGGAAACGGACGGCGCCCAAACAGCCGACGCGAAGAAAGATCAGGCCTCCCTGCTCCAACAACTAACGACCGAGAGCCAAAACGAGGCGTCTCAGGGGTTTGACACCAAATCAGCGCTTGAAATCGCGCGCATCATCAACCATGAGGATGTAAAGGTTCCGGCAGCGGTCAGGAAGGCGATTCCTGAGATCGCGCTGGTCATTGACCAGGTTGCCCGCAGTCTGCGCGACGGCGGCCGACTGATTTATATCGGCGCAGGCTCCAGCGGACGCATTGCGGCGCTCGACTCCTCGGAGTGCCCGCCCACCTACTCGACGGCGCCCGGACAAGTGCAGTACATCATGGCCGGCGGACCCAAGGCATTGGCCTCAGCCGTCGAGGTCAACGAAGATTCAGAAGAGCTGGGCCAGCGGGATATCGCCCGCCGCCGTCCAACGCGCAAGGACGTTGTGGTGGGGCTTTCAGCCTCTGGCCGCACCCCCTATGTAGTCGCCGCCATTGCCTATGCCCGCGCCCGCGGAGCGCATACCGCCGCCGTCACCTGCAACCACGACACTCCCCTGGCTGCTGCCGCCGATATCGCCATCGTTGCCGATGTAGGCCCCGAGGTCATCTCCGGCTCCACGCGCATGAAGGCCGGCAGCGCCCAGAAGATGATCCTGAATATGATCACCACCGGCGCCATGACGCGGCTTGGCTATGTATATGAGAACCTGATGGTTAACGTACACATGCAGAACTCGAAACTGGTGGAGCGCGGCATCCGCATCCTGATGAGCGCCTGTGACATCGACCGGGAAACCGCTGTGCAGACGATCAAGAGCGCCGGCCGCAGCGTCCCCGTGGCCCTGGTCATGCTTAAGGCCAATGTTGATAAGCCCGAAGCCGTCCGCCGTCTGGCAAAATCAGACGGCAACGTGCGCCTGGCTGTCGAGGACAATGTGCTGGAGCTGTAGCCTTTAGCGGAATCTTTGCTTTATGGAATCTCGAAAACAAATCAGGCAGGTCCAGATGGGGCCTGCCTGATTTGTTTAACAGAGCGAATCAGGAATCTCAAAGCTCCGGCAAAATATTAGACCGCTTGCCGAAAATCGCTATCCCCGACAGACTCCTAGGGTGGGAAACCACGAACCCCACCGACCGCAGCGCCCGCGGTACACTTGTCATTACTGACATTTTTGGGGACCTATGTTTGAGAATCTGACAGATAAGCTACAGCGTGCCTTCAAGACCCTCCGCGGCCAGGGCACGCTTACCGAAGAAAACATCACCGAAGCCCTGCGCGAAATCCGCGTGGCCCTGCTCGAAGCCGACGTCAATCTGAACGTCGCCCAGGACCTGATCGAGCAGATCAGGGTCAAAGCCGTAGGAACAGAGGTTTTGACTGCCCTATCGCCCTCCGAGCAGGTCATCAAGATCGTTCGCGACGAACTGATCGCCATGCTGGGCAAGGACACGGCCCGCTTCAAATTCGCCTCGCAGCCGCCCACGGTCATTCTCATGGCCGGCCTGCAAGGGAGCGGCAAAACCACCACCGCCGGCAAGCTGGCCGCCTGGCTCAAAAAGGGCGGTCACCGGCCCATGCTGGTCTCGGTGGACGTTTACCGTCCCGCCGCCCGCGAGCAGCTCAAAGTTGTCGCCAAGTCCATTGAAGCCAAACTCTACGAGGGCGACCAGAAGGGCGAACCCGCCGGGTCGGCCCTCGTTGCCCGGCTGGCCAAGGAGGCCCGCCGCGAAGCCATCATCATGGGCTGCGACACGCTCATTGTGGACACCGCCGGCCGCCTGCACATCGACGAGCAGTTGATGGACGAGATGGAGCAGTTGAAAAAGCTGCTCAACCCGTCCGAGATTCTCTTCATCGCCGACGCCATGACCGGCCAGGACGCGGTCAACTCCGCCGCCGACTTCCACAAGCGCCTCGGCCTCACCGGCGTCGTCCTCACCAAGATGGACGGCGACGCGCGCGGCGGCGCGGCGCTCTCCATTCGCCATGTCACCGGCCAGCCCATCAAGTTCATCGGCACAGGCGAAAAGCCGGACGCCTTCGAGCCCTTCCATCCTGACCGCATTGTCGGCCGCATCCTGGGCATGGGCGACATGATGTCGCTGATCGAAAAGGCCGAGTCCACCCTCGACCGCAAGAAGAGCCTGGACTTCGCCAAGAAAGCCCTGATGGGCGACGGCTTCAGCCTTGATGACTTCCGCGATCAGTTGCGGCAGATCAAGAAGCTCGGCTCCATGGAGAGCATTTTGAAGATGATGCCCTCGGTGGGGCCGTTCGCGGGCATGCAGCAGGCCGCGCAGCACGTGGACGAAAAGCAGTTCACGCGCCTTGAGGCCATCATCAACTCGATGACGCCGCTGGAACGCCGCAATCACGAAATTATCTCCGGCTCGCGGCGCAAGCGCATCGCCGCCGGCAGCGGGACCGAAGTCCAGGACGTGAACCAGCTTCTACGCCAATACGCGCAGATGGCCAAGATGTTCAAGCAGATGGGCAAAGGCGGCCTGGCCGGCAAAATGATGCGCGGCGGCCTCGGCGCCATGGGCATGAGCGGCAAACAGAAGTTCGGGCGGTAACAATGGACAGGAAGACAGTTAGGTGGCAGATCGCGATTTCCTCGGTGTCGGCTGTTCTCCTGGTGGGTCACCTTGTATGGCCATCGATCAAGTTAGACGCTTCTGCTGTTTTTCTAATCGCCCTATGCTTTCTTCCCTGGTTGGGTGCAATTTTCAAATCCGTCGAGCTTCCCGGAGGAGCGAAAGTCGAATACCGAGAGGAATTGCTCTTTGCCACCCGGAAGCTTGAAGAAGTTGGGCTTCTTCAAGGGAGTCCAGCTCAGACGGAAGATCCCGTCTATCGTGGGCTAATAGACAAAGATCCTAACCTGGCATTGGCAGGGCTTCGAATTGATATTGAGCGAAGACTCAGAACGCTTGCAGATTCTCTCCGCCCGAGTGAACCACATGAGAGTCTGCGACAAGTCGTCAACTTGATTGGTTCTCGAGGCCTGTTCACGCAGATTCAAACGGAAGCAATGCACGGCATCCTGAATTCTCTCAACATCGCGGTTCATGGCGGGAAGATTCCAAAAGATGATGCCGAGGAAATCATGGAAAAGGGAATTCGTTTGCTAGGCTCGCTTGACAAAAGGATAATTAGACAAAAACCCGCGTAGAGTGTGACGCCAATGACCTCCCTCCAGGACCAACTCGACGAAATCACCGCCAACACGCGCCACCTGGTGCAGGCGGAGCGGCTGGCGGTGGGCGAGCGTGCGGTCGAGGAGCTCTTCGCCACCGGCATCGAGGAAAGCATCCTGCCGGTGGGCGAGCTGGCCCCCGAGTTCGCCCTCAACGACGCCAACGGCCGTTTGGTGCGCTCGGCGGACATGCTGGCCCTCGGTCCGCTGGTCGTCAAATTCTTTCGCGGCCGCTGGTGCTCCTATTGCGTCACCGAGTTGGAAGCCTGGCGCGACCTCTATGGCCAGCTTCGCGAGCGCGAAGGCCTGATGGTCGCCATCGGCCCGCAGACCGAGCGGCAGAGCGACTTCATGGCCGGCCAGCACGGACTTCCCTTCCCCTTGCTCACTGACCCCGGCTGCGCGTTGGCCGAGCAGTTCGGCCTCGTTTACACCGTGCCCGAGTATCTGCGCGACTACTACCTCTCCATCATGGTCAACTTGCCCTTCATCAATGGCGACAAGAGCTGGCGCCTCCCCATCCCAGCCACCTATGTGATCGGCCGCGACCGTCGCGTACTCTTTGCCGAGGCCTACGCCGACTTCCGCGTCCGCCCCGAGCCCGAAGAGGCGCTGGCTGCTACCTTCGCTCCCCACAGGCGCTAAGGAGCCTCTCGGCCTCTAGCAACGCCGGCTTTGCCAAGCGCGCGGCATCGCGAGATTTGCGCCCGCATAGCCTCAGGCGTTATGGTTCCCTGTTTGCCACACAACGCTGCGTAAACGGGGGCTACCAAAATGCTTCTTCCCGCCACGTATCAAGCTGCACTGTTTCTCATGGTTCTGAGCATGTTGTGCTGGGGGTCGTGGGCCAACACGCTCAAGATGTGCCCGAAGTTCCGCTTTCAGCTCTTCTACTGGGATTACGCCATCGGCCTGGTGGCTGGCGCCATTTTGTGGGGATTCACCGCGGGCAGCCTGGGCCATGCCGGGCCGCCGTTCCTCAGTGATGCGGCCCAGATGACGCTCACCGGCATCCTCTTTGCCGTCTGCGGCGGCGTGGTATTCAACATTGCCAATCTGCTGCTGGTGGCCGCCATCGACGTGGCTGGACTGGCCGTCGCCTTCCCGGTGGGAATCGGGCTGGCGCTCGTTGTGGGCACGGTTTCCAGCTACCTGGTCCGCCCGGCCGGCAATCCTCTGCTGCTCTTTGGCGGAGTCGCGCTGGTCACCGTGGCCATCGTTCTGGATGCCGCCGCCTATCGCCAGCGCGAGGGAAAAGCTAAAGCAGCAACCACTCGCGGCATCCTCCTGAGCCTGGTGGCCGGCGTGCTGATGGGCTGCTTTTACCCCCTGGTTGCCCGTGCTTTGAGCAGTTCGCACGGCAACCCGGCACCCGGCCCTTACGCCGTTGCCTACTTCTTTGCGCTCGGCGTGTTGCTCTCCACCGTGCCGGCCAATCTGCTGCTGATGGCCAAGCCTCTCGACGGCAAGCCGGCTGTACGCGGCGCGGACTACCTCAGCGCGCCTGTGGTTTGGCATCTGGCAGGAGTGCTGGGCGGAGCCGTCTGGTGTACCGGCGCGGTGGCCAATTTTGTGGCCTCGGGAGCGCACCTGGTGGGTCCGGCCGTCTCCTACTCCATCGGCCAGGGCGCAACCATGATCTCGGCCTGCTGGGGTGTCTTTGTTTGGCGCGAGTTTGCCGGCGCGCCCCGCTCGGCCAAGCGCCTCTTGCTGCTAATGTTCATCTTCTTCGCTCTGGGCCTCGGCGCCGTGGCGTTGGCTCCGCTCTACTGAATTTGAGGTCAGGCTATGAATGGCATTCGCAAGCCGATCGTCGTTGTGGGCAGCATCAACATGGACCTGGTGGCGCACACCCGCCGGATTCCCATTCCCGGCCAGACCGTGATCGGCACCGGCTTTGACACCACCCCCGGCGGCAAGGGCGCCAACCAGGCCGTCGCCGTGGCTCGCCTGGGCTATCCGGTCGAGATGGTGGGCATGGTGGGCGAAGACGTCTTTGGCCAGGCCTTGCTCGACAACCTGGCCGACGCAGGCGTGGGAATCTCAGCCGTCGAGCGCGTGGCCGGGCCCTCTGGCGTGGCGCCCATTCTGGTGGCCGAGAACGGCGAAAACAGCATTGTTGTGGTCCCCGGCGCCAACGGAAAGGTCGATTCGGCATTCATCGACAAGCAGGCCGCGCTGATTCGTTCGGCCGGCATGGTGCTGTGCCAGTTGGAACTGCCGCTGGAAACCGTGGCCCATGTGCTCGCGCTCTGCGCCGAGGCGGGTGTGCCGGTCATGCTCGATCCGGCCCCGGCAGCGGCCCTGCCTGAAGAAACCTGGAGTCAGGTTGCATGGTTCACTCCCAACGAGACCGAAGCGGCTTTCTACCTGGGAGAGACGCTGGAACCCGAGGACGGCGCGAAGCGCCTGCTGGCGAAGGGGCTCCAGGGTGTGGTGCTCAAGCGCGGCGCAGAGGGAGCATATGTGGCTATTGCGAACGGCAAGGCAGCGTGGGCGCCACCTTTTCACGTCGAGGCCGTCGATACCGTCGGCGCCGGAGACTGTTTCAACGGCGTCTTTGCCGTAGCATTGCTGGAGGGCAAAGAGCCATGGGCAGCGGCGCGCTTTGCCTCGGCAGCCGCGGCCATCGCTGTCACCCGGCGGGGCGCACAGGCATCCATGCCGTCCAGGGCTGAAGTCGATGCCTTCCTCGCGGCACACGTCTAACATTCACAGGTCCATTGCATTCCGGACCGAATCAACAGCATAGGGAGATCGGGCCGAATGCTCCGCACAATAAGCCTTGGAATTCTGCTGGGGGCATTGGCCCTCGCGGCAACAGCACAAGATACGCAGTATCCGGCCCGTGGGCAGCAGATTCCCGTCCCCGACTGCATGAACCTGCGCTTCGCACCGGAAGGTCCGCTTCAGCCGCCTTGCTCCATTTATGCGCATGAGCGCTGGCTCCGCGACCTCACGCACTGGCGGGCAGAGCGCCGCATTCGCGCGGCTTACGATCCCTCACGCTACCTGCTGCCCGCGCTCGCGTGGACCCAGTCCAGCTTCATCCAGCCGCAGATGATGGTTCAGGATCGCTATTTCTATGATCCCGTGGCCCGCCGCTACACAGTGGGCCGCTATCTCGACGACCTGGAAAAGCGCTACGGCGGCATCGACGCGGTGCTGGTGTGGTCCACCTATCCCAACATGGGGCTAGACGACCGCAACCAGCTTGAAATGGTCGAGTCCATGCCCGGCGGCGTCGAGGGCCTGCGCCAGATGGTCGCCGACTTCCACCGCCGCGGCGTGCGCGTTCTCTTCCCCATGATGATGTGGGATGAAGGCACGCACCAGCCGGACAAAAGCTGGCCGGATGCCATTGCCGCGCTCATGAAGCAGATCGACGCCGACGGCATCAACGGCGATACGCAAGACGGCGTGCCGCTGGGCTTTTCGCTGGCTGCGGAGAAGATCGGCCACCCGCTGGCCTTCGAGCCCGAGGGCAGCCCCAGCGACGAGGCCCTAAGTTGGAACGTCATGACCTGGGGCCAGTACAGCTTCCCCTTCATCCCCATGGTGGACAAATACAAGTGGCTCGAAACTCGCCACATGGTCAACATCAGCGACCGCTGGAACAAGGACAAGACCGACGACCTGCAATACGTCTTCTTCAACGGCGTCGGCTGGGAGAGTTGGGAGAACGTGTGGGGCATCTGGATCGGCATCACCCCGCGCGACGCCGAAGCTACGCGGCGGGTGGCCGCAATCGAGCGTGGCATTGCGCCCTTCCTGGTCAGCCCCGATTGGGAGCCGCACTACCCCATGCACAACTACGGCGTTTACGCCAGCCGCTGGCCGCACCTCATCGAGACAGTGTGGACCATCGTCAACCGCAACCCCTACGCCGTCTCCGGCCCGCAGATGAGTGTGACCAATTCGCCCGGAACGCGTTACTTCGACCTCTACCACGGCGTGGAACTGAAGCCTGAGATCAATAGCCAAGCAGATGCGCGGAGCGTTGATCAGGACGCTCACGGCTACGGCCCCGGAATGCAAACTGCGGTTCTGAGTTTCGACATGGAGGCCAGCGGGTACGGCGCTATTCTGGCCACACCGGGCGAACCCAGCGACGCAGTCAAGTCTCTGATGCGGCGCATGGCCACGATGACCAAAGAGCCGCTCGCCGCTTATTCGCATGAGCCGGTGATCCTGCCGCAAAGCATCGTCGCGATCGCGCCCACCAAGCCCGCGACCAGCACTCCGGCCGGCATGGTCATGATTCCCGGTGGCCCCTTTCTCTTCAAGGTGATCGGCACAGAGATCGAGGGCGGTGCAAACCCCGGCGTCGATGTTCAATACCCCTGGGAAGACTCGCCGCGCCGCTTCCACGAGCGGCAAATGCAGGTGGCCCCGTTCTTCATCGACAAGTTTCCCGTAACCAATGCGCAGTTCAAGCAGTTCCTGGATGCTGCCCACTATGCGCCCAAAGACTCCATTAATTTTCTGCGTGACTGGAAGAACGGCATCTATCCGCAGGGCTGGGAGAACCGGCCTGTGACCTGGGTTTCGCTGGAGGATGCTCGAGCCTATGCCGCGTGGGCGGGCAAGCGCCTGCCCCGCGAGTGGGAGTGGCAACTAGCCGCGCAGGGCACGGATGGCCGCGTCTATCCCTGGGGCAGCCAATGGCTGCCGGCCAACATTCCCGCGCCCGACTTTGCCAGTACCGCGCCACATGTCATGCACGGGCCTGACCCGGTGGACGCCCATCCCGCTGGCGCAAGCCCCTACGGCGTGATGGACATGGCGGGCAACGTCTGGCAGTGGACCGACGAATTCACCGACGAGCATACCCGCGCCGCCATTGTGCGCGGCGGCGAGTACTACCAGCCCCAGGGATCGATCTGGTACTTCCCCAATACGATTCGCAACGACGAACACGGCAAGGTGCTTTTGATGGCTCCGGGCTACGACCGTTCAGGGGGTATAGGTTTCCGCTGTGTGCGCGACGCGGAGCCGCCTTCTCTCCGTTGAAGGAAAGTACGGAATCAAGCTGACGGAATCCACATCAAATCTCAACTGCTGGCGCTGCTCTGTCTATCCGCTGTCCGTACTGGATAATGCAAGGGCGAAGGTCCGGCTGGATCTTCGCCCTTTGCATAAGTGCCTGACTTACCACCATTCCATCAAACGGCCAGACTTGACCTTTACGCTGCTCTCGGGCTTCTCAGTGCGGACAAGCAACAGCGGAATGTGTACGAGCCTTACCAGTTTCTCGGCGATCGACCCGAACACCAGCGGATGCCATCCGCCGATGCCGTGCGTTGAAACCACAATCATGTCGATATGTTCGCGCTCAATCACATCGAGAATGCATGTAGCTATGTCGTTCTCAACTTCCACGCTGGAGGTAGCTTTGATTCCCTTGGCGGCAAGACCGGCCAGGGAAACGGCAAAATGTTCCTCCGCATCTTTCTTTGCTTCCTCAGTGTTTGCGCTCTCGGGAATAACGTGTACAAGACTGACTTCGGAATGAAAGTGCTGAGCAAGCACCGTTGCCTCCTCCAGCGCTGTATGGGACGACGGGCTGAAGTCGATGGGCAACAGAATTTTCGCGGGTATGGTGCTGAATGCATGTGCTTCGGACATGATGGTCTCCTCGCCGTACCACACGCGTGGCCGGCCACTTGTTTTTCGCCACAATCATACCAAGCCAGCGCTCTCAAGGCCATGTGACAGGCAACACGCATATACGGAGACAGGCAGGCACGCAATTGTTAGAGAGAGGCAAGCAAAGAGCGATTTAAAGCCAACTCACCCATGGCTCTTACGATCAAAGCGGAAGAGAATCAGTCCGGCCGCGAAAGCAAGCCCCATGAGCCGCAGGTCATCCAACAAGCTCGACGGCCCGAATGGTCTCCTTGCGAACCGTGAGCCGCTCGACCAAATCGGTGCGAACCTCGTAGCCCCGGCCCGGCGTATCCGGTATGGCGATCTCGCCCGCTGACGAAACAATAACCTCGGGCTCGATGATGTCTTCAGCCCAGTAGCGGGCCGAGGCCGAAACATCGCCCGGCAGCGTGAAGTTTTCCAGCGTCGAAAGCGCGATGTTGTGCGACCGGCCTATGCCCGACTCCAGCATCCCACCGCACCACACTGGAATGCCCCGCTCCTGCGCCGCATTATGCACGGCGATGGCCTCTGAGAAGCCGCCCACGCGGCCCAGCTTCAGGTTGATGATCTTGCACGACTCCATCTCAATGGCCGCCAGCGCGTCGCGCCGGTTGCGGATCGATTCGTCCAGGCAGATGGGCGTTTGCAGCCGCTTTTGCAGCATCGAGTGGTAATAGAAGTCGTCGTGCCACAAAGGCTGTTCAATCATCAGCAGATCGAAAGCGTCAAAGCTGACCAGGTGGTCGGCATCGCGCAGGCGGTAGCCCGAGTTGGCGTCGCAGCTCAGCGTGATGCCCGGCCAGCGATTGCGCACCCGCTCAAAGACCTCCACATCCCAGCCCGGCTTGCACTTGAGTTTGATGCGCTGGTAGCCGGCGGCCAGTTCCTTCTCGATGACCGCGAGCAACTCTGGGATGGACGACTGAATTCCCAGCGAAACGCCGCACGGAATGGTGTCGCGGACGCCGCCAATCAGCCGCGAGAGCGAAACGCCTTCGCGCTGCGCCTCGATGTCCCATATGGCGTTTTCCAGCGTGGCCTTGGCCATGCGATTGCCACGCACGTTGCGGAAGATGCGCGGGCACTTGCCCCCATGCTCGGGCGGCTCCGCTGCCAGCATCGGCCCCAACTCCTGGACGATGGCAATCCAGGCGCTATCGGTCGATTCGGCGGAGAAATACGGATGTTCGCCTGCCGTGCATTCGCCCCAGCCCGTCAGACCCTCGGACTGGATCTCGGCCAGCAGAATCCTCCGCTCACGGGTGACGCCAAAGCTGGTTTCAAACGGACGCACCAAGGGAAGGTGCAGTTCACGCAGGATGATTGCATCGATTCTCATAGTCTTTGCGTTCCTTGGGACTCTAAACCGGCTTCGGCTTGGGTGAGTGGCCCCAACTCGAAGACTCCATTTCCTTCCGCATCCCGGACAAAACCGAGTACGGCCAAACCCTGGGCAAATGCCTGTTGAAACCTGCGGCGGTTCTCCAACTGAACGGCGATGGCGCGCTCCCGGCCGGCTTCGGATGCCTTCCATTCATGGATGGAGGCCGGAACCGAAATTCGCTCCTCGATGATGTGCGCGGCTGCCGGGCGGCCCTCAAGAATTGCCTGCACCCTGGGCGAATCAAGCTGCCACTCGGCCAATAACCGGTCTGTCGGAAGCCCACCCTGCAGTCGAGATGAGGATACACCATAGAAATTCACGCGGTAATCGCGAACGATGGCTCCCAGCTTGTGGATATTCAGAAAAGCGTTCTTGATCTCCAGCGGATCGAAGGTCCACTCGATGTGCCGAATGCCCCGCGAAAGAGCCTCCCGGCATTGTTCCTGCTTGAGTTGCGCGCCCAGGCCGCGGTTCCGGTACCCCTCACGAACGGCCAGCATGTGAGAGTGCAGATAGGGTCGTGGCTCCCCATTCCCGGCTTTAATGCCCGGAAAGGAAAAGACGTATCCGACCAGCGATTTCGCCCCATCGCCGGAAATTTCCGTATCGAAGGCGCCAATCACCTGGCCCCCAATCTTCTGCGCCACCAGAAAGGCCTTGCGCGACATCGCGTCGTCGCCGTCATAGCCCCAGGTCTCAATCTGGAGCTGGACGCAGGCTTCCAGTTCGTCAAAGCCCTTGCAGGTGCGGATCACGATCATGGCCGCGCCTCCGGCTTGGAATCGAAGCCGCCCTCGGCGGCCAGCTTTCGCTTCGCCCCCGCCCAAAGCGCCTCCAGTTCATCGGCGGAGAGATCTTCCAGCGGCCGCTCCGTCGCCTTCTCCATCTCGCTGAAACGCTGCCTGAAACGCCGGTTGCAGCCGCGCAATGCCATCTCCGCATCCACGCCCAGGTGCCGGCCCAGGTTCACCACGGTAAACAGCAGGTCGCCCAACTCCGCCTCGACCGCCGGCTTGCGGGCCGGATCTTCCGAGGCGGCTTCGGCCTCCAGTTCGGCGGTCTCCTCGGCCACCTTGGGCAGAAGCTCGCGCCAAGTGGGCCAGTCGAAGCCGGATTTTGCGGCCTTGGAGCCGAGTTTGGCCGCCTCGGCCAGGGCAGGCATCGCCCTCTGCACCCCGTCCAGCCGTGAAGGCGGTTGCGCTGTCTCCCCCGCCGGAGCCGTCCCCGTTCGCTTCTCGACAGCCTTGATCTGGTCCCAATTCCGCAGCACAGCAGCCGAAGAACCAGCCGCGGCGTCGGAATCAACCTCTGCCCGGTTCCCTGCCGCCCGCGAGGCCTCGTCGCCAAAGACGTGCGGATGCCGCCGCACCAGCTTCCGGTTCAGGTGGTCCAGCACCTCGGCAATGGTGAAATGGCCCTCGTTGGCCGCCATCTCGGCATAAAACAGCACCTGCAGCAGCAGATCGCCGAGTTCCTCAGCCAAGTGGGGAAAGTCGCGGCGCTCGATGGCGTCGAAAACTTCGTAAGTCTCTTCAAGCGTGTATTTGCGGATGGAATCAAAGGATTGTTCGCGATCCCAGGGGCAGCCACCGGGAGCGCGAAGCCGCGCCATGATGCTGACCGACTGCTCAAACAAGGCAGCCGCCCGCGCCGGATCGGTTGCGGGTTGCGGCGCGGAAGCCTGTTCGTGTGAGCTTTCAGCCGGAACGTCCATGCACCTCCAGTCTACCCCGTCTGGGTGAGGCAATCGCATGAATGCTCTTTGTTGCAGGTCAGGGTCGGTACGCCGTTTGAGTTGGCAGGTTTCGGTGTGCCTTCCAGCGGGAGGCGGCGACAATAGCCCAGGGCGAAGCCCTGGGAATGCGTTTCGACAGAATGATCCCGCCCCGGAGGGGCGGATCGAACCCGGCTCAAGAGCAGGATCGCCCTTCATGCGATTGCCCTGCCCGTCTGGGGGAGGCGGCGATGGCTCCTGCGTCTCAAGAGCCTATACTCAAAATCGCAATGATTCGCATTCTCACAACCGTATTTGCTGCACTGCTGGGGCTGGCCTTCGGCAGCTTCCTGAACGTGTGCCTCAGCCGCTGGCCTGAGGAAGAGAGCGTAGTACAGCCCCGCTCCCATTGCCGCAGTTGCAACCACACGCTGGCCTGGTGGGAAAATGTGCCGCTGGTGAGTTGGCTGGCCCTGCGCGGACGCTGCCGCAGTTGCCGCGCCTGGATCGGCTGGCGCTATCCGCTGGTGGAGTTTGCCGTTGCGGCGCTCTGGGCAGTTTCAGCGTGGCAGATCCTCGATCCGTCACTGAATCCGGATTTGCTGCCGGTTTTCTACTATGGCGCGGTTCTGCGCGTCGCCGGCAGCTTCATCCTCTACTGGCTGCTGGTCGCCCTGGCCGTGCTCGATGCCGAAAACCTCTGGCTCCCCGAATGGATTACCTGGCCGGGAACCGCTCTTGGATTCCTCTTTGTCGTTGCGAACGCAACCCTCGCAACATTTTCTTCCATGAACGATGCGTTTGAGATGGGGCATCCGATCATACGGGCAGCCGTCTGGTCCCTGACAAGCATCTTGCTTGCCGCCGGCATCGTCCTGCTCATCCGCTGGGTCTACTGGCTCATTCGCCGCCGCGAAGGCATCGGCATGGGCGATGCCGTGCTGATGGCCCTGCTGGCGGCCTGGCTCGGCCTGCCGCAGGCACTGCTCGCCTTTGTCCTTGGCGTGGTGCTGGGAGCCGTGGTTGCCGTCGCGCTGCTTACAATCCCCTCTGAGCGGATCAAAGCGGAAGGCTGGGCCCTCAACAAGCTGCCCCTGGGCACTTTTCTTTGCATCGGCGGCATCGTCAGCGCCCTGTGGGGCCAGCCAATCCTCGCCGCCTATCTTCGCTGGTCCGGCTTTTGACGGCTATTCATGCTTCAACGGCGGAAGCTCACTTTTCTCACCCGCATCTGCATCTACCGGCGCGACGCTCGCTTCCGGCTGCCGCTGGCTCATCGGATGCTTTCTTGCAAAGTCGATTGCCTCTTTGAACTGCTGCAGGTGGTGGCGGCAATGGACCGCGTGATACCGGCGCCACTCCTCCACTCGCAGTGGGCCGTAGATGGGGTGATTGCCGCAGGGCCGCACTCCAAAGGCAATGCGGCACTCGGCGAGCGCCTTGCTCAGTTCCTCAGCTTCTGAAAGCAGGCGGGCGGCCAGCGCCGGTCCATCCTGAGCGACAATCCTGTGCGGGCTCAGGCTGTGAGTGGCTGGAATGCCGCGAGGCATCGAGCCAAACCAGAGAAGTTGAAACTTGATGACCCACTGAATGAAAGTGCAGGAGTAAAACGGCGAATTCTTGCTCTTGAGCCGCCGCTGCAGCTCTTCCTTTGACTTCTGGATACTCAGGATCAGATGCTCCACAACCTCCTGGCCACTCCAGCGCCTCAATTCCGAATTGGCTGAAACCTGCGCCTCCGCCAGAGTGACTGTAGCGATCTGCTCGGCAACCGGGTGAATGGCTTTTGCAAGAACTGGGTGCATAAGAGACGCGAGAACGCTTCGCTATCCTTCCCTTATCGGTCGAGACTTACCAAGAAGCATAGGGCAATGAAACGGTATGTGAAGAAAATCTTTCTCTATGCGTCATGGAATGCGCATGCAAAAAAGTAACAGAGGCTCGGTTACTTGAGCGCCGGCCTCTATTGCTGCGGCGCGGGCGCGGGCTGGCGGGGTGAGGGATTCTGCGCATTCGCAATCTCCGGCTCCTTCAGCGCCTTGCGCGCATCCTTCCCATGGCGGCTGTCCGGGTCGTAATCGACGACCTTTAAGTAGTAATCGCGAGCTTGGGCAAAGTCGCCCAGGTGGCGCTCGCTTTCGGCCAGTCCCCAATAAACCTCTGGGTTCTCCGGGTCCAGCACCATGGCCGACTCGAATCGCGAAAGCGCTGCCTTCCAGTTCTTGCGGTCCAGATAGTAGCCGCCCACCTCGATGTCTTTGGTCGCCGCCTCCTGGTGAGTGGGCTCCTTGACCGCAAGTTTTCTCTTCTTTTCCGTTTGTTCGTCTTCCGGCTTGGGCAACAGTTTGTCCAGGCCGCTCAGGCTGGAGCTGGAGTCCTGTTCCTCCCCGTTTCCGGCAGCCGGCGCAGGGTCGTCGGGACTGCGCACTGGGTCTGCATCCTCGCCCGGCAGCGGGATGCGCGCGCTGTCAACCTCTGACGAGCTTCCCTCCGGCTGACCAAGCGTCTCCTTTGCGGGCAACACCGGAACCGAAGTCGTATCATCGGGAAACGGATTGGCGCCGGCCTGCGGTACTGCGACAGCCGGCTTTTGGGCGTCGCCAGCCGCCTTGTTCTGGCCAAGTTGCGCCGCATCGCCGCTTGCCGGCGTCTGCGCATGGAGCCGCGGCGCCACCGTCAGGCAGCCCGCCAAAACCAGCGCAGCCAAAAAGTCCTGTTTCATCTCGCTTCGCCTCGCCCCTTCAATGGCCCCTCTAATGGTAAGATGCGGCCCATACGGCACAATCTTCGCCCTAGGAAAGCATTGCACATTCGCATGGCACTCATCATCCGCTCCTCCGCTATCCACGCCGCCGGCTGCTACACCACCACCCCCATCCGCAAGGGAGCCCGCGTGGCCGAGTACACCGGCCACCGCCTCACCAAGGCCGAGGCCGACACCGCCTACGAAGAGTCGCCCATCACCTATCTCTTTGGACTTGGGCCTGGCGACATCGTCATCGACGGTCACTCGACAGCCATGTTCATCAACCACAGTTGCGACGCCAACTGCGAGACCAGCGAAGTGCGCGGCCACGTCTGGATCAAGGCCCTGCGGCACATCGCCGCCGGCGAAGAAATCACCTATGACTATTGTCTCTATGACGGCGGCGACGACGAAGCCAAGTGCAACTGCGGTGCGAAAAAATGCCGCGGAACCATGTACTCGAAGGAAGAGATCCGCCGCCGCAAAACCGCCGAGAAGAAGGGCGCCAAGCGCAAGCGTTGAAGTTGAATACGCTTCTCTCGGCGATGGGAGTTTCACCGGAGGAGGAAATAATCTGCAAAATTTAGCGGTCTACTGAAAATATTGTAGGGGGGTGGGGGTAGCCGGTCAGGGGACAGCGATCAGTAGCCAATCAGGCCACGCTCTTCCTACTGCTTCCATTGTGCGCCGGGCAAGCAGAATGTTCTGCAAAAAGCCACGGGAAAGGCCGTGAATTCCCCGGGACTCCGAGTTCACCGGCGATATCGTGCTTGCTCTTTAATCGGAATGAGAATCCACCCTTGATGAACGGCATCGGCTTTTCCAGCGAAACATCCGCGGCGGGCGTAATCAGAACGTGGAAGTGGTCGGGCATGATCACGAACGCATGCAAGAGAAACTTCCCCTGACCGTGATAGTCATGGATCGTCCGCTCAAGCAACTCCGCTGTGGCCGTGACCTGAAAAAGGCTGCGGCGTTCAGCCGTCACAGCGATAACCAGATAGGTTCTCGTTTCCTGTGGAGCGAGCCGCATCCCAGAAGCATAAACGAAAGGCCCGTGGCTAAAGCCGCATGATTTGCAACCCTGCATCCAGGGGCCTGAAGGCCCCTGCTCCCTCCGCTGTGAGGTCGTCAGAGTGGGGAATCCTCTCCCCCGATTGTCTGGACCTGAATGACGGAGCCTCCTCCGCCCCTTGCCGGGATTGGAGATTTCGGCGAGTGCGTTGGGGATTTTGCTTCAAACGAGAATTTCTCCTGGCGACTTGGGCGTTTATCGATAGCCAAATGATTCACATTTGATAGATTGCGGAACATTCCACTCTGGAGCTTCATCTGCGATACGAATAACGCCGGCTCCCCCGAGTCAAGTTCCGGGTGTAAACTCCTCATTGATTGAACTGAGGCACAAGAAATGAACACACTGTATATTTCGCTAGCTGGCGTGGTAGTAGGCTGGGCCTTGAATGAGTTCTCTACATTTTTTAGGGCGCGCAGTGCAAAGAGGGCGTCACTCGGACTCGCTGTCACTCGATTACTCCAACTCGAGCATCAGATGCGCGCACTGTCAGATGTTCTGGAATCAGTGAAAGACATGAGCCATAGCTGGAAGGATTACGAGGGCCACCGGCAACATTGTGTAAACCGCTATATTGAGAGCAACGAAGAATTGGCCATTCAGGCCAAAGAAGCAGTTCCGATAATTGCGGCGTACCTTCCTCTCCAGGCAATGCAACTGGAATCTATATACAGGAGCCGTTCGTTTACGCGAAAGATGAAATTGAGCGCTATGGCGGATAGCCCGCAATCGTATATCAAGGTCATTTCCGCTATGGAGGCCGTTGACGAAATAAGCGCGAATGAACTTCGACAACTCGCCATAAGAATTGCGCGAATGCATGGGTTTATCTCACCTGAACCATGCACATAACCATTTGGCGACCCCTGGGGATCCTGGTTTAAAACAGTAGGGACGCGGAGTTGCGAGCTTCGCGAACCGATTCCCAGGAGTCACCCAAATGGTGAGTAATGAAAAC
>Ga0255353_1000492_pt1 | contig 25375 bp, 25 predicted proteins | sample HBST25metaG_FD_189941 | JGI IMG/M metagenome (GOLD analysis project Ga0255353, IMG submission 189941) | Peat soil microbial communities from Stordalen Mire, Sweden - H.B.S.T25 | ecosystem: Environmental > Terrestrial > Soil > Wetlands > Peat | place: Sweden: Norrbotten County, Stordalen Mire...
CAAGAAAGCCGGTGACGCCGGATTGTACGACACCGTCAAGAAGGAACTCCGGCGCATGAAGAGCCAGGCCGAGGCCGACGCGGCAGCAGCCACCTTCCGGGAAGGCCGCGACATTCTTGCCCGTGCCGACGTTCGCGCATCGCTCTCCACTCAGCCTCACCCCAATTCGTTCTTTGCCGCCAAGGGCAAGACAATGGCCGACTACTACGAATTCTTGTTGCATAACTCCCCGCGCGGCACAGTGGCAAACACGGTTGGCAAACTGCGCGAGTTCGCAGCGGAGTCGATCCAATGACCGCAATGCAATTCTCGCTCTTCGACGCGCGGCCCGCAGCCGCCACGGTAGACATGGAGCCGAGCGTGAACGCGCGGAATGCGAAACGCCAACTCGACACCTTGCGCAAACAGTTGGCCACGGCCCAGGCCGATCTTGAGGACGTGGACTACAACCTGAGCATCGTTGCGATGCATCAACGGGCATCGCGCGAGGGGAAGATCGACGCAAATTGGTGGGATGCGGCAATGCGCTTCGGAATGCTGGACTCCGGCGAGGAGCCGGTCTACCGCCTTGGCACTTATCCCGTGAAGGTTATGCGCTGGATTCGGCACCTGCTCTTCACATTGAACGCGGAACGCCGTGACGTTCTATCCGCCATCGCCGACCTTGAACCAAAGGTAGCCGCTTTGTCGCAGATCATCGGCAATGCAATCCAGTGAGTACAGTCATGCAGATTCAACTCGACAGTCCGTATAGCCAAGACGAGAACCCCGCCGCTTTGCTGGCCGGAGCGGAGATCGAGGCCGCTGGCCTTCATCGCTGCCTCAAGATCATTCGCCTTTGGGGTCAATTCAGCGCCCTGTCCAGACCACGCCGTGACCAGATGATCGAGGAAGAACAGAGGCTGGCCAACCTCTACGCGGCAACTCTCTTTGAAATCGGCTCCGCATTCGGCCTTCGTGCAGCCGACGAATTAAAGGTCCGCATCGATGCCGCTTGCATTCTCGACGATTGGGAATGCCCACCAGCAGAACAAGGACTCTTGTTTCCCGTCCCCAACGACTCGGCGACGGAAGCCAACCCCGCCACGGCGAGAAAGTGAGTGCCCATCATGGAAACCATCATCCGCGAAGTCAATCCGGCCCGGCTCGCCTGGGGAATCTTCGACCATGCGAAGAGCGATTATGTGAGCGAGGGCGACATCCAGGCCAGCTATAGCGGCGATTGCATCGCAATGGGCCAGCCCGTTCGGAAACCATTCCGCATGGACGGCGAGATGTGGGTCGCCATCGGACTAAGCAACGAAAGTGCGCGCGCGTATCGCCTGTGCCCGCTGCGTATCTTCAACGGCACCCCGACCAACTATCGCGACAAGAGCGGCAGCGCCGAACGCGCAGAGGAAGCCCGCAACGATCCCAATGGATTCTATGACCGCATGACCGTCAAGCACGGCGGACAGCAGTTCGTTCTCTGCGGTCCCGAAGTCAAGATCGTTGCCAGCCAGCACGAGGACGTTTCCGAGCCACAGGTTCAACTCGCCCTCTTTTGACAGGCATCCACCCGCACCAACACACGGAGACATCCATGCTAGGACGCAGACTCAACCCAACGATTCACCGCTATGAAGACGTGGAACTCATCGAAGTCCACTCCGAGTATCTGGAGTGCAGTTTCATGGTAGCCAAAGACGAATGGGAAACCGGCAAGAAACTGCTCAACATTTTCAGCCCCATCGACGGCAACGTGCTGGGATTCCCGCACTATCGCCTCCACCGCGACAACATCTCCGCCACCGGACCCAAGTTGCCCGACGGAACCACCGCCCAGCCCGGCATGGCCGAAGCCATCGAGATACAGCGCCAGGCTGGACACACCATCTACGCCGAAAATCTCTCCGCCATGCTCTACGGAACTGGCCCCAACCCCGCGCGTTCCTGAGATGCGCAACACGGAAAGGAAATTATGCAAATCACAGTTTGGAGCGTGGCAGCGGACGACGACAACGGCACCTATGCCAGCGTCCATGAAACCGAATGCGCCGCCTACCGGCGATTGATCCAGTTGACCGTCGATGCCGACAACAAGGACGACGTGGCGAAGGCTGAGGCATTTATGGAGGCCGAGGACTTTGACAGCTTGGACGAATGGATTCACGAGGAAGTGATCGAGCCGCTGAATACCTACAGCGTGGACCAGCACAAGATTGATGTGCCGACCATCCCTTCGTCAGCAGACGACGGCAAGCACATCACGCGCCGCGAACTAGCCAGCGTCCTCCACGGCTTGCGCCTCATGCAGGAACAATGGGAGCCGAAGATGCACGGCTGTACTTCTATCGGTCTCCATGAGCCACTGGAATTGAGCGAACCAAACTCCTGCGACCATTTCTGCGACGAGGAAGACTCTCCACTCAGCATCGATGAGATAGACCAACTTTGCGAAAGGCTCAACACAGAAATCTGCAACTAACCGGCTCCAGAAAAAGGGCGAGATAGCACAACGTCAGCCTGGTTCCATCTATCAACAAAGCAAGCAGCGCGACCCGCTACTCGCCCGAACCCGGCTCGGACGATTCCTTTGCGCATCGCAGCGCGTGTTGCACGATGCGCTCCGTAGCGTCCTCTCCAATCAGCGAGTTCACAAACATGCAAAATTGTATGGCTCTCAATGATAGAGGTTCCACTACTTTCTTGAGGTCCGCTTCCGGCAGAGTGTGAAGATCGGCAATCGCAGTTTCCGTATCAAGGTCACAGAAAGCCCATTTCAAGGCAGAAATCACTCGCCAAACATATCTCTCTTCTAGCGGCAGCGCGGCTAACGCAGCCAGATACGGTTCGGTGTCCTGCCCAGACATCTGCGCCTTCAAGAGGGCGAAATACGGCTTCATCTTTTCCGAACGAACCAGTTCTTGGGCACCATCTTCGGAATGAATCTCGCTTATGGGGAGACTGCTGATCTTTCCATCCGTCATACTTCCTCCAGATTGATGATGCCCAGCCGCGCTCATGAGTGAACCAACAGACTCGCGTATCCTCCAAGGCTACTCCACTCGACCGCTCGCGTTTCCAGACGGACGAGCAGTGCGCTTCAACCCGTTGCGCTCAAACCAGACGCAATGGAACAGTAAACCTAGTTAAAGTTCCGTTCCGCTTTTTCAATAGCGGGTTTTCTGATAAAAGCGTTGAGACGGAAGCAAGGATTCACCTTCATCATCGTCAGCCCCGTCTGCACGAACAACAGACTCATCGGGATCAGGGAGCGAGTCGGCCCATAAGATGGTCAATGTGCGGCCGTATTCGCCCAAGCCAATAACGTCTTCATTGATTTCCAGATCATCTCCATGAAACCAATCCGCCAGGCTTGATTGTCCTGTCGCGCGTTTGGCCCCTTGGACATTTGCGCTATCGCGGTTGAACGCCGCAGTTGTGGATCTCTGCGGCAAACCCGCACCCTTTTTAATCCACGTCAGATTGCGCCGCTTCTTCATTTCATCCGACATGAAGGCAAACGATACCCTGTCGCCTCTAGAACAGACAACCGCAACAGGCATATCGACGAGATTGGCAAAACGGATGCTCGTTGCGGTAAGCGACGTTCCACATATCTCTGCAAGCGCCTCGACTGCCTCCAGCCCTTCCCCTGCATCCTTGATCGCAGCTTGGAAAAGATTTTTCGGCATTAACAGTCCGGCAGCGAAGGCATCGGCCTCCTTCTCGCAGGTATTGTCCGATAAAAACCCGCTATCTGAGTGATGAAACTGCTGACCTGCTCCAAATAGTTGATCGACATGACCATCCAAAAAATAGTGGCCAAGCTCGTGTCCTACAGTGAACCGTTTGAAGCCATTGCTTGAAAATCGGGTACTGTACATGATGCCGAAGACATCTCCTATCTTCATCAGACAGCCGGAGATTCCAGACGACAGGGAGTCTTTCTCCTGATGCAGGATTTCGTGGGCTTCCGCAACTGCGAAGGGGTTGATCGGAAACTTATTCATCCCGAGTTTCTTGAGGACTTCGGAAGCACGCGCCTCCTCTTTCCAGCACGGCTCAATAGCCATGTTTACCCTCTCTTTTTTTCAGCCGCTTTCGTTGCAAGCATCTCTGCAAATGAAGTCAACGTATCGAGGTCATTGCTGGACATCTTCTCCGCGTGCCGGAATAATTGCTCCGCAACGCCCCCGATGAGATGGGGTTTATCTACGCGCCCTAAGAGGTAATCGGTTGTCACCTCCAGGGCATTTGAAAGCGCCTTGAGGTTGTCGAATGATGGTGCACGTCTGCCGGTTTCAAAGTGCGACACGGCGGACGGCTGGAGACCAGCTTTTGCAGCGAGTTCCGACTGGCTAAATCCTCTTAGCTGTCGGGCGGATAGGAGGCGAGCTGGAAATTTTTCAGACATAGTTGACAAGCACTAGACGAACTCGTATTGTACAACAAGACGATTTCGTATGTTTTTGAGTCGTCTTCTTCTGGGCCTTGCTGTAGACGATCTCGTCATAGCTTAGAAGACGTTGGCGCAAAAATCAAGAAGGAGTCCTATGAACAACGGTTCTCTCACACTCAACGGCATCAGCGATGCGCAACTCGACACCATCGTTCGCGTCAAGGAGCAACATGAAGGCGCGATTGATTTCAACCCGCAGCAGCTTCAGCCAATCTTTAGTGCGCCTCAGCCATTCCCTGGCCGGCCTCCATTTCCGGGCCAACCGTTTCCGCCACAAGGGCCACAAGCGGGGCAGAGCATATACAACAACGCCGTCGTGAGCTGGCACAGCGACGAAGGCATTGGAGTGATTTTGGAGCTGGTTCACCGGCTTTATCCCAACGGGCCTGTTCCTCCGTTTGCCCCTCTGTCCTAATCCACGGCCCGATGTTTCTCGCACGAGAGACATCGGACCAAAACAAAATGGCGGATTTTCCAGCAGCAAGAAAAGAGGAATTGCATGAACGAATATCAAGTTACCTGTATCAACAAACCCCACCGGATGAGCCCTCACGAGCACATCACCCACATCGGCAACGTAACCAATGTCCCTGAAAACAGGTGGCGCATGACACGCGAAGAAGCCATTCGCCAGATCGATGCGAAAGAAGCAGCTTTCTACACTATCGACCGCTCCACCGGGCGGAAAGTGTATATCGGTGTTGTGCGCGAACCGTTCAAAGACCCATTCCTACGGACCCATGCAGACGGCAAGTGGAATGACAACTTGCTAGCCTTGGCCGACTGCGATGGAACCTGCAAGCTCGTTGGTTGACTGGTAACAATCAGTCTGGGATGGGTTGATTGTGCATGATAACGTTCTCTATTCATGCGGTGTTGGGAAGACAAAGGAGATTGACTGAGCATGGCTATTCACGTGAACACAGACGATTCGCAGGGACTGCTCGATTCGATCTATGCCGCCATCGACGAAGGAAGCATAGAGACCTGGGCCTACGACGACGATATGGATTTCTTTCACGATACAGCAGATGGGCAGTGGAAAGGGGAAGCCTGGTTGCACCCGACTGTAGGAAAAGGGGGGTTAGTGCTGAATGTTATTCCGCCCAAAAAGGGGTTATCGAAGGAGGCATATGCCGTTTACCACGGTCGATTTATTGAGATGCTCCTTGCCCATTTTGACGAAGAGTTTTCGGAAGCTTTCGGCACAGCCAAAGCGACCAAAGATGATCGCGTTAATTGACCACTGTGATGGTTTCGCGCAGGTGCGGCGCAGATCGCGCGAGCCGAAACGCTCGATTCCGATGGCTTTGGCGGGAGTTACAACCAGGGTGTTTTGACAAAACGGCGAAGCATGCGTTTGCCTTATCTTCGCCACCACAAGATATGGTATATTAAAATTGTTTAATGTCCAGGTATTGCGCTTTTGCGCCAGTTGGCGACATAAGACGAGCTGACAACAACCGGCCTTTCGGCGCAAGAATCACTGATCTGGGTCTGGCCTCAGGGCCATAGGGTGTTGTCTACTGATGGCTCTCGCGGTTGGGATCGACCAAATCGCATCGATGTTGCTACTCCACCGGCACCCCGATGGTGTGATCTCGTTCGCGGTTGAAAGCGACGGCCGCTGGAGGCCAGTACACGCCGTTCGGGCGCGAGATCTGGAGAGCATATTTCCGGAGTTTCGTGAACAGCTACTCAGGGATTCCTTCGTTTCCATCAACGCGGCTCATCGCATGGCACGGCGGCCTACCGGCAGGCTCGGGATGCCAGCCCATAAAACAGAGACCCTGCGCTACTTGTGCGCCTGCTATTGCGATATCGACTGCTACAAGATTGGCATCAACTGCGATGCCGCGATTAAGTTTGTCAACGAGCGTGTAATGCGTGGTGACTTGCCGGCGCCGTCAGCGATTGTTAGAAGCGGTCAGGGGCTGTGGTTGTTTTGGCTCCTGCATGATGAGGCGGACAAGTCACGAGCACACCTTGGGGCATATGCCGACAACCTGCGAAACCATTTACAGCTATACGCGAGAATAAACCGGGAAATCGGGCGTCGCCTGGCCGAACTTGGCGCTGACCCGGTGGCGACCGATGCGGCAAGATATGTGCGCGTTCCGGGGTCATTTCGCAATGACGTCGAGGAGGAGGTTCTTTGGCAATGGGAAGATCCCAGCGGTGAGACGGTTTTGAGCTACTCGTTGTTGGATCTGGGCGAGAGACTCGGCGTCAACGAGACCAAGGCTCGTAAGCCTGCTGCTCAGCCCGAATCAGCAGGGAAGCACCCCCTGCGGCGACATGGCTTCATCGCCGCTAACGCCAACAAGCTCGCTGCATTTCAGTCTCTACAAGGGCTGCGCGGCGGCTTCGCCGAGGGCCAGCGGTCCATTGCTGCTTTCATCTTCGCGGTGTCGCTAAAATGGGCCGGACGTTCACGGACGGAAGCGACTCGGGAACTGGAGGAATTCGGGCGCACATGTCGCCCGCCGTTCCCTCATGCGGAATGCCACAGTGCGGTCAAGAGTGCCTACAAGAAAAAAGGAACAACAATGCGTTACTGTTGGATCGCAGACCAGCTCGACGTGACGCTGTACGAGGCTAGTTGTATTTCTCAAATTATCGGAAAGCCCTTCCCTGCGGCTGCCCGCTTCGGAGGCCAGACTGCTGTGGCCGCGCCGCGAATGATCGGTGCGCGCGCGACAGCACTCATTTTACGGCGTATCGAAATACGGAAGCTCGTTGAGGAGCACGGTTACGTTCCATCGTCTCGTGCGCTCCGGGATATGCTCCTGTGTGCTGGAGTGAGCGTCGGCCATGTCACGGTGATGGCGGATTTGAGGGCGATGGGCTTGATTGACGATACAGTGACTCGGCACCATTCCTCGCTTCACCCTGCTGCCCTTCTTGAGTCTGAGTCTCTGTTTTCTTCCTCCCCCCAGGAAGGAGGTTCCACTTCCTTGATTGCAATAGAAAGTGAACAGAGCGCAGGAACTTCTTCGTGCAGAGACGAGTGCTTCCCGGATCACATGAGGCAGGCGACCGCTGCGTAGAAGCAGTCAATTTTACCTTAGCGAGTTAGAGGGATTGGGCAATAAAAACTGCCTTTAAGCTCCTGGTACGCTCCACGCTGTTTAGGCCCGCCGGGAAAAAGCTACTGTCCGTTTGCAAAAATCAAGTAATTCCTGGTCATTGATGGTTTCTGTCTCATAGGCGAGGTTAGTTTCGTGATGAAACTTGTTCGCATAATCGAGCAGGTTCCGCAACTCGGTGATGTTGCTGGCTGCCAAAATTTCGGAGGGTGTGTTTTTTCGCTGGTTGCAGATACCGAGAAACGGGCCGAGCAGACTGCCAGGCGGAAAGTCTGCCGGATAAGCCACACGGCAGAATGACTCCAGAATGTGCCGCAACGCTGCCGCTACTGCCCGCTCATCGAGACCGGGCTTCCCCTGAATGTAGGCGGTCACCAGGGCGTGTCTGCGATCATGTTCCGTAATGCAATCGCGATTGACGTCCCACGCTGCTAAAGTCGATCCGGCACCATCGCGAATAATTCTCAGCGCGGTCCGGATGGTCGTGTCCGCAGATTCCCAAAGGGCGCAGAGAAAAGGTTTGGAATGCGACATAATTATGACCTGCCTTACCCGGTCAGCAAGCCGCCGCATTTCCTGAATTGTTGTCAGAGAGCGGTGTTCATCCAGGCTGGTCATGGGGTCGTCAATGACCACCGTCTTTTGGGAAATCTGCGGGTCTTGATCGAGTGAAGCGAAGAAGAACGCCAGTGCCAGTGTGTTCCGGTCGCCTGCGCTCAACGTGTTCCTGAAGCAAGGTTCGCCATTGCCATCAGCAAGCCCCACGGCCACGTTATTGATGAGCACACTGTAATTGCAGGACGATCCGCCCCGGTTGTTAACTGAAGTGACGCTGCTGAGCCTGAAGCCTGCGTTGAATTTTTTCAGGTAAGTATTGATTGCTGCTTCATAGGCAGGGAAAACCGTCTGGCGGTATGCGTCGAGGGCGATCCGCGCCTGATCACGCAGGCCTTCCGTGATGTTCTTGGCGTCTTTTTCATCTTGGTACGCCTGGCAAAGGGGCGCAACAGCCGGGCTGTGCCGCTCTTTGGTGGCTTTGTAATTTGCAAGTTCCGCTGTCAGAGTGGCGACGTTCGCAGAGGCCACCTTCTCTTTCACGAGAGCGATTTGCGCGTTCACAGCCTGAAGCGCATCTGAAACCGCGGTTACTCCGGCACGCAGATTCTCGTAGTTGGCGATGGCTTCCAGCGCATCTGTAGACAGGCTGGATGGATCGAGCGGAGCGGCTTGCTTGGTGGTCAGAGCGGCTAGGACCGCCTCACGCGCCGTCTTCCAGGCGCGCGCCACAGCGGCAGTATCAATGCCAATTTCTGGAACCTCTGCAAATTTTCCCCAGAACTCGCGTAGCTGGACGGCGACCCGGATGGACCTCTCAAAAGCCGCCGGCCCTTCACCGCTATGTGAAGCGTTAATGGCTCTGATGGTGCCGGAAATCGCCGTCTTCAGAGCGGAATATCCCTCGCTGAAATAGGCCTTATAGTGGTCAATCAGGGACGAGTTGCTGAGGCTCTGATCGCAAAACGGGCAGACTTCCTGGGCCTGCTCCTTTGAGGCAGCGGCAATGCGCGGTATGCCATCGGCAACCCACGTCTCCGCTCCAGTGCCCAATCTGTTGAAGTGCGATTGCACGAGGGCGGCCGCAGCGGTCTCCAGGTCGGGGAGATTCCGCTTCAGCAGCGCATCGATAGCGCCAGTATCAAACGAGGGTAGACTCAGGACAGCGAAGCTGCTTTGCTGCGTTACCGCATTAGCGGCTTGCGCAGCCGCAAGGTTGCGCTCAGCGTCTTGGATCAGGCTGTCAATCTTGGCGTTGGCCTTCAGCGCACAAAACGCATCCACCGTCAGCGATCCTCGGGCTGCTGCCGGGATGGCCTCGCCCTTTATCTTTAGCTGCCGGTTGTGTTCCTCAATCTTTGCGACATGGGTTTGAAGAGTCGCATTGAGCGAGACGCCTCGCGCACCAAGAATCAGTTCATGTAGGTGCTGCCGGTGTTCTGCGTCGATTTCTATGCCTGAGCAGACGTTCTCTGCTACAAACGTGTCATCGAAGACGGTGACTTGCGGAAACGTGGCCGACCAGCCTCCATTCTGGAAGACGCAGGAAGTACCTCCGGCGAGAGCAACAACAATGTGCGGCGGGTGGGTGGCTGAGAGGCGCTTTCGTTCTGTGACCAGAGTGGCTTTTCCTGTACCAAGAGAACGAAGAATTGCTGCCAGTGTCGTCTTGCCCCGGCTGTTTTCGGCGTAAAGGAGGGTGACTTTGGTGACAGGTAGCTGCGCGCCAGCGGTTACGGAGTCGAACTGGCCGACGTTGCGCAAAAGCTGAAAATGCTCGATCACAGTAGGCCCAGCTTTCAGTCTGATTTCTGGTTGGCCTGATCTTAATTCAATTCACCGAGCGCCGGCCTTGTCATGGTCCGGACTGAAGCGGATGCTTATCCAATGGTTTAGTAGCTGGTAAGCATCTGAGATAACTGATCTTGGCTCACGGTGTTTTTGGTCACTGCATCCATGAATACAAATGGAACCACCATTGGGTCGTTGAATCTAAAGCGGTAGGCCCGCGGCTGGCCGTCTCGTTCGAGAACTGGCCCTCTCTTCCCTTGGCAGAATTCGCTCAGGTGCGAATTGAAAGTAGCAATCGCGACATGGCGCTGGAGAATCTGTGATAGAGGTTCCGCTACGGAGGCGGGATTGAAGTATCCCAATGCATCATCAGAGCGTGCAACAGCAACAGCGCAAGCCAGAAGAACCTGCCGATACAAGGCATCTTTGTGCGAACTATGTGTTGCTTTCGAGTGTTTTTCTCTCGCCGTTTGTTCGGCCTGCTTTGTAGCTTCTTCTAAGGCCTTAAACACATCACCGCGCTCGATTCTGCGAGAAAAATTTGTGGCTACAGCGACTCTCACCGCGTTGAGGCCGATCAGGTGAGTGTAGTGTGGCAACCCTTGAGAAATGTGGACAGTCAGGCTGGAAGCCTCATCTGAGAATTTGACTGTCAAAGCATTTTCGGCATTGGTCAGGATAATCTTCAATTCTTCAGGTGTCATCCGCCGCATGAAGATCTGTGAAATTGCGCGCACGATAGAAGCGTGATCAGAAATGAGCCGATCAATGGTGTCAGAGACTCCTACCAGGACCACGGTGGAATCTATTCCAAAATCAGAGAGAGTCTTAATAAGGTCAGTAATAGCTCTCGACGCTTCATCGGATGCGCGGTCAAATTCGTCGATGATAAACACTGAACCAGGGATGTTTACAAGGATGCGTCGCACGTCGTCAATACTCAGAGGATGCTTCAGTCCGTATGCATCGAGGAGCGGGATTCTTTCTCTTGAGTTTGGTATCAATCCGATGGTGGGTCGGTTGTCGATCATCGACACCTCGCCGAACAGTTTTCCCCAGATTGAAGAAAAGCTATCGCCAGTAGTTGTTACTGTTTTCACAATCAGTCGTTCTGAGACTTCGCTTTCCTGCTTCCCACTGCGATCGAGTACCCGAATTGTAGGGCTAATCACATTCGCCAAGGAAGTCTTACCCACCCCACGTTCGCCATAAATAACGGTATGTAGGCCTGGCTGGTTTACGGCATCTGCCACGGCCTTGAGTTCGTTCCAACGGCCGGCAAACAATTCCTTACTGGTGATTGGAGTCCGAGGCCTAAAGACCTTTGCGGCTTCGGCGGCTAAAACCACGGATTCCCCAAATGTAAGGATTTCGTCCAAGGATGCACTCATGGTCAAAGTATACTCCAGTATTCTCATAGTAAATGATGAAAATATATAAGTATAGTGCTGACATAGCCAACTATCTACGTCCCATCTGTCATTCCATTTGCAAAATATCTGACAGTGTTCTTTCTTCTGTACAAATCTAACCGAACGGTTAGAGAATGCACGGACGCAGAGGTCTAATAGATAATGGAATCAACAAAATACGCGCCCGTCACAGCCCCAGATTGTCGTTGACAGCGACGGCAATCTCCTGCTCAGAGCCAACGTAGCGTTCGGTCGTTTGGATGGAGGCATGGCCGAGCAAGAACTTGATCTGCTCCAGGTAGCCGCCGTTCTTGCGGCGGAGTTTCGCGCAGGTGCGGCGCGGGTCATGGGCGCCGAAACGCTCGATACCGATGGCTTTGGCGGAAGTTTCAACCACGCTCCAGACCGCCCAATCGCTCAGTTCCTCTCCCACAACACGCCCATTGGAGTGATTCTGGAACTGGTTCAGCAGCTCTATCCCAACGCACATGTTCCTCCGTTTGCCCCTCTGACCGATCTAAGCGACTTCCGTTGAATTGAACACTCCCCATTCGCTACCCAAGGCCGAGTCAGAGGCACTGGCCGACGGCGCTGCCGCCGGCTCAAAACAGCAGCCCGCTCGCTACGCCCCAGCGCACCGCCCACGCGGGCCCGTTCCTGGCCGCACTACCTCTTTGAAACTTTGGCTGAGGGGCGCCACCCCTGTCCAGATCCTCGGCGAAGCGGCCCAGCGCCAGGCCAACAACTGCGACACGTACACCTTCGTCCTACTCAGCCATTTTCCCAAACACATCCGTCAGAAGCAGGATGCCCCTTAGATGGCCAGTACATAACCAGCCTTATGCGAGTAGATAATATATCAGTTATGTAATATACTTGCGTGTACCCTCACTTGGGCGAGGTGGAAATGCCACAATTTCGGCCAATGCAGCAGTCCCTGTTCCCGGAACTGTCCGGCACGTTCCAGGAACCCGAATCCTTCACTACACTGAACCAGGAGACACGGCATGACTCCCAACGACGCATCCAGCACCATCCCCGGCAACCCCGACTCCATTTTGGAGTTGATGAAACTCCCGGCCTTCCAGAATCTGCTCGCCAAGCTGGAGACGAACTTTTACCGGAACCGCCCGAAGGAAGCAGCGGATCTGGAATTGGAGGGGACGATTCGATTCACCCTTCAGGAACGCGCGGCCCAAGCGTGGGAGATTCTCAAGGAAGCCCGCTCGACCGGCCTTCCGATGGACCAGGCCCAGGAGCTGATCTCCGAACTGGTCTACCCGCCGCTGGAGTCGGACGACAACTAATACTGGAAGGCGATACCAAAGCCACCCAGTTGGACTTTGGCATCGCCTCCGACGACTCCGCCGAACGTGCAACACCAAAACCGATTCTTCCGCCCGATCCGCTCCGCAACAGCCGCAATTTCCGCCTCAATGACGATGTGGCCTCGCATATCGCCGAGGGCGGCTCTAAGACGCGCATACAGCACAACCTCGACATCCTTGAACTGCTCAAGTCCATCCAGGCCGAGCAACGCACCGCGACCACCGATGAACAGAATCGCATCGCGCAGTACATCGACTTCGGCGGACTGCGCGAGTTGTGGGACCAGGGCTACCGCTACTACGAGGAGCGCAACCGCCTTGCCGAGATCCTCACCGAGGACGAGATTGATGCGGTCAAGGAAACATCCCTCAACACCCACTACACTGCTATTGAAGTCGTGGACCAGATGTGGGCGGCGGCAAACCGCCTTGGCTTCACCGGCGGGCGCATCCTCGAACCGGGCATGGGAGTGGGCAACTTTTTTGCCCGCATTCCCGATCAGCTTCTCCATGAGTCCGAACTCTTCGGGGTCGAGAAGAATCCCCTCAGCGGTGCGCTTGCCTCCATGCTCTATCCGGACGCCAAAATTCTCGTCCAGCCCTTTGAAGACACCCGGCTGCCGAACAACTCATTCGACATGGTGATCGGCAATCCTCCATTCGCAGACATCAAGATTGCCGACCCCGAATACTCCGATCCGAAGCTGTCCATTCACAACTATTTCCTTGTCAAGTCTCTCGACAAGCTCAAGCCGGGCGGGATTGCCGTCTGCATCAGCTCGCATTACACGCTCGATTCTCTCGACGTGCGCGCCCGCCGCGCGATGGCCACCAGGGCCGATCTCGTCGCGGCAATTCGGCTACCCGACGACACCTTTCAGAAAAACGCCAACACGGCCGTCACCACCGACATACTGTTTTTCCGCAAGCGGCTTCCCAACGAACCCCAGCCGGAACATCCGGTCTGGATCGACAGCGTATCGCACATAGTTCCGGGCTATGGCGACCCGGCAGCGGTGAACTACAACGCTTACTTTGACGAGCATCCTGAGATGGTCCTCGGAGTTCACAGTGCGGAAAGCAGGATGTACGGGCGGAAGGACTATACGCTGAAGCCCTTTGAAGACGATCTCAGCATCACGGATCGCCTGCAAAAAGCTATCGACACCTTACCGGAAAACATCTTCACTCCTTACGATCCGTCTGTCTCCAAGGATTCGCGGAACAGCCGAAGTGCATCCTCGCTTGTTCCCGCACCCAACACGATCAAGAATCATTCGTACTTCATCGACGAAGGCACCGTCTGGTTCAACGACAACGGCGCACGGACACCGCTCCCACGCGCATTGTCGAGTGGGCGAGTTCTTTTTCAACTGAAATCGCTCGTTGCGCTCAGGGACTCGTTGAAGGAAGTGATCCGGCTTCAACTCCAATCCGCGAATGAAGGCCAGCTCGCGGAATGCCAGGAGCAACTCCTACAGCACTACGAAAGCTATCGCGCGAACTTTGGCCCGCTCAACAATGTCAGCACTGCCAAAGTCTTTGAAGATGACCCTGAGTATCCGCTCTTGACGGCGCTCGAAAACGTCGATCCAGAGACTTCGAGAATCTCGCTCGCCGACATCTTTACCAAGCGCACGATCCGTCCCTACGAACCGCTGCGTGAGCTTCCCAGCGATCCAAAAGCCGCCATGCTCCAGGTGCTGGCCGAATGTGGTCGATTGGACACCGGCCTGATGTCTCGCCTCCTCGACAAACCGGAGCAAGAAGTCATTGCCCAGCTTGTCACCGCCGACCTGATCTACAAGGAGCCGAACTCACAGCAATACCAGACAGCCGACGAGTACCTATCCGGCAATGTTCGCCAGAAACTGAGGGACGCTCAAGGAGCCACGCTTCTCGACCCGGCGTATGAACGGAACGTGAAGGCGCTCGAAGCTGTCCAGCCCGAGATCGTACCCTTCATCGACATTGACGTGCGCCTTGGGCAGACCTGGGTTCCCACCGAGGTGTACATCGCGTTTCTCAACCGGCATCTGGCCGAGCAACGCCCAGCATCCGGCGACCGCGCACCGTCCATCACCAGAGACATCAATGGCCGCTGGAGCGTCGATCTGCCTTCCTGCTACAACACGTTCGAGCTGACGCACAAGTGGGCGGGCGGAGGAATGTCCGGGCACAAGCTGCTCGAATATGGTCTCAACCTACAGGAGCCGACGCTCTATGAGAACAATGCCGATGGCAAGCCGGTCATCGACACGGTACGAACGATTGCTGCGCGCGCCAGACTGCGCGAGATCAAAGATGCCTTTACCGAATGGATCAAAGACGACAAGCAGGCCGACATTCATCCGCAGATTGAGCGCATCTACAACGAAACCTTCAACGCCAACCGCCTCCGCATCTACGACGGCGGGCACCTGTCCTTCCCAGGGCTGAATCCCACCATCGTTCCGCGGCCCTATCAAATGCGGGGAGCATGGCGCGCTATGGTCGAAGGTCGCGCCCTACTTGACCACTTCGTTGGCTCAGGGAAATCTCTCACTGTGATTATCGCCGGCATGGAGTCGCGCCGAATCGGAATCTCGCGCAAGAACCTCTACGTCGTCCCGAACAACATGATTCAGCAATGGCGCGAGGAGTTCAAGAAAGCCTATCCTTCCGCCAACGTCCTTGCTGTTACCGAACGCGACTTCGATTCGCCACTCAGCCGGAAGCGCCTCTTCAGCCGGGTCGCCACCAACGAATGGGACGCCGTTATCGTTCCCCATTCACAGTTTGATATGCTGCCCATCTCGCCGGAGCGGGAAGCGAAGACCGTCAACGCTCAGATGCAAGAGATGAAAGACCTGCTGCGCGAAGGTTCTGAAAACGGTCGCACCAAGACCAGAGCGGAGAAGCGGACCACACGGCAGATCGAGAACAAGATTCAAAAGTACAAGGAGAAGCTGAAGGAGCTTTCCCAGGGCCGGAAAGACGACACCATCTACTTCGACGATTTGGGCGTGGATCGCCTCTTTGTCGATGAGGCCCACGCATACAAGGCACTGGCCATCGTCACAAAGATGGGGAACATCGCCGGTATCAGCACACGCGAGTCCCAACGGGCACAACGCATTCTCGCCAAGATCGAGTTCATGCAGGAGACCCACAACGGCGCAGGCGTCATCTTCACCACCGCCACTCCGATCACAAATACCCTCGGCGAACAGTTTGTGATGACGCGCTACCTGGCCCGCGACATCCTCAATAAATGCGCCATCAACAATTTCGACGACTGGGCGGCCAACTTCGCCGAGCCGGTTACGCGCATGGAATACGCCACCGATGGCGTCACCATCAAGCCGAAGACCGCGCTGGCGAACTACGTCAATGTTCCCGAACTTCAGTCCATTTGGTCGCAGTTTGCCGATGTAATGATGCAAGACGAGGCCGAGGAAGCCGGATACATCACTCTGCCCAAAGCTGTGCGCAAAGACATGCTGGTCAAAGTAACTCCAGCCCAGGAGCCATTGCTCCAGAGCATCGCCGAGCGCGGCGAACTGCTGAGCCTTCCGATGAGCGATCCAGAGCGGCCTGATCCGACAGAAGACAACTGGCTCAAACTCGACTCCGACGCCTGCGCCATCTCGCTCGATGCGCGCCTTTATGATCCAACCTGCCCAGACGATCCCGACAGTAAAGCCAATACCGCTGTGCGTACCACGCTCGATGTCTTGCGCCGCACGGAAGCCGAACGCGGGACTGTCATTATTTTTGCCGACCGTTACCAGCGCGGTGACTTCAATCTCTTCGAGGACATGAAGAAGAAGCTCATCGCGGCCGGAGTGCCCAGAGAACAGGTTGCCATCGTTCACGACTATAAGAAGGGCAAAGAATTCTTCGGCCTTCAACAGGCCATGCGCGCGGGCCGTGTCCGCGTCCTGCTCGGCACCACGGAAAAATGCGGCATAGGCGTCAACATTCAGACCCGCCTTAAGGCGCTGATCGACCTCGACCTTCCCCAGCGGCCCGACCAGTTGGAACAGCGTCACGGGCGAATGCGCCGCTCAGGCAACACCTTCTCCGAGGTCGAGTTCTACCGGATGATTTCAGAACCGCGCGACGTGGCGTCCCCAAAGGCGCACGACCTTCAACGCGCTCAGCTTCTGGAGCGCAAGCAGACGTTTTTATCGCAGTTCAAATCAGGTGGCCGAATGGGCCGAAAGATCGAGGACATTGCTGGCGAGACACGGTTGAGTCCTCAGCTATTCGCTCTGGCCAAGGCCCAGGCCACCGGCAATCCTCTCGCGCTCGAAAAGATCAAGCTGGAGTACGAGATCAAGAACCTGACCCTGCTTGCCCGCTCCAACCGGCTCGACCACTACAACAACCGCCAGCAACTACTCAACGTCGAGTACCGGATCGCGCATCTCCAAGACAGACTGCCCCAGCTCAAGAAGGCCAGCGAGACCTTCAAGTCGCACGAACGCCGCGACGACGAAGGCAAACTCCTCAGTCTCCAGGTGCGCTTCAACGGGCTTGAATTCACCAAACTCAAAGACGCCAATGAATACCTGCGAACTGTGACCCTCGACAGTACATCGCAGCTCACCGTCAACGGCCTCGACATTCCCCTTGCTGTCAGCGACGCCCTCATCAAGGATGAACTCGGCACCATCACGGACATCACGGCCGTCCGCTATAACCTGGCCGGCGAGTGGTTCGACGTGCCGCGCCCGGAAGCCCACATGGGTTTGCCTTCAGCCCAATCCCTGCTAACATCCGTCCTTCGTCGCGGCGGCGACCTGCCGTCGAAGATCCTCGAAACGGAAGCCACCATTCAGGGAAGCGAGGCAACGCTTGCCCGCCTACATTCCGCGCTCAACTATGAAAGCCCCTACGAAGCGAAGCTCAAAGAGTATGAGCAGCGTTTGGCCGTGATCGACAAAGAGTTGCTTGGTAAGACGGAAGAGGTCGAGGAACTTGTCGATGCAGAGACGGAGGAACTGCCGTTAGCAAAAGCCCTCTCGGTCGAGCTTGAATCCACGGACAGCGAAGAGCGCACTCCAGAGGAACCCACCGAAGACCGATCTGCAACCCAGGTTGCCGTAGATGATGCCCCAGGCGAAGCCCTCGAAGTGCCCGCGAAGCAAACCCCGCGCTTCAGGAGAAGGCAAGCAGCCGATCGAGGACGTTAAACAAAGGAGGGAAAACCTTGCAAACAATTGCTGAATTCAGCCCGGCGCTCTCACACCCCTAGATCTCCTCGAATTAATGACTCCAGTCCGGCTATGATTTCTACATATAGAAGCGATACTCTGGGCGAACCTTTCTTCCGGGCGGGACTTCCGCCAACACGTGACCAACACGTCTTGAGAATGCGGTCGTTATCGGATCGCTACCGGCATAGTCTGCCGTGTTCCAGTTCATCTTTGTAAGCGAAAGAATTTCACGGAGAACGGTATCCCAAGGGCTATCGCCTATGTGTTCCAGAATTTCAATTGGCTGAGGAACACGCGCACCAGGATAAGTGCGCAAATAAGGAACGTAACCAGAAGTGTAGAGCAGAAGATCAGACTCGCTAAACTTCACATAAGTTCCGCGTAGCGGTGGATAATCGCCAGCGCGATAAAATTGAAGGCGTCGCGAACCTAGAGCTACGAAGTCTTTCCTGGGAATCATGCGACATGCTTCTTCGAGCCCTTCAATTTCCTCAGCCCAGAATTTCGATGTCTTATGAACGACGAGGCGACTTGGCAAACTTCCACGATTCTGTTTCTGATACAGTTCAATTACATCGCGCAGGAGGTTGGCAGAAAGGTTCTTGTCAAGATGTGGTGACCTGCCCAATTGGCGCTCATCCCATTCAAACGCTTTTCCTCGGAGCACGTAACCGTCACCGGCCGCAGTAAACGCCTGAGCCATACTGCTGCGGATACGGGAATTGTCTTCGAAGAGTTCCTTGTAGAAAGAAATACCAACAAAACAGACACCCGCTTCCAGTTCGGCCAGACGCCAGGGTACCCCACCTGCTTTGTGATAAATTGCGGTGCAAAAGTTCCAGGCACGGGTCGATAAATCCTGTACGTGCTGAGATCCTGTTGATGGTATCCCAGCTAAACGAAGTGTTCTGGGCCATACTAACTGAGTAGGTAGACCGAACTGCATGGCTTCAGCTTTAATACCGCGGCGAAGGTTCTGATGACCATACTCCTCGTCTTCCGTTCCGGGAGGGCCGTCAAATAGGTCAAAGAAACTCATTTGGGCCTGATTCGCAGTTCGGTGTACCCGTGCAACTGTTGACTTTTTTGGTCGTGCTCTCTTTCCTTTTTGGACAGTACAGGAATCCACAACTTCCTGCGGAATGCAGCAAAGAACAACCTGAGGTTGAGGGTCACGGGCTGCGATGGTTTCCAATGCCTCAGCATACAGTTGAACCACCTGCTTGACACGATCATAGAAATCCGGCGCGGCAATAGCCGACTTAAAGACACTGTCTTTTATCGTCTCCCGCCAGGTGTCACCGTAGACAAATTCGCATTGAAATGGTGCATCTTTGTGAAATCCGGGGAAATGCGGATAAAGAAATGGCTGGCTGCCATCATTGGTCAGTATGCCTTGGCAGGCGTGAAGCCATGCTTCTGCATCAGCAATCATTGAGGCTGGGCCAACGATTCCAATCACGGCACTGCGAAGCGTCGGTGATGTCTGTCCAATTAAACTGTACGGGCCATAAAGGGAGAGACCTGTCTTAGGATCTACATGCTTATGCTGCCCACCAAAAGAGAGCAACGGTTCTGCAATTGACCCGGACTCAAAATTCGGAACGCGCACTAAGGGGTTGCCAGCATGGCGGCGAAGTTGTCTATTCTGCATTTGCATTCTCCATGTCACCCTCAAATTCCTCGATCTCGGTATTATCTTCGGAGGGTTCGTTTGGAATGCCTTCAGACGTTGCATGGTCAGCCTTTTCTTCCTCTTCTGCTGCAATCAACGGTGCTTCTTCATCGAGTAAGCGCATAAGATCTCTTTGATCACCATCGATACCGTAAGATTGCTGGATCAATGCTGGAACCGTTGCAACCTCAAGAGACTGATCGCCCGCCCATATTGAAATCGGTCCAGCTCTTCTATTGCGCAAAACACTCGTCCAGAAGCGCACGTGGAAGAGTACTTGGAGGTTGCGTTCGGGGTTCGTCCACTTCGATACACGCTTGCCAATATCAGGGCCTCCGCTTGGGGTTCGTCCATCATCTGTGATGACCCATGTGGGACTGATCTTCAGGTAAAAACGCCCTACCAAGAAGATCACCTGCAAGTAAGCTCCTAGATGTCTCCAGAACAAGGTCTTGCCATCTTTAACGACTGGCTTAGCGACTGTGCGTGAAGCCCTCTTTTTTCGTGGTGTCCACGTAATCACATTTTCTCCTCCGTCTTTAGAGGGGAAGAAATAGCGTCCAAGTTTTGAGTCATCTGCACAAAGCCCTGCATGTACCATGTGCCGAGCGAGGGACATATTGATAAGCGATAAGAGAACTTTGCGCAGTTCCTCTTCACGCACAAAGGTGGGGATGTCTAGAGCCTCAATATCACCTTCATCCACTACTGGGGACAAGGGGCTTTCAGAGGACTCAAGGTCGTGAAAGGTAAATAATCTGTCCTCAAACAAACGAAATGCCGGCATATAGAGGTCGGAGCTACCCGTGTTTTCCCTGTATGCACGAATAGCATTTTTGATCTCTGACTTCGATGGCATTGAAAGTGAGCCATCTTTTCTTGTCCGCATCAAATCTGGAATAATCGAGGCGCTATATACATACTGCGGGAGGCGCTCGATCGGTAGTAGGTTGCAATAGAGCCGCTCCGTAACTACGTCTGGATCGGCCTGCGGGACTGCGCGTTCGGCAACAAGTGTCGAGCGCGATATTCTTGATCCGCTCGTAATCAGTTGGCCACGATGAGAAATTGGGCGCGGCAGTGGCTCATCTCGTAAAACTGCGAGCAATTGCTTGAGACCATGCTCATAGTGATCAGCACGAAGGTCTATTGCATAGAGATGCCGGAGTAGCATTGGGATATAAGGACTATCTTGCATTAGCAAAGGGATGATACGTGCGCTTCTGTTGTCGGGATCCTGATATAGAGCGGCGTGCCATTCTGCATCGGTCCATCCAGTTGCGGATGGATCAAAATAGTCTGGAGTCATCACGAGGCCGATAAACCGGCTACTCTCCAGCCCCGAATTTACCATCGCGGGGATGCTCTGGCCGGGGCGGATTTCAGCTTCGTCGAGCCATGTCAATAGTGTTCTTCCCTGGAATCCAGCCGCCTCAATATCGCCGGCCAAATCACGCGCCAGCGGTTTGTTAACAGTGCGATGAGATAAGAAAATATCTCGAAAAGTGTTGGCGACGGAATGTGAACTCATACGGCACCTTCGAAGTTGAACCTTGAGAATTGATATGGCCGGAGCAAAGATGCCACCCGAATGAATGCGGGAATAACAAGGCGCATTTCATGCCGCTTTGAGAAATTGAATGCTGTGCCGAATTGATGCCCTACCATCTCCTAAATCGAGCGTCACGTTCCACCATCCATCTTCTGGAACCGAGATGCTTGCTGGAAGCCGGTCGTAATGTCCGCCATAGTAGTGATGACTTCTGCCGTTTCGGAAACTCTGAAAATCCATATCCGACATTAGGCGAATGTTGCAGCGGTGGCTGCAATTGACAAGAACAATATCCCCACGATTAAGGTATTCCCGTTTGTGCAAGAATTGCATTGCGGCTTCTCCTTTACTGCGATTCGGTCTTTGAGGCAATTACGGCTGATTAGACCTCTCGTCCTGACCTCAGTCAATTACCTATACATTCCGGCAGCGCCAATAGATTGTCGTTGTAGTAGCCGTCGGCATGTGTGCGCAAGTACTTGCCATGCTCGTCACTCACAACTCCAACGTCGGCACGTTTCCCGTTCACCTGTGTGTAGAAGGTGTTGCTACCTGCCTCAATTGACTCAATCACTTGTTGTCTTGTCCATTTCCACCCATTGCCACCCAGGTGCGTGATACCGTGGTGCGTGTCATTTCTGGGAATCTTATTGATGCACGTTATCCTTGCGTCTGCCACTGGAACTTCCTCCTTAACTTGCGATAGAACCCTGGCTATTGTTGCCCTTGCCGCGAGTTGCGAACGGCCGTCATTGCGTACTCCGCAGGTAGTCGCTGAGAGAAGTGGCACCACTTTCTTGAAGCAACGTGCCGAGCTTCATGTTGGCGCGGCGGTCGGCGGCAAAATTCTCTCCATACGTCAAACGCAGAGTGCCGATCAAGGTATTGCCATGCTTCCGGTCAATCTCGCCGTTCTCATTGCGATGACGGCCATCAAGGTTCGACGATTGATTGCGAGGTTTCAAGACCATCTCCTTTCAGGCTACTCCTGTGGATAAAATATACATATCATGTCCGATTATGAAAATCAACAAAAAACGGACATCTGTGGATATTTTTGCCATATTGTGTCATATTCTAACCAGAGATCGTTTTCCACCAGCGTAACCGGATGCACTTGCGCTGGATTGAAGTTATTTGCAACATGCTGAATCAGGAGGGGTTAATATGCTAGATGCGGTCCAGCTTGGGAACAATCTGCGTGCCGCTCGCGAACGGCGCGGCTTAAGCCAGGTACAGGTAGCCGAAGTTCTGAATCTTCCACGTACCGCCGTAACCAATATAGAGTCGGGCAATCGGGAGGTGTCCACCTTGGAATTGACCCGGCTCGCGGACCTCTACCGCGTCTCGCCGGGGTCACTCCTGAGTGCTGAACTGGCCGAGGATTTCGCTGTCGTGCGGATGCGCGCTCTACAACAGTCCAGCATTTCTGACGAGATTATGCAGACGATCGAAGACGTGCGTGATCTTTGTCATGAGGGAGCTATGCTGCGCCGGATATTGGGAGGTGAGTTCGAGGAGAACCTTCCGAATAAAGATGTGAGGATCAGCTCGCCCAGCGAGGCCATCCGCCAAGGCGATACCGCAGCGCGGGAAGAGCGCCGCCGCCTTGGTCTTGGTAACGCGCCAGTTGGCAACATCGCCAGCCTGATTGGAGGACTGGGGATTTGGGTAGCAGCGTGCAGCCTTCCCGACGATATGTCGGGGCTTTTCTTGAACGACAAGAATGATGGACTTGCAATTCTCATCAACAGCGGGCACGCTCCTGTTCGACGGAGGTTTTCCTATGCCCATGAATACGGACACGCACTATTTGACCGCAGCGAAGCGGTCCGCCTGACTCAGCAGAGCAACGCGAGCGAGCTTGTGGAGAAACGCGCGAACGCATTCGCCGCGTCATTTTTGATGCCGGCAGACGGCGTGGAAGATCAATTGCGCCAACTCGACAAGGGACGGCCAAGCCGACAAGCGCAGATCGTTTACGATGTAGCGAATGATCGTCAAAGCGAGATCGAGATTCGCCCGCGCCCAGGTTCTCAGGCGATCACGTATCAGGATGTAGCCATGATCGCCCGGCATTTCGACGTTAGTTACGAAGCGGCGGTTTGGCGCCTAAAGAGCCTGGGACATCTAGGCTCTACCGACACCAATGCTCTGATTGAACAAAAAGATTCTGGGAAGAGTTTCACTAAGCTGCTGAAATTCCAAGGATGGAATGAGGACGAGATCCCCGCAGAAGAACGCGAGCAAGAATTGAAAAGCCAAATCGCATGGCTTGGTGTTGAGGCTTATCGCCGCGAAGAGATTTCCCAAGGACGACTTCGCGAGATTGCCGGTAAGCTCCAGGTGCCGGCTGGTGAATTGATAGAACTCGCCGAAGTGGCGCGAAGAGAGTAGCGGGAGAGGGGCGGATGACATCTGCAATTGTTGTGGCGGATACATCCGTCCTCATCAATTTTCTTCGCATCGACCGGATGGACCTGATAGGTCGCCACCCGAAGCGGTTTCTTGCGACGGACCACGTCGGAGCCGAAATCACCAGCAGTTACCCGGAGCAGCAGGAGCGTTATCAAGCGGCCGTTGCTTCTGGACTGCTCGACACTTGCTCTGTCGTCGATCCTGAAGAAGTGGCGCTCTTTCTGAAACTGGGGCCGGGGCAGCAACTCGGGGCCGGAGAGTGTTCGGCCATTGCCGTTGCCATCAGGCGCCGGTATCCCATCGCGATTGATGACAACCGGGCGATCAAGCGAGCAATCCGCGAAGTAGGGGCCAAGCTGGAAGTCGTGAGAACGACAGACTTGATGGTCAGTCTCATACGGGCTGGCATTCTCGATGTCGCGTCCGCAGATCGGATTAAAGACGACTGGGCGCAATATCACAGGTTCAAGATCAAGGCAGATTCCTTTCAAGAGCTGCTTTGACCCCTTCCAGGACCATCAGTTTCCTACAAGCCGCGCGAGGCTGACCGCCAGCGGACTTCAGTCGCATCTCCTCAAGGGTGGGTGGGCATCAGACCGACACGCCTGCACAAAAAGCAGGTCAATTCTGGTGGCTGTAGTGGTGGCTGTTGGTTGCGTACTTTTGAGCAGTTTTCTGCGACGCAATGCAAACCTTTGATATCATGTATCTATTGTATATAAAGGAGATATTCTACAGAATGCGTCGAATTGCAGCACGCTGCAAAACGTCTAAATTCTGACTCGAAATCAGACATAGTCGCAAGGCTATCGGGAGTTCGAATCTCCCCCTCTCCGCCATACACTATTTCATCCTCTTGATTCCATTCACATATCATAGATAAGAGGCATCTTATATACTTTTCGTATTGACCGGATTGTCCGGAATTTCCGTCCAATATGGCCTCTGGGACGGTTTTTGCATGACAACGGCCGGGATGCATGACAATGGCGTTAGCATCGAAACTCGAAGGCACCGAGCCGAGCTGTTGACGAACTGATCCTGGCTGATGCGCTGCAGGCCGTAGGTGTAGACGCGCTGAACCGCTCCGCCCACCTTTTCTTCCAGGACTTGCGGCAGGCCGGTCGGGTTCACGTCATCCTCGACGAGATACCATGTCGTCACTCCGTTCGCCTTGGCTTTGCGGAGGTACTTCGCTGTACCGGTGATGGCAAGCGCCTGAGCTGGGAGCGCCCTTCGCAAAAGCGTTGCAATGCGCGGCGCAACCGGGTCTTTCGTGCTCTGAAGCGGAGGATAGGTTTCGAGAATGCGCGAGCCGAGTTCGATGGCGTGAGTGCGGAGGTAGGAATACACATCGGTCACCATTGAGTTACCTCGCGAACAAGAAAGTCGTAACGAACTGAGTTGATTTTGCACGGGGATGGCTGGCCTGGCCAAATGTCGGAACTGGAATCTGATTCCCGAATATCTGTCACACGCCCGGATCTCAAGAGGAAGGAGCGGCAGACAACCTCACTGTGCGCTATGGTCTACTCGCGCTTTTCCGTTCAGGATTTAGTTCGCAAAGCCGACATTCTGGCACTGATCGGCTTCGATGAGCGCCTTGGCTTTTGGCGTAAACCAGAATTCATTCTGGCGCAAGCGGCGTTTTCGAGAAGTAATCCGACCTCTCTGACTGATGCGCTGCGAAGTCTTCGGTTCTCCGCGATGATGTCGGTTTAAGAGCCGGTCAAGCCTTGAGCGAGAGTGGCCATTGTACAGTGGTAAACGGAACATCTCCAGGACTTACTGAACCCCGCGTAATACAGTGACACTACGGATCAAAAAAAGAGTCCCGCGTGGTGCAGGAAAGAAAATGGCAGCGTGGATTTGCGCACTCGATTCATACCGCTCGACACGCCCTCTTC
>Ga0255353_1000497_pt1 | contig 25116 bp, 21 predicted proteins | sample HBST25metaG_FD_189941 | JGI IMG/M metagenome (GOLD analysis project Ga0255353, IMG submission 189941) | Peat soil microbial communities from Stordalen Mire, Sweden - H.B.S.T25 | ecosystem: Environmental > Terrestrial > Soil > Wetlands > Peat | place: Sweden: Norrbotten County, Stordalen Mire...
GTAAGTGTACCGCCGGCCCTGATTCATCGTGCAGCCCCGATTCATCCGCAAAAAGTGAAAGAAACGGATGCACACAAACCTCCGTTATCCGCCGGAAGACTGACTCGATGCGAATGGTTCGAAGGTTGAAGGCTGCAACAGTGATCAAGTTGGGTGCTAAATATGGCAGCACCGAAGCGAAGGGGTTCCTTGGCAAAATAGTACCCAGCCCGAGGCGGCTTGGCAAGAGCAATTTCGCGTCGGAGGTGACCGCGGAACAGATTGAGAGAGCAAATGGGATGTTTCCTTATGGCTTCTTTATGGGAAGTGATTAACTCTGTCCACAGCATGGATGAATCTTTGCGAGATCATGCAGCCGTACAGATCCAGAACGGCGCCCCCGGTTAGGATTCTATCCAAACGCATCAGGGCACGAAAAAGTCGGCGACGCACGTGAGCGATCCGTCTTCGCCCAACCACCTGGCAGTCAAAGAGCCGTTGCAGCCATCGCTCGAGGAGAGACTCGCTCCACGGGAATGGGTGCGGACTGCGTGCTCTTGTCACCATCAGGAGGCTCCGATGCGTTCTTCTCCCAGTTCTCTGCAATTTTCGGCTCGATACATTCTGCTCTGTTGTCGCGTCTGTACGATTGCCCTGCTGGCGGCGATCGCAGCCGCAATGCCGGCTGGTCTGATCGCGCAATCTACCTTCGGCTCTATCCTGGGCTCTGTCTCGGATTCCTCGGGCAGCGTCGTAGCGGACGCCGCGGTGACCTTATCGAACGTCAACACCGGGGCCACGCGTACAGCGGTAACTAACGCCAGCGGAACGTACACCTTCTCCAACGTGGATGCGGGCAAGTACACCGTGCGCATCGCGATGAAAGGCTTCGAGGCCGCGTACTTCCCCAATGTGCAACTGCTTTCGCGCGAGGCAGTGCGCGTGGACGCGACCTTGGTTGTCGGTTCGGTCTCAGACACGATCTCGGTGCAAGCGTCGCAGGAGGCTGTGATCAACACCGAGCAGTCGAGCGTTTCGTCGGTGGAGGACTCGGCGCAACTGCAGAACCTTCCGCTGGCCATCTACGCACATTCGCAGGGCTCGACCAGCCCGCTGACAACCATTACCACGCAGCCGCAGGTGCAGGTGGACGATAGCGGCAACTTCTCGGTGGCGGGCACCAAGCCGGCGCTGATGTCCTATACGCTGGACGGCATCAGCAGCATCAACGTGGAGTTCAGCGGTCCGCTGTCGGAGATGTTCCCGTCGTTCGGATCGATCGCCGAAATGCGCATCAGCGCGGTGAACAACAATGCCGAGTACAGCGGCGTGGCCGACGTGACAACCACCTCGCGCGCCGGATCGAACAGAATTCATGGAAGCGTTTTTGAAAACCATGAGAACACCGCTCTTAATGCCGGCGATCCGTTTACGGGTCTGACACCGAAGATCATCATGAACAACTTCGGGGGCGCCGTCGGCGGTCCGATGGTGGTGCCGCATCTGTTCAATGGTCACGACAAGCTGTTCTTCTTTGCCAGCTACGAGGGGTTGCGCCTGCCGCTGGAGACCCCGATGACTACCACCACGCCCACCAAGGAGATGCGCGCAGGCAATGTGTGCGCGTATTTGGCGATTGTCGGCGTCTCGAATATCTACAACTACGACGGCACGGAACTGGACTGCTCCGCGGTCCCGGTCAACAGCACTTCGGCCGCGATTATCCAGCGCCTCTATCCGCTGCCGAACGTGGGCAACGCGTCAACCTATCCGAACAACTACGCGGTCAACTTTCCCTCGCCGGTTGAATCGAATCAGGGCGATCTGCGGCTGGACTGGAACATCAGCTCCAGACAGAGCGCGTTTGCGCGCTTCAACTACAAGAACCGCCAGGTGACGGTAGCGCCCTCGCCCGACTGCCTGGGTTACTGCGCCACATCGAGCACGCCCATGCTGGGCGCCTTTCAGATGCCGCAGATCGACAGCGGTCTCACGGTCGCATATAACTTCATTTTTTCGCCACGGCTGATGAACGAATTCCGCGGCGGCTACACCATCATGCACACCTCGACGGACCAGAACGTCGACACGGCCAAGCTGCTTTCGGAGACCCAAATCACCGGTCTGCCGGACATCAACACCACCGCCGTGAGTACGCCGAATGTCGTCGTCTCCGGCCTGCTCAACACCGGCGGCAATGGCACCGCGGTCAAACGCGGACGCATCTACCAGTTTCTGGACAACCTGAGTTGGATGCCCAACCGGCACACCTTCAAATTCGGCGCCGACTACAAACTGATCTTCGATCACGACGATAACGTCTTCAGCAACTACCGCTCTGGCGATTTCTACTTCAACGGTTCCTCAAACGTGGGCGCGGGGATCGGCGATCCCTACACGCAGTTCCTACTCGGCTATCCGGATTCGAGTCAGTTGGGCGAGGTGAACGATCCGAACATGGACGGACGCGGCTCGTCCTGGGCCTTCTACGCACAGGACGACTGGAAGATTACGCCGCGGCTGACCATCAACGCGGGCCTCCGCTGGGAGGTACATCCGCCGATGCGCGAGGCGCACGGCAACTCGGCCACCTTCCAGACCGACTACACTTCTTCGACAGTGAACGGAGCGGTGGTTGTTCCCAATACCGCAGCCCTGAACTGGACCAATACCGACTTTGCAAAGAGCATTGCGCCCACACCAATCCTGACCTCGCAGCAGGCGCACATTCCGCGCGAGCTGCGTGTAACGGACAAGGCGGACTGGGGCCCGCGCGTAGGCTTTGCCTGGCGCATCGACGGCTCGGGCAAGACCGTGCTGCGCGGCGGATGGGGGCGCTTCATCGAGGTGCCGCTGGGCTACCAACTCAACTGCGGCTGGGCCGTCAGCGCCAGCTATATTCCCACCTTCGACCAGGACTACGACACGAACGGCAAGCCGATTCTCGCCTTCCCAAGCGCCTTTCCCGCCGACATCAGCCAGACCGGCTCGTCGAACTTCTATGAGGCCTATCCGATCACCTATCGCGACCCGAACGTGCAGCAGTGGAACCTGACCTTCGAGCGCGATCTGGGGCGCGCGACCGGCGTGCGGCTCTCGTACACGGGCAGCCACGGATCGAATCTGGAGACCTTCGTCGATCTGAACCAGGTCAAGCCGAACACGGCCGGCTACGCCGCGGTGGCCAGCAAGCGGCCCTACCCCGCCTGGCAGGTGGTGCAGAGCGTGGAGAATATGGGCGAGAGCAACTACAACGCGGCCACGGTGGACGTGAGCAAGCGCCTGTCGAACGGGCTGCAATTCGAGTCCAGCTATGTGTGGACGCGCGACCTGTCGAACGAGGGCGGCGCGGTGCCGAGCGGATTCGTATCGGCAGGCGGCAACTACGTCTCCAACCGCTTCCAACCAGGACTCGACTACGGAAGGGTTTCCTTCGATCGCGCGCACCGCTTTCTGACGACTTTTCTCTACAACCTGCCCTTCGGCAGGGAACAGAAATTCTTGGCCGACGGCAACGCGCTCTTGAACGGTTTGGTGGCCGGATGGCAGATGAGCGGCGTGGTGGTCATCCAGAGCGGCGCCTTCCTGACGCCCTACGAGGAGAGCACCGATCCGGCCGGCACCAATGTGGAGTCGGTGGTCGGTTATACCCGTGCCGACCGTGTGCGCGGCGTTTCGATGTACGAGCGCAAGGGCACGAATGTGGGCAGCGATCCGCTCTGGCTCAACAGCGCAGCCTTCTCCATCCCCGACGATAACATCGGACGGTTTGGAAACGCGGCGGTGGGCAGCGTGGTGGGACCGGGTACAAAGAACGTGGCGCTGGGCATGCTGAAGTCGATCAAACTGCTCCAGGGCGTGGAACTGGATCTGGGCATCCAGGCATCCAATCTGCTGAACCGGCGCAACTACGATGTGCCCAACATGCAGTTGGACTCAGGCGCCTTTGGGCAGATTTCGGCCTTGCAGTCGGCTGAGGGAACCGGACCGCGCACCGCACAGATCACCGGCCGCATCACTTTTTAATTCGTTTGCGGATGATCCGCAGTTCCTGGACCGCGCGTTTCGTCACCATGCGGTTCAGGATCTGCGGGCCTTTCTGGAGACCGGAAGAATCCGGGTGTTTGGTGGTGCGGAGCACTTCTCCGGCCCAAGGCCTTTTCGATGGGGTTCGGGTCGGGTGAGTAGGCGGCAAGTCGAGCACCTCCGCCGCGGCTTTTTCGATGAGCTGGCGAACCCCTGTGACCTTGTGCGAACTCAAGTTATCCATCACCGCCACGTCTCCAGGCCGCAGCGCTCGACGCCCTCCGGGAGCGCGGCGTCAAGTTCCGTTCCCACACCGAGCAGATTGACACCGAGACGCCGACAGGCCGGGCCATGTGGCAGATGATCGGCGTACTGCCCGAGTTGGAGCGCAGCCTAATCAGCGAACGGACCCGCGCCGGCGTAAAGGCCGCGCAGTGCCGAGGAGTGACATTTGGCCGCAAGGCGAAAATGACCCCGCAGCAGATTGCCCATGCCCGGAAGCTGGTTGACCAGGGCGAGGACCGGCAGAAGGTTGCAGTCCTTTTCAAAGTTGGACGGAAGACTTTATATCGGGCGCTTGCGGCGTGAGATACCGACAGCGAGAGTTCCACCTTATGGCGGAGTTGACGTTGTCGCCCTGGAGGACATCCTTGACAGTTACGTTGCCCCGGAATATAGTCGTTTATCGATATATCGATGAACGAGGACTTCATGCCAAGACGAAAACTCGATCCGCTCCCAGCGACAGCATTCCAGATTCTGCTCGCGCTCGCCGATGGCGACCTTCATGGCTATGGCATCATGCGACGCGTAGAAGAGCAGACAAATGGCCGTACGAGGCTCGGACCTGGAACCCTTTACGGTTCGATTCAGGCGATCCTGGAGGAGGGGTTCATTGAGGAAGTGGATCGGGGTCCTGACCAGGAGGGAGGCGACGAGCGACGTCGCTACTACCGATTGACCTCTTCAGGGCGCAAATTGGCCTGCTCCGAAGCAGATAGATTGGCGGATATGCTGCGCGCAGCCCGTGCCAGCAATATCTTCAGGGGGGAATATGTCTGAGAAAGTATTTGCCTTTCTTCTTTCTCTGCACCCACACGGCTTTCGCGAAAAGTACTTGCAAGAGGCGATGCTTCTTTATCGAGATCGCTACAGGTATGAAACAGGTTATATTCGCAGGGTGAGACTGTGGTGTGACCTGCTTGCTGATCTTGTGACCAGCCTCCCCAGAACGTGGCAAACTTCTTGGCCGGTTGTGGCCGTACCCTCGGAATCCCCTATCGCGAAAGGCCCTTCATTTCACTTACTTCACTCTGAACCGCTACGACCTACAGTGATTCTGGTTAGTGGAGTGTTTACACTTGGTGCAGCCTGTGCCTTCACATTTGTGCTGAATGCTGTGTTTCTTCACCCAATCCAGTCCCACACGATGTCGCCGATTGAGTCGGTGATGAATCAAGTCAATCAAACGGCATTGCCCGAGGTAGGAAACCGAGCTCTACCGATCGACTCGGTAGCCGGTTCCATCACCTCACTAGCGGTACAGACCGGCGCTCATGGAGAAGCGATAACTGCAGGAGTCGACGTCGTTCGTCCCCATGCAGGCAATGCGATTCGCAAAAAACAGGCTCAGAATCTCCCTCACGCGAGACGATCCAGGAACGCGGAACAGCGGCAGGTGATGCTCGAAAGTCACTTTCCGAAGGATAGACGGGAGATACTCACATCGAATGTAGGCTCTACTGTCCAAGCGGCAAAAAGTAGCTCATTGGGGTACGGTCAGCAATCCGAAAACGAAGGGCTGGCCCGGCCGACAGCTCGCGAAACTTATGTCCGTCTCCCTCTGGCCGAGGTTCAACATCTTTTCAGCGGCGATTGCGCGACAATTCGCGCGTCGCACGAGTTCCCGGGGCAGATCACAAATGCATTCGCAACCATCACGCATACCCAGCCATTTGCACTCGTCGATCCCGGTGCAGGATTCAATGTGACCGGCCGACGTCTTATGCTAGCGGGTCGCTGTCAAGACAGATGGTTCATTGAATACGAGCACGGCGGTGCAGCAAAGAGCGTTGCCCTGATGGTATTGAGGGCAAATCCGGATAAATCCGTCACGTTCATCTGGGGCAGACAACTCAAGAACAGCGCAGGGGACCTAGCGCAACTTCGTGCCGTACTGGCCAATTCGGCATTCTGGGACGGGCCCTACTCTTGGTAGGCATTGTCGTCGATCCACGTGTCGGTTCAAAGTTCTGGGGAGAGTGACCGGCCGCTCGCCAGGAACCATCCAGCAAATAGCTGGATCCGATTCTGCTGGCGCCGTCCCCGCTTGACCGTGGCTCAGCGGCTCTGTTCGCGGTTCCGATTCTGCCGGCGACGGACGCGCGCACAGCCACGGGGAGACCGCAGCACGGCAACATCACTGGTCGCCTGAAGCCAGGTACGACCATTTTGCAGGAGCAAGCCGAGATGACGGTAATAGAAAAGCAACTCATCAAGGATCTTGGCTGGGGGCGGGATGCGGATGCGCTATCGATAAGAGTTGAGACTCTTAGGAATGACTTGCTTGATCCGAAGTTACAGCGTAGCCTGTGGCTGCTTTTCGCAGCCGTCGGACTGATCCTTCTGATTGCCTGCGCTAATGTTGCGGATCTGCAACGGGCGCGCGCGGTCGCAAGAAGGCGGGAAATTACAGTACGACTAGCACTCGGAGCCACACGCAGGCAGATTTTTGTTCAACTGTTGACGGAGAGCCTGATGTTGGCAGTGATTGGCGGCGCATTGGGCGTTACGCTCGGCTGGATGCTGATGAAAATAGCGGCCGCACTCGTGCCCGATCTTTTCAAACAGTCACAGGCAGCGGAGGTTGGACTGAATCTGTACGTGCTTGGGTTTGCCGTGAAGTGAAATTCCAATCGAGCTTGACAACGGCAACAGGGCAGACTATTTTTATCCCTATCGTATGAAAGCTTTCATTTTGACGGCGGCAAGAACCGGCAAGTAGATTGGCCTGGAATGCCGGGAGGTAGATTCGTGTTCCAGCCCGAGTCCTATGCAATCACCCTGACTTTCATGCTGATCAGCATGTTGTGCTGGGGGTCCTGGGCCAATACCGTGAAGCTGTGTCCCGGCTACCGGTTTCAGCTCTTCTATTGGGACTACGTTGCCGGTCTTACATTGGCCTCTGTGTTTCTGGGTCTCTCCTTGGGAAGCCTGGGCGGAGATGGGCGGCCATTTATAGCCGATGTGTTCCATGTCGATTCCAGGCACTTTCTCCTCGCATTTGTCGGTGGGGTCATTTTTAACGCGGCCAATTTGCTACTTGTAGCAGCGATCGAAATCGCCGGACTTGCTGTCGCGTTCCCTGTCGGAATAGGGTTGGCGCTGGCGGTTGGGGCCCTTGGCAGTTATGTCATTACTCCGAAGGGGAACCCGTGGATGCTATTCGGTGGCGTGGCCTGCGTGCTCGGAGCCATCGTCTGCGACGCGATGGCCTATCGATTGCGGGAGAGAGAAAAGCGGGCTGCCAGCGTGAGAGGCATCTTCCTCAGCCTTGCTGCGGGCGTTTTGATGGGGACCTTTTATCCGTTGGTGGCAAAGTCCATGGCGGATCGTCAAGTTCCGGGACCATATGCAGTGTCCTTCATCTTCGCGCTTGGCGTCATCGCATGCTCCCTGCCTCTGAACTATTTCTTCATGCGCAAACCCCTCGATGGCCGGCTACCGGTCAAATTCTCTCAGTTCGCTTCTGCTTCGGGAAGATGGCATCTTTGGGGAATTGTCGGCGGAGCCATATGGTGTACGGGGGCAGTCCTGAACTTCGCGGCCTCGCAGGCGCATAGTGTCGGACCGGCGGTCTCCTATTCCGTTGGGCAGGGCGCCACGATGGTTTCGGCTTGCTGGGGAGTCTTTGTCTGGCGCGAGTTCAAGTCTGCTTCCGCGCGATCGCGGAGATTCTTGATCTGGATGTTCTTGTTCTTTGTCGCGGGGCTGAGCTCCATTGCCTTGGCGCCAATCTTCTAATGTGTTGGTTGAGTGTCTGGGGAAGGGCCAAGAGGTGCGAGCCTCTGAAAGCCGCGCAATTTGCAACAAAAGCGGTGGCATTGTCGGTTGCGCGCAACGGCGCAGCACGGCACGCGCCGACGCAAGCTGAAGCAGAGGCCTTTATCGCTGCGTAACAGGAGATGGTTTTGTGAGAATCGGTTTAGACAAAAAGAACGCTGTTCTTCAGCACCTGGCAATTGTTCTTGTGCTCATTGTATTCAACTGCTGTGCTCCGGCGCAGACCACAGACACATTGAACGATGCCCAGAAGGTCATATTCGATACCGACATCGGCGACGATCTTGATGACGCTTTTGCGCTGGCCCTGGCTGTCTCAACACCGAAGCTTCAGGTTGTGGGAATAACAGCGGCGTGGGGAGATACAGAACTACGCGCCCGTCTCGTCGCTCGCTTTCTCGACCAAACGGGGCACAAGGGAATTCCGATTGCGATTGGTCCCAAGACGGCAAGCAAATCGCCGTTTACGCAAAGCCGCTGGGCGGAGCAGTTTTCCCAGCCGGCAGGCGGCTGGGCCGACGGGGTAGATCTCATCCTTCATGCAATTCGCCAGAGCCCGGGCCAAATCACGCTCATTTCGGTTTCGCCCCTCAGCAATGTGGGGGCATTGATTGACAAGGACCCTGCAACTTTCCGTCTCTTGAAACAAGTTGTCATCATGGGCGGATCGATTCGGCGTGGCTATGGAGATCTTGGCTACACTCCGAATCATGGGCCCGATCCGGAGTACAACATTCTCTTGGACATCCCCTCCGCGAAGAAGCTTTTCGCTTCGGGCGTTCCCATCTACGTTATGCCGCTTGACTCGACTCAACTCAAGCTGGATGAGGTCAAACGTGGTGTGCTCTTCAGTCAAGGTACGCGTGCAACGGATGCTCTCATGCAACTCTACGCGCAGTGGACGCAATCGACCCAGAACCCGACGCCCACCCTCTTCGATGCGATGGCGGTAGCCGCGACCATCGACCCAAGACTCTGTCCTACGCAGCCGATGCGGATTGATATCGACGACAAAGGCTTTACACGTGAAGTGGAAGGCAAGCCCAATGCCCACGTCTGCCTCCAGTCGAATTCCGATCAGTTCTTCCAGTTCTATTTCGCAACAGTTCTACGCGGCGGGGTTGCCGAGGAAGGTTCTCACACTAACTAACGCAGGGTAAAGCCGAGGCAGAGAGACTTATTCGCATCCTATTGAGACAGACCGCGATGTCGATCTCACGCTGCTCGCCAGGCATATACACTTCCGTGGCCATCTTTCCAGGGAAGTGTAATGTGCCCGCTTATATGGTCGGGGGGGGGGATTGCAGGCGCCTATGGACGCCTCTCGGCGAGTCCCGGTCTTTTGACCGCCGCTGTTTTTCACCGGAACAACCTCGGCAATTCGCTTCAATATCCATCTCATGCCCGAAGCCTGGACTGCCTACAACTTCGCATGTTTTTCCGAAGCGACTGTCGTCAATTTTAAATTGACAAGAACATGTCGGCCGCTTTAGCATTTGCTGCCGACTGATATTGAAAGTGTTCATCGCTGGCAATACGCGATAGGACGCTGTGTACGGCCAATCTGAACGTACGCTATCCGCTTCTAAATTGAATGCTTTCAACTCAGAAGTTCTGGGCGTCAGAAAAATATGAGCGGCCCCGAGATCGTTAACAGGTTCGCGGCAGCGGACTCAAACGCACTCAACAAGGAGACAACGTGAACAGCGATAAGTTACTTAGAACCTTTTTGGCGGCGATTGCGATGCTGCTGCTGGTCTTTGGGCAAACAGCAATGTTTGCAGCTCAATACCCTGCAGGTTCGGGAGTGCTCAATGTAAAAGACTTTGGCGCGAAAGGCGATGGCGTCACCGACGATACGGCGGCCATCAATGCGGCAATCTATGCCAGTACGCCAAGCAGCACAACAGGCGACTATTGGGGGCAGGCAAAGATCGTTTATCTGCCCAGCGGAACGTACATCATCTCCAGTCCGCTCATCAAGACCAACGGGTCAGGCAATGCGACCTACGGAATGGTCCTGATTGGCCAATCGCAAAGCACGACCACCATCAAACTGGCGTCCAACACTTCAGCGTTCGGGAATACATCGAGTCCGCTGGGAATGATTCATCCCACCTCCGATGCCTCTTATGGCTGGGCGCCTGAACCGGGAGACGGAAATGCGGCGTACCAGAACACCATCCAGGACCTGACGATCGACATCGGCACAAGCAACCCGGGAGCCATTGGAATCGATTACCTCGCAAGCAATCTGGGCGCTATTCGCAATGTGACCGTTCAAGCTCCATCCGGTACGGTCGGGGCCACAGGCATCCAAATGACGCGGCAGGACATTGGGCCCGCCCTTCTCGAAGGTGTAACGATCAACGGCTTCACTGTCGGACTCGATGTCAGCAATTTGCAGTATAGCCTTACGCTGGACCATGTTACCTTGTCCGGCCAAACGGTCGCCGGGCTGCGTAACTCTCAAAACCAGATCGTTGCCAATGCGCTGACGGCAAGCACTGCGGCTCCGGCGATCGTCAATAGTAGCTCCGATGGAGAAATTGTGCTCGCTGGGGCGGTCTTGCAGCGCGCTTCGGGATACAGTGGCAACCTAATTTCAAACTCGGGAACGATAGTTTTTCGCAACAACAACACAGTGGCGGGATATTCGAGCTTCACCGGGTCCACTCTGCCCAATGATGTTGTGAATGGCATGCTCTCTCCCGCGGGTTTCACCAACGGTGCTTCCGGTTCCTTCAATACCTTCAATGTCATTCAGGATCCCCCGGCCGCAATCAGCGATCCCCTGGCAAACTGGGTTAGCGTAACGTCCACGGGAGCTGTGGCCAGCACGGACTTTACCGATGTCAATGACAATGTTTCCTCGCCCGTGGACGCCAGTTCGGGCATCCAGGCGGCGATGAACTCCGGCGCCTCGACGATCTACTTCCCGCACGGTGTCTATTACATCTCAAGCCCGATTACAATTCCTGCGACTGTGCAGCGCATCGTGGGTTTAGACTCGTCTCTTCATCCGACTCAGTATGAGAGCTGGCGCAACGAAGGCATGTTCCGCATCCTCGCCAATGCTTCGAATCCGCTCGTGATCGAGCAGGTCCGCTTCGACAACTCCAATGACGGCACCCAACTCGCTCTGGAACATACGAGCAATCGCACTCTGGTTCTACGCGACATCATCTTCCCTGGTACGCTTGCGGTCAATCGAGCCAGCGGAGCCGGATCCCTCTTCATGGAAGACGTGAGCGCCGCGGGCAGCAACGTAACCCTGGCCGGAGCCTCCACCTTCCAAGCGCGCCAATTCGATTTTGAGAACTGTGGAACCTGCATGATTCTGAATGACACCCCGGCAGTGATTATTGGCTTCAAAGAAGAGGGTGACACGACCGAGATTGCAGCCACCAACGAATCGACAGTCGATGTGTTAGGCGGCCTGGCGTACATGGTATGGAACGGCACAGACACAAGCAAGCCTCTGTTCAGCCTGGATGGAGGCTCGAAGCTGATTGCCTCCTTCGACGAGGCCGTCATCAACTCCTGCTGCACCGTAGCCTACTATTTGGCTCAAGATATTGACCAGGAGTATTACACGCAGGCCGGTGCTTTCCAGTCGCGTTCCGATGGCGGACACGTGGTAGGAAACCTGCGCACCGGTCCATCGGTCATCAATCCATCTGCTATCACCGTTAAGACGTCAAGCTCAAACACCGTCTCCGGTGTGAGTATTATGGACTATGTTGCCGCTACCCACGCAGGCACAATGGCGCTCAATGTGAACTGCTCTTCGGGCACTATTACCATGAAGGATCAGAACGGTAATCTCATTTCCGGCTCAGGAACCGGCTATATCTCCTATGTTGGAACCCTGGCTCAGGAGAATGCCGCTCTGGCAACGCTGACCTATGAGGCCAGCGGCTCGCCAGGCAGCGATCTGTTAACCATCAATCCCTGGAATGAGATTGGAGAAAACACCACGCAGAACATCTATATAGCCGTCACGAGATAGATGCTGAGAAAACTCGGCGCGGCTGCGCGCTGGCTTCATCGGTTGCAATCAGGTCCCGTTGAAGGACCTGATTGCAACCCTAGAGCTGGTTTCATAAACGGCTTTTTATCAGGGCACGGCTTTAGCCGTGCCGCAAAAAGGCCGCAAGTTTCAAGGGCTCTATCCCCCGATGGACGTTCCTGAATTCCAGAATTGAGGTTCATGCGACCAGTTCTAGGGCCTCAGGGCGGAGGCTGCCTCCAGCCGAAAAAGCATACACTCCAGAAACGCAATCGTAGAAACACTCCCGGAAACTTTGGAGAGGATCCTCGCGGTTGGACGGGATCAACTCATTCCGATGTTTACTTGACTTGGATTACGCTGTTGCCGCAACGATGAGCGGCGGAAGAACGACGAGGAGATTGACATGCTCTGGACACAAAGAATCGCTAATTACGCCCTGCCCGTATTTCTAGGGACCATGGCGTTATTCGCTGCGGCACTGGTCATGCCCGCGCAACCGGCAACTCATCCGGCTGCCGCTTTTGCCGCCGCTCGGGATTGGTGGAAGAACGCGGTTATTTATGAGATATATCCGCGTAGCTTCCAGGATTCGAACGGAGACGGCATCGGCGACCTGAACGGGATAACCTCGCGTTTGGACTACCTTAAAGATCTGGGTGTGGACGCCATCTGGCTTACCCCCGTCTATCCCTCGCCGCAAGTGGACTTCGGGTACGACATTTCGGATTATGAGAACATTGATCCCAAATACGGCACGTTGGCGGATTTCGATCGCCTGGTTGCCGCGGCCTCCAAGCGGCACATTCGGGTTCTGATGGATATGGTGATGAACCACACTTCGGATAAGCATAAGTGGTTTATCGAGTCACGATCGTCGCGCGACAACCCTTACCGCGGCTGGTACGTGTGGCGAGATGGTCAAGGAAAGACGGTGACTGGCGACGGGGCTCCGCCGAACAACTGGCAATCCTATTTTGGCCACTCGGCATGGGAGTGGGAGACTGGTTCGCGTCAGTACTACTACCACAAGTTCTACATCCAGCAGCCGGACTTGAATTGGGATAATCCCAAAGTTCATGAAGCTTTCAAGGACATCATGAGTTTCTGGCTAAAGCGTGGGGTTGCAGGTTTCCGGTTTGACGCCATCACCACCTTATTCGAGGATCCGAATCTTACCGACGAAGGCATCGTTTTGAATAAGGATGGCAAGCCGGATATCAATGCCTTTGGCGACCCGAAGCTGGACGACACGAAGACCAACAACCTGCCCGGCACGCACGCTGTGATGCAGGAGATGCGCGCTGCGACGGACGCGTTCGGCTCGAGGGCGTTTCCCGGCACCCGGGTGCTGATTGGCGAGACCTATCTTCCCAACATCGCCGAACTTGCGAAACAGTATGGGACGGCGGACAAGCCGGAGTTTCACCTGCCGATGGACACACAGGTGGGCTTCATCAATAAGCTGGATGTAGCTGAGTTCCGCGCCAAGTTGAATGACGTGGAGACAAAGATTGGCGATAACACGCCGCTGCTGGTCTTTGACAACCACGACAATCCGCGTCTGGACGCGCGCTACGGTGACGGAGTGCACGACGCCGACATCCAGCGAGCGCTTTCCACAGTGCTGTTCCTGAGTCGAGGGTCAGCCCTGTTCTATTACGGCGACGAACTCGGGATGAAGACCACGCCGCCTGCCAGCAGGCAGGATGTTAAGGATCCCATCGGGATCATTGGCTGGCCAAAAGAAAAGGGCCGCGACGGCGAACGCACGCCGATGCAGTGGAACGTGCAGGCGAAGGCAGGCTTCACCACAGGTGTACCATGGCTGCCCGTCCCGCCCAGCTTCACGGCCTATAACGTGGAGGTGGAGAAGGCGAATCCCAGCTCTCTCCTTGCCTGGTACCGAAGCATCATTCGGCTCAAAAAGACAAATCCCGCCTTTGCGCGCGGCGAGAATGTCATGCTCGACACCGGGAATACCAAGGTGCTGAGCTGGATGCGCCGAGCGACCGGAGCGCATGCGGTGGTGGTGTGCGTGAATCTCACGGCGCAACAGCAGATCGTAAACCTTGCTGTCCCCAACGTGGGCCGCCATCCGAGGACCCTACTGAAGACGCCCGGTGCCGCCAATCCAGCATCGCTCACGCAGATCGTGCTGGGTCCATTCGGGGTGTATGTCGGGGAAGTGCGGATAGAAGTGTTAAACAGGCCCCGGCATTCCTCTTAAGAGGTAGCCGGAGCAAAATGAATGCTTTGAAGGCCACGTCGGCGCAATCCGGCGTGTGATCTTCGGATGGGGAGTAGCTCACATCTATGGAGAGGGATCCGGGAGTGAAAGAGAACAAATCTGCCCGCTGCGGTCCCCTTTTATCCTTTTGTGCCTATCGAGCAAGCTCGGCGCTGTTGTCCAAGTAGTTTGACCTCCATGTATAATAAGTGGAACGTTTCAGTAACGAAGGACAAGCTATGTGCAGCCGAATTAACATGCACGATATCGCTAAGCGAGCCAAGGTGTCGATTGGCACCGTGTCTAACGTTATCAACGGTACGGTTGCGGTGAGAGATGGCGCGCGCCAGCGTGTCCTCGAAGCGGTCAAGGCTCTTGGCTATCAACCGAGCCAGTTAGCCAGAGGGCTTCGACGCGACTACACCAACGTAATTGGCATGATCATCCCGGATATCATCAATCCATTCTTTCCTGGCCTGGTTCGAGCAGCGGAGGATGTAGCCAGCGCGAACGGATTTCGCCTGGTGCTCTGCAATACCGACGACGATCCGGTCAAGGAAGCATCCTGCCTGAATGACTTGCAGTCGTATCTGCCTGCAGGATTGCTTTTCATTCCGGCCATCGACAGTCAGTTGCAGGAGCAACCCATGCGCCGTGGTCGACCAACTCCAACCGTGTGCATCGATCGAAAGCCTAAAGGATGGAAGTGCGACTCGGTTCACGCGGACAACGAGAGTGGCGCGTACGCTGCGACTTTGCATCTGCTCGATCACGGCCACCGGCGAATTGGCGTAATTGGGGGACCGATCAACATGGCCACGGCGCGAGACAGACTACGCGGCTTCCGCCGGGCCTTGAAGGAAACTGGAGTTCCGCTTCCAGATGCTTACGTTGAGACTGGACGATTCGACCGCGCCAGCGGCTTGGAGGCGGGACTCCGGCTTCTGCGTCCATCCTCGCGGCCCACAGCTATCTTCGCTGCCAACGACATGATGGCAATGGGCGTGTTACTCGCAATGCGCGAATTGGGGATGCGGTGTCCCGAAGACGTGTCGATCGTTGGCTTCGATAACCTGGAAATGGTGGATTTGCTGCAACCCGCTCTAACAACCGTTCAGCAGCCTGTCTACCGCATCGGCGCAACGGCGGCTGAACTTCTGATCGAGCGCATATCTGGAGCGTCCAAAGCGCCGCGAGAAATCGTATTGGAAACCGAGTTGATTCGCCGGGGTTCTGTCATGCGCGTTCAGTCAGAAGCTCCGCAGCGGCAACAGGAAGCACGATCGAGGTCTGCGAGGAGACCGCTTGCGGGCGAGCGCAAAACGAGCTCCGCCTCGAAGCCGGCTCCCGATACTGGTTTCGTATTAACTGACTAAAACCGCCCTGTTCTTTGGGTTTGACAACTGCAGTTCGCCTAGTTTAGGTTAAGTGTCAGAAGATGAAAGCTTTCATGTGGGTGACTTTCATAGTCGGGCTGTCCGTTCCAGCTTGAATTGGCTCCTCGTCTTTGGGCTCTACCATGAGACATCGTCGCGTTCCAGTCGCAACCTTATTTCGCCGTGCTTTCTTTCACGATCCTGAGCATGTTGTGCAACGGCTCGTGGGCAAGTGCAGCAAAGCTTTGCCCGGGCTCCCGATTTCCAGGCTTCCACTGGAACTAATCTGGCGCAAATCTTCTAATTGATTCGAGAAACGTACGCTTCAAGAAGGGTTCAGAAAAATCATGGCTAACAAGATAATTGTGGTTGTCGGGAGCTTGAACCTCGATCTCGTCGTACAGGTCGAGCGTCTCCCCACGGTAGGGGAGACGGTGCTTGGTACTGGATTTCAAACGCATCCCGGCGGCAAAGGTGGAAACCAGGCGGCGGAAATCGGACGGCTCAACTATCCGGTGCATATGATCGGTCGAACTGGCTCCGACAGCATTGGTGCCGGACTTCGGCAGAGCTTGAATAGCGTTAACGTTGAAACCGCGGGTGTGGCCATCTCCGAAGGCGCCTCAGGCACGGCAATGATTGTGGTCCAGGCGGATGGAGACAACAGCATCGTGGTGGCGCCGGGAGCCAATGCTTGTCTCAGCGGGGCGGATCTCGATGCAAACCTCGACTTGATACGAACTGCAAGTCTGGTCCTGACGCAACTGGAAATTCCGATCGCAACTCTGGAGCATCTGACTAAGATTTGCGAGCGCGAGGGTGTGCCGCTAGTGCTCGATCCAGCTCCTGCGTGCTTTCTGCCCACCAGCCTGTTGCGCCGGGTAACTTGGATTACGCCGAATGAAACCGAGGCGCAATATCTCGCGGGTACCACAGGATCGGCATCCTCCGAACCGGAGTTGCGAAGACTCGCCGAAGGGTTGTTGTCGATGGGGCCGAAGAATGTGCTTCTCAAACTGGGTGAGCGCGGCGCATACCTCGCTACACAGAGTGGGATTCGAGCCGCGGTTCCTGCCTATCCGGTCGACGCATTGGATACGACTGCTGCCGGGGACGCGTTCAATGGAGCATTTGCCGTCGCACTTGCGCGCGGCGCCGGGGCGCTGGACGCAGTAAAGTTTGCAAACGCCGCAGCGGCAATATCGGTCACCCGGCACGGAGCGCAGCCCTCCATGCCGACACAAGCCGAGGTCGAAGCATTCATGACTAGGCAACTGGAGATGGCGCTATAAGATCGAGGATCCCTGGAATATGCGTTGTGGTTGGCGTCGGGTAATCCTCCCAGTTCTTGCCGCATCGATTCCCGGCTTCTGGCCGTAAGCCGCGATAACCTTCAGCAGGGCGCGGAAAGCCGTTGTTGGTGGCGATATCGGAGATGATCGTAAGGACGCTTCAAGGCCGATGCTGGCCGACTCAGTCCCGACGCTCCAAGTCGTCGGCGTAATGCGAGCATGAGGAGACGCAGACTGTGCGCCCGTATTTGCTCGTCTTCCTGAACATGCCGGGCAAGGTGAGATTCCTGTCGCAGCCAGCCCGGCGCCAACGCTAAATCGGCCATCGTGCAATGTCTTACTTCTGCCTGTCGGCAATTGCAGGCTGCGAGAAACCGCCTGGGCGGTCGCTACGCTGCTCTCTGCGGCGTAGCGACCAATATTTCAGCCAATGCGCTGTTCGGAAACCTGCAAGCCATAACTGCAGACCGGCCACACTTCATTTCTGATTCCCAGCTGCCGGCGGTCCGCCTTGCAAGAGCGGAACCATCCGGCCATTTCCTCCTTGACTGCGAGGCTTGAAGCCCTCCCGTCCAATCCTGGTGGTCTTTTCCGCTTGCTCATTCAATAGATACGTTTCGAAGTGCCGTCCCGCTTCCCACGCCTCATCGGTAAACGATGCCGTCATGGAGGCATTCGTAAGCGAGAACGCGGGCGCTCCGGGGGCCGGGTTCTTCTCTACCATATAAATCAATCCGCCCAGCACCTCCGTTCTTCCTCCAGCAACGGTCTGTGCCACAAGGTTAGCCCTTTCCGTCTTGATTCCGAGAATCCACACAGGCGCTCCAGAGTTATAGACGCGCACGCCTCCGCCCTCAGTGTCATACTGGCGCGCAGCTACCTGCGCCGGTCCGCTGACATGCAATGCGCCGCAACAGGTGTTGTCGAGGAATACTCTCCCCCCCGTAGCCTTCCGCAGCAGAAAATTCCGGCCTGTAGTGGGTATATCGCGCAGCACCACCTCACGCAAGGCGCTGACCTCAAAGGCAAACACGTCCATTCCGGCACGCATTGCGAGCCGTTCAATGAGCAAGGGCGCAGCCGATGGAGAATCGATTTGGAACATCCCTTGATCGTCCTTCTTCACCCATTCTCCGCCCGCCTTGATAGAAGAATTCATGCCTACGATGTGGCGCACCGACGCAGGCACCTCGATCGGCTCCCTGATCGCATAGTCTCCATGAGGAATATAGATAGTTGCTGCGCCTGATGCGAACGCTTTCCTAAACGCTGCTGTCGAATCGTGGTCATCGCCTTCAACCACACCAAACTGCGCCACGCTTACCCACCGCTTCACCGGTTCGCCAAATGCCTCCGGAGCATTCAAAACGGGCAGCTTCCATGCATCCGCCGCAGGCTTCCAGTTTCCTTGCCCTGTCAACACGCCTTGAAGCGAGTTCCAAGATGTCCCGGCTGCGATCGCCTCGAAGCCCTCAATGCTTGTTCCGTGCATTATGATCGATCCCTTATTCTCTATGAGGGGCCGAGCCGGCAAGCTGCCGTGCAATTCTCCGCCCACCAATACGATCAGCCCGTCTGGAGCGTCGTTCACAATCGCGGGAACTCCATCGGCGTGAATCGTAATGTCCTGAATCGCCAGTGAATTCAGATGATTTCTTACACTGGCGACATGCTGCCCGGAGAGATGGATATCGTTCAGTGTCATGCAATACGAGTAACTCGATACATCGATTCCGACTTCAAAGCCGGTCACGGAAATATGCTCCAAAATGGCAGGACCAGCCCATTTCCTCACCATCGAAATACCCGCAAGCCCGCTTCCTTCCCGCGCTACGAGCTTAAGATTCCGCAGAGCTCCCATGTTGCTGGCCAGGAAGTCGATTCCGATTGCTCCCTTGTTCTTCAGCCCAACATCGATTGTCATGTTCTCTACAAAATTCTCATATGCATCGTTGCCTTCGCCAAGCGCTGGATAATCCTTGTTTCCACCGTACGGTCCGGCCCCGTCCAGGAGTTGCGATGTGTGAAGATCATGGCGCGAGGCTTTTCAGGGTCGCCGTAACCCGTCGCATGATCGGCGAGTCTAAGTATTGTTTTCTCTCGGGACTGCCCAAGCAATAGCATTCCTGAAGCGTACTTTCCGTTTGTATAGCGCTTCAACAATGGCGCTGAAATTCGATAGGTCCCGTCCGGCAAATAGACAATCTTGTCGTGAAACCAATCGTAGCCGGTGCTCTGCCCGGTTGCGGCGATTGCGCGCAGAATGGCTTCGGTGTCGTCCGTCTTTCCGTCGCCTTTAGCTCCAAAGTCGCGCACATTCAGCGAACCGCTATCGGCTGGGAATTCCAGTGACCGGGGCGCTTCGCCCGCGTGCATGGCCGGCATTGAAAAAATCACTCCAGTCGCAACCGCCGCAAAGCAAAGCGCCTTCCGGACTCTCTTCATCCCCATTGTGATCCGCCCTTTCCTTCCGCTCCAGCTCTCGTCGGTCAATCTCATGCAAATTGACGATGGAAAACATGAAAGCTTTCATTGAGTCTCACTCTATTCAGCGAACGATTCACCTGTCAAATGCGCCTTGAACGCGGGGAGAATCGTTGCGAAGTGGATATTCAACCGCACCGTTCTTGACAGTTCCGACCAGGTTGGATGACTATGGTAGGCGGCATTGAAACAATTCAACGATCGCCTGCCGCAGCGGTAGCCCGATCCACGAGCCCGGCCCTCTCTGCAGAGTTGCTCGGCCCTGGTTCGTTCCTGCTGCGGCAACGCGAAGAAGCGTGGTTGAGATTTGAATCTCCTGCATAGGCCTTTGGTTCCGCTGCTCGTTGCTTTTCTTTTGGCGGTTCCGGTTTCGGCACAGACTGCCGGCGCACCTGCGCCGGCTCTTCGTGACGGCGATCGAGTGGTTTTCTACGGCGACAGCATCACGGCGCAGCGTCTCTATACACGGTTTGCCGAAGACCTCATGGTCTCACGGTATTCGAAGGAGAGAATCAGTTTCTTCAATGCCGGGGTGAGTGGCGATAGCGTAGAGGGCGGGCATGAAGGCGACATTGAAACGCGCCTGAAGAGGGATGTTCTGCCCTTGCGCCCGTCCGTCGTGACGATCATGCTGGGGATGAACGATGGCCGGTATACGACAGAATTTGACAGCAATTTCAATGCCTATGCATCCGGCTACAAAAAGCTGATAGCCCTGTTGCGGGAATTGGTTCCTGGAGTCCGCCTGGTCCTGATTCGGCCTTCTCCGTACGAAGAGTTTGCGCATCCCCCAGCGATTGCAGGCTATAACTCGGTCATGTTGCGCTATGGGCAGTTTCTATCGGAACTGGGCGAGAAAGAGCACATCCCGGTGGTCGATTTCAATCAGCCCGTGACGGCTGCGGTACTGCGCGGAATGCAGGTCAATCCCGCCGTGGCAGGATCTCTGCTGCCGGATCGCATTCATCCATCGCCGGCGGGGCATTGGATCATGGCCGCGGCACTGGCACAGGCGTGGAATTTCAGTCCGACGGTTAGCAGCGCAACCATCGCCGCAGACCAGGCTAGAGCTATCGAGCAGTCGAACACCACAATTAGCGAACTGCAATCTGCGAATGACAAGCTTTCCTGGACGCAGTTGGATCGGGCTCTTCCCATACCTCTTGAAATGAACGACCCGATCACCCAATTTCTGTTGCAAGCGTCGGATCTCGCTTCACTGGACCGGCAGATACTCAGAGTGACCGGGCTAATAGCCCCTTTGCACACGCTTTCTATCGATGGCAAGAAGATAGGTACTTTCACCCGCGAGGAATTGAATCTCGGAGTGAATCTCGCACTCTACCAGACTCCAATGGAAGATCAGGCAAAGTCGATCGATTGGGCGGCTGACGATCGAGCGAAGTTAAGTGGCACGCGGTTTGCGCTTCTCACGTCGACCGAGTCAGACACATCGCGGCATGAGGCGATCGACTCTCTCGACCGGCTGGACCGGGAAATGATCGATCGGGAGTATCGGAACGCGCAACCGAAGCCTCACACGTTTGAGCTATCCATCGGAGCTAAATAGCCATGAAATTGCGTGGAGTGTTCAATGGGGCGGTTTTATGCGGAGCGCTATTCTTGTCAGCGGTCGCGGAGGCCCACGCCGCCGCCAATGTCCTGCGCCTTCAGAGTCCGGACCGACGCGTCCAGATTTCCTTCTCGCTCCAGGGCGGGCACTTGGCGTACCAGTTATCAAGAGATGGCCATCCTTTACTGAAGAAATCTCCGTTGGGAATTCGGAACAGCGACGATGCAGTTCTTGCCGATGCTCATTTCGGCAAGACAAGGCGATATCGTATCGCGGACTCGTACCCATCGTACGGCGTGCATTCGGTTGCTCGCGAAGACGGCACAGGAATGGAAGTCGCGGTGCTAGCCAGGGACGGCGACGTGGCCTACACACTGGAAACGCGCGCTTACAACAATGGAGTCGCCTTCAGAATGACGCTTCCTGGGACGGCGCCAAGAACGCCGTTGGAGACGACTGAATTCAACCCGATCGATGGAAGCGCCGTGTGGTCGTTGGACCCGGCGGCGGCGCACTACGAGGGCGTGTATGCGAGGAGCAAGGCGGAGGAGATTCCGCCCGGCAGATTCATGGCTCCTCCAGTGGTGATCGAGCTTCCGAGCGACTCCTCTTATCTCGCAATTACCGAAGGGCGACTGAAGAATTATCCGGGCATGATGCTGCAGTCAAATGGAAAGGGTACATTTTCGGCGCGTCCCGGCAATGAGGTTCCAGCAGATAACGCGTTACGTTACTTCCAGGGAGAGGCCATCGCAAAGAGTCTGGCATTGCCTGCAGCGATTGCAGGCCCGATCACGACACCCTGGCGTGTCGTGATGATTGGCGCAACATTGAACGAACTTGTAAACAACGACATTGTTAGCGACGTTTCGGATGCGCCGGATGCGGGCGCATTTCCGGAAGGAGCGCGCACGCCGTGGATCAAGCCGGGGCGGGCGGTATGGAATTTTCTCGACGGCGGCGCGAGAACACTGGAAGGCGCAAGAGAGTTTTCCAGAATGGCGGGTGATCTTGGCTTCGAATATCAGGTTGTCGAGGGTCAATGGAACCGCTGGAGCGAGACCGATCTCAAGGGACTGGTCGACTATTCGCGGGCCCGGGGAGTGGGAATCTGGCTATGGAAAAACCGTCGCGATCTTGCGACAGCGGAAAGCCGGAAGGCGTGGTTCGACCTCTGCAACCGCACGGGCGTGGTAGGCGTCAAGATTGACTTTTTCGATTCGGAAGCGAAAGAGGTGGTCGATCTTTACCAGTCCATTCTGGTGGAGACGGCGGAACATCATTTGATGGTAGATTTCCACGGGGCGAACAAGCCCACAGGCGAGCAGCGAACATGGCCAAATGAACTGACGCGCGAAGCGGTCGAGGGCATGGAGTATTGCTGTATCGAGGGCATTGCGGACGCTCCGCGCGCCAGGCATGCCGTGACCGTACCATTCACGAGATTCCTGGCGGGTCCGGCCGACTATACGCCGGTGCTACTCGACAAGGGGAGGAACGGCACGACATGGGCAAACCAGATTGCCTCGGCAGTCATTCTAACTTCACCGCTGTTGACGTATGCGGCAAATCCCGAGACGTTGCTGAGCAATCCAGCGGTAAGTATCATCCGTGACATACCAAGCACCTGGGATGAGACTGTGGTGCTGCAGCCCTCCAAGATCGGATCCCTGGCCATCTTCGCGCGGCGCAGTGGGAAGACGTGGTTTCTTGCTTGCATGAACGGCGATGAACCACTCGCTTTGGATATTTCGCTGAGCTTCCTGGGAAGCGGGTCGTGGAAGGCGCAGTCGGTGACCGATGCGAAAGACAACCCCGCGGCAGTAAGAGTGGAAGCAGGAACCTTTCAGCCTGACAGGGCCATCCATCTCGCGCTTGCCTCGGGCGGCGGATCTGTTGCAGAGTTCAAGCCGGAGTAAAATGGTGCTGTCAATTCAACGTGAATGAGGTTCGCCGATGCGCGTCGATATCGAGCTAACGCACATCGGTGCGAAATGTCGTCGCTCGAATCGATTCTTGGATCTGGTGCACTGCCTCGCGATTCATTGCGTCTTTGCACTCTTTCTCATCCTGGTCGCTTCTCTGCCTGCAGGAGCGGCGGGTTTAGAACAGAGTGAAGCGCTTGGTCCCGGCGCCACATCTGCTGGTGACGCAGACCATGCCGATTCGGGTTTGACGAATGCAAAATCGATGCTTCGGCAAGGAAAGCCTTCCGAAGCGGAGGCCATCTTGCGCGATTACCTGCGCGGACATGAAGACTCGGCCAAGGCGCACGTGCTTCTCGGTCTGGCCACGTTCGAGGAGAACCGGCCGGCAGATTCGCTCGCTGAGTTTACGCGAGCAGCCCATCTTAGCCCGCCTGGGGCCAGCGAACTCGTTGTTGTCTCCCTTGATTATGTCAAGCTGAAAGACCTTCCTGACGCGGATCGGTGGATGTCGGCGGCCCTCGAGAAGGCTCCAAAGAACGTCGCGGCATGGCGCTACATGGGGGGAATCAAGTATTCGGAGAATCGATTCTCCGAAGCAATCGAAGCTTACCGCAAGTGCCTTGAGTTGCAGCCCGAAGATGTTCTGGCGGAGGACGGGGTAGGCCGGTCCTATGAAGGACTAGGTCGCGACGAAGATGCGGAGGCGGCCCTTCGCATGGCTCTCGATTGGCAGTCTCATGCGGTTACCAAGTATGCTCAGCCACTTCTGCACCTGGGAAGCCTGCTGATTCGTCACGGACAAACCCGTGAGGCGTTGTCCTACCTGGAGGAAGCGGAGGCGCTTTCTCCGGACGATGAGGATGTCCATAAGCAACTGGGAGAGGGCTATGCACGATTGAATCAGCTTGGGAAGGCGCAGGTAGAGTTGGAGAAGTCGATTCAACTTTCCCCGAAGGACTCTCATTTGCACTGGCTCCTTGCATCGGTCTACCGGAGAGAGGGCCAGGTGGAGAATGCAGAACGAGAGAGCCAGCGGTTTTCCGAATTGGTCGGCTCCCATTCCAACGACAAGGTTCCTTAGGCGCAAGGCGAGGCCCGCTCAAGACAGCCCGCATGAAGGTCTAGGGGCAGTACTCTCCTCGAGACGTAGCATCGCTGTTCAGGGGAAAGACGATTGGTGTGCTGCGGGTGAAGGGTAGGAATGAAATGTTTCATTGCGGAGGATTTGAACGAGTTAGCCCGCGAATTTAACATCAATCGATACTATGCGTTACGTGAGATGTTCTGGGTTTCTTCCTGAGGGGCTTGACAGCGTACATAAGAAGGGATTATGGTTCGTTCCGCAATATAAATGTTCAAATCTGAAATGTTTCACGAACAAAAGCATTAGCTGGTTCGTTAGTACAGAGTGAAGGTAGTTGATTCACTTTTAACCATCATCCGGCGGCAGATATTGAAACGATTCATCTTTTGGATTGGAATTTCAGTTCCATGACCGCCGCAGACTTTTTCAGGTTGTTCCGTCACACGCTGGAAAGCGGGCCGGAACGTAACGAGAAGCCCTATAGGGAGGCATGTATGTTCGATCAAAAATGCGTCAGGAGAGCGGTGCATCTGAGCCTGCTCGTCATGGCGATACTCGCTCTTCAGTGGCCCCAAGCCAAATTGTGGGCGCAGGTGGACCGCGGAACGATCACAGGAACCGTCGTTGATTCCAGCGGTGCAGCGCTGGCAGGAGTGCAGGTTTCCGCTAAGGAAACCTCAACGAACACGCAATATATGGCGGTGTCTAACGACCATGGGGAGTATTCAGTTCTGAACCTGCCCATTGGGAACTACATCGCCAGCTTCACGAAGGCCGGCTTTAGGACCCTCGACCAGAAAGGGATTGTCATTCTGGCCAATCACACGGCCCGGGTGGACGCGGCCTTGAATGTCGGCTCAGTGGTTGAGTCGGTCGAGGTCAGCGCAACGCCGATCCTGGAAGTGCAGCCCGAGGTCGGTACGAACATGACCGAGGATGAGGTAAACGAACTTCCATTGAGTATCGCGGGGGGCGGAAGAGACCAGCTGTCGTTTGCTATTTCAGTTACTCCCAATGTTAGCGGGGACACTTGGAACACCCAGGTAAACGGGTCGCAGCAGTACTCGAAG
>Ga0255353_1000499_pt1 | contig 25064 bp, 18 predicted proteins | sample HBST25metaG_FD_189941 | JGI IMG/M metagenome (GOLD analysis project Ga0255353, IMG submission 189941) | Peat soil microbial communities from Stordalen Mire, Sweden - H.B.S.T25 | ecosystem: Environmental > Terrestrial > Soil > Wetlands > Peat | place: Sweden: Norrbotten County, Stordalen Mire...
GCCTGGCCGAACGCTCCATCCAATCACTGGCCGAACTGACCCCGGCTGCCTACGCCGCCAAGATGGCAAAGTAGCCTACCTTCGCACACCCCGGACCCGTCAACCATGCTGTTGGTCGGAGGCGTACCGAAGAACTGCGTCGTGTGAAGCGGCGCAAGGGGCGGCGCAATCTGGCCAACTTCGAGAATCTACCTGTTAGCACGCATATCTACGAGTTGAGCGAAGCAGAACGGGCTTGCCCTTGCTGTGGTCTGACGCGCAAGGAAATCGGCGCCGATGAAAGCTGGCAGGTAGAATATCTTCCCAGCCACTTCGAACGCATCCATCATGTGCGCAAGAAGTATGCCTGCACAGGCTGCGAGACGAACGGAGAAAACCCCAGCATCCGAGCGGCGAAAAGACCGGAGACGGCGATCGACAAGGGGCTTGCAGGGCCGGGCCTGCTGGCTTACATCGTAACCAGCAAATTCAGTGACTTCCTCCCGCTCTACAGACTGGAAGATATCTTCACCCGGCAGGGCTTCGAGATCTCGCGAGCGACGCAGTCGGTGTGGTGCGGCGATGTGGCGGACCTCGTTGAGCCGCTCTATGACCTGATGGCGAATCGCGTGCGGGCATCGCATGTGGTGGCTACGGATGACACCATCATGCCCATGCAGAGCAAAGGCAAGACGGCGAATGCGCGCATGTGGGTTTACGTCGGCGACGAGGCTCAACCGTACAATGTCTTCGACTTCACAATGGATCGTGGCCGCGATGGTCCGAAGCGCTTCTTGAAAGGCTACAACCAGGTACTTCTTGCCGACGGCTATGCTGGCTACAACGGTGTTGTGGTCGGCAACGCGATCACGCGCGCAGGTTGTTGGGCGCACATGAAAAGGAAAATCATCGATGCGGAGAAGTCCGCACCCGAACTCGCCAAAGAGGCGGTTGAACGGGTGCGTGCACTCTATGCTGTCGAACGGCAGGGCAGAGAGGCTTCTGCCGAAGTGCGCCTGGCGCTGCGTCGTGAACAGTCAACGCCGCTGCTAGCTGAGTTGCATGATCGGCTGCTTGCCTGGAAGGAACAGCTGCTGCCCAAGCATCCAATGGCCGAAGCGATCAACTACGCTCTGGGACAGTGGCAGGAACTGATCGTCTTCTCGACCGATGGCGCGGTCCCCATCGACAACAACGTATCCGAGCGCGAGATGAAGCGCATCGTGCTCAACCGCAAGAACTCGCTCTTCGTGGGCAACGCGTGTGGCGGACGAACAGCCGCCATCCTGGCTAGCCTGACCAGCACTTGCCGCAGACATGACGTGGATCCACAGCTCTATCTCACGCAGTTGCTGATCAGTCTCCCAACGCTGCCCATCAGCCAACTGTCCCGGTGGCTTCCCGACCAGTGGAAAAGCCATCACGCCGCTCGCCTGCAATCCTTGCAAAATCCCGCCGCACCAACCACATAAGGCATGGGGTTCAGATAGCGCTCACTCCGTATCTGCTACGCAATCTGATCGTCACGCGGCCCAACCAGGTGTGGACGATGGACATAACGTACATCCCCATGGCGCAGGGCTTTGTCTATCTGGCGGCGGTGGTGGACTGGTTCAGCCGTAGAGTTCTTGCCTGGAAACTGTCGATCACGATGGAGACTTCCTTCTGCATCGAGGCACTCGAAGAAGCCCTTTCCAGGAATGAAAAACCGGAAATCTTCAACACCGATCAGGGCAGCCAGTTCACAAGCGAAGCCTTCATCGGGCAGCTAAAGAAGAACGGCATCGACATCAGCATGGACGGCAAGGGGCGGTGGCGCGACAACGTCTTCGTGGAGAGGGTCTGGAAGTCCATCAAGTATGAAGAGGTCTATCTCCATGCCTACGAGTCGGTCCACGAGGCCAGAACCTCGATCGGCCGTTACATCGAGTTCTACAACTCCACCCGACCGCACTCCAGCCTGAAAGCGCTCACGCCCGATCAGGTATACTTCAACCGCCTGCCGGAATCCTTGGCAGCTTAAACCGAAAAACAGAACTTCCACTTAAGAAACGACAAAAACTGTCCAAACAACCGGGACCACCTCAGTTGTCGCGGGTCGGCAAACAGGAAATTGAGCGGAATTCTGCGCATCCAACTCGCTTGACAGATAATGTGCTCATCCGTGCGCCGATTTGTAACGATGAGTGTGCGTCTGTACGCGCCCTTCTTTCACGAACTCGGCGGCACGCTTCGCATCGATGGTGTAACGACGACGCGCCATTCCGCACCTCCCTCAAAGGAGTCTCCATCGATTGACGAATACTCCTTTTAGGAAGAAAGGCAAGGATTATGTTCGAACTTTTTTGTCCATGTACAAACTATTTTGTTACCAGACAGTTGGATGACACTCAGTTCTGCCTCGGACGCAACCGCCGTTACTCCTTCGCGCAGAGCCTGGTAGCGCGGCGCCTGATTGAGGCCGCGCTGCGCACCAGATAACAACGCTGTTCCCAGTCTCCAGCTGGCCTGAAGTAGGAGGAATAGATATTCACCATCAATAGGCCTTCCCGGATTGCGATCATCCCGGTTCAAGTTGCGAGGCAATCCAGAGCTTCGCTTTTGTAGGAGATAATGTTGTCCGGTTCGGGTTAATGATGTCGAGTCCGGGATATTGTTGTCCGTCTCCAGGAAGGCCGAAAAACCCGCGCATCGGACTCCACCGTTACCGACTTTGCCAGATTGCAGGCCCGATCCACATTGGCCGGAAAGCGGCGGGAGACCCGCACGGCAGACAGCCCGTCGCTGACGAACCCCTTTTGAACCGTCCCCAGCAGGTGTTCTAAAGCCGATGCCTGTCATGCCCTTTCTTCCCTTGGGTTTTGTATGGGTCTATCCCGATTTAAGGGACGGGCCTCCCTCGGACTATTTTTCCGCAAATTTGGACAATATTTCCGCAAATCTGGACAGTTTTTCCGCAAACCTACAAAACATCAGGAACCTTAGATGTCCAGGTTCTTCACATCCAGCGCATTGTCCTCAATGAACTTGCGTCGCGCCTCAACGTCTTCGCCCATCAGCGTCGTGAAGATGGCCTCGGTTTCGGCAATATCTTCGAGTTTCACCTGAAGCAGCGTGCGCCTCTCGGGATCCATGGTGGTTTCCCAAAGCTGCGTCGACGTCATTTCGCCCAGCCCCTTGTAGCGCTGCACCTGGTATTCCTTCTTGCCCTGTTCCACGATGTACGCAAACAGGTCGCGGGCGGTCTGCTTTTCCACCGGCTCACGCGACGCGCGGGCCGTGCGCCGCGCCTGCTTGGCTTCCGCTTCGGCCTCGGCCTCGCCCACCTCGGGCGCTTCCGCATCCTCGGCGCTCACTTCCACGGCGGCAACTCCCTTGGGCGTGAATTCGATCAGGAACGGCGGCTCCAGGAACTGCTTGATCTGGACATACTTCGACATCATCTGCCGGAACTCGGGGCTGGAAGCCAGCACCCAGTCCACGCACCGCGAGGCGCCCTGCGCATCGGTAAAGCAGACCGACCAGGTGTGGTGCTCCTCGTCTTCCACTGGCTCGCTCACCTTGAACTCGAATTCCTCGGCCACCTGCGTCAGCTCAGCGTGCAATACGGCCAGCTTGGCCGGAACCTCGCTCTCCGCCTGCGATGCGAAATCGGAGCGATGGGTGAACTCCATCCGCGCCAGCATCTCGGTGATCTTCTCGTTGCGGATGCGCCTGTTCACTTGGTCCACAAAACCCAGGTAATCGTTCAGAACGTCCATGAAACGGGTCAGGTCGACCCCCTCGATGCGGCTGGCTGCCTCGCCGTGGCGCACCGTCAGGCCCTCTGATGCGCGATTCACCATCACCTTCACAAACTCGCGCTCGTCCTTGATGTACTGCTCAAAACGCCCCTTCTTGATCTTGAACAGCGGCGGCTGCGCAATGCACACGTTGCCGCGCTTGATCAGCTCCGTCATGTGGCGGAAGAAGAACGTCAGCAGCAGTGTGCGGATGTGCGAACCGTCCACGTCGGCATCGGTCATCAGGATGATCTTGCCGTAGCGGATCTTGGCCGGATCGAAGTCGTCCTTGCCGATGCCGCAACCCAGCGCCGTAATCAGGGCGCGAATTTCTTCATGGCCCAGCATCTTGTCGTAGCGGGCCTTCTCCACGTTCAGGATCTTGCCCTTCAGCGGCAGGATCGCCTGGAATCTCCGGTCGCGGCCCTGCTTGGCCGTGCCGCCTGCGCTCTCTCCCTCGACCAGGTAGAGTTCGCAGCGGTCCGGGTTGCGCTCGGAGCAGTCGGCCAGCTTGCCCGGCAGTCCGCCGCCGTCCAGTGCGCCCTTGCGGCGCGTCAGGTCGCGTGCCTTGCGGGCCGCTTCCCTCGCGCGCGATGCTTCCACCGCCTTGTTGATGATCCGCTTGGCGATGGGCGGGTTCTGCTCCAGGAACATGCCCAGCTTCTCATTCACAAATGCCTGCACCGTGCCGGCAATGTCGGAGTTGAGCTTGCCCTTGGTCTGGCCTTCAAACTGCGGCTGCGGCAACTTCACGCTCACCACGGCCACCAAACCCTCGCGCACATCGTCGCCGCTCAGGTTCTCTTTCATGTCCTTGAACAGGCCCAGCTGCTGCCCGATCGCGTTGATGGTGCGCGTCAGTGAGGTGCGGAAGCCGGAAAGATGCGTGCCGCCATCCACCGTGTTGATGTTGTTGGCAAAACTGAACACGGTCTCGGAGTAGCTGTCGTTGTACTGCAGCGCGATGTCGATATCCACCCCGTCGCGCATGGCTTCCATCACAATCGGCTTGTCGTGCAGCACGACTTTACCGCGGTTCAGATGCTTCACAAACTCGGAGATGCCGCCTGCATAATGAAAATCGGCATGGCGGGCCTCGCCGGTCTTGGGATCGGCGGTGCGCTCGTCGGTCAGCGAGATCGACAGCCCCTTGTTCAGGAAGGCCATCTCCCGCAGGCGCTGGGCCAGCGTGTCGTAGTTGTACTCGGTGACCGTGAAGATGCTCCTGTCGGGCAGGAAATGTATCTTGGTACCGCGCTTCTTGCTGGTCCCCGCCTTGCGCAACTCGCTGGTCGGGTCGCCGCAGCTGTAGTCCATCTCCCACGTAAAGCCGTCGCGCCAGATCTCCACGTTGAACTCCTGGCTCAACGCGTTCACGCAGCTCACGCCCACTCCGTGCAGTCCGCCGGAAACCTTGTAGGTCGAGGCGTCGAACTTGCCCCCGGCGTGCAGCATCGTCAACACCACCTGCACCGCGGGCATCTGCTTGCCGTTGGCCAGCGTCTTCATGTCCACAGGAATGCCGCGGCCGTCGTCGATCACTGTCACGGAGTTGTCCACGTGCACAATGACGTCGATCTTGGTCGCATATCCCGCCAGCGCCTCGTCTACGGAGTTGTCTACAACCTCGTAGACCAGGTGGTGCAGTCCCATTTCGCCGGTCGAGCCGATATACATGGCAGGACGCAGCCGGACTGCCTCAAGACCCTCCAGGATCTTGATGTTTTCGCTTGTATAGTTGTCGTTATCGCCGTGAATCGGGGTGCCATCAAGATTTTCAGTCGCCATAAGATTCCATTCGCAGGGCTTTTGCTTTGAGCTTCATACGGTCGTCGAGTCCGGGGGAAGCTTCCGGACCGAGTGTCTGTGGCCTAACCTCTTGAAAAAAAGGGGCTTTAAAACAAAATCGCCAGACTCCATTTTAGCATGTTGGCGGGGTGGGGAAGAGCTTTCTGGGAGACAGGTATAAAATCAGCCACTTCAAAGAAATTGCCCGTTTCTGATGTGTGACCTTAGTAATTGAAATATTTACTAATTGTGTATATTACTGAAAAAACTAGACTTATCCCATTTCACCCTCTAACATTACAACGTGCAGGAGACCATACCTGTCAATCCAAATCCTTGAGGGGTTACCCATCATGAAACTTGCAATCCGGATCTTCGCTCTCTCTGTTGTCTTTGCTGGCGGTGCCGCGGCTGTTCTCGCTCCCAAGTCCGCTCCTGCAGTTCCCAGCCATCAGTCGGCCACTGCCAGCCTGCCGACGCCGGGTTGCGGTCCTCACGTTCCCACCTGCCCCCCCAATCCCAATTCCGGTAACTAGAACCAGGGTAATGGCACCAAAGTGTCATAGGGCCGCTCCGCTTTATAGTTGAGCAGTTTAGGTTTCGGCGCTATCCTGTGAGTGTTCTCAGGATGGTGGGCGGCCGTCTATGCCTTTAGATCTGGCGATGTCCGTATTGAGCGCGGTAGAGTTCATTCTCTGGGCCGTGCTCGCGTTCTTGTTCTGGACCAAGAAACTGCAGCGCCGTTTTCCGGCCATGAGCGCCTATCTGGCCTTGCGCGTGGGCTCGATGCCCATCCTGCTTCTCCTCCTCTTTGGCCAGGCGCAGCACTGGTTCAATGATTACTGCTTCGTCGTCTATTTTTTCGCCTATTGGGCGGTGTACATGGCGAGCGCCATCATGCTCTTCTTCGTTTGCATGGAGGTCTTCCAGACCGCGCTTTCAGCCTTCTCGGGTTTGAGGAGATTCGGAATTGTTGTTTTCCGCTGGGCGGCACTGGCTTCGGTAGTTGTGAGCTTTTCCACGCTTTCTTATGCGCATCGTGGCCTCCTGATTATTCCCGACATCGCCTATGGGTTGATGCGCTCAGTAAGCGTCGTCGAACTCTGTCTGCTGGGTTTCCTGTGCTTCAGCATGAACGCTTTGCGCCTCTCTGTTCGCGACATGTCGTTTGGGATCTCATTGGGCTTCGGACTGATGTGCACCAATGACCTCCTCCATTCGATGCTCATTTCGGTCTTTACTTCGCTGATTGCACCGGATCAGCTTATCTACGAATCCATGATCCTGGTAGCGCTTGGGACCTGGACGCTCTATTTCGCCCTGCCCGAACCGGCCCGCCTGCCGGTGGTGATGCCGGTGAACTCCACCATCTATCGCTGGAACGAGATCGCCTCGGCCCTCGGCCACACAGGCACCCAGGTTGCCGCCCCGCAGCCTGCCGGCAGCTTCTTCCTCACCGATGTTGAGGATGTGGTCGAGAAGGTGCTCAATCGTGCCCTGAAGGGCAGCGAATCGAAGCCCTAGCTTCCCGTCTCCTAAGTTCGCCCCATACCCCTTGTCATCAGTTCGTCCCATAACGCTTGTCATCCTGAGCGCAAGCGAAGGATCTGCATTTTCAACGCTTTCCGCACAGCCAGGTGGCCCGTCCAATCCCCGCCACAGAAGTGGGTGCCCCCATCTTTTCCGCAGTTTCATCGCGGAAAGGGTGGGAAACCATAGCCATTCCTCAGCCACCGCCGGGCGTCCCGCCCCTCTCGATCCCGCGCCTTTTTTCTGGCGCGGACCTGCCGAAGGCAGTTGGCCCCACCGCAAGGTGGTTGCAGATATTAGCTACCGTGCGCGCACAATCAAAACATGCAAGCCCATCCCGGCCCCCGGCCGAGAGACAGAAAGCCCCCAAAAGGGGGACCCTCCTGGGAGTGGCTCGCCATTTGTTCGCTTTTAATGAAAAGCAGTCCTCGTATCTATCTGTTTTTAAACTGCTTACCAACTTGTCGATCTGCGGAAATTTCAAGATTTCCACAGGTTCTCAATTTGTTAAGTCCAATGGAATCAACACGCAGGTAGGTGATTTCGGGGCAAAATGACCTTTTTTTCGCCCAAAATCGGCCTTTTCCGCAAGAAAATGGAGACAATCTTCCTTGCCCTCCGGCGCGGTTTTAACCTGCATCTCTCACCGAGTCACTCTACGTCTTCACGAGAACTGCTCCCGATTCGGAATTCTGGCTGGCTTGCGCCCTTTGTGAGAAGTGCACGTTAGGGCTCTGCTGCAACCGCAGAAGGGCCGGAACCAGATCCGGTTCCGGCCCTTCTGTGTGCAGATATGAAGAAAGCCACGGCATTGCCGTGGCCTTCTCGCTGAAGTGAAGCTGACTTACTCGGCCACAATCGGCTCAATCGAGGCAAACCGCCCGCGATTGCCGTGGTCGGAGAACTTGACGTGTCCGCTGATCTTGGCGAAGAGCGTATCGTCGGAGCCGATGCCTACGTTCAGGCCCGGCTTGATCTTCGTCCCGCGCTGACGCATGATGATCGTGCCGCCGGTGACCAGTTCGCCGCCGAAGGCCTTTACGCCCAGCCGCTGTGCATTAGAATCCCGTCCGTTTGTGGAGCTGCCTCCACCCTTCTTATGTGCCATTGCCTGATCCCCTTCCTCTGTGCTGCGCTGCCCTTAGGCTGCGGTGTAGGTCACGCCGTCGGCTTCAATCGACTTGATGCGCACCTCGGTGAAGTTCTGCCGGTGACCCTGGAGCTTCTTGTACTGCTTCTTGCGCTTCAGGTGGAAGACAAGGATCTTCTCGCCGCGGCCCTCGCCCAGCACTTCCGCCGTCACCTTTGCAGTGGACGGCTTGGCGACAGTTCCGGGTTCCCCTGAAACCGCCAGTACGTCGCTGAATTCGACCGTCTGGTCTTCAGAAGCGACACTCTCAATCTTCACCACGTCGCCTGGAGCGACCCGATACTGTTTACCACCGGTGCGTATAACCGCGTACATAAACCCTCCAGCGCGGTCCCGGCTCAGCCGGTGCGCTCATAACATTCCCAAAATAGCTCGGACGGAAACTTCCGTCCTGCGGTACGCTCAAGCCCCCACAACTTCGGGCGAACGTCTGGCTCCGCAGCGACTGGCAGGAATCGCCAAACTAGAGTAGTGTACCGGCTTTGCGGCCCAAGGTCAATGTGAACTGCCTTGCCGCTGTTGGTCTGCCGGTTCCTGCCGCGCTCAGGGACGGGCGGGAACCACATAAAAAAGGATGGCGAAGTAGTGCGCTGCGCTCCCCGCCAGCACGAACAGGTGCCACGCGGCATGGAAATACCGCCGGCTGTCCAAGGCAAAGAAGACGATTCCCAGCGTGTAGGCCAGCCCGCCCGCGCCCAGCCACAGGATTCCATGCCAGCCAATGGCCTGGACCAGCGGACGCGCCGCAAAGACCACGAACCAGCCCTGAAACAGGTACACCAGCGCCGAGGCCACCTGGTACTTGCCCACGGCAAAGCTCTTGAAGATCACTCCGGCCACCGCCAAGCCCCAAACCACTCCGAACAGCGTCCATCCCACCGGTCCCCGCAGCGAAACCAGCGTGAACGGTGTGTACGTGCCGGCAATCAGCAGGTAGATGGCCGCATGATCCAGTACCTGGAAGACGTGCCGGGCCCGGGTCCTTACCAGCGAGTGATAGAGCGTGGAGCACAGGTAGACCAGCACCAGGGTGACGGCAAAGACGGAGCAACTGACCACCTGCCAGACCGTGCTGCGCGCCGATGCGGCAATCAGGTATACAGCGCCCACCACAGCCAGCGCCGCGCCAATTCCGTGCGTGATGGCGTTGGCCAGGATATCGCCTAGATGGTAATGGGTTTGCACAGCATGATGATAGACCGCCGCTCGTCTTTCCGGCGAGGCCGGAATGTTCTTCACCGGTACGGTTGCGGTCAAGCTTTCTTGAAGTTGCGCCGAGCGCTGGGTGGGCAGGTTGACTCGCGAATCACCAACTCCGGCTGCACCGGAATGGTGTCGGGGCAGCTCTCCTGGCCGCGAATCCGCTGCAGAAGAATCCGCGCCGCCACGATACCCATCTCGTTCAGCGGCTGGCGAATGGTGGTCAGGCTGGGATTGTGGAAGGCGGCACTCTGAATGTCGTCGAACCCCACCACCGAAACATCCTTGGGTACCCGTAGGCCGTGATCCATCAGGGCGCGAATGGCCCCGATCGCCGACTCGTCGTTGTAACAGACGATGGCCGAGAAGTTCACGCCACGCGCCAGCAGCTCCCGGGCCGGCTCAAACCCCAGTTCCGGCGCCGAGACCTTCAGTTTCAGTTGCACGGTGAGGGCCGCGGGAACATCGATTTTCAGTTCCTTGGCCACCGCCATCAGGCATTCCCAGCGGTCGTCGGCGTCGGAACTGTGGCTGCCGCCGCGCATAAAGGCAATCTTCTTGTGTCCCAGTTCCACCAGGTGGCGCAGAGCCAGCTCAGCGCTTCGGCGCTGGTCCAGCATCACATTGGTTACGCCTTCGATCTTGCGATGCCCGGCCACGGCCACCGCTGGCAGCTTCCAGCTATGCTCCAGGACGGTGTCGATCAGGATGAATCCCTCCACGCTGCGGTCCATCAGCAGGCGCGGGTATTCCTCAATCAGATCGGGTTTGCGGCGATGGCTGGCAGTGAGGTAGAAGTAGCCCTCCTCGATGAGGTACTCTTCCACCCCGGCCAGCACCTGCGTGACATAGTGGTCGTTCAGGTCCGGCACCAGGACGCCGACGGAGAAGGTCTGCCGCTTGCGCAGGGAGCGCGCATAAAAGCTGGGCCGGTAGTCGAACCTGGTCGCAGCTTCGGTCACCCGGTCCCGTGTTTCTTGGGGAATAGACCGCACCCCTGGGGCGTTGTTGAGCACCAGCGAGATCGTCGCTGGCGAAAGGTCCAGATAGTCGCCCAACGTGCGCAGACTCACGGACTGCCCCGGTTTCGGTTCAATTCCTGCTTTAGTGCGCTTACCCATGCATTATTGTTCTAACACCGCGCACTCGTCTCGCGCCGTGATAACGTCCCGAAACGAGGTGTCGCGCGAGACTGTTTTCGTCGTGCAAGCAGGGATAGCGTTTTCTCGTGCGGAATTGGTTGAATGGCTGCTGCCAGCGCACGGAGGGACGAACAGGTGGGGCCTGCCCTCTGTGTAGAACGAGGGGAAAGATGAACCGCTCTTTGTGCTCCACTTCTTCGAGATTGCGTTGGATGGGCTCGCTTAGCATCGCGGCCAAAGAATAGACAACCCATTCCGATATGGCGCACAGTTGCAGATCCCGCAGCGGCGTCTATCGGCCAGAACCAGCCACTGGTTCACCGGTACCTTGGTCCGCGAGGTCGTGATCTCCTCTTCGCGATCATCGCGTCTTGCCCACATGACGCAGGCGCGCACCGGAATCCGCGCGGGATGAGCGCGATGTGCGGTAAACTGACGGAGAAAGTGCCCTTCCAACTGCGGAGGGATGGGTGAGCGGTTGATACCGGCGGTCTTGAAAACCGTTGTGCCTGAAAGGGTACCGGGGGTTCGAATCCCTCTCCCTCCGCCAAGACTTCTTCCAAGGGCATCTCAAGATATCCACCAGCAAGAGATAAGGCTTGGCATGTGCCAGGCCTTATCTTCTGCTGTGTCTATAGCCGTTCCAAAATAGCTGTACGCCCGAACCACCTCGACTGAGTGGGGGGCACCCTTTTTGCAGTCGAGCATGGTGCGCTGCCGCACCCAGAAAGGATGAAAATCGTATTTTCACTGCAGATCATTTCTCTCACTCCGCGCACAATCAAGATAAGCGGTTCAAGATGTCAGGGATGGGACTGGTCTCGACCGGTCAAAAGGGCACTGCGGAGGGGAAAATTTTTGGGAGAAATTCACTTTTTCTTCGCTTTTTGTTTTGCAAAATGCTTATATAAAACGACTTACAAAATACAAACTGAAAGATTTCCACAGCAAAAAGGCTCGAAAAGCACTTCTTTTGGTGCAGAATCAGGCAAAAAACGAGGGAAAATGGACCAGGATCGAGTTTTTTGACGCCTCTTGGCCCTCTCTTTAGGGGTACAGCAATCGTGGAACCGCTCTAACGTCGTTCGCGGAAAAACACTCACGCGGGCATATCGCGGGGTGCATTTGCCGGCTTGGAATGCTTGGGAATCAATAGGCAGACATGAAAAAAGCCGCCGGAGCGGCTTAACTCATTCATCTTTTATGTAAGAAATGGTCGGGGAGAGAGGATTCGAACCTCCGACCCCCTGGTCCCGAACCAGGTGCTCTACCAGGCTGAGCCACTCCCCGAACATGGGTGGTAACGGCACATTCTTGGGGCGCTGCCTGGCGCGTAAAGTCCCCTTGTTTGCGCTACAAGAAGTGTAGCAGAATCCTGGCTGCTTTGGGACAGGCAGGATTCGTCCTCTTCCGGATTTCCCGGCGCTGACATCGAACGGCTTGGGCGCCGTTCGATGTCCATGCCGCCAATTGCGCGAGGACGGCGGTCAACCCTGCAACGGACTCTGCAAAGTCGCCCTAGAATCGGCCCAGCTTGACGCGCACCACCTCAGGTTTCTGGTCGAAGCAGAGGCCGCGGTCGCTCTCGTCGCCGTTCCACAGCCGAAGAGGCTTCCAGACGCCATTTTCATATGTGCCTTGCTCGGCAGAGACAATCTCGCTGCGCATCCAGGGCAGCTTCCCCGGCAGGTGAAAGGTGACGCTTGCATCCAGGCCGGTGATCAGGAACTCATCCGGGCCCAACTGCGCTACCGCCGCCGCTCCGTGCGCGTCCTTGGTGCCGGGGGCGCGGCGACCGTCGGGCTGGGGGTACCCGAAGGATACGGTCACCTGCCAGCTGCCAAAGTCGAGTTCCTGTGCGGTCTGGCCCGGCTCCTCGACTGCCGTCTTGAGCTTGCCTTCGAATTCCAGACGGGCGATTTCGCGGTCCATCGGGGCGATCAGAGCGAAGTTGGCGGGGTGGGCCTTGAAGGGTTGATCGCCCAGGATGTTCCAGCCGGTCTGGTCCACGCCGAAGGGAGCAAAGCCGATGGCTCCGTCGCCCAGGGCATAGAAGAAGAGCTTGCCAAAGTTGTCGTCGCGGCCGATCTCGGGGATCAGAAGCGGGTTGTCGGGGCGGTGGTAGGCCTTCATCGTGTCACGGAAGAAGCCCGGGTCGTCGGCGTACATGTCGGGGCCGATCATGTCGAGCGATGGCGCCAGGGTACGCCAGAGGCCGACCATCTTCTGCACGGCGCCGCCGCTGGGGTAGTCGATGCCGGGCGAGTCCAGTTGGCGCTGGGGCAACTGCGCCGCCGGGTAGTCGAGCCACACGTTGATGTAATAGGGAATGGCGAATTCGCGCTTGCCGGCGGCGGCGATCTCGTTGATGTACCTGGCCTGGTAATAGACCTGGAAGGTCTCGTCGGCGTCAGAGCCGAAGACCTGGCTCCAGGTTCCCGGCTGCTTGTGGGTCGCGGCCAGCAGATCGGCGGGAACCTGGCCGGCAAAGAGTCGATTTGCCTCGGCGGAATTGTCGCGGACGCTGCCGATGTTGCCCGACTCATTCTCTACCTGGATGAGCAGGACGGTGTGCTGGTCGTTGTCGATCTGCTTCAGGTGGCGCATGAGGGCGACGAAGGCGGACTTGTCGGCTTCGAGCGTGTTGCGCGAAAGGGGCGAGAGGACGTCGATCGGCTGGCCATCCGGCCGAATGGTGCGGGGAAAGCGCGTGGTGTCAGCCTTTACCCAGGCCGGCACATAGTGATTGTTGCCGTTTTTCCAGGTGCCGAACCAGAGCAGGACGACGTGGAGATTGTGCGCGCGGGCGCCCTCCACGATCTTGTCCACGTTGGAATAGTCGAAATGGCCGGGTTGCGGCTCGAACTGCTCCCAGTAGACAGGCGCCTCAACGGTGTTGGCGTGCAAGGACGCCATCGATTGCCAGACCTGATCGAGTTCGCTGGGCCAGGCGCTGGAGTTGTGAATCTGGCCGCCGAGGATCAGGAAAGGACGGCCCTCGACCAGCAAGGCGTAGCGGCCGTCTTTCTGGACCAGTTGCGGAGCTTCGACAGCGAGAGCACGCGGAAGCGCGGTGAAGGCGAGGAAAGCGGCTGCGGCAAGGCTGGAAAATGCCGAAAGACGTGCAAGCGAGCAAATGCGCATGGAAAAGTCACCCCACAGAAAAGTAACCGTATACATTGCGATGCGCAAGCGTGAAAGGCGCATTCAGTATCTGGGAGGAGTTTTTTTGAAGGCAGAGGAATCGCTTTGTGCGGTTGGAGGGACAGATCGGCGGAGATGCAGGCTCCCTTCGGCTTCGCCATCGGCAGAGTTTGGGCTCTTTATGCTCAAAAAACAGGCCAAAAATCGTCAAAACGTGTTTGGCCCGTTTTCGGGCCATTTCCCCCCGCTTTTGGCCTCATTCTGCACCAAGAACAGTGCTTTCCGAGCCTTTTCGCTGTGGAAATATTTCGATTTAGTTTGAGTAATATGTTTATTTTTAGCATTTTACCAAACAGAAAGCGAAGAGAAAGTGAATTTACCCTCCCGGGGGGTGGGGTACCCCTTCCAGGGTACGGAACGGTCACATCTCTGGCATTTTGAACTGCTTATCTTGATTGTCCGCGGGATGGCGACAATCATCTGCAAACACCTGCTGTGCGGCCAAGCAGTTTCGGCTGGTTCGCGTCCGGAAAGAAAAAGGCGCGGGATTGACGGGGGCGCCAGTCTCTGGGGTTCTGAATTGGTAGCAAGTTGGCCCCTGCTTGCCCGCGGTTGGCAAGTTGGCGGGTTGGCTGGGCTTGCGGAAAATGTTGAAAATGCAGATCCTTCGCTAAGCTCAGGATGACAAGGGCCAAGGGGCGATCGCAGTTAGGGCGCGAATTTTGGAAATCGGGTCCCTAGATGGGCTTGGGGGTGAGGTTGTGGGCGTCGGTCGTGTTATCCGGGGCGTCAGTGAAGGATTTTCCGGGCGCATAGGCGAACTTCTGAAAACGGGAACCGACCCTGCGGATGGCGTCCTGCGGGCCATCGTCCCAGGTGACGCGCGCTTCGCCATCGACGTAGACCCATTTGCCGTGAACGGGGCCTCGCAACGAACGCTCGGCATCGCCACTTTCCTTGAGCGTGATGTAGAAGTTGCCGCCGCTGCCATCGCCCACTTCCCACTTGCCGATGTAATGGCCGCGGGACGGTCCAGAGGCAGTGGCGACGCCGGCCTGAGCGGCTCCGGGAAACTCCAAGTGCGCAATGTCAGCCAAGTTGAAGCTCTGCTTGTGGCCGTCTTTGAAGACGATGACGAGGGAGCCCTGGCCGGAGCCGGAAGAAGAGGGCGGAGCGGCGAAACCAGAGGCAGCCGTGAGAGCAAGCAGGGTGGTCAGGCCGGTAAGGCGGATGATTCTGTGCACGGGATTTCTCCTTTGACCTCAAGGGCGCGGAAGCAACAAAGTTTAGGAGCGCCCCTTTCCTCTACGGGCGAGGCGGGACCATTGTTCCACGATTCTCCGCTGGCGGATGCGAAGATTCGGGGATTTTAGAGAGGCTTTGCGGAGGCTTGGAGTGGGGGACTGTTTCGGTTCGATTCTCCGAGGCTTCTCGCATGGGCCGAGCGACGGAAACGCAGCTCCTTCGACTTCGTTGGGAGCAAAAAGCGCTCCCAACTACGCTCAGGATGACAGCGTAAAGTTATATAAAACATATAACATCAACAATTTACAATGCGGAGGCTCTATAGATTCCTCACAGGGATGGCATCTTATTCAGTGGGCGGAGCGCCGGGGGTGACGGGCGGAGTGAGGACGAAGCCTTTGCGCACCAGGGCGAAGCCCGCCTGGGGAAGTTCCGCCTGGAGAAGCTGGTTTTCAGGGCCGGAAAAGATGTCGGTGGAGGCGCCGGCGATGGTGGCGATGAGGTGGTGGACAGCGATGGGCTTGCCGTCGAGGGAGCCCTGCTCGTCGGCGTAGGTGGCAAGCTGGATGGATTCGATGGAGCCGGAGTGCTTGGGGAGGATGGCCCAGAGGTTGCGATTGTTCTGGGTGACGGCCAGGGCCAGCAGGGTTTCGAGGGCTCCAGGGTCGAAGTCGGGGAGGAAGACGGTGGCGGGGTGCCGGTCAAGGCGGGTGGTGGCGGCGCGGCCGTTGGCCGAGATGTTCAAAAGAATCTGGGCGGGGTCGGGAGTGGCAACAACATTGACGGCGGAGCCGTTGACGGTGGCGCTCAACTGTACGTGGCGGAGATGGTTGGCCGGGGAAAGCTGCTCGGTTTTGGAAAGGGCGTAGTCGAGGCCCTGCATGGCAATGCGGACCTGGGACGTGGATTCGTAGCCATGCGGTCCGGATGTGAACTGGAAGGCGGCCGTGCCGACCGGGGTGCCGTGCTGCGAGATCACGAAGCTTCCGGATTGGGCCGAGGCGGCGGAGATAAAGGCAAGAAAGCTTGCAAGGGCGAAAAAAGTGAATGCGCGCACAACGCTCCCCATCGATACTGTCGGTTTAGACACGGGTTGGGGGAAAGAGTTGTGAAAAGGCAGGGAGTAGGGAATAGGGAGTAGTGGGGTTGAGGGGATCGGGGGCTGTGGGCTCCTTCGAGCTTTGAGTCCACATCTCCGGGTGCAGAAGGCGCACCCGGAGATATGGGAGCCCAAATTCAGGCTCAATCTCCAGATGGAATGAGTAGCGCCAGGATAAGGCTAAACTCCGAGCCCTACTCCCTACTCCCTACTCCCTGGTTTTAGCCTTTGGCGATGGAGAAGCGGCGATTGACTTCGTTCCAGTTGACGACGCTCCACCAGGCGGCCAGGTAGTCGGGGCGGCGGTTCTGGTACTTGAGATAGTAGGCGTGCTCCCAAACGTCGTTGAAGAGGATGGGGAAGAGGCCCTGGGAGAGGGGCGAATCCTGATTGGGCGTGGAGATGACCTTGAGCTTGCCGGCGGTGAAGACGAGCCAGCCCCAGCCGGAGCCGAACTGCTTGGCGGTGGTCTCGTTGAAGGTCTTCTTGAAGGCCTCGAAGTCGCCGAAGTCGGCGATGATCTGGGTGGCGATGGCGCCTGTGGGCGCGCCGCCCACGCCGTCGGAGCCAACCTTGCCCATCAGAGCCCAGAAAGCGCTGTGGTTGGCGTGGCCTCCGCCACTGTTGCGGACCGCGGTGCGAATGTCTTCGGGAATGTGGGCCAGGTCGCGGATCAGGTCGTCGACCGGCTTGGCGGCCAGCTCGGGGTGGCTGGCGAGAGCGGCATTCAGATTGTTGACGTAGGTCTGGTGATGCTTGTCGTGGTGCAGATGCATGGTCTCCGCATCGATGAATGGTTCCAGAGCCGCGTAGTCGTAGGGAAGCGGTGCGAGTTCATACGCCATAGGGGAATCTCCTTCGTGTCGAATTCTACTGTTGTTGGGGCGGGTTCTCGAGCCTGCGGGGTGAAGAGGCAGGGGCTCGACTCGCGACGGGTGAAACGCAATGTTTAGAAGAACCTGTAGAACTCTCTGCCTAAATGGATGCGGCAGAGGAGGGACAGGATGCTGCCTTGTTTCGATTCCGGCGACGAAACTTTCCTTTGGCGCGAAACATCGAAGTGGAGACGGACGGCAAGGCTCCTTTCCCTCCCCCTTTCCACGCCTTGCCTGACGTCCCCCCAGGAAGTGTCTCAAACCCATGGTGGAGAAACGATGAGCGAACAGCCTTTCTATCGATGGCTTGAGCAGCAGGGCGAGGCTTTTGGCGCGCCGGGGTTGGAGGCGCGCTGGACTTCAAGCGTGAAAGACACGGTGGGGACGGCCTATTCGGCGTCCAGCCGGGTGTGGTTCACCTGCTCGCACGGAATCCTGAACGAGATCTACCACCCCACGATCGACAGCGCCCAGGTGCGGGACATGGAGTTCCTGATTACCGATGGGGAGAGCTTTGCGCACGAAGAGAAGCGCGACCTCGAGAGCGGTTTTGAGTACATCGATCCGGAGGCACTGGGGGCGCGGTATGTGAATCGCGATCCCGATGGGCGATACACGCTGACCAAGGAGATCATCTGCGATCCGCACCATAGTGTGGTGCTGATAAGAGTGCGGTTGGAGGGGCACGAGGATCTGGTTCCGCGGCTGAAGGTGTACGCGCTGCTGGCGCCGCACCTGGACGGCGGAGGGGACGGGAACTCGGCGCGGGCGTTGGACGTGGCCGGACACAGGATGCTGCTGGCGTGGAAGAACCGGTGGTCGCTGGCCATGGGCAGCAGTTGCGGCTTTTCGCGAGTGAGCTGCGGATTTGTGGGCGCAAGCGATGGGTGGCGCGACCTGATGGAGAACAACCGGATGGATTGGGAGTTCGGGTCGGCGACGGGCGGCAACCTGGCGCTGCTGGGGGAACTGAACCTGGAGGCCGCGGGCGAGGACGGCGCACGGACGTTCACGGTGGCCATCGGCATTGGGGAGGGCCACCATACGGCTCTCCAAAAGACGGTGAGCGCGTTGGCCACGCCGTTCGAGGAGCATCGTGCGCGGTTTATCGGGCAATGGCGGCGGGTGGCGAATCCGGAGTGGCTGGGGGCCAAGTCCAAGGATGGCGGCAAGCTGATGCGGGCCAGCCACAACGTTCTGCTGGCGCACGAGGACAAGACTTTTTCGGGGGCGTTTGTGGCGTCGGCATCGATTCCGTGGGGGCAGGTGCATGGGGATGACGACCTGGGCGGCTACCACCTGGTGTGGACGCGGGACATGGTGCAGACGGCCACCGCTCTGCTGGCCTGCGGTCGGGCGGAGACGGCGCGGCGGGCGCTGGTTTACCTGGCGTGTACGCAGAAGCCGGATGGCAGCTTTGCGCAGAATTTCTGGGTGGATGGGCGGCCTTACTGGTCGGGACTGCAGCTGGACGAGGTGGCGTTTCCGGTGATGCTGGCGTGGCGGCTGTGGAAGGCCGACGGGCTGGGCACGATGGATGTATTTCCATTTGTGGAGCGGGCGGCGGGATTCCTGCTGCAGCACGCGCCCATTACCCACCAAGAGCGATGGGAAGAGAACGCGGGCTATTCGCCCTCGACGCTGGCAGCGGTGATTTCCGGGCTGATTTGCGCGGCGGATATGGCGAGAGCCCGGGATGAGGTGGAACTGGCGGTATTTTACGAGGAGTTTGCGGACTGGGTGGAGCGGCACATCGAGGACTGGACGGTGACCAACGAGGGCGTTCTGCTGCCCGAGGTCAAGCGGCACTACATGCGCATCCGGCCGCCGGAGAAGGGCGAAGCGTACGCCTGCGAGAGCTGCGGCACGGAGACGCTCCGGCTGTCGAACCGGCCACCGGGGACACGGTACGAGTTCGAGGCGCGGGAGATTGTGGACGCGGGTTTTCTGGAGTTGGTGCGCTACGGGGTGCGGAGGGCCGACGATCCGCTGATGGTGGACTCGCTGAAGGTGGTGGATGCGGTGCTGAAGCACGAATTTCCGCAGGGGCCGGGCTGGTTGCGCTACAACGGAGACGGCTATGGGCAACGCGCCGATGGCGGGGCTTATCGGGGATGGGGCCAAGGGCGCGTATGGCCGCTGCTGACGGGGGAGCGTGCGCATTATGAGCTGGCGGCGGGCAAGGAGGTGGCTGAACTGATCGACACCTATGAGCACTTTGCCACCTGCGGACAGATGTTGCCCGAGCAGGTGTGGGATGAGGCGGACCGGCCGGCATCGAGCCTGGTGTTGGGGCGTCCGGCGGGCTCGGCTGTGCCGCTGGTGTGGGCTCATGCCGAGTATCTGAAACTGCTCCGGTCCGCTGTGGACGGGAAGGTTTTCGACCGCATTGATGCGGTGTATGAGCGGTATTGCGAAACGGAAGGGCGGGCGAAGACGCGGAGGAATCTGGAGATTTACACGCGGCGGCGGCCAATCCAGAACATTGTGGCGGGAGATACGTTGCGTATTCTGGAGGAAAGCCGGTTCGACCTGGTCTGGTCGGCGGACGGCTGGAAGACTGTGAACACGACCGCCAGCCGCAGCCTGGGCAGCGCCGGCTATAGCGCCGACATTGACCCGGCACCGGAGCAGGGCAGCGGTCGGCTATCATGGACTTTCCATTGGCCGGACGAGGACCGCTGGCTTGGTTACAATGTGGAAGTAACGGTCGAGGCCAGGAAACCCAGCGACAAATAGTAGCGAGTAAATGGGTTTACTTGAGCGTGCGCCGGTACTACGAAAGGAATTCGAAAAAGAATGACTGCCAACCTCGCGGAACTCTCTCTCGACGAACTTTCCATCGACACGCTGCGGCTGCTTGCCGTGGACACGGTGGAGAAGGCCAAGAGCGGCCACCCCGGCGCTCCGCTGGGCTGCGCGCCCATTGCCTACCTGCTCTTCCACAAGCTGATGAAGCACAACCCGGCGCACTCGAAGTGGGCGGACCGCGACCGGTTCGTGCTATCGAACGGGCACGCCTCGGCGCTGCTCTACTCGACGCTGTTTCTCTCCGGGTATGGAGTGACGCTGGAAGACCTGAAGAGCTTCAGGCAGTGGGGATCGAAGACGCCGGGTCATCCCGAGCGGGGCGACACGGACGGGGTTGAAGTGACGACCGGGCCGCTGGGGCAGGGCATCGCAATGGCCGTGGGTATGGCGATTGCGGAAAAGCATCTGGCCGCGGTGTACAACAAGCCGGGGTTTGAGGTGGTGGATCACCACACCTTTGCGCTCTTGGGCGACGGCGACCTGATGGAGGGCGTTTCGCACGAGGCGGCTTCGCTGGCCGGAACACTGGGGCTGGGTAAGCTGACCTTTATCTATGACGACAATTTGATTTCGCTGGACGGGCCGACCAGCCTGAGCTACACCGAGGATGCGCTGGAGCGCTTCGAGGCCTACCACTGGCACGTGCAGAGAGTGGCGGACGGCAACGACCTGAAGGCCATCGAGGCGGCGATTGCAGCAGCCAAGGCAGAGACCGGGAGGCCGTCGATTATCGCGGTGCGGACGGTCATCGGCTACGGAAGCCCCAAGGCGGGCAGCAACAAGTCGCACGGCGAGGCGCTGGGCACAGAGGCCGTCGCGTCGACCAAGAAATTCTTCGGGTTCCCGGAGGGCCAGAATTTTTATCTGCCCGAGGACGCTCTAGCCAATTGGCGTCAGGCGCGGAAGCGCGGCGCGGATCTGGAATCCGATTGGAAGGCGCTCTTCGCAGGCTATACGGCGGCGTTTCCCGAGCTGGCGGCCGAGTTTGAGCGCACCCAGAAAGATAAGCGCAAGGCCGGATGGGAGAACGCGATTCCCAGTTTTGCGCCGGGCAAGGCGCAGGCCACGCGCACGGCGGGCGGCACGATCATGAATGCGCTGGACGAGACGGTGCCGGAACTGTTCGGCGGAGCCGCGGATCTGACCTCTTCGACCAAGACAATTTTCAAGCCGGGAGCCAACTTCCACGAGGATCCGGCGGGGCGCAATGTCTTCTTCGGCGTGCGCGAGTTTGGCATGTGCGCAGCGGTGAACGGAATTGCCGCTCACGGAGGGCTGATTCCTTTCGGTTCGACCTTCTTTGTGTTTTCAGATTATGCCAAGCCGGCGATCCGGCTGGCGTCGCTGATGCAGTTGCATTCGCTGTTCGTCTTTACCCATGACTCGATTGCCCTGGGCGAGGACGGGCCGACGCACCAGCCGGTGGAGCAACTGTTGGGACTGCGCGCGATTCCGGGGCTCACGGATTTCCGGCCCGCGGACGCCAACGAAACGGCGGCGGCGTGGCGACTGGCTCTGGAACGCAAGGGGCCGAGCTTCTTTGCGCTCAGCCGGCAGGACCTGCCGGTGATCGATCCGGCGACCCACGATGTGTACGCGGGAGTGAGCAAGGGCGCGTATGTGCTGGAGGATGCGAAAGACCCGCAGGTGGTGCTGATCGGCACGGGCTCTGAAGTCTGGGCGGCGCTGGAAGCGGCGAAGCTGCTGGCGGCGGAGGGAATCCGGGCGCGGGTGGTCAGCTTCCCCAGTTGGAAGATCTTCGAAGAGCAGACGGCTGCATACAAGGCCAGCGTGCTGCCGGCAGGTGTGCCCAAGCTGGCGATCGAAGCCGGGGTGACGCTGGGCTGGTGGAAGTATGTAGGCTCGGACGGCGACGTGATCGGGCTGGAACGCTTCGGCGCCTCGGCGCCGGGACCGAAGGTGCTGGCGGAACTGGGCTTTAGCGCCGAAAACGTGGCGAAGCGGGCGAAGAAGCTGGTGAAATAAGACAGTGGTCAGTGAACAGTGAACAGTGAACAGTGATCAGTTTCCGGCGCAGGACCTTGAGGGCCCGCGATTCTGCCAACTGGCCACCGAAAAGACTGTTCACTGACCACTGTCCACTGTCCACTGTTCACTGTCCACTGTTCACTGTCCACTGTTCACTGTCCACTGCATTTGAAAGGAATCATTGTGAAGCTTGTCATCGGATCGGATCATGCGGGATTTGCTCTAAAAGAGGAAGTGCGCGCCCATTTGGCGAAAGCCGGCTACGAGCTGGTGGACGTTGGGGCGTACAACGCCGAGCCCTCGGACTATCCCGACTTTGCCGAGAAGGTGGGTCTGGCGATCAAGCAGGGCGTGGCGCCGCGCGGGATTCTCATCTGCGGCTCGGGGGTGGGGGTGTGCGTGGCAGCCAACAAGATCCCGGGGATTCGGGCAGGGATGTGTCACGATACGTATTCGGCGCACCAGGGCGTGGAGCACGACGACATGAATGTGATCGTGCTGGGCGCGCGGATTATCGGCTCGGCGCTGGCCTATGAGGTGGTGGACGCGTTTGTCCGGGCCAAGTTCTCGGCCACCGAAGAGCGGTTTGTGCGGCGATTCAACAAGGTATTGGCCATCGAGGCCAAGTACATGTGTGGCGACGGCTCAAACAACCCTGCATAGCACCCTGAGGCGCCGATGTTCCCCTTCGACGTAATTCTCTTCGATGTAGGCGGGGTCCTGCTGAGTAACGGCTGGGACCACTGCGAGCGAGCGCTGGTGCTGGAGCGGTTCGGGCTGGAGACTGCAGCCTTTGAATCCCGGCACCTGGAGCCCTATCGCGCTTGGGAGTCGGGCACGATTACGGCGGAAGCCTACCTGGACGCGACGGTTTTCAATGAGCCGCGCAGCTTTACCCACCAGGAGTTTTTTGCCGCAATCTGCGCTCAGTCGCGTCTACTGCCGGACGGAGCCCTGGAAATCCTCAAGGAACTCTCCGCGTCCGGCAACTATATGGTGGGGGCGCTGAACAACGAAGCGCGGGAAACCAACGCGTATCGCTTTGAGCACTTCGGCTTGCGCCCTCTCTTTAAGGTGGCGTTGAGCTCCTGCTACCTGGGGCTGAGGAAGCCGGAACCGGTGATCTATGAGCGGGCGCTGGAGATCCTGGGCCGCCCTGCGGAGCGGATTCTGTTTATCGACGACCGGATGGAGAACCTCGCCACAGCGGAAGAGACGGGGATGAAGATCCTCCATTTCACGGGTGCGGGCGCGCTGCGGCAGGATATGGCGAGCCTGGGAGTGCTGCAAGGCTCTTAAGACTCTGGGCTGGTGGACGTTATACGGTAGCGCCGGCCAGGGAAATGCATTAGCCTCTAGGGGTGATCTGGACCAACCCAGCCGAAATGGCCTTGAATGAGCTGCGCACCGCGCCGCTGGTGCGCTTCTCTGTGCTGGCGTTGAGCTCGATCTTCTTCCTGGTGGATCCCTTTGCCGCCATTCCCTCCTTTTTAGCCATTACAGAAAGTGCGGACCCCAAGCGGCGCAAACGGATGGCGCGCAAGGCCGCGCTGACTTGCTTTATCGTGTTGACCAGCTTTGCCCTGGGAGGGCAGCTCCTCTTCAAGATGTTCGGGATTACCTTACCGGCCTTCGAAGTGGCCGGGGGGCTGATCCTTCTATTGATAGGCCTGGATATGCTGGAGGCCAAGCGCTCGGCGACCCAGGAGGCTATGGGGGACACCGAGGAGGCTTCTCATAAGGAGGACGCGGGCATTGTGCCGCTGGGGATTCCGATGCTGGCCGGTCCGGGAGCCATTTCCTCCGTTATGGTGCTGGTGGGGCAGGTTCCATCGGTGTGGCACTGGGAAATGGGAGCCATCCTGGGGGCCATTGCAGTGACCGCCCTGGTGAGCTATTGGGTGTTGGCGGGGGCGGGAAGAGTGCGCCAGGTGATGGGGGAGACCGGAATCCGTATTTTGGTGAGAATTATGGGGCTGCTTCTGGTGGCGCTGGCCATGCAGTTCTTTGTCAATGGGCTGATGGACTTAGGCGTCATTCCCAGGCAGTGAGGGAGCGGGGCTCAGGGGGCGCCAGTGGAGTTTCCCACAAAGAGCCCGGCTTTCCCACAGGGTGGGAGCTTGCAATCCCTCTGGGGGGTTGCTATTCTCGGGAAGTTGCAGCAAGGCGAACACGGTTTAGCCGGGAACGCGGGTTGCAAACGGGGAGTGGTTCTGTTACTCTCAGGAAGTCGCAAGATGCAGCTAACCTAAACATTGGAAAGCACTTGCAAACAGAGAGTGGTTCTGCTACTCTTTGAAAGTCGCAAGCAGTAGCCGGAAGGTTGGCAACCGCGAGCGACTTGCGGATAAGGAGTGGTTCTGCTACTCTTTAGAAGCGGCAAGATGGAGCTATCCTGAAGATTGGAAAGCACTTGCAAGCGGAGAGTGGTTCTGCTACTCTTTGAAAGTCGCAAGCAGTCAGCCGGAACGATGGCAACTGAAAGCGGCTTGCAGATAAGGAGTGGTTCTGCTACTCTTTAGAAGCAGCAAGAACGGCTAACCTGAACATCGGAAAGCACTTGCAAGCAGGGGGTGGTTGTGTTACTCTTTGAAAGACGCAAACAGTGCAACCGGATAACGGATGCGGCTTGCGGATAAAGAGTGGTTGTGCTACTCTTTGAAAGTTGCAGTTTGAGCAGTGGATCCTCCCGGTGGCTTTAAGCCTGCCCGATGAGGGAAGTGGGAAGATGGTTCGTTGGTTTAGGTGAGGCAAGACGCCCCTGAACCGCTGTAGGGAAACCCTCAGAGAACAAGCCATTGCACGACCCAGGAGTTGTTACTCCTGTGAGCCCTAGCGGCTCAGGCGCGGTTTGCTGGTCACTCTTTGATATTATGCGCAGTGCGACGACCCTAAGTAGGGACGTTCATCCGGTCAGCCGGTTGAGATTCGCAAGCGAGGAACACCTGCCAACAGTGAGTTGAGCGGCCTCGAAGCGAATGTAAACGGGGATTGACAGTGAGATGAAAGTCTGGTAAACTTAGAAAGTCGCGCAAACAATACCGGCCGAAGCGGTTAAACGCTAAGTCGCTGTAGCGCAACAAGTTCGAGGACAACCTAAGCTTTAGGGCTTGGGCCTCGATCCAAAACGACACCGCTTAGGCGGAACGTCGCAAGGATCTTTGACAATAAGGTTGAACATGCCAGTCGTGAGAAAAGATCAAGTTTGGCTTGATCATTCTCACAAGTAAGGCGCCACACGTTTTCGAGCGTGTTGGCGCACGCAGAACCCATCCGACCTCCGTCGGTATGGGGGACGCAATCAGGTTTCAAACGAGAGTTTGATCCTGG
>Ga0255353_1000512_pt1 | contig 24812 bp, 23 predicted proteins | sample HBST25metaG_FD_189941 | JGI IMG/M metagenome (GOLD analysis project Ga0255353, IMG submission 189941) | Peat soil microbial communities from Stordalen Mire, Sweden - H.B.S.T25 | ecosystem: Environmental > Terrestrial > Soil > Wetlands > Peat | place: Sweden: Norrbotten County, Stordalen Mire...
AAGTACCCGCTTCAGCGCGATGTTGGCGACGCAATTTTGGACTACATCACAAACGCCAGGCCGCGAGTTCTCTGTCGAAATGTGTTTCTGACGCTCACCCCTCCGTACAGAGCGGTTGAGCCTACCGACCGCTCACCTTCCAACAGACATTATCTATGCGGTCAGAGTATCTCGATACCCGGACTCCAAATGGAGCTTTGACATTGGAACCGGACACGTAGGAGCTACTTTGGCGCAGGGCATCAATATCAAGGTCAATAATGCAGTCGCGTTTGCGGCCGACTTCCGCTTCTAAGCGATCGCTCTGCGATAAAGGCGTCAAGACCACAGCTTAGAAGACGGGGACGGTACCTGGGGACGAGGCTTTTGGCCCCAAGTCTCTATTGATAATCAGAACTTTCTACACGCCTCGATGAGGAAGACGGGACCTCACTGGCCACAGAGGAGAGGTTCGTCGTGAATTCAGCATTGAGACAAGAATTATTTCGTTTGACCTTCGCAGTTTGCTTGGCTCTAGTACCGCTCAGCCGTCCAAATGAGGCCAAAGCCCAGCAGAGTGCGTCCCAACCCGCGTCAATTGAGGAGCAGAATCCGCATTCTTCTGCCGAGGCTGAACCGGCCGCCGAGAAAGACTCTGACGCAGCGGCAAAGGACGCTGCCCAGAATCCGGTCGCAGCGGCAATCAGCGTGCCCCTGCAGAACAATACGTATTACGGAGTTGGCCCTTATCGACGTGCTGAGAATGCCCTCCTGATAGAACCAGTAGTGCCATTCAGAATCTCTAAAAACTGGATGGTGATCAGTCGAACGATTGTGCCTGTCGTTGTTGTTCCCAGGCTCTCGCCCACTGCCGGGGTTGACTACGGCCTGAGCAATATACAGCCTCAATTTTATTTATCTCCTGTCCACACTGGGAAGTTCATTTGGGGCGTAGGACCGCAATTGTGGCTCCCTACAGCCACTGACCATAAGCTCGGTATTAACAAGTGGGGTGGTGGTCCTACGACCGTGGGGCTGTACAGAAATGGTCACTGGCTGGGCGGGGCTCTTGTCAACAATGAATTCGCAGGGGTCAACCACGTGCATGAGAATCAAATGACGTTGAACGGGTTCCTCTATTACAACTTCAAGCACGGGTGGTACGTGGTGTCTAGCCCAATCGTAACTGCGGACTGGACGGCAGAGAGAAGCAAACGCTGGACCGTTCCGGTAGGTGGCGGCGCAGGCAGACTCTTAAAGATCGGCCATCAGCCACTGAATGCGCGAGCGCAGTTCTTCAACGACGTTCGAACGACTGCCGGTGGCTCGGACTGGCAACTGCAGACCCAGCTGCAATTTCTTTTCATTCGCCATAAGTAAATCGTGCGAGCGGCACAAAAAATCGCGTCATTTAGAAAAGACGTTGGCAAAGGCAGTTGTATGGCGTGGCTGTTGGTCTCGGAACCTCAAAGGAACCGACAGCATAGCGCCGGGAGGCAGCGTACCCGTCACGCTGCCTCTTTCTTTAAGCGCGATGGGCAGTGTTGAGAATACGAATTGAGAACGAGTTAGGTCGAGATCCCATTTCTGAACAGATCGGAGGAAAAGAATGCCCTTGTACAGTGCAATTAGCCAGGAAGGCTTCCTGTCGAATGAGACCAAAACGAAAATAGCACAAGAGATCACGCGGATTCATTGCACTATCATGAAGGTCCCCAGACAATTCGTCCGAGTTGTCTTCCTTTCATATCCGCTGGGCTCAGGGTTTACCGCTGGGGAAGAGGCTCCGACTGCTTCTGTCAATTGTGTCTTACGGTCCGGTCACACGGCCGAAGAGAAGACTGAAATGCTCCAACAACTCTGGTCGATGTTCCAAGATCTGACCGGTGTTGCCACGGAGCAACTAGCGCTGTCCCTTCAGGAGATCCCGTCACAAAACGCTATGGAAATGGGACAGATCATGAAGCCAGTAGGCTAGGCGCAGATGACTTCGTCCCAGAACTGGCCAAGCTACGCTCCAGACAAAACAAGTCTCCCTAACATCCGGATTGCAGTTTCCTTCGACTTCACTCAATCGGGTGCGGACCACTTTACCTTCTCACCTCGCACGCAATCGTGAATGGCGTCACTTCTTTTCCGCGACCGATATGCACACACCCGACCAGCGATCGTGGCTTAAGCCGGGCGGTGGCGTTGAACTCAGGGGCATCACGCCTACATTCTTTGCGACGAAGGGGAAGCGAGCCACAAGATAAGTTCGAACTAGGAAAGCACGGTTATAAGAACGCGCAAGTTGATCGGCCGGATCGACTGCATCGGAATATCCTTCAATTACGACAGGATGCTGAAAGGCGACATCGCCGTAGCTCGCAATCGCGGTGTCGATCGTCCGCCTGCCTGCCGGGGAGAGTTCCTCGGTGCTGTGCGCTCCAGGCTGAAATAGAGCGTCGGTAGTGAGCCACGAGCGGCGACCATTCGCATTCGTAAAGAGCTTGTTGCGCCGATATTCGTCAGGCGAGATGCTGGAGAGGCTGTAATAGCCGCGATGATTGAAGAAACTCTTGAAGAAGAAGTTATGCTTGACGGCTTCTGTATCTTCGGCCATATTTCCGGTTGCCGCATTGACGTTCGTTAAGGTCTCGCTGATGTTCTGAGCGGCAGTCACACCGTTGATGTCCGGTCCCAGTGCCTGATTCAGGCTTTGATGAACTTCTTGAATAGTGTTATTGGCCTCAGTCGACGCGGCACGTACCTGAGTCATCGTGTCGTCGATTTTCTGTGGGAGTTGTCGTCCCTGGATGTCTCCTACGATTCCATTGACTCGAGTTGCCGTCTGGTTAAGAGTAGAGGTCGTCGATTGTACGTTGGTCATTGTCTCGCGGATCTGGGCAGCCATCTTTTCATCACGGAGAAGCATGCCTGCCGGCCCCCTTCCTTGCTTCAGACCAACCAGAACGTCGTTTGCATTGCTGACCGCAACATTCATTCCGTCCAGGGACACGTTGAGCTTTTCCCCCAATTGCTTTAAGGAGGCATCAGCATCATTCATCACTACGAGACCGTTGGTCATGAGATCGGAGATATTGATGGGAGGTTTACTCTGCAGGGTCGAGTTCGCCTGCGCGATCACGGCTCCAGGGCTGCCAGGATGGATGGATAAGAAGGTCTCGCCCACCACCCCTTCTGTATCGATCGTAACTAACGAGTCTGTCCGAACCAGCCCATGCAGCTGTTCATTGATTCTCATCTGGACACGAAACTGGGATCTGGGAGAATCGGGTACGTCGATCCTGGTTACTTGGCCAGCGTCCATGCCCCCGACCCGCACCTTCGATCCCTTGGTAAGCCCATCCACATCGGCGAACTCCGAATAGAGCATGAGGTGCCGTGAAAAGGCCTCATGGCGATTGCCGACCAGGAAGATGCCGAGAGCGAACAAAGTCACCCCGGCGAGGATGAAGACTCCTACTACGAGATATCGACTCGACATTTCTTCACTCCGTAATAAGTCTGCGAGCGACATCGTTCTCGCTCCGGGCAACTTCTTCGACTGTGCCGAATGCAACCAGATCACCCTTGTCCAGCACCGCAACGCGATCCGCGATTCGGCGGGCTCCGTGCACGTCATGCGTCACAATAATCAGGGCCGTGCCATGCTGTTCTTTGCATCGCAGAAGCAAATCGTCTATCTCGGAGGCTGTGATTCGATCCAATCCGCTGCTCGGCTCATCAGCGAGAAGGATCTTTGGCTCGAGAACCAGCGCTCGAGCCAGCCCTGCCCGCTTACGCATTCCGCCTGATAACGCAGACGGATACTTGGCGCCATCGGAGCCCAGACTCACATCCGAGAGGACGCGACGTATCTTCTCGTCGATCTCGCTCTTTGATTTCTTCGTAAGACGGCTCAGCGGAAGGGCAAGATTCTCGTAGAGGGTGAGTGAATCGAACAGAGCGGCATCCTGAAACAGGTAACCCAATTTCTTCCGCACCATTGACAGGCAGCTTTCGCCGAGTCCAACAACATTCTCGTCATCAACCCAGACCTCTCCTGAATCGGGGCGCATCAGAGCCATGATGATTTTGAGGGTCACGCTCTTTCCAGTACCACTTCGGCCGAGCAGGCATAGAACCTGCCCCTGTTCGAGTTGGAACGAAACATCGTTCAAGACGCGCTTCTCACCGAACGCCTTTGTCACGTTCTTGAATTCAACCGCCATGTTCGGTGAAGTATTCATATCGCCGTGTCCGGGAAGAGGAAGAAGATGCACTTGATCAGCAGCACGTCCGCCACGATTATGAGCAATGACGATACGACAACGCTGTTTGTAGCTGCTTCTCCAACTCCTTTCGCTCCCTTATCTGTCGTATATCCGAAGTAGGAGGAGACGGAACCAATGATAAAACCGAAGACTGCAGTTTTGAGCGTTGGTGCGATGAAGTTCGACCACTGGAGATTGTCGAACGCACCGTTCAGGTAGAGCTCGGGTGAGATGTGCGATGACAGTACCTCAGAAAAAAAACCGCCCAGCAATCCCGCGAAGTCCATGAAGAGGGTCAAAAGTGGAAGGGCGATGACGCAGGCAAGCACCCTGGGGACCACAAGGAATTTGAACGAATCGATGGACAGCGACTCGATTGCGTCGATCTGCTCAGAGGCTCTCATGTTGGCAAGCACAGCACCAATTCCGGATCCGACTCTCCCTGCCAAGAGCAAGCCAGCCACCAGAGGTCCAATTTCAACGAAGAAGGATACGGCTTGCACCGCGGGTATCATTGCTGCGGCCCCAAATGTTACAAGGGTATTTCGGGTGTGAAGCGTCATTACCGCACCCAGGGCGAAGCCTGAAACAACTATGAGTGTGATGGACTTGGTGCCAACCTCTGCCAATTGCCGCGAAACTTGAGCGAGTTCGAAAGGTGGCTGAACGACATTGATGAGCACACGGGCTCCGAAGACCCCGACCTTGCCGACGAATTGGATCACTCTACCAAGCCAGCGCACGGGCCTTCTCCAATTGAATGCTTGGCCGAACTCGCCGACCTGTTGTGAGAACGCGCATGGTCAAGACGATATCTATCGGATTGAGCGTCGGAAGAGGGGCTATTCTCTTGGAGCGATAAATGGCTTCCAACGTCGTGATACTAACAACACGAAAGGCCATCGTACATTACATGTTTCTGGTAGGGATGAGTGGGGCAGTTGCTAATCTGTGAGGCTGCTTTCCTCGAGCAATCAGGACTTTCCCCACGCTGCACGCTCGTATATTTGCCGTAACTCCAAACGACACTTCTGAGCAAAGGCGCTCAATGGATTCGCGTGTTTTTCCAAGACAGCTGTTTCCAACTCCTTGATGCTCATATTCTGTTCTCCGTATTTTGAAATGAGCTTCCCGACGAATTCCTCAGCTGCTTCGAGGACGCTTTCTGACGCAAAGAGTCTGATTCGGTTCACGAGCGCATAAATGGCAACTAAGTCATCCACCTTCTCGAGACTCTGAGAAAGCGCCTTTGCATAGCATGCTGTGCCTTGTCGAATGAATTCAGCGTAGAGTTCTTCCCTTTGTGCTATCTCGCGATTCGTCAGCTCGCGTCGAGTCAGACTTCGTTGCAATACGAAATTGCTCAGAATTGGTGTCGAGGCACCGACAACTGAGCCGCCGAGAACTGCCAATACGCTCGTGAGAGTACTATCCATGGTTCACAAGTGACATCTGCCCGGCTATCCACATGAGTGGCGTCGTCGCGGCATCTGGTACACCATTCAAACCTGCTTCGGATCGTGAAAGGTTAAGGTCTACTTCTTGAATAGCCGCTGTCACGTTCGTCAAATCCATGTGGGGCTTGGCTGCGAGCAGAGTATCAATTGAGGTGTGGAGCGAGCGCCGCAGTTCGAGAAGATTGTTCATGGCGATGACTATTACGGAGAACATAGAACGACTCGGCCGGGGTCCGGCATCCGCCATATTATATGGAGGTGAAAGCAGGCGCTATTACATATTCATAGTAGTGCAAGGTCGGGCCAGCAACGAATAAGCTCGGTCCAAGCACTCTGCTGGGTGCCTCGCGCATCCCGCAGACTAATGGGGGTCACATGGAACTGCGACTATTGGTCCCAGTTTTCTTGCAGCGATCGCTGCTGCTGGTATCCTGCATTGGGCTGAGCAGCTGCCAATCGCACAAAGCCAATTCCGGACCTTCGATCGAATTCACCCATATTCCACCGGCGGCGCAAGGCGGGCGGGAAAGAGTTGACACGATCTCTGGCCGGGTAAGAAACGCCCGACCAAATCAGAAGATCGTTATTTATGCACACGCCGGACAGTGGTGGGTGCAGCCCTGGCCCGATCATCCCTTGATTCCCATAAAAGCAGACTCGACGTGGAGCACGGAAACACATCTCGGATTTGAGTATGCTGCGTTATTGGTGGACTCGGATTATCATGCGCTGCCTCAGGTGGATGTGCTTCCGACCCAATTCGGCTCGGTTGCTCTGGTGATAATTGCGAAGGGCGTTGGACCGTTTCAATCTGCGCCGACCGGATCACTAAAATTCAGCGGCTTTGATTGGAGCGTTCGCATGATTGCAAGTGACAAGGGAGGCACGAACAACCTGTTCGATGCGGAAAATGCATGGACCGATAAGACCGGGTTACTCCACATGCAGATCAAGAAGAAATCGAGCAGGTGGTCGTGTGCCGAAATATTCTTGAATCGCAGTCTCGGGTACGGCACGTATTCGGTAACTGTGCGTGATACTTCTCACTTAGAACCTGCCGCGGCCTTCACACTGTATACCCTCGACGATTCGGCTCCGGAGCAGAACTATCGCGAGATGGACATCGAGGTCCATGGCCGGGGAGACGCTGCGAATAAGAATAATGCACAGTATTCAATTCGGCCGTTCTACTATCCTGGGAACTTATTCCTTTTTGCGACGCCCTCAGGTACCTTGACGTATGTCCTGCGCTGGGAACCTGGACATGCAACGTTCAAGACCTTTCGTGGAAAACCTTCTAGCGCCGGAGCGCAACTCGTTTCTGAACATGAGTTCACGTCTGGCGTACCGTCACCTGATAAAGCAATGGCCCGTCTGGTCTTTTTCGTCGTTGCGAGCAGTAGAAATCCTATGCGGAAGCCGAGCGAGGTTGTGGTTGAAAAGTTTGAATACCTTCCGTGAGGACGGTTGTCGAAGGCTCCGGCTGCTCAGGTGTGCCATTGCCGGACTCGCGGCTTTCTGCTTCGCTGTTTCGGCGTCTGCTCTAGATCCTACCCGGACCGTGTCGCAATATCTCCACGAGTCCTGGGGAACTGAGGGAGGTTGGCCGGGTGGATCTATAACGGCCATCGCACAGACTGCAGATGGCTATCTCTGGATTGGCACAGACAAAGGCCTGGTTCGTTTCGACGGTTTCACTTTTCACCGGATCGAGCGGGCCTATCCTGATCCAATCTTGGTTGGTCCTGTACGAACACTCCTGGTTGATGCAAGCGATAACCTCTGGGTCTTGTTACAGAACACCCAGGTATTTCGCTTTCACAATGGAAACTTCGAACTTATCCGCGGCGATACTGAGAACGGCGCATCCGCAATGACACAGGGCACGTCGGGTGCGGTCTTGCTCTCATCATTAGCTGAAGGAACTCTCACATACAGCGACAACAGATTTCGAAGTCTGTCGTCCGGAGCAGTTCCCGCCGACGCTGCAAGAGTCCCGAACAGCGAGGCTCCTGACCAGCGAACAACTCCCTTCAGTTGGTTTGATCGTCTGGCGGCACTCACTTCGCTGGTTATCGCGATGGCTCAGACTGACGATGGAAAGATTTGGCTTGGCACGGAGCATCAGGGGCTCTTCTATCTCCAGGCGGGCAGCATCTCACGAGCATCGAATGGGCCGGATGATACGAAGATCAACTGCCTTCTTCCACTTCACAACTCACAGTTGTGGGTCGGAACGGCGAAGGGTGTATTGCGCTGGAATGAAACAAAGCTCACCTCGGCAGGTGTACCGTCCTCTCTTCTCAAACTCGACGTACTTTCCATTCTTCGCGACCGGGACTCGAACATCTGGTTTGGCACAAGCCGCGGGCTATTTAGGTACAACGCGAATGGGGTTTCTTTACTGAGCGCTACTGGACCGGTAACCGCGCTCTTCGAAGATCGGGAGGGAAGCATCTGGATCGGTAGCACGGGCGACCTTGAGCGAATGCGAGACAGCGCTTTCGTTACGTACTCTCTTCCCAATTTGAAATCGCAGAGTATGGGGCCATTGCACGTTGACTCCGGCGGCCGCACTTGGATTGCTCCCATTCAGGGCGGTTTGCGATGGCTCAAGGCAGGAAAGAGTGGGGATATCACTGCCGATGGGATCGCCAATGATGTCGTCTACTCCATTGCCGGGGCTGGCAAGGATGATGTCTGGGTTGGCCGACAGCAGGGTGGACTCACCCATCTGCGCTACTCAGGGAATTCGTATACGGCCAAGACCTACACGCGGGCAGACGGCCTCGCACAAAACAGAGTATACGCGGTCTATCAGAGTCATGACGGTACCGTGTGGTCCGGGACCCTCAGTAGTGGTGTAAGCGAGCTAAAGAACGGTCACTTCACAAATTACACGACTGCAGATGGGTTAGCGGCGAACACAATATCGTCGATTGCCGAGGGTTCTGACGGAACGATGTGGTTTGGGACCCCGAATGGTGTCAGTGCCATGTCGCAGAAGAGATGGCGATCCTATACCGGCACCGACGGATTACCCTCCGAGGATGTCAACTGCCTCCTGCAGGATTCAACGAGAGTCCTTTGGATAGGAACGGACGTAGGTCTCGCTTACCTCAGTGATGGGCGGCTGCATGTACCTCGTGGAGTACCTGAGTCCCTGCACGCACCGATATTCGGGATCGAAGAAGACACAAACGGCGGGCTTTGGATCGCGACCTCACATCATGTTTTGCGCGTCCCGCGTGACCAACTACTAAGTGGTGTTGTGAAGGCAATCGATGTTCGCGAGTATGACGAGGCCGATGGCCTCGAGAGCACTGAAGGAGTGAAGCGGAACCGATCGGTGGTCTCGGATCCAGCGGGCAGAATCTGGTTTTCACTCAGCAGAGGCTTGTCGGTTGTTATTCCATCCCAGATCAATGACAATTCAGTTCCCGCGCTGCCTCACATCGAGGCGATCACCGCCGATAACAACACCGCAAACCTCGCCGCCTTCGTTCAAATTCTTCCGTCTCCCCGGCGAATCACATTTGAGTACACGGGGCTGAGTCTCGTGGCGCCCGGGCGGATTCGCTTTCGATATTTTCTTGAGAATTTTGACAAGACCTGGAGCCAGCCAGTTGCAGCGCGAGAAGCCGTTTATACGAACCTTGAGCCCGGCTCCTATCGATTCCGGCTAGTCGCCAGCAACAGCGAAGGGCTATGGAACGGGCCAGAAACCGCGATTACTTTGAACGTCGCTCCGGCCTACTATCAAACGTACTGGTTCCGATTGTCGTGCATCGCTGTTTTTATAGCGCTGCTCTGGGCCTGTTATCAAACGCGTGTTCACCAGTTGCAGGCGCAAGAAAAGAAATTCCGCGACGCAGTAGAAACCATGCCGGCCCTGGCTTTCGTTGCCGACCCCAAAGGCAAGCGCACTTTTATGAACAAGGGTTGGCTCGAATACATAGGATTGAGCCCAGAACAAGTGTCAGGATGGGAGAAGACGATTCACCCTGATGATCTGAACCTCATCACCAAGCGGTGGCACGCGTCCCAAACGACCGGTCAACCTCTGGATTATGAAGCGCGACTGCGCCGCGGATCGGACGGAGTCTATCGCTGGTTCCTGATACGCGCCGTGCCTTTGCGGGACAAGCGTGGGAAGATCGTGAAATGGTGTGGCGCGGCAACGGACATTGAAGACCGCAAACGCGCCGAACAGCTCCAGGCCGACCTTACCCATATTAGCCGCGTCAACGCAATGGGAGAACTGGTTGCATCGATCTCGCATGAACTCGCACAGCCCATCATGGCCTCAACCGTTAATGCCAAGGCGTCTTTGCGGTGGCTTCAGCACGACCCGCCTGAGCTGACGAGAGTTCGCGAAGGAACAGAGAAAATCATCGAAGCAGGCACCCTTGCGTCGGAAATCATCAACCGTCTGCGTGGGTTGTACAAGAAGGCCCCTCCCAAACAGGAGTTGGTCGCGATAAATGAGGTCGTCGACGGGATGGCCGGGATGATGAGAGGCGAGGCCAGAGGGCATGGAGTATCGATCCGCACCGATCTGAAAGACGATCTTCCAATGACCGTGGCAGATCGAGTGCAACTTCAGCAGGTGCTGATGAACCTGATACTGAATGGCGTCGAGGCGATGAAGGACACGGGCGGCGTGCTTACTGTGAAGTCGCAATTGGGCGAGGACGGCCAGATCGAGATCGCTGTAAAAGACACAGGCCCCGGGCTGCCCGTGGGCAAGGTCGACCAGATATTCGACGCATTCTTTACGACCAAGCCGCAGGGCAGCGGTATGGGCCTGGCAATCTGTAAGTCGATCATCGAATCGCACGGCGGCCGGATTTGGGCCAGCGGCAACGGCGGGCACGGCGCGACGTTCCACTTCTCCTTGCCAGCGGCTCCTGCGGAAACAAACCCTCCCGTGGATGGCGCATGATCCTGCCACGACAGAGGTCGCGGGTTCCATAGTCTTTCCAAGATTGCGGTTCAATCACTCTTCTATTCTGCCTGCGTAATTCTGTCCCAGGTCAGCTCAAATCGGGATAGGTACTTGCGAAGGCGATCAGCATCATTCGCGCTCGCTTTGCGTGTGCGGGAATTGTTGAAGAGCAGACGGCCGGCTTCCGACAGTGAGCGGCAGCGCCGGCAGGCGGCGACCACCTGTTCCAGTTGAACGCGGTCGAAGTGGTCGATGACAGCGATCTGTTCCTCGGTGAGCAGCCCGCGCGAAAGGCCGGACTGGCCGCGATGCCCACCCGTGTCATCAAGACAGGCGCAAGCCGGTCCGTGGTCGGCGGAGTCGCGCGTTCAGCCAGGACCGCCGGCGTGCGCAGGCTCCGCGGGGTTTAATTTCTATACTGATGCAGTATGGCCTTCACATTTGACCCATGCAAGCCCTTGAAAACGCGACACTGAGGTCGTGGGTCAAAACTTACCCTTTGTCGGTCATCCTAACTTTGGAGATCGCGGATGACGCGCCTTCAGACGGTCCGATGCGGTGACGTGGATGGCCAGTCCGTAGCGCCGCAGCATAGGGTCCAGGACCTTCTCGAACATCTCCTGTTCCCGGGGACCGATGACGATCTCCGTCACCAGCTTTTCCGGGTCGCAGGAAATTTCAATTCCCCGCGGCCAGTGGCTGATGTGCTCTCCCTCTGGGCTAAGAGAATACGATGCTATGGGTAATTCGCATCCCTCTCCGAGCCCCGAAAGGACTGCCCGCAGTTCCTGCTCATGTTCGTAGGACAGGTCCTTGCGCATCACCATTGGCAGCGGGTTCAGGCGCCACGCGACTCTGCTCCATTCCACATATTTCACTCGGCCGATGAAGACCTTGCGCGGGTGAGCGCTGAGTGTCTCCTTGAGCCGCCCGATGGTTGACTTGATCGCCACCACACCGCTGCCCTTGCTGCCCTTCGCGTAGATGTCCCACATGGCCATCGACTCCGTTACCGCCGCTCGCCAGCAGTTGACGTACATAGTCTCGCGGTACTTATGCGTCATGTCCACGTACTGCTCTGCGAGGGTGGGTTCCCCTGCCGGCGAAGGTGGAGGCGGAAGGGCGCGAAGGTGCTCGAATTCCGCGTCGGTGTGCGTTCCCTCCAGCGGATCTTCAAAGGTGTCGACGCGGGCAAACCACAGCCGACGGCGCTCGATCAGATCGACCAGCTTCACAAAGTTCAGGTAGCGCCACAGAATTGTGTCATCGGGTGGCGTTTCGATCTCCGGGTGAGCTTCGTACGGCATGGCTTCTCCGACCCAGAATACTGCCCGGCACGTGCGCGAGGCGACTTCTGTGCCGCGGCGGGACTTACCGTTCTTGAAGCTTGCGATTTCTGCCCAACGCCTCGAAAAGGTCAAATTGGACGTCAGCAGGGTTCATCGTGCAAGAACTCGTCTCATTGGCATCGTTTTCGCACTTTGATTCTCGCAACGGTTCTTGCATCGCTTTCAAACGGTCCCTCTATCCATCTGAACCGACACTTCGGGAGTGCAAGAAGTAGACTTTCCGCACTCACCAACACTCGAAACGGCCAACTTTACCTTTTCGAGGCGTTGGGCAATAATGGCCGGATTCATGTTGGATTGTCACTGGGCCTCGTTTCCAACCTGTAAGGCTTGGACTAAATGCCATTATGGCTTAGAAGTCGGTTTGCTTTCCTCACGTTCGGAAACAATGGTGTGCGCTTGGAGAATATAGTTTGGTCTCTCCGCCGTAGAGTATGGCTCGTGCGTGTCAAAATCGACCCAATCTGGTGCAATGGTCACAGAGTAATCCTTGTTCGCGTGGACTCTCGCACAGGCCGCATAACGTGCCATCCAATCACGGGGTAGAAGCTCGACACAACTGAGCACGTACTTCGTAGACTTGCCTTCGGCAGCATTGACGTAACCTTCAACCGTGAATTTCTTCGCGGAACACGCGTCAGTTTCACAGTACCCTGCGGGGTCATCCTGTGCTTGAACAGCGGTGACATGAAGAACGGCTTTCACCTTACTCGTGTCTTGTGCATGCACAGGAACGGGTGAAAAACACGATGCGAAAGTGCAGACAAACAGCACAAAATGCCTCATGGATTGCTCCTACTATGTTCTTATCTTACGCTGCCCTCTTTTCATCTGACCGTGAGCCGATTCATGATGCGCTCATAAACCGCGCGGGGCATACGGAGACCCCTATATGGCTATTTTTGCGAATGGTCAAAACGACCACTGCGGATGGGAAAATACAGTTTTCCGTTTCAGACCATGACCGCATTATCGTCAAAGTGCGTCGGCCTAAAGGCACTTTGTCGCGCCGAGTTCGACCGCGTGACAGGGTTCCAAGCCCAACCCCGCATAATTGATCCTGCTACTAAAAACGGCCAAATCTTCGGGTTCAACGATGCGTCACACGAACGTCCGTTGGCATGAAACGTCAACAATGGGCCGCAGGAAGCCGAAAACCTGTCACATTTGCCGTCACTTCATCAATGTTCCGCAAACGATGGCATGGGTGAGAGTCAACAGCGCGGCCTGGATCAATTCCGTGGTTTTGGACTTGGAACCCCAGGTACGAATGAATTGTGACCTCATGGCCTTCCTCCCCCTTTCTTGTCTTCCATCGGCCCGGTGAACCGCTAGTACAGGATGAAAAGCAACTCAACTAAATGGTAGCGGGGCTACTTTTGAGCATTGATGAATCGGCAGGCTGCTTCGGAAGCATTTTTGCCGGTATGTTTGTCGGTTGCGAACACCATTTTCCCCTGCTTGTCATAGACTGTGATGAAGTAATGGAGCAACAACCCACGCCACGGGTCGGATTCGCTTGCAAGAACGATGTACTCTGCCTCAGATTCATCACGAACGATAGAAACATTCGGGCATGAGTTGCCAAAACCTTTTACGATTAAGACAGATTGCGCTTCCCCCGCTGATCGCGGGTCGATTGCGACCTTGACCTGGCGTGGGGGTGGTTGATCTTTGCTTTTTCGGGCATCCGCCGTAGATGTGGACTGTGCCGATGTTCCCACAGCCCCCGCCAGCAGCGCCAAGGCTGCCCAGATCGGGATGAATCGTAGCCTCATGACCTTACGCTTTCCTGTCCCACATCAGCCCGGCGAACCGCCAGCATGGGACCAGTCATCCTGAAAGTGGCTTGCGGAAATGATACACCTGCAAGCGCGCGGTATTGGGGTCCGGGGAGCAACGGAACAGCCCCCGTTACTGGCACTTCAGGCACGACCACAGCAAGGGGTTCTAAGCCCAAACCGCTTCACTAGTGACCCAAGCCAAAATCGAAGCTCTGCTCCTGCTTCTGCGCAATCTCACGCTGCGGCGTAACGGCCTGCTCCTCCGGCTGTGCTGGCAGCGGCCGAGATTGGCGATGCTGAGGTGGAACACGCACAGCCGTAAATCCTGATCGATTCCGTGCTGTGCTCTCGACCGCAACCACCCCATTACCCGATGCCCTACACTGGTGAGCGATGCTTCTGTCAGTTACAACTACTCATGAGCCGGCGACGGATCTCGGGTTTCTGTTGCACAAGAATCCTGCGCGAATGCAGGCCGAGGAGTTTTCCTTCGGCAAGGCATACGTCTTTTATCCCGAAGCTAACGCCGGCCGGTGCACTGTCTCCGTTCTCCTGGAGGTGGACCCGGTCGGCCTGGTGCGCGGGCGGCGCGGTCCGGCAGGCAAGGGCGGTCAGCTCGAGCAATATGTGAACGATCGTCCCTATGCGGCCAACTCCTTCATGAGTGTGGCGATTGGACGACTCTTTACGACTGCCATGAGCGGCAAAAGCAAGGAGCGGCCAGAGCTTGCCGAAATGCCTCTTCCACTCACGGCTAAGCTGCCTGTGATCGCTGCCAGAGGGGGAGAAGCAGTAGTGCGCCGGCTCTTTGAGCCATTAGGATATACCGTCCACGTCGAAACCCTGCCGCTCGATGAGCAGTTCCCGGAGTGGGGCGAGTCGCCTTACGTGTCGCTGGAGCTATCGGCAAACATCCAGCTTCAAACACTGCTGACGCATCTCTATGTGCTGATCCCGGTGCTCGACAACGAGAAGCACTATTGGGTGGGCGAGGACGAGATCGAGAAACTGCTCAAACGCGGCGAAGGCTGGCTGAGCCAGCATCCAGAGAAGGAGCTGATCATTCAACGCTACCTGAAACGCCAGCGCAGCTTGACCCGAGAGGCTCTGGAACGTTTGACCGAGGATGCTCTGCCCGAAGAGGAAGCAAAGGTCAGCGACCGCGACGAAGAAGAACAGAAAGTCGAGCGGCCACTGAACTTGAATGAGCAACGCATGGGTGCAGTTCTCTCGGCTCTTCGTGGAGTTGGAGCCAAGCGCGTTCTTGACCTCGGTTGTGGCGAAGGCAAACTACTTCGCTCTCTTTTGGCCGATCACCAATTCGAGCAAATCCTGGGCATGGATGTTTCCTGGCGTTCGATTGAGATTGCCACGGAGCGGCTGAAACTGGAACAGATCGGCGAGAAGCAGCGGGCGAGGATTGAACTGATTCAAGGATCGTTGATGTATCGAGACAAGCGCCTGGAAGGCTTTGAAGCGGCTGCCGTCGTCGAGGTTATCGAGCACTTGGATGCAGCCAGACTGGCAGCCTTCGAACGCGTCTTGTTCGAGTACGCGAAGCCAACGAATATCGTTCTGACCACGCCCAATGCGGAATACAACTGCCTGTTTCCGACTTTGCCCGCAGGCCAGTTGCGCCATCGCGATCATCGCTTCGAGTGGACACGAGCAGAGTTCAAGCAGTGGGCAGAGGGAATTGCGTCGAGGTTCGGCTACGCGGTGCGTTTTCAACCAGTCGGTACCGAGGACGCAACCCACGGAGCGCCAACACAGATGGGGATCTTTACGAGAACGGTGGTAGGCGCATGAAGATATCGATTCCCGAGTTGTCTCTCGTCATACTCATCGGCCCTTCCGGCTGCGGCAAATCCACGTTTGCCCGCAAGCAGTTCTTGTCCACTGAAGTAGTCTCATCGGATGTCTGCCGCGCACTGGTTGCCGATGACGAGAACGACCAGACCGCAACCGGAGATGCCTTTGATCTGCTGCATGAGATCGTGCGCAAGCGCCTGAGCCGTGGCAAGCTTGCTGTGGTCGATGCCACCAACGTGCAGCCTGAGTCGCGCAAATCGTTGATGGAACTGGCGCACGAATACCATGTTTTGCCCGTTGCCATCGTCTTCGATCTATCGGAGCGGCTCTGCCAGGATCGCAATACTCTGCGCTCGGATCGTCAGTTTGGCCCCCATGTGGTGCGCAACCAGATTCAGCAACTTCGCCGGTCACTGCGCGGGCTGGAGCGCGAGGGCTTTCGCTACGTGCACAAGCTCTCTTCGCCGGACGAGATTGAAGCCGTCACCATTGAACGCCAGCCATTATGGAACAACAAACGTGGGGAGCACGGTCCTTTCGACATCATTGGCGACGTGCATGGTTGTTTGGATGAGTTGCTGGAACTGATGGCGAAGCTCGGGTATCAGGTGGAGCGCAGCGAAAAGGAGTTCACAGTAACACCCCCCGATGGCCGCAAGCTGGCATTTGTCGGCGATCTGGTGGATCGTGGACCCGCAACGCCCGACGTATTGCGCCTGGTGATGACAATAGTGCGCGCCGGTCAGGCGCTCTTTGTGCCTGGTAATCATGACATCAAGTTGGTCAAGGCGCTCAGGGGCAAGAATGTGCAGATTGCGCATGGACTGGCCGCGTCGCTTGAACAGTTGGCTGGAGAGTGCGCTGAGTTCCGCGCCGATGCTGCCAAGTTCCTCGATGGGCTGGTGAGTCATTACGTTCTCGACGATGGCAAGCTGGTCCTCGCTCATGCCGGCATGAAGGAGTCCATGCAAGGCCGTGGCTCAGGCAAGGTACGCGACTTTGCGCTCTATGGCGAGACCACTGGTGAGACCGATGAGTTCGGCCTCCCTGTGCGCTATAACTGGGCTGCCGACTATCGCGGCAAGGCGCAAGTCGTTTACGGTCACACGCCTGTTCCTGAAGCAGTGTGGCTCAACAACACGGTGAATATCGATACCGGCTGCGTATACGGTGGCCGCTTGACCGCGCTCCGCTATCCGGAACGCGAGATGGTTGATGTGCCTGCAAAGGCTACCTACTACGAAGCGCGCAAACCATTTCTTCCCACGGAAGAGTTGGCTCCGCGCGCTTTGCAGCAGACAGCCGACGACGTGCTCGACATTGAAGATGTGATTGGCAAGCGCATCGTGGATACGCGCCTGATTCCGCGCATTACCATTCGCGAAGAGAATGCAATCGCCGCTCTCGAAGTGATGAGCCGTTATGCAGTCGATCCCAAGTGGCTCATCTACTTGCCGCCCACGATGTCGCCGTCTGAAACGTCGAAGCTGCCGGACTTGCTGGAGCATCCGCAAGAGGCCTTTGCCTATTACCGGCACGAGGGAGTGCCGCACGTGATCTGCGAGCAGAAGCACATGGGCTCGCGTGCCGTGGTGATTGTTTGCCGCGATGAATCTGTCTCTGTGAAACGATTCGGCGTGATCCAGCCTGCGCTTGGTGTGGTCTATACACGAACCGGGCGTCGCTTCTTTGCAGACGCTTCGCTGGAGCGCGAGTTCCTGGAACGCGTGCAGAAGGCCGCCACTCTTAGCGGACTTTGGGAAGAGTTGAAGGCGGACTGGCTTTGCCTGGACTGCGAGTTGATGCCGTGGTCTGTCAAAGCGCAGGAGTTGTTGCGTGTGCAATACGCGCCGACAGGCACGTCGGGGATTCATGCACTTACAGCTGCAAAGCTGGTTCTTGATGAAGCTCGGACGCATATCGCTGGACTCGATGAACTAACCGACCGGACCGCCGCGCGGCTGGGTTCTCTCGGGAAGTATCGCGACTCCTATCGTCGCTACTGCTGGCCAGTGGCGTCCCTCAACGACTTGAAGTTGGCGCCATTTCATCTACTTGCATCAGAGGGAGCGGTGCATACCGACAAGCAACACACCTGGCACATGGAGATGCTGGCCAAATTGTGCGCTGCAGATAGCGCACTGTTGCTGGCCACTCCGTTCCGTCTGGTCGATCTTAACGATCCAGCCAGCTATGAAGCAGCAACTCAATGGTGGGTGGAGATGACAGCGGCCGGCAACGAAGGCATGGTAGTCAAGCCGCTTGACTTCATCTGCAAGGGAAAGCATCGTCTGGTGCAACCCGCGGTCAAGTGCCGCGGCCCCGAGTATCTGCGCATCATCTATGGGCCGGAGTACCTGCTGCCAGAGAACCTGGAGCGTCTCCGCGCCAGAGGCGTTGGCGCCAAGCGTTCCCTGGCTAGCCGGGAATTCGCCCTGGGTATCGAATCCCTGGAACGCTTCAACCGCCGCGAGCCTTTGCGTCGCACTCATGAGTGTGTCTTTGGTGTGCTGGCCCTGGAAAGCGAACCGGTCGACCCCAGGCTGTAATGCGGTTATTCCTGCTGCGGTGCTCTAAAGAACGGCTTGAAAACAATCACACGCAACTCAAGCGCCCAAAACCCTTTCGCATCCGTCTACGCGGAAATGCTGCTGAGGGCCTGCGACATCTTGGAGGAAGCAAAAGTCAGTGCGACCGATCCATCTGCTTAAGGTCGACCGAGGAGGTCGCGTTGGCGGAGAACTCGCCTCATGGACGCCATCGCCGCAAAATCGAGCGAGAGCTCAGGTGGGCCATGCGCACGAAGCGGAAATGCTAAATCTCCTCGATGCGAATGCTGGCACGATTCGCGATCATTTGAATCTTTGCGAGTCCGGCCCCATGTGCAACCGAAGCTGGAGACGAGTCGACTTCCAGTTCGCCATCACATCGATCTCCAAAGAAGACAAACGCTGCCCCAACTCCTCCCAGCCTCGGGCGCCATGCCAATCCATCAATCCCAGGGAGGCTGTCATGAAGGTAACGCGCCCATGTGCGTGTGTTCGGGTACTCGGATACGGGCGTGTGGATCAGTTCCGCTTCCGTTATCGAGTCAGCTCGACCGGGGCATTCAACGGGGCGAAGTTGAGGATTCACAAGTTCGAGGAGCACGAGCGCACGCTTGGACTTGAGTCTTGTGTAGCTCCATTCGGCGAGACGGACTCTCGGGTAAATTGGCGAAGGGACATGCTCGACATCATGAAATACGCTTTCGAGCGCCGACGCGGCCAATCTGTCAGCGGCATAGAGAGTCGCAATGTTGGTCGCAGGAGCACCGGGAAAGGGGTTGAATCGGGCGCCCTCTTCAGGAATCTCCATTCTCTTGCCGGTGTTTGGATTGAACGCATTGGCGGGATGCGTGGCCGAATTCTTGTGAAAACGGAAGAGAAGCCGACCGCGCGGCAGTTCTACCGTTTGGACAACTAGGGGTTTCATCCCCGCCGGCGCGATCGGACAATTAGAAGACATCGGCAGGATGAATGAATGCCTGAGCCAACGAAACCAGCCGGGCAGGATCTGGTTTCAAAAGCTCTAGAGGTTTGCGTCCGCCGATATATGGATTCGGAGAGACAAAAAAGTAGGCGAGTTCCCACCCTGTCGCATGTTCGGGAAAGGTTCGAATCACCTCAGAGAAAGTAGGAATCGGCCTTCCGTCCTCGAACTGAAACCGGGGGAACAACTGTTGGCCCTCAAACCGAACTGAGAAGATCTTCCTCTCTTTAACCCAGCGCGAGGCCATAGCGGCACGATTTGCGGCAAGACTCGTAGCTTCTTGAGCGATCTGGTCTGAGGTGAAGCAGTGGTTTTCTGAGATGAATTGCCTTCTCCAAGCGAGAGTATTCTTATCCGCGAACGATTCAGTCCGGCCATGGTGCGGGACCTTCAATATCTCAGAAGATCCCATCTGGAGGTCTCCCCACTCCGGATAATTCACCTGAACAAGAGCGGGGAGTTCAGCAAAGGGCTCCGGCAAAGATGGAAGGTCAAGTTCCATGAGGAGTTTGTGATCCAGGTGAAATGGGAAGATGTAGATTCCCGGTCGGAGATCTACACTCTGCTCGACCTCTTTTGCGGAGGCTCGACCCCAAAAGAAGGAGACATCTCCGAACTTGATCGTCTTCAACGACGAAACATGATCTTGATCCGGATGGGAAAGTTTTAGTTCGCGGCGCTCGGAGAGAGCCTTAAACCCCTTCCGATAAGCCATGAGAAATGTCCTTACTGCTGTCAGGTAGTTGTGCGTCTTTCCGGTGCCTGCCTTACCGTAAAGCAGAACCGCGTAGGTCGGAGCCGAACCCGGCTTCGAATGGGAAAGCGCGGCGGTCACAATGTTCATGGCTGATTCGCGCGCGCGAGGATAAAAGCCACCTGGCTCAAGAACCGCGGCCGAAGGAGTTGCGATGGAAGATCCACCTGCCATGATTTCCATAATACTCGTGATATTCGTGATTTGCAAGCTCTCTCAATTCAGAGAGAGAAAGGTGATCGTTACCTCACGGCATGGATCTTCGCCGCCATGGTGTTCGGCGTCGTGTTCCCGCCGGTATCCGCTCCGTCTCAACTGGAATGGGCGGATCAAAGCGGCGCAGAACCTGAGCCAGGTCCTGAAGAGTCTTATCCGCGATTGTTTGGCCGACAACCGAACCATCCGGTCTAACCCCGACCAGCACTTGTCCGCCGCGACCATTCATGAAGGCGCAAAGGGTCTCGCCGTCCCGGGGAAACTGAGCCGAGCTCTGCTTGAATTCAAGCTGTTCGGATTCGCCTCGTCGAACGAGGTTCTGCAACTCTGGCTTGTCACTTGAGAAAATTCTACTGGCGAGGCTTCGCGTTAGACGGACGAGCCTTGCTTTGATGCCTTCGGACAAACGGCCCTGCGCCGCCAGATACACCTGCCCATCATGTATAAAAGGTGGTAGAGCACTTCAGAGTGCTTGAACAATGAAACAAGATTGGGAAGTGTGGAAAGGTGCTGAGAAGTGAGCAGGGTCCGAGTTGAACCCATTTTGTGACCGGATTGTGCCAAGATCTGAAAATGATGACAATCATGACAGATTTGCACTTCACAGAGTCAATAAGTTACGTGGATTGAGGTACCGGAGTCCGACCGACTCCCGCCGCCTCCACCATAAACTATCCAAAGAGATTCAGAGAGTTCCAAAATACTGAGGTAAGTCGTTGATGCAGAAAGGCCTATGCGCAGGTCTTTGTTCAGCGCTGTCCAGCGATTTCCCTGTACAGCCAGCGTCAAATTGGGCAACTATCCGGGGCAACTCGGAAAACGCGCTTCGGAGGCGCATACTTTCCTCTGAGCGCACTCGCTTGGCCTGCGGGCTGCGTGCCGGATTGTCGGAATAGAGACAGACGCGGTCGATGTTGGTTTCAGCTAACCTGGCGACATGGCGACATCCTGGTACTAATCTGTGTCAGTGAGCGCAACGTCGATTTATCACTCATGGACAGTGCCGTGATAAAGCGAAGCTTGTTTCCGAGGATCGATCCTGCACCCCGTACGTGTGGAACAGAACCAGAATGAGCTTACAAATGAGCGACAGCGGCTTCGAGACGCACTCTCTTTCCCCATGTGACCTACAGGGAGCGCCCATCTTGCGCTTCGATCGGCGATATGCGACTACCAATCGATAGGACGGAATTGCCGGTTTGGAGGAACGCCAGCCATGCATCATTCTGAGCAAGCACTTCTTGTATCTCGGGCTCGCTGAGAACCATGCAAGCAGTTGAAAGAGCGTCCGACTCGGATGCGGTATCGGCGAGAGCCCAGGCACGGTTTTGACGCCGTGCGGGCTGGCCAGTACGCGGATCAAGGATGTGGCTTCCTTTTACGGCCAAACCTGAACCACTCAGCGAGGCGTGAGTGAGCAGAATCCTCTGCGAAGAATCGTCCTCACCCAAGCCACACGACCAACCGAGGTGACCCTCCGGTTGATCTCCGGCGAGAATGCTGCTGCCACCCGCAACGAGGAGGAAGGAGGGGCAGTCCCAGTCTCGGAGCAGTACCGCGATACGATCGAGCGCGAATCCTTTGCCGATGGCGCCGAGATCGAATTCAAGCCGGCCGGTGACGCAGAGAATTGAATGCTCGTCCGGGAGCAAATTCCACTGCGGAAGGGAGGGCTGCGTCTTCAGCGCGGCAGGCGTCGGGCAGAAAGCACTGCGTGTGGCTTCTTCCATGCTCTTCGCAACTTGCAGGCAGGCGAAGGCGGGGTCGCTCAAACGCATCGTTTCACCTGGAGCCAGATCTGCAATCCGCGCAATGTCGCTATCGGGTCGGAATCGGCTCAAATGCGATTCAAGCGAATCCACAAGATCGAAGGCCTCCTGCGCAGCCTGGGAAGCATAGGCCTTGTCGTCGGAGGCGATGCGCACCTGAAAGTGGGTCGCCATCGCGGCGTGGTTGAAATTGTGGATCTCAGCCATGGCGATTCACTTTGGCTCCGGCAGCCATACCAGGATCAGCACGCCTGGACGGCTCTCGAAGAAATCTGGTCGAAAGCCGCGCAGTTTGTCGGCATATTGCTCCGCGGCTTCGGTGGAGGTCACATAGAAATCTGCATCAGGTACTTGCTGGCCGGGCTGCCAGAAGCCGACTTGCCTGAAGCGGCGCAAGTACCACGGCAAGGGCCAGGGGTCGGAAGCGATGACCGCGATGCGTGGGGAATTGATTCCGTCACGGCGGGCCATATCCTCAATTTCAGTTGGAAGGCCCAGGATGTCCTCGGACGTGTGGGCATATGCGTAGGGGTTGGTTTCGTCGGCGGGTTGGAGAAAGACCTGCTGGCGGGTGTCGTGCGCAATCAACACGACTGCGCATGCGAGGATGCAGAATGCTGGAATCGCAATGCGCCTGCCAAACTGCATTTCTGTCCAGCGCCAGACCAATTCCAAGGTCATGCCCGCGAATACGGCCAGTGGCAGCCAGAGGTTGAGCGCCAACCAGGGTGTCTTGTAAGGAATCAGGCTGTAGATTGCGGTGATGATCAAGCAATAACACGCGAGAAGTTGATAGGGAGAGCCATTGCGCTTTTTGAGGGCAATGAAAAGTCCAACGCACGCAAGGGCGAGCAGCAGCCCACCGGACCAGCCGCGGGTGAGGAGCCGACCGTAATACCAGAAGGGTTGCTGATGACCCTGCCCGGCCGCGCGCGCAAGAACATTTGCGGTGATGCGGAAAAGTGCGCCGAGGGATTTCCAGTTTCTGCCGAACCAGGAGAATAGAAGGACGGTCATTGCTAGAAATGTAGTCAAAGCCGCGAGGAACGGTTTGAGTCCGGATGATTTGAAGAAGCCTGTGAGATGCGGATTCCACACCCTGAACACAAGCGCTGCCATGGCTAAGGCAAACAGGTGGAGGATCGCGGTTTCCTTGCACGCAAACAGGAACGCTGCGCAGGCGCCCGCGAGCATGGCCCGGCCGATGGAATGTGTCTTCCACGCATACCAACCTGACAGGATGAGTCCCAGGGTGGCCAAGCAGAAAAGAGGTTCGTGGATGAAGTACCTGTCGTAGTAGACGGGCAGTGGCGCGACTGCATACAGGAGCGCTGCGAGAAGACTGGGCACAAATCCGACCATCTCGACGGCAGAGCCGAAGAGGAGAATCATGATCGTTCCAGCCACAACCGACGTCAGGCGCAGTTCCGATTCAGTCAGATCGGAAAAAGACTTCGCCCCGTGAATTCTGGCCAAGGGCAGTGCGAGAGCCGCCAACGCAGGACCGTGGCGGTCCAGCGGATCATAGGTAAACGGCTCTCCGGCAAGCAGCTGCCCAACAACATAAGCATTGACGGCTTCGTCGGTGTGCATGGGCCGCACGCTCAACTGCGGAAGGCGAACAGCCAACCCGACGAGCGCGATAGCTATAAAGGCAAGCCATCGAGTCCAGGGCATACGAGCAGCCCCGCGCCCCATCGAAGGATCGACGGAACGCGTGACCTCAGGCAGGTTTGCCCCAGACTTCAACCTCGATGTAGTCATTTAATTTGTTGGTGGTGTTTCCGTTGCTGTAGAGGCGAACGTAACGGCCCTTCGCGCCCTTGGCGTCGATCAGCTTGCCTTGGTACGTTTCGACGTAGTTTAGATCTTTTCCTGCGCCAAGTCCGAGCTCGCCTTTGAAGTCACTGTTGAAGATCGTCGTCACACCTGACCTGAAGGTGGGGTCGTCAGACACCTGGGCCACCACGTCGCGATAAACGCGCGCCTGGGCGTGGAAATGCCAAGCGAGGACAGCATAGATATGTGCGCTTTTTGCCAGGTCGATCTGCACCCATTGCTTGCCCGGCCCGAGTTCGACCCACGAGCCTTCGTCGCCAGCTTTGTCCCCATCCGTGACCAAGTCCAGAGTACCGACAATTGGACTATTGTCGCTGGCTGTAACCTTTTTGCCCTTGGCCAGGTTGATGGATCCAGCAGGGACAAAAAAGTCGGGACGCTTGCCTTTCATGGGGGGTTCAAGATTCGGCACATTGAGCGGAACCGGCGTGCCCACGAAGAGAGGGCGAGGCAGTTGCGTCTTCAGCGGGACCTTGTCCTGCGCAAGAGCTGCTGCGGCTACGAGCGATACGACGACAATTGGACACATGCGGGAAAGGATCTTTTTCATAGTCTCAGGCCTTCACTTCTTCCTTCGTGATCAGGATTTTCTTCTCGGCGCCTACCGCTTCGTTGGCCTTGTGAATGACGTACTCGCTTGTGAAAGCCTCGTCGGCGGGACAGTTCAACTTTGCTGTGCCACGGATCGCGTTGAAAAAGTTCTCGAGATGCGGTTGATGCGGGGGCTTATTGAAGAACACGGGAATCTCGTACTGTGCCAGCTGCGCTGTTTCCCGCACATCGACTCTTGCAGCGTCCGCGGAGGTCTGAACGGCCCGTACGTAGCCCTTCTGCGTAAGGTCCTCCCATGAAACGGCATCGGCACGAGCCTCACGATAGATGGCGCAGATGGAGGGATCTTCAGACATCTTGATGGTGCCATCATCGCCCATGAAGGACTCGAAATAGCCGCCACCCGAACTGGTCGTGGTCTGCACCTGGTAGAAGGCCCGCGCCACTCCCTCGGCAAGCGGATATTCGTAGATCACCATCGCGTTGTCGTACCAGTCGTGGTTCTTGAAGTAGTCCAGGCCACCGCTGGCGACGACGGAACTTGGCGTGGTGCCGAGCCACCA
>Ga0255353_1000514_pt1 | contig 24770 bp, 19 predicted proteins | sample HBST25metaG_FD_189941 | JGI IMG/M metagenome (GOLD analysis project Ga0255353, IMG submission 189941) | Peat soil microbial communities from Stordalen Mire, Sweden - H.B.S.T25 | ecosystem: Environmental > Terrestrial > Soil > Wetlands > Peat | place: Sweden: Norrbotten County, Stordalen Mire...
GCAGATGACGCAGGCCGGTTGCTACCAACTGGTGCTTGACCGCAAACTCGGCGAATACGTGCTCCCTGACGGGTGGGTCGTCATCGCCGCCGGCAATCCGGCCTCCGAGCGTGGCGTACATTTCTCGATGCCGCGGCCGTTGCGCAACCGCTTCGTTCACCTGGAACTCGAAGCCGACTTGAACGACTGGTGCAAGTGGGCCGTGGGCGCGGGCGTGCGGCCGGAGATCATCGCGTTTCTGCGTTTCAAGCCGGATTTGCTGCATACCGCCGATGCGACCTCGGACGCCAATGCCTGGCCCACTCCCCGCTCCTGGGAGATGGCCTCCAATGTTCTGCGCGGCATTGCCAACCGGCAGAAGACCACCTTCCTATCCGGGGCAAGCGAGTTCGAGGCGCAGTTGCTCGATGGCACGGTTGGGCCTGCGGCGGCTGCGGAGTTGATTGCATTCCTGCGGCTCTTCCGCCAGTTGCCGTCGATCGACGAGATTCTGCTCAACCCGGAGACGGCACCGCTTCCGGCGGAGACCTCGGCACAGATCGCAGTCGCAACGGCGCTGGGCAGGGCCATGACCGACAACTCGGTGGCCAGAGGACTCAAGTATCTCGACCGTATGCCAACCGAAATGCGCGTCATGGCGATGCGCGACGCGGCGGCGCGGGACACCGCCATCACCCACACGCCGGAGTTTGTTCGCTTCGGCGTGCAACACTCGGAGGCTATTCAATGATTACCGAACGCGCAATGCTTGCCGCCGTCCATATCAGCATTTGGACGGCCGTCAAACACGACCGCAAGATCAGCCGCGATGTTGCCGACCAGCACGGAGCGCACCAGGGCGCGGGCCGCTACAACAAGCAGTTGCTACGCGGCGCCGACAAACTCGATGAACTGCGCACGCTGGCTGGGCAGGTGCGGCAGTACTTTTACAAGATCACGTTGCCGTGGTCCGACGAGGGATTTCGCCTGTTGCCGTCGAACCTCTACTTCGACTTGACGGCTCGTATGCGCGAGTTTGAGGCCAGTTTTGAGCAAGGCGTGGAGGGCTTTCTTCAGGTCTATCCGCAGTACATTGAGCAGGTGCGACCGGAGTTGAACGGACTGTTTCGTGAGGAAGACTATCCCGCCGCCGACAAGCTGCGCAAGAAGTTCGGCGTGAAGTTGGAGATCTTGCCTATCCCAACTGGTAATGACTTCCGCGTACAGATGTCGGCCGAGGAGCAGGCACGCGTTGCCCGCGAGATTGACGCCAATGTTCGCGAGTCCTTGACGCGTGGAACCGAGGATTTGTGGAAGCGGCTCAGGGACGTGGTTTCGCACATGGTGGACCGTTTGAACGAGCCGGAGTCCCGCTTCCATGCGACGATGGTCACGAATGTTTTCGACTTGGTGGAGTTGCTGCCTCGCCTGAACGTGAATGGCGACGCCGACCTGAACCGTTTCGCCGATCAGATCAAGCAACGGCTGTGCGGCTTTACGGCGCAGGATCTCAAGAAGCACGACCTGCTGCGCGTGGCCACGGCAAACGATGCCGCGGAGATCGTTGCCGAGATCGACAGCGTGCTGCGTGATCGCGAAGCCAGTGTGCCGGAGGAGGCACCAGACGCTCCAACGGTCGATGACATCCTCTCCCGCATGTCTGCATACATGGAGGTGCCTGCGGCGGCATGAGACACGAGACACCAGCATCCATTCGCATTCAGAAGGCGCGGACTACTCTGTTGCTCGATCATCCGTTCTTTGGCTCGCTCCTGTTTCGCTTGAAGGGGCGAGAGCAGCGATCAATTCCAACCATGGCAACCGATGGCGTATCACTCTACTACAACCCTGAGTTTGTCGATACGCTGAACTCGGCAACGCTGGCCGGGGTGTTAGCTCACGAGGTCATGCACCCGGCCCTCCAGCATCATGTGCGGCGTTCCGGGCGCGATCCAAGACGGTGGAATGAGGCGTGCGATTACGCCATTAATCCGCTGCTGCTCGACGCAGGCCTCAGTCTGCCGAACGGCGTTCTTGTCGATCACCATTTCCGTGGGATGAGTGCCGAGCAGATCTACAACCTGCGCGATGCAGAAGCACAGCCGCAGTCTGGTGGCCAGAACAGTTCAGATGTCGGTGCCGGAACTGGCGCGGGTGAAACGCCAGAAAAGCAAGCCAGCACGGATGAGCCAACTGCGCCAGAGACGGAGGGCGGCATCGGCCAGGTTCTTGATGCACCACAACCTGATGAAGAGACGCCGAGTGCGGAAGAGAAGGCGCGAGAGTGGAGTGTTGCTGTCAACCAGGCAGTCACGCTCTCGAAGCAAGCAGGTAAGGCTCCTGCGGGTCTGGCCCGAACTCTCGAAGGAGCCGCAGAGGCAACGGTGGACTGGCGCGAACTGTTGCGCCGGCTCTGGTCAGACACCATCCCTGCCGATTCGAGTTGGATGCGGCCCAACCGCCGCCACATCTGGAACGGGCTCTATCTGCCAGGGGTTGTGCGCGAGGGTGTCGGAGAGATCGCCATCGCTGTCGATTGCTCAGGATCAGTGAATAGCCGGTTGCTGCGTCTCTTTGAAGCTGAGGTCTGCTTAATCCTCGAAGGACAGCGGCCACAGTGTGTTCACGTCCTGTACTTCGACACCGAGGTACACAAAGTGGAGACCTATCAAGCCGGGGAACAAGTTCACCTCAATCCCGTTGGTGGCGGAGGCACAGACTTCGGTCCATGCTTCGACTGGCTGGACGAGCACGGCATTCAGCCGCAGACTCTGGTCTTCCTGACCGACCTCTACGGGGCGTTTCCCGACAACGCACCAAACTATCCCGTGCTTTGGGCCTCAACTGGCGGTCGACATGCGCCCTTTGGAAGCGTTGTTCCCATGCAAGCGGCATAGCCAATGCTCGGCTCATCGGAACTAACCTGCTACGGAGCACCCCATGAACAACCAGTTCTTCATCTTTACCGATGGCTCGGCCATCGGCAACCCAGGCCCTGCTGGCTGGGCCGCTATCGTGATCCACGGGACAAGACGGCAGGAGATCGCCGGATCGGTTCCGTGGTCAACCGTCTCTGAAATGGAACTGCGCGCCGCAGTCGAGGCACTGCGCCTAACACCCATCGGCGCACGAATCGAACTGCGCTCAGACTCGGAGTTGCTGATCGACGGAATGCGGTTCCTGGTCTTTCGTTGGCAGCGGTTTGGCTGGCGCAACAGCCGCGGCTTCGAGTTACAGCACCAGGAACTGTGGCGCGAACTGCTCCTTCTCAACACGCAGCGAACAATTCGTTGGCGATGGATCAGAGGGCACAGCGGTCATCCCATCCAGTCCCGCGCCGATGCACTTGCCTATCGCGCAGTACGCACCCATGCAAGCAGTTTACCCATGGCTGCATAGCTGCGCTATCACTCCGCCAAGCGCAAACTCAATAGAGAACTTCAATGACCGATGGCAACACACTTTTTGAAATCGACCGCGAACTCGACTCGATGCTCGATCAAATCGAGGATGAGGCAGAGGAAAACGGCACGGCCTCTCCCGAATTGCTCGAACGGTTCCGGCAGTTCTGCGAAGCTGAAAGTGAGAAGGTGGACCGAATCGGTCGCTTCCTGACTTTGATGGACAATCGGCTGAGATACTGCCGCCAGCAAGCGGAACACTTCCAGAAACGCGCGCGCACCGCCGACGCGAAGGTGGTGAATACGAAAAACATGGTCCTCTACTTCCTCATGTCGCGCGGGTTGAAGAAGATCGAGGGCAATGAGTTCACACTTCGGATGCAGAAGAATAGCCAGGATTCAGTTGAGATCACGGATGCCGCCCAGGTACCGCTCACTTGCCGTGAACTGGAAGTTCGCATATCTGGTCGCTTATGGGAGGAGGTCATTGCATTCCTTCCAGAAGACACGTCCAAAGTATTGGCGAGCTGTGTCCGTGACGATAGACCGAACAATGATGCAATCAAAGAAGCCTCAAGCCGTTTTGAGGAAATCCCGGGCGCACAGGTAAAGCGGGGTGTTCATCTTCGCGTAGGTTGATCAACTTGCCAATCAATTAGCGCAGACCTAACAACATAGGTCACATATAGTCTACTCATCGAGTATTTCAAGCCGAATTTTGATTTAAAGCGACACAGCCCACCCCTCCGACAGTACTTCGGCTTGCTCCAGTACGGTCTGGGTGGCCTTCTCCTGCTTGTCCGGCGGATAGCCGTACTTCTTGAGAATGCGCTTGACGATGACCCGGAGCTTGGCTTGGACGTTTTCTCGCTGTGTCCAGTCGATGGTCGTGTTCTTTCGAACATTTTCAACAAGCTCTTTGGCTATGGCGCGCAGGGATGCGTCCCCAAGCACCTGCACGGCGCTGTCGTTGACCTCCAAAGCATCGTAGAAGGCTAGCTCATCTTCATTCAGCCCAAGCCGTTCACCGCGCCGTAACGCCTCATTCAGGTTCCTTGCCAGCCCGATCAATTCCTCAATCACTTGCGCAGTCTCAATTGCCCGGTTCTGATAGCGCCGTAAAGAAGCTTCGATCAGATCAGAGAATTTGCGCGCTTGAACCACGTTCCGCCGGGAGCGCGTTTTGATCTCGCCCTTAAGCAGCTTTTGCAAAAGTTCAACCGCCAGATTTCTCTGAGGCATGGCCTGAATTTCCGCCAGAAATTCGTCTGACAAAATCGAAATATCAGGCTTCTTCAAACCGGCAGCCGCGAAAATATCGACCACATCTTCGGTCACGATGGCATTCGACACAATCTGTCGAATTGCCAGATCGGAATCAACTCGACCAACCTGCTGTATCGGTGACTTTGCCAGCACCGCCCGCACTGCCTGAAAGAAACCTACATCGTCCCGAATCCGTAGGGCCTCATCGTGCGGCACAGCAAGCGCAAAAGCGTGAGTAAGCTCTGCAACTGATCGGGTGAGGTTTTCTTTCCCTTGCGGCTTCGCAAGAATGTGCTCTTGCGCCCACGGCAGCATACCGAGCTTCTCGCTTGGCTTGGCTGCGGCCCATCCCGTCCAATCAAAGCCCTCAAATAGTGCGCAGCATTCCTGATGCCTCTTGAGCATCAGTTCCACGGCCTCATGCTGCGGTCGCGTGAGATCACCCTCTCCGCCGCCTTCGGTATAGGTGGAAAGTGCCTTCTTCAACTCCTGTGCGATGCCGAGGTAGTCCACCACCAGACCGCCGCGCTTGTCTCTAAAAACGCGATTCACACGCGCAATCGCTTGCATCAAACCATGTGCGTGCATGTACTTGTCCACGTACATCGTATGCAGGCAGGGCACATCGAAGCCCGTCAGCCACATATCCCGCACAATGACCAGTTCCAACGGGTCATCAGGATTCTTGAATCGCTCCGCTATGGCCTCACGGCGAGGTTTGTTGCGGATATGCGATTGCCAATCAACGGGATCGGTGGCGCTCCCGGTCATCACAATCTTGATTGCGCCTTCTTTGTCATCGTCCGAGTGCCACTTGGGGCGCAGCGCCGTCAGTTCTTTGTAAAGCTCAACGCAGATGCGGCGGCTCATGCAGACAATCATGCCCTTGCCCACCATGCCTTGCTGTCGAGCCTCGAAGTGGTCAACGAGGTCCTTTGCCACGGCCTTGATGCGCGTCTCTGTTCCAACAATGGCCTCAACCGCTGCCCAGCGCGATTTTAGCCGCTCTCGCTTGCTTACTTCCTCATCCTCTGTTGCTTCTTCAAAGCTGGTGTCAAGCTGCGGCTTCAGGGCTTCGTCGAGGTTTAGTTTGACGAGGCGATTTTCGTAGTAGATCGGAACCGTCGCCCCATCTTCCACGGCTCGTTGAATGTCATAAACCGAGATGGTGTCGCCGAACACTGCCGTTGTACTGGCATCTGTCTTCTCAATCGGTGTACCTGTGAACCCTATAAACGTAGCTCCGGGAATCGCGTCGCGCATATGCCGCGCAAAGCCGTCAATAAAGTCGTACTGGCTGCGGTGGGCTTCGTCAGCAATCACAATGACATTCCGCCGATCCGTGAGCTTGGGGTCACGATCATCGTCGGCAGGGGTGAATTTCTGGATAGTCGTAAAAACTATTCCGCCCGATGAAACGGACAACAACTGGCGCAGATGTGTACGACTCTCTGCCTGCACGGGCGGCTGACGCAGCGTTTCATGGCAGCGTGAAAACGTGCCGAAAAGCTGGTCGTCAAGGTCGTTGCGATCCGTAAGAACGACAATCGTTGGATTCTGCAACCGGGTATCGAGCGCCAGCCGACAGGAGTAGAAAACCATCGTCAGGCTCTTGCCGGAACCTTGTGTATGCCATACCACGCCAGCGCGTTTGTCACCTTTTGCATCTGTCGCGTCAATGGTTGCCTCAAGAGCGCGGTTCACGGCGTGGAACTGATGATACCCGGCAATCTTCTTGACCGTTCCAGATTTCTCTTCCTCAAAGACGATGAAGTAATGCAGGAAGTCGAGCAAGCGTTGCTTGTCGAACAGTCCCTCAATCACCACGCGCAACTGCGGAATCGTGGCCGGGGCGGGCTTCTCTCCCTCAATCGTGCGCCAAGGCAGAAACCGCTCAGGCGGAGAGGTCAACGAACCAACCCGCGCCTCCATGCCATCGGAGATACACAGCAGCGCATTATGGACATAGAGAGAAGGAATCTGATGCTTGTAGGTTTGAAATTGGTCGTAAGCCGTCCAGATCGTTGCCTTCTCATCCGTGGCGTTCTTGAGTTCAATCCCGGCAATCGGCAGGCCGTTGAGGAAGAGCAGAATGTCGGGCCGTCGCACGTGCTGGCCTTCACGCACGGTGAACTGGTTCACGGCCACCCAATCGTTGTTCTCTGGCTTCTCAAAGTCCACCACGCGGACGGGATAGCCGCCAAGTGAACCATCGGGCCGGGTGATCTCAACGCCCACACCGTCGATCAACATCTTCCATGCCGCCCGGTTGCGCTCCAGCAGGCTCGGCCCATCGACAACGGTCAGTTTACGGAGCGCCGATTCGATAGCATCTGTTGAAAGCGCCGGATTCAATCGCTGCAATGACTGCCGCAAGCGCCGCTCCATCACCACATCGCGAAAATTGGGATCGTCACGTTCGGCGGACGGCATCCCTGCCGCAATCTCCGGCCCATGTAGAACCGTCCAGCCCTTGGCCTCCAGCCATGCGAGGGCAGCTTCTTCAACTACGGATTCAGTGAATTTCGAGCTTCCCATCCTCACGCACCTTGTACCAGTCTTCTGCTTCCTGCCTGATACTGTTCGATTTGTCCTTCAATTAGCTGCACACGAAAGAGCCGCCGATCAAGCACATACAAAAAGTCCAGTTCTTTGCCTGGGCGAGGGCGTATTCGGTCCCTATCCACGATCACCTCTGCGCCACATTCGTTACAAGTAGCAAAAAGCCGCTCTCGGCTCACATTGCTGGCTTCATTCTCGCTGCAAATTGAGGCTAGCACCTTCGCTGCACGCGAGTGTGTCGCTGCATATGCTGAGATCGAAGTGAAATCTACGAACGGGAGATGTTCTTGCAACCGCGCAATATTCTGCGGTACTGCGCCCATTATCACTTGCTCAATACCTGAAAGCACTACGAACCCGGCTGCTCGAAGAATATGTATGTTGTCATCATCGATCAAAAGGTCATAATCATTATCGAGCTTGAATGTTCTCTCCTCAACGATCTTTAGCGCGTCTGTGATGACCTGAATCAGACGGCTTTTCAGAATCCCTTTGAACTGCGTAGCTCTACGGACGCATGTAAGGCGTCTTCCCTCACGATTCGAAAGCCTAGCGAAATAGCAGAATATGTGTTCTGGTTCGCTTAAAGCATTCGCCACCATAGGCAGCATTTCCGCAGTATGGAGGTTCGCAAGGACTCCGGCATACTCTCCTCGTGTTGACGTAACAACATTTTCCTCGGGACCATATTTTTCTGACGGCGCAAAAACGACCTCTTCATGCTTCGAAATGGCTTCCGCAGTTTGTTGAACCATATCGCGCAGAGCCGATTTGACATCTTCATCCGTGGGGATTGCGACAAATTCGATACCATCATTCGTTTCGCGCCCCACACCAAACTCGATGACATCGACTGACGCAAGGTCATATACAAGTGGCATTACTTGACCTCCCAATAAACCGAATTGCTGAGGCGATACGGAACAATCCGCTCGCCTTGGAAGAGGGTGCATCTGCGCGTGATAAGCACAACGCTTTCCCGGCCAGAGAGAGGATTGCCATCGTTAGGCGGATAAATCGTAAAAATGCGATACCCAAACACTGCAAACAAGATGTTCATGTAGTGCAGATTATTATTCCAGAACAAAAAGACGATGAAGCATACGGCTATCATGGTTGCGGAGAATTCACGCGCACTGGTCAGATTTGTTGTGTAGAACGGGAGAAGCATCGCAAAGAGGTAAACGAGCAAATGGTCCCGGTGGTCCTCTGCCTTGCCTACAACAATATCGCGGGTGTCCTGATGAGCCTTTGCTACGTGACGCCTCCAGAACAAGAGCAGATTTGGAACTACAATAAACACGGCACACGCCACACTGAAGTACAGGTTAGGAACGAGGCAAACTACCTTCGGAACTTTGCAAGGGGCATTAGATTCCTGACAGGTTCTGCGAATAGCCCACAAGAGAAACAACGGCGAGATGCTCGCTAGTACCATCATCAGGCGAAGCATCCAAAGCCCCTCATGCCTTTGTACTGTGCTCATTTCGACTTCCTCCTGTGAAGCTCGCCGGAAGGATCAATCACATATTCAATGCCAGTCAATCGCTCAAGGTGATAAGGCAATCCCCTTCCGTAGAGGCTCGGCTTAGCACCATTGAATCCCCAACTGCCTCTGACTTGAGAGTCACTATTGAAAGCCGTGACCATTTTCTCTGCTTGGCGTTCTGTCAGTTTAGAAATGGCTGGCAAGACCTGAGACAGGGCAATCCCTTCTTCAAAGTTTTTGCACCCTGGTAGTCCGTCGATGTAGAAGTCCACCATACGCTGCTCATTGATTAACAACTTCGCAATCTCAACCGGCGCGTCTTCCCAAGTGGTCTTTAACGCTTGAAACTTGCCAAGGAATCCGTATGGGTCACGCTCCAACTTGACACCAATGACGGGTACGCCTTTGGCGAGTGCGAATCCAACCTCCTGATCTGTCCAATCGCTCTCGTGGAAGTTCTTTGTGAGCAGCGCAACGAATGCATCCATTGTGAGGAGCGCGTTTTCAATTTCCTCCTGCCACTCCTTCGTGGGGTGGATGCTGTCATGCGCCACAAAAGCCGAAATGCCGTATGCAGTTAAACTGTCCCGCAACTCAGCCGTCTTTTTCTTTACATCGGATTTGTGGCTAAGGAATACCCTGTAACCCGACTCGCCCCACACCCTGTGCGATGCATCGGGAGCTACATTTCGTTGTCGTCCAACAAGTACACCGGACTCTTGCCTCCAATCCTCGTCGCTAGGCTCAAGATCAAAATGCACGCCTGAGAAGAACTCATCCTCAACGTGATGAATCTTGTTCAGGTCGTCTCGGATTTCCGAGGCAAGCTTTTGATGCGTCTTGCGGGTTGCGAGAAAGACACTTTCTGATACTCGAAAGTGCAGCGCATGGCCGGTTATACCGCCGTTCCAGTTGTCGTAGGAAACGCCCCCTTCAAAGCTAACCTGAGAGTTGACAACAATCGACAACTGCTCCTTTTTGCCGTCGGCCTTGTATATTTTTGCCAAAGTGGCTAGATGGTGATCGAGATTCTGATAGAGCAAATAATTGGAGTTGTCGTCAGTCATGCGATCTTCTCCCGTCTCACCGGCTCATCTTCTTCAAGGAGGCTCGCGCCCAGTTCGCGGTATGCGTCATAGTCGGTGTGAAAGAGAAGTTCGCTGGCAGAGTAGATCGCATCTCCCATTGCAACCGCGTCAACGGCTATATCAATGGCCTCGTCATACTCCCTGTTGCGCTGAGGCACAATCTGCGGAAGGCTGGCCTGAGCGGCTTCTTTCACCGCCGCCTCTACATCTGACACATCGAAGAGGATTCCGAAAATCCACATGGAGGCAGTACGGGCTATCGCAAGAACTGTTTGCTCTGGAGTTCCCTTCTTGCCGCCGTGGTACTGCTCGTTTCGGTGGTCGTGTGCCCAGACAATATGGCTTTTCTCAACCGTCCATGCCAATGATCTTGTTGCGAGTTCTTCCTCAAGGAAATCCAGTTTGGAATGGAAGTTCCTGAGCCATACCTCCTGCTTTGCCTTTGGGTACTCCCTATTGCCGCGCTGGATCGGGTGCAGTGTCAGATAGGTTGTGATCGCAACTTCAATCGCATCGTCAAAGCTGATGAGAGCAATGCGCCGGTCGAAATCATCTCCGTTACGGAGATGCTCCTCAGCATGGACAATAAGCTCGAACGGCCCATTGGCCCACGGCGCAAGCGTAATCATCAGGCCCTCTCTTCCATTTGGCCAAGTTGAATCTCGCCCGAGATGAGTTTTGGGAGGAGTGCGTCACGCGTCGCAGCAAGGGACTTTGCTTCAATCTTCAAACCGATGATTTGATCGACAATCGGGGCAAAGTGCTTGGTTGCCTCTGCGAGCAAGGGCGCTGGAGGTAGAAGAACTTTTGCCTCGGACAGATGTTGACGTTGAATGTGCCCCATCGTAGTCGCTTTGTCTGCGGCGATTGTCTGGAATTCTGCGAGATGCTGACCAATCCAAAGCCAATAAAACCACTTGGGGTACTTCGCAGACGTTACCTTGAACAAATGCTGATTCAAGGCACCACGACCGCCCGCCCAGAGAATGCAGGTTAGTGAGCCAGACCAAGAGAAGAGGACATCACCGTCTTCAACAATGTAATCATTGGCAAGATCGGCAGACGCTTGATCCGCGCTCTTGGTGTCCTCAGTGCGAAGCTGAGCAATCTTGATGACGGGCAATGAACGTCCATCCATCGGCGGGAACTTCTGAAGCGCAAGGCCATTCAGAAAACGAGCGATTTCGTCCAGCCCGCAAACGCTCCAACCAGTAGGTATGCTCCCTGCTTCCGTCTCTTCAAAGGAAGCGGGAAAGAGGGCTGCGATGGAATCGTGCAAGACTGTGTCGCGGCCTTCGGCTTTGGCGCGGACAGGATCGAAGTCTACAAACCACGACTTGAAGAGCACCCGCGCCATCGCCTCCAGCGTCTCGTTCATCTTCCGATTCAGTTCGATCTTGTCATCAAGCGTCCTAAGAATACTCGCAATAGAGCGTTGCTCGGTGATTGGCGGCAGTGGAAGTTTGAACGACTCAATATGTCCTTTAGTGATGGCACGACGCGATCCGCCTGCATTGAAAGATTCAATATAGCCTTTAACGATTGGATGGGTCAGAAAGTCCAGCACATAGCCGGGGTCCGCAACTGATGGATCGACGCGGATAATCGAAACGTGCTGGTTCACGCAAGCAGGTAAAACGTCTTCGGGAACCAGGCAGCTACGGGAAAAAGTAATCCCATCCCCCGTGATGTTTAGGAGCAAATCACCAGGTTGGACAACAACATTTTGCAACTCACTCGCTTGAGCGTCGGAAATAAACGCAAGCCCTGAATAATCGAAATGCCTATCGAATACATTCTGACTGCGTATGAGTGCAAAGCCTGCACGTTCGGGCAGATAGTTTTCTGCACCCCCACGAGGCGTAGCACCAGACCCGATTTTGAGAGTGATGTCGGCAAGCCGCACAACTGGCCATTCCTCAGGATGCTTTAGTGGGGATTCACTCGCCATACCCAAGCTCCTTGAGGTTGGCCGCAATGATCGCATCGAGGCGAGCAGCTTCCTTCATCTGTCCTCGTAGCGACTCGGAGAGGGCTTGCATCTTCTCTTCAAAGGGAATGCCGTCATCTTCGATAGCCTCAGCTCCCACGTAGCGCCCCGGTGTGAGGACGTGGCCGTGTTTTTGAATCTCCTCTAACTTCGCAGCCTTGCAGAATCCGGCCACATCCTCATACTTCCCTGCACCCTTGTCGCCACGCCATGCGTGATAGGTGCCTGCGATGCGGAGTATCTCCTCATTCGTCAGTTCACGATTGACACGATCCTTGAGCACACCCATCTTCCGGGCATCGATGAAAAGCGTTTCACCGCGCCGGTCCCGGAAACGTCCATTCTTTTTGTACTTGGCCAAAAACCAGAGGCAGACGGGAATCGTTGTGGCATAAAAAAGCTGTCCCGGCAGGGCAACCATGCAATCCACGAGGTCCGCTTCGATGATGGACTTGCGAATCTCGCCTTCGCCGGATTGATTTGACGACATGGACCCGTTCGCCAGCACGAACCCGGCAAGCCCGGTAGGGGCAAGATGCGAGATGAAGTGCTGTACCCATGCGTAGTTGGCATTGGCCGCCGGGGGGTTGCCATAGACCCAACGCTTGTCACCCTTGAGTAGATCACCGCGCCAATCGCTGTCATTGAACGGCGGATTGGCAATGACGTAATCGGCTTTCAGGTCCGGGTGTTTGTCAGCGTGGAAGGTGTCGCCGTGGCCAATCTGCGCGTCGATGCCGCGAATGGCAAGGTTCATCTTGGCAAGCCGCCATGTGGTGTAATTCGACTCCTGCCCATAGATGGAAATGTCGCCGATGCGCCCGCTGTGCGCCTCAATGAACTTTTCGCTCTGCACAAACATTCCGCCGGAGCCGCAGCAGGGATCGTAAACGCGGCCCTTGTACGGGGCCAGCATCTCTACCAGTACCCGGACCACATGGGACGGCGTGTAGAACTGCCCGCCCTTCTTACCTTCGGCGCTGGCAAACTGCGAGAGGAAGTATTCGAAGACGCGCCCAAGCAAGTCCTTTGATTTGTCTTCCTTCCTGCCCAGTGGAATGTTGCTGATCTGGTTGACGAGTTGGCCGAGGCGCTGTTTGTCGAGGCCGGGGCGGGAGTAGTCCTTGGGCAGTACACCTTGCAGCGATGGATTGTCACGCTCAATCGCCGCCATCGCCTCATCGACCAGTTTGCCTATGGTGGGCTGGGGCGCATTGTCCTTGAGAACCGACCAGCGGCCCTCTTTGGGCACCCAAAAGATGTTTTCAGCCCGGTATTCGTCTGGGTCCTCAGGATCGGCTCCCTCGGCAACCAGCGTGACGAGTTCGGCGTGTTTGGCCTCAAATGCGTCCGAGATGTACTTGAGGAAGATCAGGCCCAGGACAACGTGCTTGTATTCCGCCGCGTCCATGTTGTTGCGCAGCGCGTCCGCCGCCGCCCAGAGTTGCGCTTCAAGGCCGTCAAAAGCCGAATAGGCAGAAGAGTTTGCAGCCGTTCCCATGATTTTCACTAGGCTGGTATGATAACAGGCTTGTCTCAGCTAGCGGCGCGAGGGGCTAGACGGCATTGTGAACGGCCTATCCCGTCTAGCACTCAAAGGCAGGTGCTAATGTCCTCCGGGAATCTGTGTAGATTCATACCAAATGCACTGGTAGCTTGATCTGATGCCTCAACAGAGCGGCTAACCGCCTCAAGAACCGCGAGCGCGGCGAAATTGAAGTACACAGTGATCGATGGCGAAGCTTCGATAGGCTGAACATGCCATCTCCTTAACTCTGACATTGTGCCTTGACCTCCCATCTAAGCGACCCCTGCAAACTTATCTCCCAAGCTATCCTCAAAAATCCAAAGATGGAGAAAAGCCATGAGACTCCGCGTTAATCAACTCTGCCCACTTCACCACTCCCTCTCCTGCTGCGGAAGAGAGCAAATCCCAAGAGAAAGGCACCAGCGCCAGTTGGGCGTTCGGCGCATTGAAGATTTACATCACCCCAGGGGATACCGGGAACTCCGCTCTAACGGAGAAATGCGAAAACTACTCGACCGGAAAATTGCCACCCAGCGTGGCAAGTGCGCCATCTGTAACGAACTGTTCACTGATTATGGCGACATCGTCCCCGACCACATTCATCCCCGCGGCATGGGAGGGGCATGGCGGGACGACCACCCGGAGAATATTCAGGCGGTCCACTGGTGGTGTAATGGGGAAAAGGGATCGAGCAGAGGGTGATCTCTGGCCAGAGATATGTCTTGCCTACTCCATGGTAGAGAGGACACGTAAGTGGACCGGTGTGATCCACAACACGCTGACACAAATCCCTAACCTATGGAGCTTTCCTGCAATATTCTGAATGGGATGGCTCTTCACATCTACAACTTGTCGCAACAACGACTACCGATGTTTATCTCATCGCATCTGAGAGCATCACCGGCCGCGCTCAAAATGCGCCAAAGTGAACTTGACAGTTGAGAATTTTGAGGCGACGGCGAACTGAGTTTTAAACTCTTTGTCTCAGCCAAGGGGGCAACTCCACTTGCGCCCAAGCTGTGTTCTTTGAAACCCTGTTCTTATCATTGAGGAAACTCCTGCATGATCTGGCTCTTTCTCGTCGCAGTGTGTTTTGTCGCCGCCGCAATTGCTTATGCTGTGTCGCCCCCAGCGCGCGTCAAGAAGCGCGCCACGAGAGCCGTCGCAGCATTGAGTAGTATCTCGTCTGAACTACAAGACGCCATCATCGGAATCCGCAATGAACTGGTTCAATCTGCCAGGCAATACGCCCAAGAAATCCGTCTGGGGCGACTTCGTGAAATTCCCATTGAAGAGGTGAAGAAACACCAGGGAGGACTCAGGCTACAGGCACTACATGGCGTTGGCATCCACACGCTGGCCGATATTCAGGGATGGGATGTTGGCCGAATTCTCCAGATTCGCGGGGTTGGGCCTGCGTCGGCCCGCCCAATCGCCTCAATCGCAGCTTCTCTTATTGCCGATTCGAATAAGCTCCCGATTCCTCATCCTGTTCCGCCGTTTAGCCTGAACACTACCCACAATTTGATTCAGGCCATCTACCGGCTCCAGCTCTACTCAAGTTCTATCGCCGGAAAAGAGAGCCTATACAAGCAGCAACAGAATGATTTTGAGAAGCGGATCGGTTTCGTTGTACCCCGATTGGGTTTCGCGCGATGGATTTTCAGTCTTGGCCGCAGCCAGTCAATTCGAGAAGCCGTCGCTGAAACTGAGAAACTGGTTCAAGAGATCGAAGGCGATTCTCCCGTTGCTGCGTTGAGGGATGAACTCAGCGGACTCCTCGAAACCTTCAGAAACGTATGCAACACCAGAATCGATGAAACAACTCTGATGAGCGACTTCAACGACAATGAGAATTTCTACGAGGTAACGCTGACAGATCAGCTAGGCCAAGCCGGTCAACTGACCGCATCGCAGTCCGCGTCCGCGCCAATTAGGGCAACTCCAGTAAAGGCAGTTGCAAAGAAAGCGGTGGTCGTTGCTGCAAGACCCGTCGCTGTTCAGGTTCCAGTCACGTTTTCCGTAGTCATCCAGGAAAAGCCCTCTATCACCGAACCGGCGCAGATCAAGAAGATACGGAGCCTAGATGCCAAATTCTGGGTTCCATCCGGGCAAGATGTTGCCGTCGGCAAGGGAATGCGGATTAGTGGTGGCCTCATCTATGCGGGGACCGGCCTCCAATCTGCGAACTCAGGGGGAACAGAACCAGCACTCATCAACCCGACTCTGGCTGTCTCGTCCAAAGCGGACTATACCGAGCGACTACTGCCTTATTGGCCCACCTATGGTGGGGCGAGTGAAGAAGCGCGCGCCGCGTATTTGAAATGGCATCTGACTGGCAGGAAGGATCCGCTGGCACAAATTGGATACGTCTTTCTGTTCTTTTACGGACTCGAAAGGCGGGTGTTAACTGCCTCTCTTGATTCCCCGCAGGACGTTGCAGAATTGGCGGTTCTCAATGTCGAACTGCGTCGCCTGCTCGACATCTACGGAAACCAAGGCAGCTTCGCATCATACGCATCATCCCTTCTGGACTATCTTGAAGTGCTCCAAGGACATGGACTTGATTTAGATAAGCTGCCAATTCCGAATCCGGCAGCCTTGCGCGGGGCAACTGTGGCGCTGAAAGTCGGGCTGGCTCTGCACGCCAGGGCAAAGAGGCCTGTTTCTGTTGACTGGGCTTTGGCATGGATGACGGCATCCCAGGCATGGGCGATCCGTAGTGCATTTGCTGAATTGCCAGAAGAGTTTTCTGCCCTCTTCAAAGCCGAATACCACGCGGCGACGGGAGGTGGGCTGGTCCTTCCCGAGAATCCAACCCTCATAAAGGCCATTCACCGAACCGCGAGCTCTGGTTTCGGAGGAGCTTGCTTCACGAAAGAAATACCTCTACCGGATGTGACTCTCCAAAAGAACGCGACGGATCAACTGGAAGCTATCGGCAACAAGTGCGCTGCCTTGTTGGCGCCGTATCGCAGGTATCTTTCTTCCCAGCCGGACAGCAAAGGAACTGTTGCCGCAATTTCACAGCTACCGGTCGCTCTGTGGCCTGACAGCTTTAGGACGACCATCGAGGGCATTCGCAACTCCTGCTCCAGCAGCGGCACAGCAATGGTCTTAACTCTCGGCGGACTATCCAAGATTTGCCCGGTGGAGTTGCCCATTCAGAAACGGCGGTATTCCAATTTCTGCGTCAACTTGGGCAATTTTGGCCTCGGTATAGCTCCCGACATTCGTTTTGGCGCTGACATGCCAAACCTGGACGACTCGATTGCTCTGTTTGTCGCAGACGGGCTGTCGGGAAGCGTCGTTCTTTCAGATAGTTACGGATGGGCATCCCTGCTCCTCCAACTCGCTGCAATTGTTGCTTCGGCTGGCAGCGGCTTTGGCGAAGCCGAAACTGACGTTATCTTGAACTACATCAACTCGGAGCTGAAGGTCACACCGGCTGAAAGCAAAAGGCTCATGGCTCATCTCAGCATCTACCGGGTTGCGCCTCCGGCAATGACCAGAATCAAGAGGCAACTTTCCAAGCTCAACCCCACGGCCCGGGAAGTCGTTGCCTCATTCATGATCCAGATCGCTTTGGCGGATGGAATTGTGGAACCTGCTGAGGTTCGTATCCTCGAGCAGTTCTTCACAGCAATGGGCATGGATCAGGCGGGGCTCTACAGCCGACTCCACAACCTTGGCGTGGACACCCACGCGTCCGAAAAGCCCGCGGCTGCCAACGGAAAGCAAATGGCGGCGAGCAAACCCATTACCGTCCAGTTCGATATGGACAAAGTGGCCAAGCTCCGCTCGGAAACAGCCAAACTCTCAACACTTCTTGAGGAGATTTTTGCTGACGACTTATCCGAAGCTCATGGAGAACCCGAAACCGAAGAGATTCTGCCTGAAGATGGGAAGCCACCCCTCTTGCCGCTGGATGCCGACCACGCCGCGTTACTGGAAATCCTCCTTCAGCGTCCGGAGTGGACCCGCCAGGAGTTGGAACACCTTTGTGCCGAACGCGGTCTGATGACGGATGGTGCAGTTGAGACAATCAATGAAGCGTCCTTCGACAAACTCGATTCCGCGCTTATTGAGGGCGAAGACCCAGTCACCATCAACACAGATCTGCTGATCAAGGAGACACCATGACTCTCGTGCGCCAAAAGGACCGTGACGCACTCCTGCTGTCCTTACGCTCCGGCGTGGTACCCCGTGCCGGACAACACCTGATCCAGGTAGGACGCGGCAAGGAAATCGAGGCGCTGATGAAAGACATCGCCCGGATTGCCGACGGCGGAGCGTGTTTCCGCCTGATCGTTGGCGAATTCGGAAGCGGTAAGTCATTTTTCCTCAATCTAATACGCTCGATTGCAATGCAAGAGAAGTTGGTCACCGCAACCGCTGACCTCAACCCTGATCGGCGTCTGCACGGGACAGGGACTGCGAGGTCACTCTATGCGGAGTTGACGAGGAACATCGCCACTCGGGCAAAGCCCGATGGAGGTGCGCTCTCCGGGATTGTTGAAAAGTTCATCGCCACTGCCGAAGCAGAGGCAAAAGCAAAGGGTCTGGGCACAGATACCATCATCCAAGCCAGGTTAGAGCGGCTACAGGGCATGGTGCTCGGCTACGACTTCGCCCATGTCATTGAGGCCTACTGGAAAGGGCACAAGCAGGGCGACCAGAACCTCCAGAGCGACGCCATCCGCTGGCTTCGCGGGGAGTTCTCAACCAAGACCGATGTCCGCAATGCATTGGGTATCAGGACAATCGTCGACGATGCGAACTTCTATGACCAGTTGAAGTTGCTGGGTGTCTTTTTCCGCCTTGCCGGCCATGCGGGCCTGATGATCTGCCTGGATGAGATGGTGAACATCTACCGGCTGAACTCCCAGGCTCGCAGTTCCAACTACGAGCAGATCCTTCGCATTCTCAACGACACCTTGCAGAACAACTGCGAAGGGCTCGGATTCCTGCTCGGCGGCACGCCGGAGTTTCTCATGGACACCCGGCGCGGCCTCTACAGCTACAGCGCTCTTCAGTCTCGCCTGGCCGAGAACACCTTTGCTAAAACCACCGGCCTCACCGATTACAACCACCCTGTTCTGCGGCTTTCAAGCCTCTCGCCCGAAGAGTTTCTGGTTCTGCTGGGGAAGATTCTGGACGTGTTTGCATACGGAGACCCTTCCAAGCGGCTATTGCCGGATGAGGCGCTAGTGGCATTCATCCAGCACTGCCTGCAGAGAGTCGGCGAAGCCTATTTCCGGACGCCTCGAACGACAATCACATCCTTCGTAAACCTCCTCTCGATTCTGGAGCAGAATCCATCATGTGATTGGCGGGACATGATCGGCCAGGTGGAAGTCAAGAAGGATACCGGCGATGATAACGTCCTCGCAACGGAAGATGCGGACCCCGGTTCGATGAGCGGTGCCAATGACGAATTTGCAGACTTCAAGCTCTAAACCAAGCAACGTGTCCCTGCTCGACCCTCGCATCCAGCAATGGATATGGAAGGCGAACTGGACCTCACTTCGCGATGCGCAAGAACAGGCCATTCCGCTCATCCTGGATGGCAGCAGCGATGTAATCATCGCTGCCTCCACATCGCAAGGCAAGACTGAAGCCGCATTCTTTCCGATCCTTACGAAGCTCGCTCAGAATGCTGAAGAATTTGGGATTGTTCTCTATATCAGCCCACTCAAGGCGCTCATCAATGACCAGATGCGCCGCCTGACCGAATTGGCTGAGCCGCTGGATATTCCCATCACCCCCTGGCACGGAGACGTCAATCAGACCTTAAAGTCCCGGTTTCTCAAGAAGCCTGATGGCTGCCTGCTCATCACACCCGAGTCGCTTGAAGCCATGCTCATGCGGCGAGGACATGGACTTGGCGGAATGCTGGCCGCGTTGCGGTATATCGTGGTCGACGAATTGCACGCGTTTATGGGAACAGAACGTGGCAAGCAGCTTCAGTCGCTCCTGCATCGTGTTGAGCAGGCTGTTGGCCGACGGGTTTGCAGGATCGCCCTATCCGCGACTCTCGGGAACATGGATGGAGCCAAGGCCTTTCTGCGCCCCGATGGCAGTTGCCAGGTGGAGTTGGTCAATAGTGCGGGGGCCAACCAGACTCTCAAAGTGCTTGTGAAAGGAGTTCTCGACAGCGCAAAGGAGAAACACAACAAGGACGAGTTGGCTGGCCCAGCCAGGCTTTCAATTGCGGAGAGCCTGTACAAGGAGCTTCGCGGCACAAGCAATCTCGTCTTCCCAAACAGCCGAACGGATGTGGAGTTCTACGCCGATTTCCTGCGGCAGTCCTGCGAGAACAATGGTGTGCCGAATGAATTCTGGCCCCACCATGGGAACCTGTCCCGAGAGATCCGCGAGGAAACCGAAGCTGCTCTCAAAAAGACAGACCGTCCCGCTACCGCTATCTGTACCACCACCCTCGAACTCGGAATCGACATTGGACCTGTCAAACGAGTCGTCCAAGTTGGCTCTCCGCCGTCTGTTGCGAGCTTGCGGCAGCGTCTGGGGCGCTCCGGGCGTCGCCCAGGAGAACCGATGATTCTCAGTTCCTACTGCATTGAGAATGAGCTGACCGCCAAATCCGGTCTTTCCGAGATGCTTCGAGAGGGGCTAGTTACGGTTGCTGCCATGGTCCGTCTACTCATTCTAAGGTGGTACGAGCCAGTCTCCATCTCGAAGATCCACGGGTCCACCCTGGTGCAGCAGGTGCTGGCCTTCCTCGTGCAGAATGGAGGCGCACACGCACAAAGTCTCTGGGATACACTTTGCGGGTCGTCGGGCCCGTTTAAGGCAGGGACGCCTCAGCAATTCACCTCCCTGCTGAGGAAACTGCACGAGCAAGAGATTATATTTCAGGATCCTTCTGGCTTGATTATGCTGGCGCCAAAAGGCGAGCAGATAACGTCGCACTTTTCCTTCTATGCGGCTTTCAGTTCGAGCGATGAATTCAGAATTGTCACTGCCGGTCGATCCCTTGGCTCAATGCCGCTTAACAGGCCACTGACACCGGGAAGCTTCCTCATCTTCGCCGGCCGCCGCTGGGAGGTGATGACGGTCGACCAGGATGATAAAACCATCGAGGTCAAGCCCGCTTCTGGTGGCACCGTACCGCCATTCGACGGAAGCATGGGCGCAATGATCCATGACCGGGTGCGGGAAGAAATGCGCCTCATTCTCGGTTCTACGGATGCGATCCCTTTTCTTGACCCCACGGCGCAGAAGCTGTTGAATGAAGCGCGCGCAAACTACGCCAGGCTCGGTCTCAACCACATCTGGCTACTGCAGATGGGTGCCGATGTCGAGATCATTCTTTGGCGCGGCGATGCAGTCAACGACACCCTGCTTCTGATGCTTCTCGCAAGAGGCCTGCGGAGTATGAATGATGGCGTGGCAATTTGCGTCAAAGATGCCTCCGTGGGCAATGTACGCGAAGTATTGGAGGCATTCCGCGCGGAGGGCGCTGTCGATCCCGTTGCTCTCGCGTCTACCGTGTTGAACAAGGTTCGCGAGAAGTGGGACTACCTGCTGCCGGCGGACTTGCTGAACGCCAGCTTTGCTTCGGCAAATCTCGACACTGCTGGCGTCCAGGAAGCGCTCGATAAACAACTTGAGCTGGCTTAATATCGATTTGTCGCAATCGACACTCCTTGATGTAAGCTCCATCCGTCACACGCTAACTGAACGCGACCGAAACAGATCCTCACATTCCTCTGGTCTGGGAAACGTTATTGAGGCTTCTCGTCCTCGTCCTCGGGCTTCGGCGGAATGAACTTCGGGTAGGCCTCGCGCAGGTATTTCGCGCCGGAGCTTTGGCTGGCGTTGTAATTGAGTCGGTCCTGAAAGAACTTCAGCCGGGAGGTGCATTCCTCGATAATCTCGGACCAGGACTTGGCCCAGATTGTCATGTTGTAGTTGCGCCTGGCATCCGCTTTGCTCTGGTAGACCACGCCCCGCGGTTGGTTTTCCATTTGGGATTCGAGCTGGGCCTGTTCGTTCATTTTGTTGGACAGCGCCCAAAAGGTCCAGTTCGTCCGCACATTTTGGAACCGCTCGTCTGCAGCAACGGCAAAAGCGTAGCTGCGTACCTGACCGATGACCTCGCTCGTGACATTCTGCGACGGGCGCTTGAGTTCGATGACAAGGTGATGCTTGCCCTCTGAAGGGTGGCGTTCGAGGATCTTGGAGACGATGACATCCTTCTCTTCCTCGGGCTCCGGCGGAACGTTGGAAAGTCCTATATCCACTACACCGGTCGAGCCGTCTTCCCGCAGGACCTGCGTGTCGAGATCAATGTCGAATGCGACGTTCTGCACATGCTTGCGGAGCACATTGGTCAGGGACTCGTCGTTATTGACGAGGTAGAACTCGTCCCCGAAAATCCACGTGTTGCGGGAAATAAGCTTGTGAAGCTGCGAACGCTCCTTCAATGTGGCCCGCGATTGCGGGTCGTACAGCAGGTATTCCAGGCCCTTAAGGAAATCGAGCCGCTCGGTCACGATCTTGGATGCGTTAATCATCGCGATGAGTGAGGTCTTCTGCAGCAGCGCAGCGAACTCGTCTTGCATTTCTTTGGGAAGCCCAACGACCTGCTCCAGGATGAAGTTGAGTGAGGAGGGATTACTCTCCAGCGCATAGCGCAAGAGAGTGAAGGTGAGCTTTTTACTGTGCGGCTTGGATTCCTTGAAGTCCTCGACATAGGCGTCGAGGTTGACAGCGACCACGTCAAAGACTTGCCGCTCTGTTTCCTCGATGATGTCTTTGGGCTCTCCGGCGTATGGATAGATGTCCTCGTGTTTCCATTGCTCAACCACGCCGGAAGCCTTCTCGGCATCCCGACGCAGAAAATGGCGGCGCAACTGGTCCTTAGTGATGTCGAGTAGCTTCCTTAGATCGGCGAACTCCTCCATTTCGATGGTGCCGTTTTCTTCCATTTCCTCCAGCAGCTTCGAGCTCAGATAGGCGGTGAATCGGTATCCTGGCGCATGGATGCCTGGCGGCAGTTCGCGCAGCGTGAAGCCGCCTTCGGTGCACAGATAAAGGCCGCGCTCGATATCAATATTCCATTCGATGATCGTAAGGGTTACTTCATGGCTGCGGCCGTCTTCGGTCGTGAAGGCGGGCAGAGGATAGGTGGTCCTTGTGTCTTCGAGGATGGAGGGGTCTACGACGTCGCCATCATACGAGAGTCGTACCTGCGGATACTGCTTCAAGTACAGAGCGAAGAGCTTATTCAGCTCCGGGACGGCCTTGGCGCTGTCGAGCGAGGTCTGCTGCGGTATCAGATTAGTGAGTGTAGCCGTTGTCCCTGTTCCATCGCGGGTGCTCGGCGTCTCGTCCGTGATGGTGAACAGGCGTTTATCGTCGCTCGTGCCGATAATTTTGTATTCCGCCAACACGCCGTTAGCGAGATAGGTAGTGTCCCATTCGGCGCGTTCGCACAGGGCGAAGGCGCGGAAGCGTCCCTGGCCCTGTCTCCCGTGAAGGATGCGCTTCTCCCGCTTCGTCTGGTGATCGTGCTGTTTCCAGGAGCCGCCCAGATGACCGAAGCCCTCCTGCGCATCGGCGATTGTGATGCCCAGTCCGTTGTCAATGACCTCGATGCTGTCGAGACTGCCGAGCCCGTTACGATTCAGGCGCACATCCACGACAGTGGCGTCCGCATCCACGCCGTTCCAGATCAGCTCCGCAATACCTAGCACCGGCTTCTTCGCTTTGGAAAGACGGTCAATATGGTCTTGGGTGACCTCTATCGTGAGGGTTTGCATAGGGCCCGCTTCCTTGTGCGGTGCAGTGAACATCATAATTATTACCGGTGACGCCTGTGCTTTGCTCACTCCTCAATAGGTGAATATGTGGCGTGCAATTCTCAGCCCAAGTGAACGCCATCACAAAGGATCTTTCTTTACTATAACGAAATATTCGCCATTTGTTCTCCTCGGGGCGGGAATCGCCTAGCAATATAGATTTGCGGCATGGGCGGGGCCTGGAGAGACGACCATCCGGAAAACATTCAGGCGGTTCATTGGTGGTGCAACGGAGAAAAGGGTTCGAGCAGAGTGTGATTTTGGGCCGGTGCGCTATTTCCTTCTGTCTATTGTATTTTTAACCAGATGAGAACAGTGAGCTTGCCACCATTTCGGAACTATCGCTCGAATATAACAAGCGTGGTTATATTTAATGGGTGACCGGAGACGAACTCAAAAATGCTCGCAAGGTGTCCGCTTGGACGCAAGCCCAAGCCGCTGTGCGGCTCGGCGTAACCCAAGCCCACTTGTCGATGGTTGAGCGGGGAGAGCGGGCTGTTTCCTCGGAACTTGCGTTGCGCGCCGTCGACCTCTTTGAGGTTCCGGCCACGGCGCTTCCGCTCACGGAGTACCAGACGCACGCCCGCGAAGACGGTTTCTTCCAGTCGATGCTGGGTAGTCTTGGCTATCCGTGCTTTGCCTATCTGCGTGCTCCAGTCCGATTGAATCCAGTGGAAGCTGCTGATGGCGGCATTGGACTCAGACGATCTGGACTCGCGGGTTACGGAAGCGCTGGCGTGGCTGCCGCTGGCCTACCCGCATCTGGACTGGGATTGGTTGACCGCGAATGCAAAGTTGCGGGATCGCCAGAACCGCCTGGGATTTGTGGTCGAGTTGGCGCGGCAGGCGGCCGCGAGAGGTGGACGCTCCCGGTTGGAAGAGGAACTGGCCAACCGCATCGCCAAGCTGGAGTCCTCCCGTCTGGTAAAAGAAGACACTCTATGCAAAGAATCGATGACGCGCGCTGAGCGGGCCTGGTTGCGTGAGCATCGGTCGAAATCGGCCGAGCACTGGAATCTGCTGACGGACCTTACTGTGGAGCAACTCGATCATGTCGTCCTCTAACTGGCCGCCGGAACCGTGAAACTCCTTCTTTAGGGAGTTGAATTCGTACTGTAAGATCCCCTATCCGGAATCGGCGCCATCGGCTGTCAATGAAATTGTTGCTCCTGTTGCCTATGCGAAACCATACAGCGCAGAAATACCGTGGACCTGTGTTTGATTAAACGCTCTACGAGCGTAATCGAATGAGCGAGTAACTGGCCGTTGGATCTACTGCAATTGCGCATGAGCAACGTACTCCACGAATTAGTCGGATTCTTCGCGTGAAATCTCTAGTCTCCGCCTCAGCGCACATTTGCGCTTGAAAAGGAGACTCTCCCAATGCCCAAGTATGCTGTGCGGAAACTGTCATGTGTTCTACTCCTCGTACTGTTGACCGGCCCTGTCGGCCGGGCGTTCGCCTCAGGTACGGGGCAGACCTCCACGTCCTCCCCAACGTCGAGCAGTTCTCCATCGCCCACCGCGGACGGTATTACCGGGACCGATCCGGAGCCCATCGAGCCAGACATCGTGAGCATCATTCTCACTCTGCTCAATCTAGGGTAAAATCCAGTCCATAGCGCCCCATGGCGGCCGTC
>Ga0255353_1000515_pt1 | contig 24728 bp, 15 predicted proteins | sample HBST25metaG_FD_189941 | JGI IMG/M metagenome (GOLD analysis project Ga0255353, IMG submission 189941) | Peat soil microbial communities from Stordalen Mire, Sweden - H.B.S.T25 | ecosystem: Environmental > Terrestrial > Soil > Wetlands > Peat | place: Sweden: Norrbotten County, Stordalen Mire...
GTCAAATGGATCGGTGTTGTCCGAGGGCCAAACCTCGTCGGTGTAGCGCAGAATTCCCAGGTCAACTCGTCCGCCGCCGCCCGAGCAAGATTCTATCTCCACATTCGGGTGCCTGTGCCGCAACTCCGCCAAAATCGCATAGACGTTCCGCGTGAACTCGACATATACGCGCTTCTGTTCCGCCGCGGGAAGCTGATCCCAGCCAGGCTCACTCCAGTTGCGGTTGTAATCCCACTTGAGAAAGGCGATATCGTTTTCCGTAAGCAGCTTGTCCAAGAAGCTCAGAACGTAGGCGCGCACATCCGGCCGCGCCAGGTTCAGCACCAATTGGTTGCGCGCTTCCGAGCGCGGACGGCCAGGAAAATTCAGCGCCCAATCCGGATGCTGGCGATAGAGGTCCGAGTCGGGGTTCACCATCTCTGGTTCCACCCACAACCCGAAATCCATGCCCAGTTGATGAACCCGGTCGATGAGCGGCTTCAGGCCGTGAGGAAACTTCTGCTGATTCACATACCAGTCGCCCAGGCCGGCATGGTCGTCCTTGCGCTGGCCAAACCAGCCGTCGTCCATCACGAACCGGTCAATGCCCAGCGCCGCGGCCTTCTCCGCCAGCGCCATCTGTCCGGCCTCGCTCACATTGAATTCGGTTGCCTCCCACGAGTTATAGATCACCGGCCTCGGCTTGGGCAGCGGCTGCTTGGCCGTGGCCGCGGTTCGCGGCAAAATGTGTTCCAACTCGAAGCGATGCAGCAGTCGCGATGCGTCGCCCAAGCCATGCGCCGCATAGCCGCCATAGAAGATCGGCGTCTCCAGCCGCTCGCCGGAGTGCAATACGTAGTCGAAGTCGAAGGGATTGTAGCCGCCTGTGACGCGCACCGTCTCCAACTGATCCTGCTCGATGGTGATGCGCCAGGAACCGCTCCACGCCAGCGCGCCGAACCAGACCTCGCCCTGCTCCTCGCTGCTCTCGCCGCCCTGAATTGCAAACCAGGGATTCGCCTGGTGGCTGGTAGAGCCGCGGCGGCTTTCGATCACACGCTCGCCGGGTTGCAGCCTCTCCTGCGTCAGGTTCCACTCCCCCGCCCAGCGTCCGGTCAGATAGTTGAGCGTGTAGTGGCCCGCCGGCAGTGACCACGAGGCGGCCGCGGCCTGCTCCACGGTCACTGTCTGAGGCTCGCGATTCTCAATAATTGCCGACCGCGCCAAAATTCCGCTTTCCTTATCAATGGCATAGTGCAGGGTCACAAAGATCGCGTAGTGGATGTCCTTCAGCACAACGTCGAAACCGCCCGGCGATTCGCTGTAGCTCTGATAATGCAGCACCATGTCGCGAACTCCGTCGGCAAGGCTGATCTTCAGCGCTGGCTCAACATACAGCCCCGCGCCCCATCCGGCGTACTCCTGCGGTGTGGTGGTGTAGGAGGTGTCGAAAGAGGCCCAATCCGGCTGTGGCACAGCCTGCGGAATGCTATCTGTCGCCGCCAATCGCCCGCCCCAATAAATCTGCTGTAACTCCCCCTTGGGATTCACGCCAAAGATGTAACTCACTCCGCCGCCATCCAGCCGGAAAACCTTATTGGTCGAATCGAAACTAGCGCGGGAATCCGCGACCGGAGGTTGCGCTGAAGCGGCAACGGAAACAGTAAGAGCCAGGACGGCGAATGAAAAGGTTTTCAGCATCGGCAATTCCTTCCCCATCTTTCTCAAACGGCGCTAGTAAACCACAGCGCCAAAGAGTTCGTTAACAGCATGGTACACACCAACAGCATCGAGAGCGTATGGGCTGTCCTCAGGCGGGAGTTCTACGGCACGCATCACTCCTTCAGTGGCAAGCACCTATAGTGCGATGTAGGCGAGTTCTCATTCCGGCTCAGCGAATGCAACCTCAAACACCACACCATGACCATGATCGACTCCCTGCTAACTAGGACGGCGGGGAAGCGAATTACATACAGGCGGCTCACAAGAACATAATCGCGGGAGTCAAGTATATAATTCCTCTTGCAAGTCACCCCGTTCCCTGCAAACTGTGTCCTACTTGACTGTCTCACTTTCGGGAGTAACTCCGCTGCTCAACTTGTCCCCGTTCTGTGTCTTCGGCTATCTCAGTGCTCGCCAGTAGAAATGCTCCTACGCCTTTCGGATCGTTGCTGATCACAAGCGCGCTGGTGTAATACGCATAACTTCCATCATGCGATTGGGCACTTCCAAGATCGATTCCCTTCACAGTTCCGGTGATCGTAATTGCTCCGCCGGGCGCAACCTGGACGAAGGAATGCAGCATTCCCTTCCAACCACGCAGAGCATTGGCCGAATAGCGTCTGGGAAGATAGCCGAGCCGGACGCCCTTAGCCAAGGCATAGACAAACATGCCTGCAGCCGAAGACTCCAGGTAATTTCCTCTTTCTCCCGGCTTATCCAGGACCTGATACCAAAGTCCGCTTTTTTTGTCCTGATGACGAACGATCCCGTCGGCGGTACGATTCAGGATTGCAAGCAATCTGGCACGATCCGGGTTGTCCTTGGAATAGTAGGGCAGGGTGTCGACAAGCGCCATGATGTACCAACCTACGCCACGTCCCCAGGCATTCGCAGAGGTTCCCGTGGTCTTGCTTACCCACGACTCCGTGCGAGGCTCGTTCCATTCTTGATACAGAAGTCCGCTCTTAGGATCGCGAGTGTGCTCTTCCAGAAGAGCCAACTGCATCGTGATGTCGTCAAAGTCCCGGGGCTCGCTGAATAGCGACGCATATTCGGCCAGGAACGGCGCGTACATATACTCGTCGTCCAGCAGCATCTGGTTCGGAAAGCTTTGCGTGTGCCAGAAGCCCCCTGACGCATTTCTGGGTTGCGTCGTGAGTTGTTTGCGAATCAGAAGCGCAGCCTTTCGATATCTATCCTCTCCTGTGACCCGGTAAAGCAGCAGCAGTTGCCTTCCAAGCAAGATGTCGTCCATCGAGTGCACACTGCCGTCATAGGCTGGAATGGAACCGTCCGGTTGGACAAGTTGATCCATTGACTGCCGAATATAGTTGAAGACGGCCTTATCCCCCGTCTTCTTCCACACAGCCTCCATCCCTTCGAGCAAAACTGCCAATTGATAATTCCAATGCGGGGTAGGGTCCGCTTCCCTGAAATGGCCTGGCGGCCAGCGTTGCATCGCGCTATTGGCCGTGCGTTGCGACCACGACAGTTCCTGCATCTTCATATTCACTTGCGCTTTCAAGTACGGCGGGGCGCAGATCATACATATCGCTGCAAGAACCAATACAAGTCCCGGCAGGTTGCCGCGTGATTGTTTTGTGTTGAGTAGTGGGCCAGAAGTATAGGTGAACATTTGTTCCATCCTGTTCTTACCGCAAAACGGGTCTTATCGCCTTAGAGCCTCGGAGAATTCCAGGCAAGAGCCTTGGGGCGTTCTCTCCGTATGCTTCTGCAAAGCAGCTAACCTGCTCACGCCTTCCTGGGAAGGAGCACTTCGATTTGGGAGGCAATGGCCATTACGCATTTTTATCTTTTTACATTCGATTTCCGTCGAATTAGTTGTGTTCCTTTCGCTTTTTAATCTATAATTATTCTTCTGGTTAGTCAATGGATTTCGAACAGAGCTGAAATTTTCGGTATTGTTTCTCGCCTCTGTCCAACTCAAGCCGAGGGCGGTCCCGGTCCCCGAAGTCGAGGTCGAGGACTGTCCCCATACGTAACAGCCAACCACCCGGAGCCAATAAATGATCACTGACAGACTTACCACCGCTGGATACCGCAGATTTCTGCTTTTGATAGCTGGCCTTGGCGGTCTGCTTTACGGAGTCGATCTTGGCATCATTGCGCCAGCGTTGCTCTATCTCAGCAAGACCATCAACTTGACTGTCGCGCAAACGTCCTTAATTGTTGCAGCTGTTCTTGGTGGCAGCATGATCTCTTCGCTTATCGCCGGCGTGCTTGCCGACTGGCTCGGGCGAAAGAAGATGATGATCGTAAGCGGCTTGATGTTTATCGCCAGCGTATGCTTTATTGTTGGCTCCCAAAGCTTCACAATGCTCCTGATGGGGCGCCTGCTCCAAGGAATGAGCGGCGGTGTGATTGCCGTGGTGATTCCGCTCTATCTGGCTGAATCGCTACCTCCGGACACTCGGGGCAAAGGCACAGCTATATTTCAACTGCTGCTCACCTTCGGTGTCGTTGTCGCCGCTGTGTCAGGATGGTTCTATACCCAGCAAGCTGAAGCCACGATCGCGTCAGTAACTGGGAATTCCATTCTGATCAAAGCAGCACAGGACCATGCGTGGCGGAGCATGTTTCTGGCCATGGTTTACCCTGGTGTGGCTTTTTTCGCGGGCACGTTTCTGCTGGGTGAATCACCCCGCTGGCTCTTTCGCAAGGGAAGGCGCGGGGATGCCATGACTTCCCTACTTCGTCTCAACACACCACAGGAAGCGGAATTGCAGCTGCATGAAATGGTAGAGCTCGCAGTTGAAAACACCAGGAATTCCTTCAAAGCCAGCGATTCGCTACTGCAAAGAAAGTATATGATTCCATTCATTCTCGCTTGCGTGATTTTGGCATGTACCCAAGCGACCGGCATCAACTCCGTTCTGGGCTACCTGGTCATCATTCTCAAGCAAGCGGGCATGAGTCCCACTCATGCTACCCAAGGCGATGTTGTGGTCAAATTGATCAGTTTCCTGGTAACGATTTTGGCGGCTGCACTGGTTGATCGCAAAGGACGTAAGTTCCTGTTGAAGGTCGGTACTGGCGGCATCATATGTGCGCTGTTGACATGTGCAATTCTCTTTCATTCTTTTGAGTCGCAACGGATCGATGTACGGGACCAAGTACAGCGCGCGATGCGTGGAAACGCGTTGGTACTGCCGGTCAGCGCCTCTATGTTCGAGCGGAAAGCAGGAGCCCATACGATGGCTCTCACAGTACTTTACTCGTACGGAGATGGAGACAAAGTTGCAACGGCGGCTGGCTCTGACAAACTGAGCATCATCGAGATTAGGCCACAGGGAAAGGATGTAGGCTCGCCTCTCACCATCAAGCAAGCTTTCTACGGCCCGATCGCGACAGAGACGACGGGTTGGCTGATTGCACTGTGCCTTGGCCTGTTCGTTGCATTCTTTGCTCTCGGGCCCGGCGTTGTGGTGTGGCTTGCTCTGTCAGAGCTGATGCCGATCCGGATTCGTTCGACAGGAATGGGGATAGCTTTGCTCTTGAATCAAGGTGTGTCTACGCTGATCGCCGCAGTATTCCTTCCGGTCGTGGGCAGACTTGGCTTTCATGCAATGTTCCTGTTCTGGGTAGCATGCACTACGCTATATTTTGTCACGGCCACGTTCTTTTTGCCGGAAACGAAGGGCCGGACTTTGGAGGAGATCGAAGAATCGTTTGAGAGCAGTAGTCGGAAACTTGCCTAATACGCTTGGGACCAAATCCGCACAAGATCTGAACTGCTGAAGTGACTTACCTGTAATCGAATCATTGCCACTCCCTTCCCTTGGCAATAACCTTCTCAATGCATAATTCATCTCCTCCGCTTTTAATGCGAAAGCAAACCAGGTCGGCGGGCATACCGATGCGTATGATGCCCACGCCGCCCGCAAACCTGCCTGGATTTTCAGTAGCCATGCGGACGCTATCGCCGAGCGAAATACCCGTCATGGTCATCGCGCGCGCAATTCCATCCTTCAAAGGTATGGCCGCACCGGCAAGACACTCGGTGCCCAAAAGGCACAGGCGGCCATTGGAATTGAGTTCAACCCGGCCGCCAACTGGTGTGTCGTAGATTCCCGCCGGCATTCCAGCAAGAGCCACTGAATCCGAGACCAGAATAGAGCGTTCTATCCCCTTGGCGCGCACCATCGTCTTGATCGTGTCAGCAGGAAGGTGGTGGCCATCTGCTATCATCGTGACCGTAAGACGATCGTCAGCCAGCTGTGTCCAGATAGGATTTGGGTGCCTTGGAAGAGTATTAGCGATGCCATTACCAAGATGAGTAGACAACCTTGCTCCAGCATCTACAGCCTTTCGAATCTCTTCCCGAGAGGCGTGCGTATGTCCAATGGCAACATGAGTTCCTAGTTCCGTTAGCCTGAAAATGTATTCTTTCGATTCTTCATAATGAGGTGAAAGCGTAACCATGCCGATAAGGCCCCCACACGCTTCCTGCCATCGCGTAAACTCTTCCAGACTGGGCGGACGAATATGTTCCACGGAATGGGCTCCACGGAAACCTTCTACAGCGCTGATATTCGGACCCTCAATGTGCACGTACGGAACGCAGCCTGCCACGAACTTACTGCGTTCTCGCGCTTTCACGATCTCGCGCAAAACTGCAATGATCTTCTGTTCTGATGCAGTGATGATTGTGGGGATATAGGTCGTAACTCCGCTCGCGATCATCTCCTTTGTCAATGAGACGATAACCTCAGAGTCAGGATCATCCAGGTTCACATCGTAGCCTCTATATCCATTCACCTGTAAGTCGACAAACCCAGAAGAAAGCCACACCTCGTCATTACATCGGCCGGCACGAATGGAATGAATTCTTTCATTTTCAACAGCGACTTCAATCGGATTTCCGTCAAGCGGGTTAAGGCCTGTCACTGTATGCATTCTTGCGCACCTCGCAGCAATCCTAACATGGTATGCGGGTAAGACCGCACGTCGGCACTACACCAGAGGCTTGCGTCGCGCCATGGCGGTAAGAATACTGATCGTTACGTCAACTAGCCCATTCTCAGGCGCATTTGCGAAAGTCTGTGCGGCCATCAACGACTAGACCCCTGCGCATCGTGCTGGTGGCCGCTTGAGTGAACGGATAGTTCGTGAATCTCAGAACCGGCAAGAAGAAACGCGCCGACGCCATAGACATAACTCGACGAAGAACTGTAATTTCCAGGCCCAGAAGCAATCGGCTGGATGCTTCCAACCCGCCCATCCGCGTAGACATGGGAAACCATTCCCTGCCAGCCCTTTCGTATTACGGGGAGATAGACTTTGCGGCTAAGGATGCCATGATCGACGCCCCACGCAAAAGAGTACACGAAGAATCCCGAACCGGACATCTCGGGCAGCTCATAGGACGGAGGATCGAGAAGTCCGGGGCGCCAGAGGCCGTCGGATCCTTGTAGAGCAGCCAATCGAGCAGCCATCTGCTTGTATTGCTTAATGTATTTTGGGCGGGTTGGATAATCTTTTGGAAGCTGATCCAGAACGCGCACCAACCCGGCCATCACCCATCCATTGCCTCTAGACCAAAAGAGCTTCTGCCCATTTTTTTCACGCTTCACAAAGAAAGTGGAATCGCGGAAATACAGGTGTTCGTGGGGATCGTAAAGAAAGTCTGAAGTCGCCCACCACTCACGATCCATATAGTCCAAGTACCCTCTGTTGTCCGTTGCCTTGTAAAGACGTACCCAGGACGGCGGAGCCATAAAGAGCGCATCGCACCACCACCATGCAGGAGCAGCAGGGTTGTCTTTAACTGTCATCAACTGATCAAACTGCCGTCGCGTCGGAGCAATCATGGCTGGGTCGTGATATAGCTCATAAAGCTCGATATAGGTCTGAGCTAATGCCTGATTATTTGCGTCATACGTCTGCCCACGGGCCTGACCATGCCCTTGGTAGTTTGGATCGACCAAGCGAGGCCCTAACTCCCAGTTGTACTTATGCCCCATGTTCAGCATCGCGGATTCGTATTCCTGATCGTGCAAAACACGGCTCGCTGCCATAAACCCAGGGTAAAGTGCAGCAAACGTCCAATCCTGGCTGAAGTAGCCTTGTGCGTGTTTCAACTGCCAATCTGCAACCTTCCGTATTACTTTATCGACAGCGGTAGGCTTCATATCGGCTGATAAATCGTTAGCAAGTGGTCCTGGCTGATCGAGTGAGTCGCCTTCGCCATCCCAGCCCCTCTGCATATGCGCCTGTTGCGTTGTTGGTTGCGCAAAAGAATGCTGGGTGATAAAAGGACCGAGAAGAATACTGACCGCAGCAAGCCAGAAGAAGCACGTTACCGGAGCAGTCTTCATGCTATGTATGTTTACCTCGACAGATGCCCAGAACGGTCGTATTGTCATCGCTTTTTCCCTTCCCCGTGCACAAGTGCTGTCTGTTGGTCTGCTTTGTGGATATGCTCGCATTCTATCCAAACAGTACAAATGCCTGGAACACGCGCGCTCACGTTTTGTCCAGTAACACATAGCGTTTACCACTCGATGGCAATCAGAGCATATGTTTGCAGCTCTGGTACAGTAATAAGCGTGCGCGAACTATTGTTGATAAAGTCGATCTGCTGCGCGCCTTTCGTATCAGGAGTAGCTAGCGTCACTCTTGTTGCAGTGTGCCTATCCGGCAAGGCTGCACTTATGCCAATAGACTTTACACTCGGCAACTGCGCCGCATTGTAGTTCACCAGATGAACGAACGTGATGCGCTTCCGCGGCTGACAGGTGCAATTGGCAACGACAAACTCTGGCCCGGAGACTGACAGAGGATTCTGACCGTTCTGAACCCAGTGAACAAGGTCAATGAATTCCTGCCAATTCTTGGGGCGCTTCCAGAATTCGTTTGTTATCTCGAAGTTGGAAGTGTGAGCAGGCATTGTTCCGTCAAATTCCATCGCTGGAAGATACCCCACTCTTCCTTTCCCAACCTGTTTTCTTGATGCAGGAGCAGCTTTGACATTTGAAGCTCGCACACTCTCCTGATAATCCATGACTGGTTGCTGGTTGTCTACCAAGCCTTTGAGCCCTGGAATGACACGAACTCGCCTCCACTCGTCATATTGGCCCGTTTCGCCAATCACAACTAAGCCTCCGCCACCCTCGACATAACGGCGCAGAAGCGAAATCTGTTGATCCGAAAGACACTCAGAGTCCGGGAGAACGAGAACGGCATACTTTCCCAGGTTCCGAAGATCGTCATCGAAGACAAGGTTGAATAAGATACTCGATTGAATGAGGCACTGTTCTGCTTGTATAGCGCAGAGCTGCGTGACAGCATTGTTATAGGTAAGAGAAGCGTAAGAACGGAGGATTCCAACATTTGCCACATCCTCGCTATCCACATAGCTATTCCTATGGGTTCGATAAAACCCAATATACTTCTCTGTATCTTCCGAAATCGGATCCACGCCTACAAACCCCAACGTCTGATTAAAGGCAAGATCCTCAGCAAGAGCCAGCGGGTTATTTTCCACATAAGTCAGCAACACATTGGAATACGTTTGGGCGAGTTTATAGCTTCGTATCTTCGATACCAGCCGGCCATCTGCATGATAACCGGGAGCGTTCCCCTCTTCGCTCCAAAATGCCTTTGTGAATTTCAACAGTCTAGCGTGGTCGATTCCGGCCACCCATGGTCGATTTCCGCCTGTTATACCTGCCGGGTTGATTTCCAGTGCAACTTCCGCATTGAGCGACAATGCATACTCAGAGATCTGCCTCAACGCATCCGCCAGCACCTGACAGCGGAAGTCAATCCATTCCTGAAACGCTGGATCGTAAATTATCTGCATCTTCTCGGGAGGGTTGTCTTTATTCCATTGAGGAGGGTTCACGAAGTCGACACACTTAAAACCAAATCGCTCCGATAACTGACTAGGACTGTATTTTGTGTTTAAGTGCTTTCTGAATCCGCTTACGCACATAGGGCAATGACACGAATCAGGTTCAGCGTTGACATCGAAGTTATCGAAGTGAATAAAATCGGTTTTCACCTCTACGATCGCATATTTTACGATTCGTTTCAGATAATTGAGATATTCTTGATTTGCGAAACAGGGGCGATAGCGGAATGATTGCTGATAACCATATGGAAGTAGAATTGGAAGCCCTGCAATATCGCGTTGAATCCAATTTACGGCCTGCGGCTGTTCTGCAAGGAAGGTCTCGTACATCATTGTGTTCCACTGAATATAGGTGTCAGCCTTCATGCCCATACGGTGAGCGATTTCCACGGCTTTGCGGGTTTCTTCCATTTCTTCCCGTTCAGCCTCCATACCGAAACCCTTATAAAGGTGAGTATGGAATACTTCCACTCCGTTATTACTAAGCCGACGTATAAGCTCTTCGCTTTGCGCATAGTAGTTTGTCTGTCGAGCATCCAGCCGCCGACCTCCACGCCGCACGATAAAGAGATAAGGCTCGTGAGTTCCACCAGCATCGATCAGGCCGTTATGCATCCACTCGTCATGTTTCATAAACACACCCTTATCGGCTAACTCTGCACCGCGCATAAATCTTGCAGTTGCGGCTGAAGCAACTGCTCCGCCTATGAAATCCCTGCGATTCAGCTCCAATTGTTCCGCTCCTTCCATGGGACCAAGCATGTGGCTCAGTTGAGCTCGTCTTTTGTGGATAACTCTTTATAGTTCATTTCGTCTGGTTTGCCAGGAGCGGTCACTACGATCCCAATCTGTCCCGTTTGAAGCCCGGGCGAATACGCCGAAATAATCGCACGGCCCGAACGAGAGGTCGCGCGAAACGCGATTCTTGTCGTTCCACCGACCGCCTCCCAGGTATATCCCGTTCCGTGTCCCAGCCACGCTTGTTTCAAGAGCTGACCTGGTCCGTATGAAGTAAAGGTAATAGCAGGATGTGCACCGGGCACAATCACCCCCGCTTCATCTGTCACAGAAGCTGTGATGTACGCGAGACCGTCAGAGTCACCCGAAACGATTTGCGTTGTATCCGTTGTGAGAAGGATTCTGTAGGCTGGGCCAGATGTCTTTCGCTCATCGCTCACAGTCATGGAGCCTGTTCTGCCAACTGCCCGCAGTATTCCAGCCTCATAGGGAACCTGCCATATTCGTGGGGGATATTGTAACCCGGTGCCTGCGCGATTCGACTTCAGGCCAAGCGATTTTCCATTGAGGAACAGCTCGACCTCATCTTCGTTGCTGTAGACTTTTACATCTAGTGTCTTTCCTTCCTGCCCCGGCCATGTCCAGTGTCCGACAATGTGTACCATTGGGTTCTCATTCCACTGGCTCTGGTAGAAGTAGTACACCTCTTTGGGGAGTCTCCATACATCTTCCATCCCGAAAGAGACGATATGTGGGATCACTGGATCGTAACTTTCGCCATCGTAGTCAAACTGATTCCAGATGCAACCGCCAGCCATCCATGGTCGCTGATTCACTTCGCGAAGATACCCCTCGTGACTTCGGAGTCCATGATCCTCGCTTTCACGGCTTGTTCCGAAGATGCCGCGACCGATGAGCGCGGCACTGTACTCTGCAACCAGATAAGACCGGTCAGGATGTTGCAAATGCTTGGCGTCTGTCTCAGGACTAGCATCTGCCCCAACGATGTCTACGAGTTCCTCAATCTCTTCACCGCGCGGTGCGTGCATTCCAACTGGTCTTGTGGGGTCCAGCTTGCGATAGAGTTCAGCTACAGTTTTCACGACACCCTTGGAAACCGCAGGAGATGCGTTAACTTCCCCTGCAATTCCCCACACAAACACAGAAGGATGATTGCGGTCCCGCTGAATCATCTCGCGGGCCATAGTTGAGACATTCTGCGTGTATGCGGCCACATCTCCAATTTCCTTGTTGATCGGAAGCTCCTCCCATACCATCAAACCCAGGCGATCGGAAGCTTCAATTGTGGCTATATCATGCGGGTAATGAGACGTCCGCCAAAAATTGACTCCCATATCATGCATTGCCTCGATGTCCTTGATCTGCCGAGACTTTGGCAACGCGTTCCCCAGCCCTGGATAGGATTGATGCCAGTTCGTTCCCTGAATTTGAATTCGTCTGCCATTGAGGATAAGGCCGTGCTGCGGATCGAACTTATACCAACGGAGGCCCAATGGAGTATCGAGAGAATCGACGTTGATTGCCCCTTCCGTAAGCAAGGTGCGAACGCGATAAAGGTTAGGCGTCTGCGGTGACCAAAGCTGTGGATGTTTTACAAGGCCGCATATTTGAGTAATCGCCTTTGTTTCTCCAGGGGCCAGCGATATAGAAGTATTCGCCGAAGCAGCCAGCTTGCCCTCGGGGTCGAGAATCTGCTGGGTCAAGACTAGTTGCATCACCTGTCCGGTTCGATTTTTAACCTGGCTTTTGATGTCTACCTGCGCCTCTGCATCGCTTACAGCCGGCGTTGTCCAGTACATATCTTCTATATAAGTAGGACTGGTAATGAGAAGCGTGACCGATCTGTAGATGCCTCCATAAAAGCTGTAGTCAGTCTTTACGGTAGGTGGCACGGTGCCATCAAACAAGTTGTCGACTTCAACTGTCAGCACATTGTCCTCACCGAAGCGAGGAGAAATATCGAAAGAGAATCCGGTATAGCCGCCTTTATGCGTGCCAAGAAGTTTGCCATTTAGCCAGATTGTCGCAGTCTGGTTGACTCCCTCAAATTCGAGGGCAATTCGCTTGCCAACAAATTTTCTGTCAACGCGAAAATGCCTTCTATACCAACCAATACCCCGCCAGTATCCAGGCTCCTCATCACTGACGTCGTATGCATTCCAGGTATGAGGCAAATCGACGGTATTCCACGTGGAGTCGTCATACTCGGGCTTGTTAGCATCGACAAACCGGGATTCAATCTTTGCTCCGGCTGCACGATCACGATCGAAAGACCCTAAAGCTCCACTACCATGAATCTGGCGTTCAAACAGCCAGCCGGTATTCAGGCTTTCCCGGACTCTGACTGGTGCAGCATCCTCAGCAAATGCAACAGAGGTTATCAAGGCAAGAGCAATCAGTGCAAAAGAATGGTACAGCGCAGGCCATGTATTTCGATGCAAAAGCTCTGCTGCCGATATAGAGCGATTCATGCTCAACTCCGAGAAAAGCGTAAATGACTTCCACGCCATCGGAAGGAAGTCACGGGTATCCTAGCAGATTGAGTACTGTAAGGGCGCTATTCGCGCCCTTACAGGTTCCTGTTTACGTCCATATGGCATGTTTAGATAGCTAGAAGTCAATGCGCATACCCAGCCAAATATGCCGCTCACCATTGACCGAAGTAACCGTAGGATCCAGGGCGGCCGCGCCGGCGTTTATGGATTCACCTATCACACCAAAGGAGGAGGAGGTACTGGCAGTAGTGTTCATGTTTGGATTGCCCCAGTTGGGGTGATTGAATGCGTTCATCATCTCGGCCTGGAACTTGAGGTGAACTTTTTCGCCCAAGGGCACGGATTTAGCTAACTGTATATTGGTGCTCCATAGGCCTGGCCCCTGAATAATGCCCGTGCCGCAGTTCCCATATTGGCCGACAGCCGGAGGAGTGAATACCGCTAAGGGGTTCACTGTCAAAGTTGAGCTATTCCACCAGGGAGTGTTGTTGAACCATTGATTTCGAGTCGCATTCGGCACCCCGAAGCTCCTCCCCGAGCAGTTGGGTCGGAGGTTGGCTCCGTCGGTGCGGATGTTCTGCGCAACCAATTTGCCATCGTTAAGCCCGTCGGGAATATTCCCGCTGTAGTATGGGGTGAGAAAGTAGCCGGTCTGGAAGACAAAGAGCTGTGAAGCTTCCCATCCGCCAATGGCGTAGTCGAGGGCCGCCGGCATATTTTTCCCGAACTGTTTCCCTTTCCCGACTGGAAGATCGTAGACGGTGTTTGCTGTGAATCTGTGCCGCGGAATAAAGTCGGTATTTCCGTAATCCGCTTTTAGATTGTACGGGTTTTCGGGAGAATCGCCTTCGCCGTCTCCCGCGCCCGTTCCATTGTCATCCGTCAGGTTCTTGGTCAGTGCGTATTCGAATTGGTACGTAAGTCCGCCACTAAACTTCCTGGTGATTTCTGCTTCCATGGAGTTTTCGCGCGATACGGCGCCGCTCTTCGTCCAAGTGACCTTGCTATAGAGAGGGTACTGAGACAGTGTCAAGTTTGACGCGGCGTTGTTATTGCTGCCGGCCTGCGGAATCGTCAAGTCGATCGTATACGGGAGCTTGGTCGTGTCGAACCCGCGATACCCGATCTTAGCGACTGTCTGACGCCCAAGGTCTCGTTCGATAGTAAGGTTATATTCCTGGGTGGTTGGCGTCTTGAGATGCGGGTCAACGCCCGTTACGCTTAAGCCGCACTTAGAGGTGCAAGCCAGATTACCGGTGCTTGTACTGGCAGCGCCAAACGGGTTGGGAAATGTGAATGCGGGAACACCATCCGTGAGGATGTTGGTGGCAGAAAGCGATGTCCCGAATACTCCTCCGCCAGCCAGGTTATCCTGCACCGAGGTGATGAGAATACCATAGTAAATTCCCCAGCCGCCGCGTATGACCGTTCGGGGATCAATCTGGTAGGCCACGCCAAGACGAGGGCCAAAATTTGTTTTATTTCCATACAACATCGAGCGGCCAGGAAATCCCGCCGGAGATATTTCCAACAGTTCGCTTGAAACCACAGTCGGAAGAGCTGGACTCAGATATGTCTTGGCCTTCGCGTTGGGAAGAACGATTCCACCAACATACCCCGCAGCGCTTGTGAAATAAGGATCGAAGTTAGCCCTTCTGTCGTTGCTGTCGACCGGTGGCTGGTAGTAGTCCCAGCGCAAGCCCAGGGTGACGCTCAGCTTGGGCGACACTGTCCAGGTATCCTGGCCGTAAACGCCCGTGTTAATAGCGCGGTTGTACCGGTTCGGGGGATTTTCGTTCAGGCTCACAGAGGACGGAATTCCGAGCAGGAAGTCCGCATAATCGAACCCGGAAGCAAAACCGGAGAAATTAAGTGTTCCAAGTTGCAGGGTTCCGTTTCCATTTGCAGATCGCGGTCTTGTATCGGTAAGCGATATGCCGGTCTTGATGCTGTGATGCCCCTTCTGCAAGTTTATGTTATCCAGCAACTGGTAGCTGTAACTAACCGCGGTCTGCGATGGGTTTTCATACATCTGCTCTATATTGCTGGAACCGAAGTAGATCGCTGGAAAGCCCTGTACGCTCGCGGCCACAGTGATACCCTCAAGACCCGTCTTGGCAAGCACTTGAGCTCCATTGTGGAAGGGTTCATAATCTCGTTCATCCTTTGCAAAGGATGCGCGCAGTTCATTGACCAGGTTCGGAGTAAAGGTGTAGGTGTGCGACACATAAGCATTGTTATAGGTTGAAATTTTGGAATGCCCCAAGATGCCTGTCCCAGAATCGTAGTTATCCGGTTGAGGATCGTACTGGCGCGTATAGCGGCCCGATAGGATGCTTCTCTCGCTGAAGTGGTGATCGATTTTGTAGTCTTCTCGGTTGATGTGCTCCTCAGATGACTTCAAATACGAATAATCCTGATACGCGAAGGTCGAGGGCGGGGCAGGAAAGTAATTTGCTTGAAAAGCCTGTGCGACGGAACTGACCGTCGAAAAGGGACCGGTCCCGCCAATCGTATTGTTCGTATAGTTCACGCCCGTAGATGGATTGGATATGTAAGTTGGAGAGGTCCCCGTTAGCAATTGGCTGAAATTGCCAGCTTCGAAGTTGGCGCTGGGCAAAGTGATCACCGAGAAAGTAGTGTTTCCCGCGGCCAACGGAAAGGTCCGATGCTCCCAGGTGACAAAGAAGAAGGTCTTGTTGCGTCCGTCGTATACCTTCGGAATCCGAACCGGCCCTCCTACGCTCCCACCGTACCACTGGAGTTCAGGACCTATACTTTTCGAAGTCGAGAAGAAAGGATTTGCATTCAGAGCTGAATTGTCGGTTGTATAAAAAGCGCTGCCGTGAAGATTGTTTGTGCCGCTTTTTGTAGTGGAGATCACGGTACCGAATCCGGGGGTGTCCGCTGCGCCGTTGCTGTCCGTGACCTTGACTTCAGCGATCGACTCGAAAGACTGGTCAGCAGTCATGCCGCCGGAAGTGCCGCCATAAAGGTTATTCTGGGTTGTCACGCCGTCGATCGTAAAGTTTCCGTAATTGGCACGCTGTCCGCCAACCATGGTGGTGGAACCGTGTGCCACGCTAGACGAGTTCGTAGCGAGAAGGGCAAAGATGCTGCGTGAGATGGCATCCCGGCGCGCGTCTTGGCCCGTGACGATCTCGTCGAGCTGGCCATTTTCCGTGTTAATGGTCGGCGGCGCCGAAGTCACCTCGATGGTTTCCGTGGCGTTCCCAACCTGAAGTGGCGCATTGAACTTTACGCTCTGCGCGGAAATCAAGATGATGGCGCCGCTTTGTTCATCCTTGAAGCCCTGCTTCGAAACGGTAATGACGTAGGTTCCAGGAAGGAGATCGACGAAGGCATACAGCCCCGCTTCGTTTGTCGTCTTCGATTGATCTACGCCTGTTGCTGTTTCATGTGCAACAATCTTCGCTCCTGCCACTACGTGTCCAGCAGAATCGGTTACCGTGCCGCTAATGGAACTCAGAATAGACTGTGCAATAGCGGTGCTGTGCATCATAAGGATGAGCACGATAGCTACCACTATGCCATTACAGAATCTTCTCACCTTAGCCTCCAGAATGTGTTTTTGGCAACTTGCCTGTTTACAAAGCCTTGAGACGATCATAGTGAGCGTCCCTCGTGGAGCGAGAGTTTGCGAAATTTACGCTGGGTTATTTCTAATTCAGCGTTTTATTTCGCTTTCTTGCGAGTACAAGACATTTTCAATCGAATGTGGTTAAAATGTCAAGGTGTATTTGCGAAAACGGAAACAATATTCTTTCACCGTTCCTCTCCCCACCCACCTCCAGCTTCGGAGCGATCCTTAACCTCGCTTCACGCCCAATTAACTCCATACGGGCGGAACGGGGCGCAAAGACCATCGGGCGAGAGGACTCATCGAATTTTGAGCGCGAGAAAATACCGGACGAAGCGGCAGGGCGTCCCTTCTGATTTTGACTGGGGCATCTTGTATAACTTTATGATTGTATATATACTTATATGCATAGAATGCCTCATTTCCCGGAATGCTTCCGCCAGGGGTCGAGGGGAGAACAGAGTGTTCCTCCAGTCTTAGGTACAGCGATTCCGCGCGCTCGACTTCTTGTCGCGCACGCATAAAGCGGCCCGAACGTGCTCGATCAAACTACGTGGATCCCTTGATGTGGGCAAGTGACAATCTTCGAAAGTGTTTTCTTCTAATCGAGGGTTGGGCTCGATAAAGCAGCGATTATGCGAAAGTCTGGAGCGCTTCTCTCTATCCATATATTAGATTTGCGGCCAAAGTCGAAAGGCTCTCGAAGGGCCGACATTTCCCAACCAATCTCGAAGAACTGCGAATCGCCTCCACACGCAACTGGACTGCAATACGTACAGTTGTTCACTATTCAGCACGCTCATTCCTTCGGCCTCCTCTCGAATTAGAAAGTAATATATTTCGTTTATATGGTATGATGTTTCGAGACATTGCGCATCATTTCATTTATGATGTAAACGGAAAGAAGAAGTGTGCATGCCGAACCTGCATGCGCAACTAGTAAGAGGCGCAAACTCATGCATCGATTAAGTTTATCGATCACGGGCCCCATCAATATGGACAGCATCTTCTATAGCCTGCTCGATCAGATGCTGCATGAACGCAAGTTGCCGATGAGTAATTTCCGGCACGATTGGATGGGGAAGAACTCTATCGCTGGCTTTTTGTTTGCGCGTCTTTGCGGAGCGGCTTCTGTTGTATGTGCGGTCGCTGGGAATGGCACAGACACGCTCGCGACGCTATGCACAGTCCAAGTGGACGCGTTCCGTAAGCCTATGATATTCAAGCTGTTTTTACGGAAGCATTACCTTTTGCAAGGATGACTCGACCTATGGAATGGAATCGCCGCATGATGCTCAAAGCTGGGGCAAGCGCGCTCTCTGCCTTGGCGACAGCTCCACACCTTCGGGGTGCAGCAGCGTTGTCTTTCGAACCTGAAGAACGATCTCCAGAGGGGACGGCTTCATTCAGGGGGTTTGCGGAGCGCGGCTACTACATCACCTTCATGCGCGGAACGACCTTCAAGTTTGAGGTGTGGAAAGATATCTTCGACGCCGTGCATGAAGACGGCGGGAATCTTATCGTTCTCTGGATGGGCGGCGCATTTCCCTCACGCAAGTTCCCCATTACCTGGAAGTACAATGCAGAACATCAGAATAATCGAGACAACTTCGCGGGCAAGCTGATCGACTACGCGCATACTCTCGGCATCCGTGTCCTGCTCTGCCTGACGCCATTCGGTTACGATGGCATCAATCAGTATGCCATCGAGCACCCCGAGCTGAAGGCAATCACCAAAGAGGGCAACTTTACGCCTGCATTCGGCCTAGGTGCGTGGGGCTTCAACCTCAATCCCTATCGGACAGAATCGCAGCAGTTTATGCTTGAATATACGCTCGAACTGCTCGACTTCTATCCCAATGCTGATGGTTTGCTGCTGGAATCCTCCGACTATGCGGTCTCGTTCTGCGAGGACTGCCCGGAGACCTACTACCATGAAGAATTCCGTTTTGTGAAGAAGATCTCGGCTGAGTTGTGGGCGAAAAAACCCGACGCGCTCATCGTCGTGTATCCTCATTACTTCTCCGGAACGGAGATCCCCGGCATGGGCATCCGTGGAGCTCAAGAGCAATTCGACCCACGCTGGGGACTCTTCTTCACTCCACACAGCACACCGCTCGCACCTGATTTGATGCGCCAGGCGCGCAGCGTACTATATTGGGACTCCTCTCCAACCTTCGGAAACCCAAAGCGAATCCAGGCCGCCGCACAAAGAGCGCAAGCTATGGGCGCTACTGGATTTGTTCCCTCATTTGAGCCCTGGACCTACATACTTCAGGGCCCCGACGAAGGAGATCAGTTTCTAGCCGGTCATCGCCTCTCACCATTCGGATTCGGATGGCTGGCAACAGGAGCCTCACCTGTCCACGAGTTGCTCATGCGCATGGATCGTCTTGCGTATCGCGAGTTCTCGCGCAATCCCGATATGCCGCATCAGGATTTTCATCAGGTTCTATCCAAGGAATTGTTTTGCGGCAAGGCCTCAGAAGAATTGCTGGATGACTTGATTTTTCTCGAAGAGTCCTTTTTCCTCGATCGAACCTGGGTCTCCGTCAGTGCAATTGCTTCACCGGGCTACGTAAAGGGAATGATTGATTTGGGCCGCATTTCTCCAGCTACGCTCTCGGATTACCGAAGCCGGCGAAAAAGGCTCTCCGCGATTGTTGAACGATATGCGGATGCAAGTGGCAGCGCCGCGCAGGAACTTCGCAAGACGGCGCAATGGATATTAACTCAATGGCAGGAGTCGCCAGAGCACTTAGTGGTCGACGCACACCTTGGCCAATGAAGTACTGACGCTACCTAAAGGCGGATGACGGATATTTCATCCGGCACTCAACTTAAACGCATTCTCAAATACCAAACAGAGGTTACGTCGAGATGACAAGCAGTAGGGCTCATGTTTTGCCTGGACAATATCGGGATCGAATGGGTTGGGCTCGGCATTTTCTGGCAGGCGCCCTTATGGGAGTAGCCTTCCAGGCATGTTGGGCGGCGTCGACTGTGACGGTGGACTACCGCGTCTTCCCGGGTTTGGCACAGATGGACGGCAATTGGGCTGCTCTTCTGGCAGCGTCAGACGGAAAAGTCTATGCAGGTCTGGCCTGTCACGGGTGCACAGGGCATCTTGTCTTCTACGACTCGAAGAAAGACAAAATGATCGATGTGGGGGACCTAAACGGTCTGACAGGGGAGCAGGGGCTTGAGATTGGCCCGCAGTCGAAAATCCACGCCAAGTTTGGAGAAGGCAAGGATGGACGCATCTACTTCGCAACCCATGGTGGATGGTGGTTCGACTACGCTCGATTTGCCACACCTGAAGGCTATCCAGGTTCCCACTACATGGCCTATGATCCCCTGCTCGGCAAGATACAGGACTTCGGGGTTGGGCCAAGATATGAAGGAATGAATACCGGAGCCTACGATCCGCGATTCAATCGCATCTATGGGCTCACACACCCACGTGGTCACTTTGTCTACTATGACGTCGCGACTGGCGCAAAGGTAGACAAGGGAAGAGTCAATAACTGGGACTCAATCTGCCGTACGCTTGGCATCGACGATCAAGGCAATGTATATGGAAGCTTCGGTCCTGGACACATCTTCAAATACTCACCGCAGACAGACACTATTCATGAATTAAGCGCGCAATTGCCTATTCGCCAGAAGGGCATCTCCCTTGGGCGTGATTACGACAAATCGGAAACAGCCTGGCGCGTGGTCCTTTGGGACGATGTGACGAAGCGGTTTTATGGAGTCGAAGAAAGTGAAAGCTCTCTTTTCTCTTTTGATCCATCCGCCAAACCTGAAGATGCCGTCAAGCGGCTGGGGCAAATGGCGATTCCCGAACTCGCAGCCCGCAGAGACGTTCCCTACGCGACACTCAGCCTGACCTTAGGACATGACCGCAAGCTTTACTACGCCGCAGCCGCGCACGAATTCGACTATGGCGGAAGCGGTACTCTCGCGACAGCCTCGCATCTGATGACTTACGATCTTCGCAACGGAAAGACGCAGGACTTAGGCGAGATGCGCTTACCTGACGGCCGGCCTGTCTTAGGCACTAACTCTGCGGACACAGGCCTCGATGGAACCATCTATTTCGTAGGTGCAATTGGAGTCAAGCAAGGATCGCTGGATGGAAACGAGAACGCGGGTAAGATTGGCGACACTCCCTACCGTCTGGCGCTCTTCATTTACCATCCGAAGGCGGATAACGTTCATGAATAAAACTGGTTTCTTAATCCTCATTCATCTACTTATGGCGTCGTTCGCATTCGCGCAGAGAGACCCTGGCTATGACCGCGTTGTCGTTCTCCAGACGAGGATCGACGCACGAGATCTTGGTTACAGCCCTGTCGATCTCATTCCAGACGGCGAGTCCGGAATCACCTCGTTATCAGTGGCTCCTAATGGGGATGTCTTTGGAGCAACCAGCGGTACGCGTTCCCATCTGTTTGTGTTGAACCCTGTGCATGGCTATGTTGTTCCCATCGGAGTTATTCCCGGAGCGACGTCTGTAACGCATGCAGTTGTGATTTCCGAAGAAGGAGATGTATTTATTGGCACAGCCCCTTCTGGGCACCTGCTTAAATACACACCCGACCGCGTTGACCGTCAGAGCATTGAAATAGAAAAACTCCTGCCAGTCGCGGACCTAGGCACGCCCGTGGCAGGTGAACATATCGACGCCTTAGCTATCGACAGACGAGCGAATCGAATATATGGACTGACCTCTCCGAATGCGCATTTATTTAGCTACTCAATCCTCACGAACAAATTCGATGATCTCGGAGTTATTGCGAAGTCAGCGCCCTGGGGAGAGAAATATGAACACGCGAAGATGATCTCCAGAATGCTGGTCGTCGATGATAATGGCGATGTGTTCACTTCCGGGGAGGATGGATATCTTTTCGAGTTCGCAGCTAAAACTCAAACTGTTCAGAAGCTCTCCGTTCGCGCGCCGGCGGTACCTGGGCGCGAGCCTTACGCGCGAGTTGACGCATTTCTGCTTGATAAGTCCGGAATGATCTATGGTGGCACTTCTGACGGTTACCTCTTTCGGCTCAATCCAGAAAAGCATACTGTGGAGAACCTTGGTAAGCCGCTCAACCAATATCGAATCGCCGGCCTGGCCTCGGGCCCTGACGGAAAGCTTTACGGCGTGGGAGGCGATGAATCCGAAATGGCCCGAATGTTCTCATACGATCCGCGGAATGGATCTTATGATCTGCTGGGTTTTATAGACGTCAATCGCCGTCCATATTTCGCCTGGCAAGCATACGTGATTGGAGACATCGTCTCGGATGATCGGGGCACGATCTATCTCGGGGAAGACGAACGAATCTCAAAGCTATATCTCTTCTTTCCTTAGGAGGAAGGCATGTCCAACCTGCATTCATCGGCTAGGCCGGCATTCAAGGGCTTTCCTGCAATTGTCTCATCATAACGTTCTATCGAAGCACACGGAGGAAGTATGGAAACCACAGTTTTTAAACCCAGACTGTTTCAGACAGGAACTCTCAAATTTGAGATCTATGACAGTCGAGAAAGTGCCGCCGATGCCGCAGCGCTTGCCGCAGCCGACGAAATGCGCTTGCGGACGAGAGACGGCCGAGATTTAGCTGTGATCTTCGCCACCGGCGCTTCCCAGTTGAGTATGTTGCGCGCATTGACCTCACTTCAGGGACTGCCGTGGAGCAAGATTATCGGCTTTCACATGGATGAGTACCAGGGCATAGACTCGCATCACTTTGCCTCATTTCGACGATATTTGCGCGAGCAGTTGACGACGCGAGTTCCTATCAAGAAGTTTTATGAGATCGATGGAAGTACTGACGATCCTGAAGCAGTGTGCAAGGACTACGCTTCCTTATTGAAGGCCGCCGATCCAGCGTTGTGTCTTCTTGGAATCGGGGAAAACGGACACCTTGCCTTCAATGACCCATGCGAGGCGGACTTCAACGATTCGCGTGACGTCCGTGTGGCGACCCTCGACCAGAAATGTCGCGAACAACAGGTTGCGGAAGGCTGGTTCCCATCGTTGGAGGAAGTTCCAGCACAGGCAATAACCTTGTCTATCCCGGCACTGTTTCGAGTACCAAAGCTAATCGTATCTGTCCCCGGTAACCGTAAAGCGAAAATTGTACGCCGTCTCATTGAAGAGGAAATTTCGACGGCATGTCCTGCAACCCTGCTTCGAACACATCCTGATTCGACTGTTTTTCTGGACAGTGAATCATCGGCGGAATTGGGCGACATACTGGAGCGTGTTTCATAGACGATGCCTGGGGGCAATCCAGAGGTTCTATATGGCAAAGCCATTGCTACTAGCACTTACTCTTCTCTGCCCCTTCGCACATTCATTTGATTTGCCGCCGACAGGCCCGGAGACGATTCCGGCAACGGCTACTCGTTCCTCTGCAGTTTCCGATGTGGCGCTCGTTCGTAGTCGTTATGTTCTTTCTATGCTTTCGGTTGATTCTTCTGCATTCGAGCAATTGAATGCGAAGAGCGCGAAATACGCTGCAACGCTCCAGCCGGACGGCCGTTGGCCAGATATTGATTATAAGTCTACTGTCCTAACAGATTGGGCAACTAGCGAACATCTGCAACGGACATTGGTCATGGAAAAAGCCGCACGGCTTTATTGCAATGGAGGCCATACAAACGATGCGCTGGAGAGTAAGGCTCTTGCAGCGCTCAAGGCGTGGACCACCCACGATTACCAAAACCCTAACTGGTGGTGGAACGAAATAGGAGTACCTGAGCTTATTGGAGAAATCGCCAACCTGATGTGGCCTCATATCCCGAGCGATGAATTATTAAAAGTTACCAAGATCATGAGGCGCAGCGATTGGCACAGGGTTCCGCGGACGGGAGCAAATCTGACATGGGAAGTGATAATCGAGATCGCTCGCGGCTGCCTGGAGAACAGCCCGGATTTAGTGGGCGAAGGTTACGAGCGAATGTATAAAGAAATCAGAATTGTGAGCACATCCGAGGACGGTATCCAGCAGGACTATTCGTTTCATCAACATAAAGCGCAAATTCATAGCGGCGGATACGGGCTAAACTTTGCCGACGATGTTGGACGGTTTGTCTCGTTTGCATGGGGAACGCGTTTTCAGCTTCCGCCGGACGGCATGGCCATATTCAGTTCATATTTATTGGACGGAGAGCAATGGTTTGTGCGCGGCAATATCATCGATTACAGCACTGTCGGGCGGTCTATCACGCGAAGAGGGAATATTGTTGTGCCGCATGATCCGTCTGCGAGGCCAATGTTCTCATCCGGACCTGCCTATATCCTGGGCAACGCGGTTGCGCTCCTCGCCGCGGAACCCACTCCGCGCCGGAGAGAATTGCTGGATTTTGCTGCGCGGTTGAGCGGGAAAGCTGGTACGCCAGACTTTATCGGCAACAAGCAATTCTGGTGTTCCGATTTCATGGCGCACCGCAGAAGAGGCTTCTATACATCTGTAAAATTGCTTTCAGCGCGCACGCTGAACGGAGAGTTGATCGATGGAGAGGGGATAAAATCGCAACATTTGTCGGATGGCGTGAATCTTCTATATTTGACCGGGAATGAATACACAGACATTTTTCCCGTCTGGGATTGGACCAAGTTGCCGGGAACGACCGCCATCCAGGAGACTCTGGAAACAGGAGAGACAGACCCAATCGCCGCGCGAGGAATAACTACATTCGATGGAGGTGTTTCCGATGGCGTTTATGGGATGGCTGCCATGGATTTGGCGCGCGGTTCACTTTCCGCTAAAAAAGCCTGGTTCTTTTTCGATAATAGTTACGTAGCTCTCGGCTCAGGCATCACACTAAGGGGCAATTCCGGGCGCGATGTTATCACCGACGTAAATCAACCTCTGCTTGCCGGCAATGTTTTTACCAGTCTGACGCTGCATCGGATTCCGGCCGGGACTTTCACTTACAATTCCGCAAATACTGTTTGGGTCTATCACAACCATGTCGGTTACATTTTTTCACCTAACACCAGGATGTTCTTATCGATCGGACCGCAGTCTGGAAAATGGTCGGATATTGGTACCGGGTCCAACCAGCCAATTACGCTTTCGGTGTTCGATTTGTGGATCGATCACGGCCGTTCGCCACAAAACGCTACGTATCAATACATTGTGCTTCCTAATGTTTGTAAGCGTCATTTTCTGGCCGCCTTGTTTTGGGGTTGTTCAGGGTTCAAGCTCGACTCGTGGTGGCTATGTGGCCACGGAGGGCTTGGATGGATGAAGGGATAGAGACAGGTGAAGGCGCTTCCGGG